>Ga0126314_10001897_pt1 | contig 10281 bp, 11 predicted proteins | sample Plot105B_FD_92535 | JGI IMG/M metagenome (GOLD analysis project Ga0126314, IMG submission 92535) | Serpentine soil microbial communities from UC McLaughlin Reserve, CA, USA - Plot105B | ecosystem: Environmental > Terrestrial > Soil > Grasslands | place: USA: UC McLaughlin Reserve, Lake County... | reverse complement strand
ATACTCGTTCTCCGCACCGGCCATCGCGGCTGTGGTGCTCGGCGCGACGCAAGTAGTTCATCAGCCCCGGGCACCGGGCACCAGCGAGAGGCAGCTATGGAATACCCCTTCCCGCACTGCGCCTTTATTCACCGAAGTGCGTGGAAGTAGAATTCTCCGAAGTTCATATCCACGATCCCGCATAGCCCCGGTCCTATAGGGCCAAAAATGCCCGATAGCCCCGGTCCGGCACCGAACCCTAAACCCTACATGTTGTGGTAGTGCATAAAGATGCGACTGAGGGAGTGAACACGCTGTCCGGCTAAACTAATGACGAAATGATACCCCCAGACGAAACTACATCCCAGAGGCAGGATCGCCTACTTGCAGCAGAAGATGGCAGACAGTATGCCGTCTTTAAGGCTGGTACGGGCTTAGGGAGTCTCGCGACCACTGAACGAATCGACTCGGTGATCGTAAATTTCAGTTTGCCATCTGGCCCGGCCTTATTCCTTAATCTCGCGTACAAAGCTTTCGTAACTTACCGGGACGTAGAGGTGCCTAAGCTTTTCGACCTACATCCTCAAGGAAGATGGCCAGACGATGTCAAGGCCCTTTTCGACTTCTGTGAGCAGTATGCAGCCCATGTAATCTTCGCGTTCACTGCGCTGGAAGCTTTCGCGAACGAAGTGATCGCGAACCAAGTGGTCGAGAATAAATACTCCTATACCACCAGGCGGGCAACGCAAAGAGGGAAGCCCGCTCAAAAGGACACCTACCGGGGCGAGGAAATAGAGCGCAACGTATCTCTGAACGAAAAACTCGCTCAGGTGCTGCCGGACGCCTTGAGCGTGGACTCCCCTAAAGGCCGACATATTTGGCGAGACTACACGAATCTCAAGCGCTTACGCGATCGAATAATCCACCTGAAAATGGCAGATAGGGCACCAAGGGGGCCAGAGGTCGAAAGCATTTGGGGCGACATGCTGCGCAACCCTAAAGAGCCTTTCTGCGATAACACCCATAAAATCATGGGCCACTATGGGCCAACGGTCATCAATCGCCGTTGGCATCAAGAATATCCGTATTCGTAGCCTCGGAGGAACCCTAGCCAGGGCCTCTGCGCCCTACTTCCGAGAAAGCCGATAAGGCGAAGTTCGGAAGTTTGCTACGCCCCAGCCCGATGGGACACGACTGCTGCGGGTAGCGCGGTAACCTTCAAACGGGCATCGGCTTCTTATGTACGCGCGGACCACGAAGTCCTCTATTCTGTACATAAGAAATGCTGGCGCATAGCCCCGGTCCTATGCTGAGCTGTATCCTTATCTACAAGGCGGCAGGTTAGTACCCATCATACATAAACAATTGATAATACCTCTGACGTCCAGGATTACTCTTACCCTCTCACTTACCAAACAGGCTCTTTTTACATTACCTTAGTCTATTAGGCTTTCACTGAGCGGCAGTTAGCGGCGGACTTGTAACGCGCTTATATTCTTTCTTTATACCTACCGTTTAGATATGAATAAAAGTTGTACACGGCAGGAAAGTAACGGGAAAAACGGTAGGTAATAAATTACCTCGCTGCTATTAGTACCCCTCTCCCCCATTGGTCGATAAACTATATATAACAAGCTAAACGATATTTAAGGGATGTCCGGATGAGTGGCTTTTTTGTGCCGCATGATCCGGCACTCCATCCGGATGTCAAAAGCCTGAGGAAAAAAAGTGAACGTATACTTTTTGTGCATATTATTCAGACCTATATTAATAACCCTGTTTTAGCATTTCCAGTCTTTTATCCTTTTATTCCCCTTTTACAGCCTCTAAAAGTGTCTAATGTTAAATGTCGAGGCTAAATATTACCTCTTGCAATTTACCCCATAAAACTATATAATACTTAACTAAGATGGTCTACGCTGATACCCGTTATCAGCTTCAAGAGACCCTTCAATTTCCACTTCCAGGAAAAAACGTAACGGAGCTACAAAGTCAGTTTCTGATAACGAATAATCTCCTTGAGCAGGTGACAATTCAGCAATTAGCTGACTGGCATCACTTAAGCTACGATTATGTCAGAAAACAGATGTCCTCCCTGATACCCCAGGAAGACCAAACGGATTCGTTTTTGGTCACGCTTTCTGCTAAAACCAGAAACTTTCAAACAGGCGGCAGTTTGCCGTTTGTGTTTGCCAATGGAGAACTGGGACGAAGGTACTTGAAGCGGAAAAATATAAGAATTACGGCAACGCAGAAGGTTTCTAAGCTTTTTGCCAAGCCTCATACCTTGGCGTGTAATGAATTTCTCATAAAAGGCAGGCTCCTTTCGGACCGCGCTCCCTGGATTGCTCTTGCTAAATTCATTCACGAATCAAAACTAAAAGAGTCCCCCATGTATATTCCCGTTTCTCCCCGGGAAAAAATCGGCATTGCCCCGGATCTATGGATGGACTTTCATCTCTTTCCTAAACGGCGTTACTGCTTCTGTGCAGAGGTAAATCTCACACCAGTTACGGAGAAAGTCTGGCGGGAGAAGATCAGGGGATATGTTCACTGCGTTCCGGTGTACAAGGAGAAGTTCGGGACAGATGTTATTCAAGTTCCCGTAATCATCGGGACCCGGGATCATTTTCCCAAACGCATATACCCAAATTTCTCAAGACAGACTCTAAGTATCAGGCGCCTTCAGGCACTTGAACGCACAGCGCGGCTCAAACAGCTCCTTACTTGGACTCAGAAGGAGCTCAAAACTCTAAATGCAAAACACATGTCTGACATGTTTCTTTTTACTGGTGTTGCCCTTGATAACGTAACTTCTCAAGAGCTTTTTCTTTATCCGTATTGGCTTATGCCGTTCTCCCCCGCCCCGGTACCTTTGATTAAACGAAAGGAGGAAGATCCGCATGTTTAAATACACACTCAGGCAAATATTCAAACCGTTTTTAGAAGACATTCACGTCTATATAAACCCAATTCGTCGAATGTTTGGACCTCTCCCCCGCCCGTTTATTCATTTCGGAAGAATTGGCAAGTGGTGGAGACCTTACCCTTTTATAATGAGTGGCAAGTATATAAGAAACCATAAACATATCATCGGACTTACGGGTAACGGGAAATCAAAACTCATGGCTGATATGGCTTCTCAACTCATAATGCAGGGAAAAGGAGTTGCTGTAATTGATCCACACTCAGATCTCTCAACCGATATTCTAATTTATCTGTTTCAGGCTGGGTTTTTCAAAAAGAAGAATGCGTATAAAAAATTTCTATATATAGACTTTGGCGTTCAAGATAAGAATCGCAGCTCTACTCACTTTGTCCCCTTCAATATTCTCCGCCAATCTGTGGATAAATATGTGGTGGCAAGAGGCGTGGTTGAGGCAATGAAAAGGGTATGGCCGTATTTAAGAGATAATGCACCTCAATTTGAAAATATCCTTTTGTACTCTCTACTTGTTCTGATTGAAAACAAGCTTCCCATAACGCAAATTGACAGACTGCTCACTGATCAAGATTATCGCATGAAACTTCTGGACAACGTGACAGATGAGAAGGTGGTTAATTTTTTTCTCTTTAGATATGACACGTGGCGGTTTGACCAATCTGTCATGCGGGAATCAACTCTAAACAAGGCAACACTTTTTACCCTTCCTCCGGCTCTTCGATATAGCTTGGGACATACAGACAACATTTTGGACTTTCGCTCCCTAATTGACGAGGGTATCTCGGTGGTATTTGATCTTGGAGGGCTTGATGAAGAAACACAAAAGCTTCTCGGTTGCCTTCTTTCCACCGGCTTTGAAGAGGCAGCGCTAAGTAGGGACTCAATAGCAGACCGTACAAAGCGGCGTGAATATCACCTCTTTTTGGATGAGTTTGATAAGTTTTCGGCTCAGTCGGAAACATCCCTCGCTCACATTTTGGCGCAGACTAGAAAGTTCAATCTCTATCTCACACTCGCCCACCAAACGATCTCTCAAACAACTGAAAAGCTAATGGGCGCTCTTCAAAACTCGGCGACTTTCGCGTTTAATCTAGGACATATTGATGCGCCTATTATGGCACCTAGGTTTTGTGACTACGATCCATACCAAATCAAGCACAATGTATCTGATGTGCAGGCACAAAATGTCCGCCATCCGCTCTACTTCACACCTCTTGAAACCCGAGAGAAATGGGCTCAGGATCTAACAAGCCTTTGGGACAGGTATATGTATGTCAAGATAAATAAAAGGGTGTGGAAACTCAAAACCAAGACCTTTCCGGCTCTCAATGTGGGGTGGAATACCATTGAGAAACTGAAACGAACCTATGCTGACTTACTTATGGTAAGAAGGGAAACGATTGAGCTGAAAACGAAAAAGCTGGAGAAAAAACAAGTAATCCAAACAGGAAGCAGGGTAGGATAAGACGGGATTAGAATCAACCCCTGGGAACAAGAGCGGTAGAAGGTCATGACTGGAAAGGATATAGGTAGACCGGAGAGTAGGATACTTAAAGCTGTTAGCCTGTTTGATCAGCTGACAGCTGAGCAGCTTGCACGTCACCTTGACTACTCTTTCCGCTATACCCAGAACAAGTGTAAGAATTTGTACGATAAGAAGCACCTCCTGCGCTTAACGCTTCCTAAGCTAACACAGGGAGGAGGTGTGCCCTACGTCTACACCTTAGCCAGAAAAGGAAGAAAATATCTCTCGTCTCATGACGTGGGATACATTGCGAGAGTAAAAAGCCGGTACCGACCTTCAGAAGCACAAGCACGGTTGCATACCCTAGCCACGAATGAGGTACTCCTTCAGTTCATGAAGATAATTGAAACAGACTCAAATCTTTCCCTTGTGGACTACATTTCAGATCGTGAGTTTAAAAACGCACCGATTAAAGTGTCTGTCCCTGCGACGAGTAGAGCAGAGAATGTTTCACTCGTTCCAGATCTTTGGATTCATTTGAGGCAAACTGCTGGTGGCAAGGCATATTCTTACTGTTTCTGTATAGAAGTAAATCTCACACCTCTTGAGCAAAAACGGTGGAGGAGAAAAGTCTCCATGTATCTTAACTGCGACGATGAATATACAAAACGGGTGGGAATGGATGTCCTCCAGGTTGTAACCATTATCAACTCTCCTAGTACTGTCCTTCGAAAAGGTGCAGGATCCTATTTAGAACAGGAACAATCAATAAGGCAGCGGGGTATAAAATCAGCCGAGAAAATAAGAGCTGATTATCTTTCATGGACTAAGAAAGAACTTATATCTCAAAACAAGCAGGGTGATGGCGATCTGTTTCTTATGTCTTGCGCTCCCCTTGATTCGCTAAGTCCTAGGGATCTTCTCTATTCAGAGCACTTTACTTCACCGTTTGATCCGGATCCGGTCTCACTTATCGAAAAAATTGAGGACGGGAATTAAGTACTCTCAACTGCCCGTCTCCTAAGCTTCCCCTTATTCTTTGTCTCAACATGTGATTCCCCCGCCCCGTTTGGATTGGGATCTTTTGAATGGTTGGATTTGCCCTGCACATCAACCTTTGTGTGTACGCGTACACCATCCGCTTCGAATAAATCGGAGTCCAGTTCTGCGAGTATATCCCCTACCCTTGCTCCATCCCGCTGCATGAGGTAGTGCTTTATCTCATCTACGAGCTGTTTTTGGACAAACATCCCGTCATCTATGTGATCAGTTTGTATAAGCTCAAGGTGGGTTGGCAGTTCACCCTCAATCGGAGAGACACCAGTTAGCCACTGACCCTTTTTTAGCTCCTGCAGCTTTTGGGCATATTCTATTTGCAGTTCCTCAGGCTCCATGTATGAGTAGTTCGGAGCTGGCCCCCAGCGCCTTCTACGGGCCAGTCTTTTTGCCATGTCTGGATTATCTATTGCCCCGTACATATGCGTTGCAGTTTTGAGGCAAGCTCTTTGGAGCTCTGTTGGAAGTTCTGCAACCTCCTGTGTTGCAGCGGTGAACCATACATTGGAATTTCGTTTGTACACCTGAATTAATTGGCGAAATTCCTCAGTTATTACTCCTCGGTTAATTGAGTTTCCCCGGACAAAATATGAGAGCTCGTCAATTACGAGTGACAGAGGCGGGCGCGTACGCCCGTTTGCCTCTCTGCTTTTTATGAACTCATAGATTGAGCCCCACACCCAGAAAAGTTTGAGTTCCCGAGCCTTGTCTGATTTTTCGTCTCGAAGATCAATGAGAACTATTTTGCCTTGGTCTACTACCTCATTCCAATTAACTTGGGGTTTGGGAGCTGAAAACATAGCCTCAGCAACCGGGTCAAATTCGATTCTTTGCAAGCGGTGGAGAATAACCTCGGATTGAGACTCCCGGGTTCTTTTCGGCTGGTCAATAAAATCCATGAGTCTATTTCGAGCTCGAAACACTTCGGGATTAAGGCGTACAGCTTGCTCGATCTTGCCTCGCCAATCCTGCGGGTTTTGCAAAAGGTCAATTGCGCTCGATATCGGTAACTTGTGGGCTGCGAGAATTTGAAGCGTGCTTGTCAGTATCGCTTCAACTCTGGGCAGTCCTTGTATTGAAGCTGAAGCCAGTGCTTTATTGGTTTTGGAAATGAGGTCAACGATTCTTTGACTCGTTACGTCAGGCGTTTCCTTTTTGTCCAATTTATAAAGCATCGGCCAACTAGAGACGTAAGTATCGTAAACCGTGTCCCCCACTTGGTGACCGGACATATTGCAGTAGATTATCTTTTCTGAGAGCTCTTGCTGTTCCTCTGGTGACAGATAAAGCAGTTGATTAAGGCAGTTGTCAATTGCAGCGCCTACAGCGTCCAGTACGACTGTTCCGACACCACGGAGAAGATCCAGATAACACATAGCTCCAAGGTACCGGCTTTTACCCCAGCCCGTTGGTGCCGGCAGAAACATGCCGCCGGTTCGCGCTTCGTCTGTTAGTAAGACGGACTCCTCCATAAGGTGAGACGGCAAAACAAGGGGAGGGCGGGTGCCTCCCCGGTCCCCTCTCGCAACACAAACCGAATCCATTTATTGTGCGTCCGTTTCATCGGAAACTTTTCGGCCCAAGTAGAGAGCTGCCGTTTTTGTTTCCTCGGTTTGCCGTATGAGTTGTAGGGTCAACAGCTCTATCTGACGCTCAAGCCTTGATATTTCTTCCTCTTGCCGCGTGAGTTTCTCCTCCAAATCAACGCGCGGCGGTTCCGGCTCCCGCACTACCTCCTGAACGACAACCTCGGGTTCTGGGGGTTTGGGCGAGAAAGGGAACTCAACTAAGGTTTCGCCCCAGTGACGGTCAACGTAACCCACTTCTTACCTCCCTAAGACGCCGTTCCAGAAAGAGCGGCGTACTTCTGAGCTTTGGAGCCTCCTGTTGACGTCCTCAATGAGCCTGGCATCAAGCTCTTCCTGCATGTTGTGCTTTCTGAGCGCGTCATTGAAGTGGTCGTGGAGCATCCGTTTAACCGTTTTGTCCATAATCTCGCCTAGCTCCGGGCTTTCTGTTCGGGCGAGATTTCTAAGAGTCAGAAGGCTCTGGGTTTGGCTTAGGAGATTTAGGGCTGTTCTAGCTCTTGCCTCACCTGACATCTCAATGGAGCGCTCAACGAGAGAGAGGGTTGCCTCCTGCACAAGCCCCGCTTCACGTACCTGTTGGATAATCCGCTTCTCAGCACCCGTTAAGCGTTTGACTTGAGGACTTATGGGCGGGAGCGTATCCGCTCCCAGCCGTGTTAGTGTGTTGTCCTGCCTCCTCTCAGGCAGATAGTCATCCATCAGTTCTGCCTCCCTGTAACTCGCCTCCTCTCCGTGTGTTAGGCCCAGATCCCGAAGAAAGATCCCGGCGATATCGTCCAGACCTCTGCCCACTGCGCTTTGCTCCTTTCCCTAGCTTTTCTCTGGCTCATTCAGCAACCACTTACTCCCAATAAAGGGTTAGATTGTCCGAGTACACTGTTACGTTTCGAGCAATTGGGATCTCGATCGGTGTGTCACTCTTGTACTTCCAGCTCGCAATCCATATGTTCTGGGACCAATCCTTAGGATCACCGCCAAAGCGTTCAGCAACCTGTACGCGATTGGTGGGGTAAGGAGTGAACTTCTCCCTTTTGTGAATAATGACCGTCTGCTCTGTGGGCGGCGGGCTGAGTTGCCCCTGCCCAGAGTCAACATTACCGCTAGTAATTGCTTCCTTTATCTGCAGGAGACTGTAGAGGACGAACCCTGCGAGGAGTGCCACTCCAAGAAGAACGATTAGGGCGCGAAGCGTATTTCCCCGCCGAGGCGGAGGGGGCACCGAATAAGGAGGATATCCCCCACCCCGTTCTCCAATCTGCCTCTCGTCCACTCTAGCCTCTGGTGATGCTTCTATGTCGTCAGCTGACGACACTAAATGTAGCAGTAGGGTTCCCTTGATTCAAGGTTTGCAAGGCTTATATTAGAGAGACTGGCAGAGATCGATTGTGTTACTAGCGGATGTTGCTACCCTTTACTGCTTTTGGGATCGCCTACGCTCACGTTCGTACGCGTTGTACTGAGCCCTGTTCTTCTCACGACGTCGTGCCGCTGCTTCTTTATTCTGCTCTTTTCGACGCTCAACTTTCTCTCTGAACTCCTGATTCTCTGCACGAAGCCGGGAATTCTCCTCCCGAAAATCATTTCTTTCTTTAGTCAGGAAAGCAATCTTTTCAGTAAGGGTGCGTACTTGGTCTTTAAGGCGTTTATATTCCCCTAAATCAACTGAAGATGCTTCTCTCTCGGGAGCGGCAGGTTGAGTTTGGGATGAATGTTGTTCGCGGTCAAAAACTTCAGTTTCTGCATGTGGTCTCATAAAAACCCGCTCGTCATTTCTTGTTGATGCATGAGTTGATGATACAGGAGGCTTAGAGTCCTGTATACGTTCTGCCTGCTCACTGTGACTTGCGCCCGTAGGGTGCTCTTTCTCCCCCATAATTGTCCCCTCCAAAACAGGGACATGATAGAACTTTGGAGTATTAATTGCAAACTCTGTAATATGCCTAACTGCTAATGCAGGGGGTTCTTTGCTACATTCGAGATCCTAATGGCAACAACACCTGAACAACCAAGTCCCCTGCCACAAGAACAAGAAGTGAAAGATCGCGGTCTCGCAATCGTCGCAACTCCCTTTGATGGGGAAAGAGTGCTCTTTCAGCGCTCTGAGGAGGGAGGGTTAACGATCAGGTTCAAGGGTGATGTGGCAATTGCCCTCTCCCCCAAAGTGTCAGAGGCATCAGGTGCCGTTCTAACGGACACCGCCGGCGTTGCCTATGGTTTGATACCTGAAGGCGCTGCCCCACCCCACAGAGAGCCTCAAAACGTACCTGAGGAGAAGGTTGATCATCCAACTCCTGAAACTAACGGGAGCCTAGACCTGCCTGAAAGCGAGAACAAAAAACGTGAGCTCGTTGGAAACGTTGTTTATGACGCTAGGTACCGCGAGCGTAAGTCCGGAAAAAGAATTGCAGACTTCCACCTGGCAACCCACGAGGAGAAAAATAAGACAGAGTACTACCGGGTCCGGGCATTTGATGATATGGCTGAGAAGGTTCGAGACACAGTACGCAAAGGTCAAAAGGGAGTTGAAGTTGTGGCCTACGGCCCAAAGCATTGGATGGGCAAGAAAAAGACTAAAGACGGCTGGACACAGGAAGCAGTAACAGGCTACTACGCAGGGTTTGTTCGTGTGCCAATTGAGAAAGAGCCCTCAGTGCCCCCCAAGCCTTGAGTATCTGGATAAGTATATATAATACTCACAACGGACAAGACTTCTTATCGAGCTTCTATACCAATCGGGACGTGGCAATCCCGCTCTCCCCCACCCCAAAACCCTAAGGACAGCAAAAGCACACTAGTATTCCAAGAAGTATTATACGTCCTTTAAAGCTTGGACAATAATTGGCCTCTGCAATCATTTGACGTCTCTGTTCGTCTCTCTGCGTGTACGCACCAAGATCCTTTGCGTTGCACGGAAGGAGGGTTCAGGGGGGAATGCCGTGCTACGCCAAGTCCACCCCTTTAGGGGATACCCGCTCGACTGAGTACTTTGTTCCGTGGCAGCGGACAAAGTGCGAAGGAGAGAAGGGAGGGGGAGTGGGCGACAAAAATTCTCTGATTTTAGGCAAAGCCGGTGGCGCCCACTCCCCCTCCCGAAGGGTATAATCCTGAGCTAGTCGAAGGACATTCCCCCTGTACTATTTCCCTGCTTTGCAGGCATTTTGTGTTCTATTGAGTAATAAGTTTCGGGTTGACACTTTTGTACTCGATCACCAAAGTTACCCGGTCCTGGGATGTATCGTTTGATGTAT
>Ga0126314_10001896_pt1 | contig 10282 bp, 9 predicted proteins | sample Plot105B_FD_92535 | JGI IMG/M metagenome (GOLD analysis project Ga0126314, IMG submission 92535) | Serpentine soil microbial communities from UC McLaughlin Reserve, CA, USA - Plot105B | ecosystem: Environmental > Terrestrial > Soil > Grasslands | place: USA: UC McLaughlin Reserve, Lake County... | reverse complement strand
TGGTGATTTGGTTTTCAAGTGCCGCTGGAATCATTATAGTGCATTCGGTTTCTAGCAAATCCTCATTGCTCATCGCTTTCGCTCCAGGGAAGCCTGCTACGGAGCCCGTTTTCTCCTTGTGCTTGCGCAGAGCTCCAACTTGTAAACCGTTTTTATTGTAGATTCCACCCTTAGAGTCCGAGGCAGCAATAATCTTAGCTCCTTGCTCTTCGACAAGTTGGGCCGAAAATTGACCAGCGTTACCAAAGCCCTGAACAGCCGCGGTAGCAGTTTTCATATTGATCTTAAGTTTTCTAGCGGCCTCCCTCACCGTAAATGAAAGCCCCCTGCCAGTTGCTTCGTTTCGTCCGAGAGATCCTCCAATTGCTAAGGGTTTGCCTGTGATAATCTCAGGTTGCACAAAATTTCCTTTTAGTGCGGAGAATGTATCCATTATCCAGGCCATCTCTTTACCGCCTGTATAGACATCTGGGGCTGGGATATCCCGATGAGGTCCTATAATATCCGCGATAGAGTATGCGTACCTTCTAGTCATACGCTCGAGTTCGTCCTCGGACATTGCTTTTGGATTGCAAACAATACCTCCTTTACCACCTCCATATGGAATGTCGGCTATTGCACATTTCCAAGTCATCCACATGGACAAGGCCTTAACTTCGTCAATCGTCACTTGAGGATGGTATCTAATGCCGCCCTTGAATGGCCCCCGTGCATCATTATGTTGAGATCTAAATCCTGTGAAAACCTTAATCTCACCATTGTCCATTTTGGTCGGAATCGAAACCGTCAATACGCGTTTTGGATGAGCTAAAATCTGTTGCATACCACTGTCAAGTTTTATCAATTTCGCCGCTTCGTCCAGTTGCCTTAAAGCAACTTCGAAGGGGTTAATTGCAGCTATGCTACTGGTTGATGGTTCTGACATCAGAATGTCTCAAAAAGCTGATATATTTAAGTGTTGAATCATCTGGGCTCTTATTGCCATCGTTTTACTTAAAGTTCCATGTATGTTAGTCAGAAAACTAAATCACAGCGTAAATGAATGAGCTAGTTGATAATATGTGGAGGCAGGTTAAATAATATTTCACACTCATCAATGTCCCCCTATTTACAATATTCTCAGCATGGTGCGCTCCTTATGCAATAGATGCTTATGGGGTTACCTGCAATTTACACTTATTATCAACTCAGCTATCACAGGTTTTGCATTCGCTCAGAAATCAATGTGCGCAGCTGATCATCTGTCTTGCCTACGTGATCTATTCCAATAGTATTTGCAATCTCTTCAAGTTTCTTACGCTCGGACACGACTGGTGTCGTGATCTTTGGACCGACATGACCCTTGGTCCACTCAGTTTCTGTTTTCGTTGTCTGTTCGATCTCTCTTCTGAATAAATCTCTAGCCTTTTCATATTCTCCAGCAGCCTTTCCTAGAGTTCTAGATAATCCTGGCAACCTCTTTGAACCAAATAGCAAAAACAAGCCCATGAGTATTATTATGATCCACTCAGTTCCTCCTATTTGCTTCAGGAGTGCGTCTACTGATATCATCTAATACTCTGAGATCGGGGATGACGAGAATTAAACATTTCCACAACAACAGCCAACCAGTAAATCCAATACAGATAAATTCAGAAGAAGATCAACGAACCGTAGCATAGTAATGAATATTGATAATCTCAAACTCATCTATGTCTTACTTGATGGCATAGGTGACCTACCCCATCCTTTATTAGGAAACTCAACTCCACTGGAAGCCGCCCACACTCCAAACTTGGATAAGCTTGCTTCGAATGGATGTATGGGCAATGTGACAAGCGTTGGGAAGGGAATTGCTCCACAATCGGATATTGCAGTGTTTAACATGCTTGGATACACCTTCAATAATGGAAGTTATGTTGGACGAGGAGTAATAGAGTCAATTGGATGCAATATTGATTTCCATGAGGGAGATCTCGCGCTAAGAGGAAATTTTGCAACTATAGCCAAAGATTTGCATCTAGTAGATAGAAGAGCTGGTAGGCATATCACGAGAGAAGAAGCTGAAGCAATTTGTGAAACGCTGCGACAGAGGATTATCTTTACTGACAAAGATGCTTCTGTTGTAATAGAACCGACTGTATCTCATCGTGTCATAATTAGGTTACGACACAGTAGGCTGAGATTATCAGAAAATATCACAAACACGGATCCCGCCTATGATAAGATCAATGGGATAGGGATAGCCAAAGCAACAAGCGATGAAATGGTCATGCAAAAGTCAATCGCCCAGGACGAAACGCAGAACTCAAAATTGGCTGCTACACTGGTAAATGAATTTACTGACCAGGCTATACTATTGTTAAAAAATCACCCTATTAATGAAGAACGTATTAAAGCAGGTAAGAGCCCAATGAATGCAATCCTGCTGCGCGATCCCGGTAGCAGATATCCAAAAATCGATCCGATCGGTAAAAAATATAGCGTCAAAGTAGCTTCTATGGTGGATATGCCTGTTGAAATAGGAATATCAAAAGTATTAGATATGAAAGCATTTGAAGCTGGAGGACTTGATGACTATGAACAAAAAGCCGCTCTTGCAGCTAGAATCATCGAGGACTTTGGTATGCTGTATGTTCATATTAAGGGTCCAGATGAATTTGGACACGATGGTGATGCAAAAGGCAAAACAAAAAACATTGAGGACATCGACAACCGTTTCTTTGGAAATCTTCTAGATTCCTTAAAGGTCAATGAACCTACTATTGTGGTATCAGGGGATCACTCGACCCCCTGTATAAATAAAGCTCATACGGATGATCCTGTCCCTCTATTAATATCGGGCAAGAGGGTAATGAAGGATAACAGTGCTAGATTTACTGAAAACTACGCGTCGAGAGGCAAACTGGGCTCGCTTATGGGAGCAAGTGTACTCGATACTGCAATAAACATGGTACGCAAATAGAGGCAGACGTTGTTTCTTGGTAATGTATTCATTGTTCGATGTTAGTCAAACATGGACTTGCCGAGCCTATTAGTTAGCCTTGGCCTCATAGTCATGCTAATTGCTCGTTAGCAGTATAGCCGCATTCAAACAGGCTCGTTGACACTAAAACATAAAATCTCATGATATGTTCATATTGCTTGTAGTGCATACAATACCTTTGTGATATTCGATGATAGGAAAATGTGATCGATGTGGAATGAACAATGTAGAAGTAATGTCAATAAATAATCCGCATTCCAATGACAGAGAAAATTTATGCAATCAATGTAGGCCTGCTGACGGTACTTATGCTTACTAGGCTATGACTAGTACTTTTTATGTTGGCGATTACCAAAGCAGGACCCAATATTCATAAGCACTGAATGATAGTGTAAATTTATCTCACTCTGACCATCAAGTCTCGTGAAGACCACCGTTCCAATAAAAAATAGATGGTCTTGTTTCATATCTGTTCATTCATTTGCGGGTGTAGGGACAGGTATTCAATATAACTGGTCAAGCTAGGGTAGCCAGATAACTGTTGAGGATTCGCAACTTTAGGATCAATACTCTTGGAGGACATATTTAAATAGACGGTCACTTTGATTTTACTGTCTATATGTCTATTCGTACAGTGTTGGTTATGGAGTTAATAGTGAGAGGATGCTACCTCCTATGAGGACTAAATTTGGTTTCACGCAGGGGCTGAATGTAGCTAGGTTAGGTCTTGATGAAACTCAGGTTATTACAGCATGCCAAATTGCTGACAGAATGGACTATGATTCGATTTGGGCTATGGATCATTCTAACGTCCCGCAATGGAAGAATGCTATAGTTAATGACGCGTGGATCATGCTTTCTGCGATCGGCGCGCTCACTAGGAACGTCGAAGTGGGCCCATGTGTCACTGATGCGATAAGGCGACATCCATCTGCAATAGCGCTTTCCACTATTACTCTAGATAGGATAACTAATGGCAGGGCTATCTTAGGCATTGGAGCGGGGGAGGCACAGAATGTAGTGGATTTTGGAATCGAGTTTAGCAAACCGGTATCAAAGTTTAAAGAACAATTAGAAGTAATTTCTAAACTTTTTGAATCTGATGCCGACAACCATATAAGCTATAAAGGCGAATATTATAGGTTAGACAATGCGAGCCTACAAGCTAAGAGTATTCGTAAGCCTAGGCCGCCTATATATATAGCAGCAGGAGCACCGAAAACTCTCGAATTATGCGCAAAACACGGTGACGGCTGGATTCCTATAGGCTATACTCCAGAATTATTTAGACATCATGCAAACTCAATAAAACATACTGCTAAGAATATTGGAAGAGATCTCTCGGGATTTCAGTTTGCTAATGACGTAGACGTATACTTCACTGACGATGGAGAAGAGGCGTGGAATAAGATGAAAAATGCAGTAAAGGTAAGTCTCTATAAACCAGAATTGTTGAAAGTACATAATATAACCCAGGACTCTGAATTTGATTTCAGGAGGTATTTTACAGAATACGCAATGAACAAACCCGAGCTTATGGTTCAGATGAAGAGAGCTGCTCTAAGAATACCTGATAGCATCGCTAGAACAGCAATAGGTGTTGGCAAACCAGATGATGTAATTGAAATGCTGGAGAGGTTTATTAGAGCCGGCACTAACCATTTCATCATACGATTCTGGGGTGAAGGCTATTTTAAGAATATTGAAATCTTTGGTAATAAGGTGATACCTTATTTCAGAGATCAAGAAAAAAAATAAGATTTCAACTTTTTATATAAATATCCAGAGTATTTGAGACTCTCTGTTTTGGCAGTATATTTTGATTCATGGTTGTCAAAGCTTGCGCATCAAAACCCATTTTTCTAAGCTTTGAAGCAAATTCAGCAGCAAATCCATGGAATGTGTAGATCTTTTTTGCTTTACTTGCTCTTACTACATCGATGAGTTCCCGATAGTCGCAATGATCACTCATGGGCATACAGTAGTCTAAATCCATCATGAACTTGTATCCTCCCTTAATGGCCCAACCACTGAAACCTATTGTTACTGCTCCGTATGTTTTTTTCAACGCTTTGACAAAAGAACTTCTAGCGCTAGTTAGAGGAGCTATCATAACCCATGGCTTACTCTTTCTCAGCAATCCTCTTTTCTCAGCCAGAGAATATTTCATGGTGCTCTTCAACGGAATGCCCAAGTTTATGTAAAGGCTATTTATCTTGTGGATCGAGTCATATACAAACATAGGCTCCCAGTGCCCAAAGAGAGCGGTCAGAAGTTGAGCTTTTCCTAAGGGATAGCCCATCAAAATAACAGGGACTCCGAGATCGTACATATCCGAAATAATACTATTCGTTTTATGGACTATTTCTTCTATTTGTGGGAACAAATATTCCGGCCGTCCAAAGGTAGATTCGATTATTAGAGTCTGCGCAGAGGGGATGAGGGCAGGCTCCATAAAAGCTCTCTTTCTCGTAGCGATGTCACCAGTATAGTACAATTCATTTTCTACCAGCAATCCTTTAGAGCCTAAGATGTGTCCGCTGTCTACTAGCTCAAAACCTTCACACCGTTCAATTGCATTCGTCATTTTATATCCTCTGGCTTTAGCGATCAACGATGTTGGCCTCGATATTAATGTTGTAATGGCGGAGTTATGTTTAACACTAGTTTTGTACAAATGATCAGTATGTGCATGAGAAACGAATGCAAAATCACAATTCGTGAGACTCTTCGGATCAAGCGAAATTCTTTTACCATTGCTGTTTATAACGATACCGCATTCTGAAAACATAACATGGAGATTCACGTGGATTGCAACTGTATCCTTAATTTGACTTGTATTTGAATATTGACTTATGTCATATGATGTGATATTGAAACAAAAAGTCAGTCATGGTAGCTATTCGCAACAGCTTTTATTTATTGTTGTCACTTAGTCAAAATTGTTGAACCTCGAGATATACAATGCTATTTTCAAACACCTGACAAGCAGATCACGTTAGCAGGCTTTTATATACTTATAATAAATCATAATCTAAGAGAGGATCTCTTATGATAAATCTTGGCATACTAATTTCCGGCAGAGGAAGTAATATGACTGCAATCCTTTTAGCCATACAGAGACGTATAATTAAAAATGTGAGGCCTTCTATTGTCATTTCTAATAAATTGAACGCGCCCGGACTAAGAATTGCTTCTGAAAAATTCAATGTTCCTGCCAAAGCAATATTAAGTAATGGCTCGAAGGGATGGGAATACGATGAACAAATAGCTTCAATTTTAAACGAATATGGCGTGACAAGAAGACGCGGTCTGATCTGCCTAGCAGGGTTCTTACGTATTGCAAGTCCAGAGTTTGTGAGGACATACAAAATGCGAATAATGAATATACATCCTTCCCTTCTTCCAACTTTTCCTGGGCTTCATGCACAAAAACAGGCCATTGAACATGGCGTAAAGGTGACAGGATGTACTGTTCACTTCGTAGATGAGGGCGTGGATTCTGGTCCCATAATAGCTCAAAAAGCTGTTCCTGTATATGACTCAGACACAGAAGAAACTCTCTCATCGAGGATTTTAAAACAAGAACATAAGTTGTACACGAAAAGCGTAAAGCTATTTGCAGACGGTAAACTCTTAGTCAAGGGCCGTAAGGTTTTCATTCGATCATGATAAGAATATAATCAAACTTTATAAGATATATGTGTGCCTTGTTTGCAGTCAGTACTGTTCATGAATTTCTGGTAGTCAAATCTTAGGGTAGCCTGAGTATCAAGGGAATTGAAGATGCCTGTTCAAGAACACGCCCGCCGTAAGGTCAGATATACACTCTACCTCTGTTCTGCGTGTATCAATATGGATCGACTAAAAGCGGGTATATCCACAAAAAATGGAACATACGCATCGTATATTGTATTGAGTCACAGACATAGTATCAATTAAATTTGGTCATGGAGATAGTGGGTAATATCGAGAATATATACTCAAAAAACAAAATGCGTATAGAATTACTTAAGAAACGTAATGCGTTAACCATGTCTGAAATCTCCAAGAGAAGCATGGTAATCCAAAACCGTGTTATAAATTCCTCCCAATACAAATCTGCTAGCACGATAGGAGCCTATTTTCCTATCGGATCTGAAGTTAGAACTGAACACATTATTAGCGCAGCACTGAATAATCAAAAGGTCGTTTTGCTTCCGAAAACAGGACCAGATAAAATGGCTTTTTTCCGGATTTTCCAAGCGGATTTTAGTGAAAACAAGTTGGTAGAAGGCAGGTTCGGAATTTTAGAACCGCCAGGATCATCATGTGATGTACGCGAAAAGATAGATTTGCTGATTGTACCAGGAGTGGGTTTTGATAAATATGGCTATAGGATCGGTTACGGAAAAGGATATTACGACAGGTTCATCAAAGAAAACGATTTTCGTTTCTCGATCGGAATTGGATTTCAGTTTCAAGTATTAGATAGTAGGCTTCCTCATTCTGGCTTTGATCAAAGGCTTGATGCTATTGCTACTGAAAGAAACTTGCTTGATTGTCAACGTTAGAATACTTCATTGCTATGTCTTTCCTATAATGATGATCGTTTCTTCCCCAGGAGATTCTTCGGACTGCTGAGTATGCATTATTTATGGCATTTCTAACTGTACATCCCAGAGCAGTAACTCCAAGAACCCTTCCACCACTAGTTACAATTATGTCGTTCGTATCAATCTGAGTGCCTGAATGAAAGACCTTAACGTCGTTGCCAAAATTATAACCAAGACCCTTAATCGGATGGCCTTGAGCATATGTTCCTGGATAACCTCTGGAAGCCATAACAACACAAACGGCGAACTTGTTTTTCCACTCAATTGGGGATACCGAATCTAATTTTTCCTGGCTAGCGTAGTCTATATATTGAAAAAGATCAGATTCCATTCTCATCAAAATAGACTGACACTCTGGATCGCCCATTCTAACATTAAATTCCAAAACATAAGGTTTCTTTGTATTTTGTTCTACCATTATTCCTGCGTATAAAAAGCCTTTGAAGGGATTTGCCTTCTTTCTCATGCCTTCAATTACTGGACGCATTATGCGAGACATAATGCTATCATAAAGTTCGTGATCCATAAGCGGCGTAGGTGAGTAGCTACCCATCCCTCCGGTATTCGGACCTTTGTCATCATCGAATATACGTTTATGATCTTGACTTGAAGATAAAGGAATAATGGTTTTGCCATCACTAATTACTATGAACGAACATTCTTCCCCTGATATTTTCTCTTCAATCAAAATCCTGTCGCCGGCTCTGCCGTATTGTTTTTTCAGCAAAATGTTATCTATCGCATCAATGGCTTGCGTATGATTATTGCAGACTATTACACCTTTTCCAGAGGCTAAACCATCAGCCTTCACTACGAGATCAGATTTTTGTCTTACAACATAATCCTTAGCTTTTTCTGCATCAGAGAACGTTTTAAATCGAGGAGCAGGAATCGCATTTTCATACATGAATTGTTTTGCATATATTTTGCTTGATTCAAGAAGCGAAGCCTGTTTTGTTGGTCCGAAAATCTCGAGCTGGTCTTCTAAAAAGGAGTCAACTATGCCCTTGGCCAACGGACACTCAGGACCGACTATTGTAAAACAGTCGTTTTGTTCAGCAAATACTTTTAGTTTATCAATCTCAAGAGCTTGGATTCTCACATTTTGGCAAGTTCCAGCATTGCCTGGTGCGAAAAATATCTTTTTTATATCGTTGCTTTGTGATAATTTCCATCCTAACGCGTGTTCCCTCCCACCGGAGCCCACTATCAAGACGTTTATCAAATAATACAATGGACTACGCTGAAGCATAAGAATATTGTCTTTTAGGCTATGGAAATACATAATTAGATATCATTCTTCTAGTGTGTTTTTATGTGATACAATTGATGCAATGTTATGGAAACACAGCACGCAGAACGTCCAAAAAGAGGACTGGGCTCAGCAAACGAAGAAACAAGACTGCGAGTCGCAAGAAAAGGCGGCATTTCGCCCCACCACGTGAGAGGGCTTGCGGCCGCTAACCCCGAAACTCGATCCAGGGTAGCCAAAGCTGGTGGTGATGCAAGAGCTCAAGACAAAGATGGCCTTAGAGAAGCGGGCAGAAAGGGTGGCGAAACGGTAAAAGCAGAATACGGGGTGCAATTTTATCAGTCAATAGGCGAAAAGGGTGGCGAAACGGTAAAAGGAAAATATGGTATTGATTTTTACCGCGAGATTGGAGAAAAGGGAGGAGGCATAGTAAAAGAGCGATACGGCAGCAAATTCTACAGTGAGATTGGAAAACGTGGCGGCGAAACAGTAAAACAAGAACGTGGACCAGAATTTTATAGTCTTATTGGCAGGAAAGGAGGAGAGGCTAATACAGATGAGACCGCCGATTCAGACATTGCATCAGCTTAGCAGATTCGCTGTGTTGTCAAGCAACAATATTTTTAGAAACCCATTGTATTCGCAGTCATTGAAATCCGTGCGTACGAATTTATTGTCTTGCTTTGCCTGCTCGATGCTTTTAATATGATAACATATTTGATCATTAGACATTGTTCTATAGTAATAATGCTTGCAAGAACAGAACTGCAATTCTGGATCAGCCCAATGTTCGTCGTCCTTTCCCACGACGGTCCAAATTTCTCGACCACTAGGCGAGAAAACATGAAGCTTTACAGAACCTAGATTTACAGTCTCTTCTATTCTAACAGCACCGCCGTTATTCATATGTAAATATGGTGTTTTGAGCATTTGTTTATTTAAACGTGATCCGTAAGGGAAGATAAAGAAACTTCAGTTTGACCATGCAAGGTGGTATCCTTGCTGCCGATATGTAGTAGTGAGATTTAATTCATTGTAAGTCTGATCCATTATGTGTCCAAAATTAGCACCTTGCATCCTTATCCTGCGTTGGTAGTAGATGGCAAATGGAATGCTAAGAAGCACAGATGTATCGCTATATCTGATTTGCATATTGGCTTCGAATCTGAGCTCTACTCCAAGGGAATTACCCTGAATTTGAATCTCATCGTTGATGAAATGGTCAAAGATATAATCAATCTCGTTAAGAAACACAAAGCAGATAGTGTTGTTATACTGGGAGACTTAAAAAACACTATTGGATCCATAAGCAAGGAAGAATGGGAAAAGGTTCCACGGTTTTTTAAGTTAATATCTGAATTCGCGGATGTATATATGGTACCTGGTAATCATGATAGCAATATCAGGTTTTTAGCACCAAATAATATTAATATGATTAGTACGTCTGGGTTAGTTCTGGATGACACGTTG
>Ga0126314_10001895_pt1 | contig 10282 bp, 14 predicted proteins | sample Plot105B_FD_92535 | JGI IMG/M metagenome (GOLD analysis project Ga0126314, IMG submission 92535) | Serpentine soil microbial communities from UC McLaughlin Reserve, CA, USA - Plot105B | ecosystem: Environmental > Terrestrial > Soil > Grasslands | place: USA: UC McLaughlin Reserve, Lake County... | reverse complement strand
GACAGCAAACGTGGTCCTGATGAAGAGCGACCCTCTGGATGTCACGCGTGCCGTGGTCCTCTCCAAGGCGACCGTAAGGAAGATGAAGCAGAACCTGCTGTGGGCTTCGGTTTACAACGTGCTTGCGATCCCGATCGCAGCAGGAGTTCTCTTCCCCGCCTACGAGATAATGCTCAGACCCGAGTGGTCGGCTTTATTGATGTCTCTCTCGTCAATCATCGTTGCCGTCAATGCCGTGCTCCTCAAGGGAGTCGAGGATGATCTGGAAGCACCTGCCTAGTTGGTCAAGGCTGACTAGGCAAACGAACAATCTTGCTCATGCAGGCACAAATTCTGCTTGGGATACTCACATCAGATAATGAGAAAGGAGGTGTTACAGGCCAGGAGCGACGCCTTGAAGATTCTCCTGGGAGCCTTGGGTGGGGCGATTGTAGTCCTGTTGTTCGTCTCAGTCCTTGGCGGAAGCGGCATGATGGTAGGCATGGGCTCGATGATGAGCGGCTCCATGATGGGCGGTGGTTTGTTCGGCATGCTGTTTGCGCTGCTGTTCTGGGTGCTGGTCATAGCCCTGATCGCCGCACTGGTGGTCTGGATCGTCAACCAGACCCAGCGCCGCTAAACAGCGAAGCTGCTGTTTGCATGTAGCAAGGGTTCCTGAGCCATGACTGGCACAAGAGTTTTCTACATCAGCGACTCGATCGGCCTCGGGCATGCCGCACGTGACCTCGCCATCGCTCGCGAGCTGCGCGCCTTGAACCCGGAGGTCGAGATCATGTGGCTCGCAGGCGACCCCGCCAAGAAGCTCATCGCCGAGGCCCCACGGACGGTGCCTGGCGAGCCGCCGAGCTCATCAATGATCTCGTGGAGCAGAAAGCGCCGTCACGGTCGGCGGGCTAGGGACCAGGAGCCTTGGGGAATGGATCCCGCCTGGCATACTCCCCTTGCGGGGAGAGGTTAGAAGGAGGAGAACCCTTCTATGTTGAGAACTTCGAACCTACCTCTACGGTGGAGCTGGTTGGCGGCCCTGCTGGGAGGTATGCTGCACGCGCTCGGAGACTTGCTCAACCTCACCCACTTGGGAGCGCCCTTCGCCGAATCCATCGGTTCAAGCCTCTTCTCCGTCCAACAGACGGTGTACCTGCTAAGCGCAGCCCTATTGCTGCTGGGGCTGATCGGCTTGTACGCCATCCAGTCAGAGACGACCGGTCGCCTTGGGATGTGGGGCTTCTTGTTGGCCTTCCTCGGCACGGTGCTGTTCGCAGGAGCTATCTGGGCACTTCTTTTCATCGGACCTCTAGTAGCAGCCGAAGCCCCCCAACTCCTCCAAGGGCAACCACCCGCTTCCGCCGCCTACCGACTGACTCGCTGCCGCAGGGTTCCTGGTGTCGTATGGGATATTTGCGCTTGGCTGGCTGTTGTTTGGCGTGGCCACGCTGCGTACCCACTTCCTTCCCCGCCTGGCTGTCGTCTTCCTCATCATCGGGGCGGTCCTTACCTTCCCTGCAGTACCTTCCCCGCCTCGCACGGACGTCATCCGCGGCGTGGCCATAGCATGGCTGGGTCTGGCTCTCTTGAGGAGCAGGGGCGCAACAACTCAGCGGACCTCGCGTGTTAGGAGGACTTCTTAGTACGTAGGGCTGACTCCGTGCGCTTCATGAAAGGCGGAACCGATGTTGAATGACATCGACATCCTGATCACTGGCGGCTATGGGACCGTGGGACGCCGCGTTGCAGCGGATCTCGCGCCTGACTACCCAGGCCGTGTCGTCGTGGCGGGCCGCAGCACCGAAAAGGCCAGGCAGCTCGCGATCGAAGTGGGGCACGGCGTGCGCGGCCGCCGGCTCGACGTCGGTGAGCCTGACTCCGTGGAGGCAGCGCTCGACGGCGTAGGCGTAGTTATGAGCTGCATCGACCAGCCCGAGCCGCACCTGTTGAGCGCGGCGATCAGGCGCGGCCTGGCCTACACGGACATCGCGCCTCACCTGATGACCCGCCGTCCCACCGAGGCCATGAAGGCCGCGGCAGCCCAAACGGGCGCGCGGATCGTGCTCGGGGCCGGGCTGGCTCCCGGTATTTCGAGCCTGCTCGCCCGCTTGGGAGCGGAGCGCGTCGGCGCCGTCGAGAGCGTGGAGAGCAACGTGCTCCTCTCCGTCGGTGACACCTACGGTCCCGCCTCGCGCGCCTACATCATGGAGGAGATCTTCCTATCCTACGCGGTGCGTATCGAGGGCCGCGAGGTGCTGATGAGGCCGTTCGCCAGGTCTGCTCGCGTCAACTTCCCGCAACCTCTCGGAGAGAGGACGGCCTACCTGTTTCCCTTCTCTGATCAGGTGTTTTTCCCCGAGACCCTTGGCGCCCGGACGGCGCTTTCGCGCCTGGCACTCGACCCACCGTGGCTCGGGACGCTGCTATCGGCGCTAGTAGGGCTGCGGGTGACAGCGATGCTGCGGCGGCGTGAGGGCGCTGAGGAGCGGCTCCAGCGGCTCATCGCTTGGCTGCAGCGCCGCTACGAGGGACGCGACTTCTACGGAGTTGTCGTGGATGTTCATGGGGCGCGCGGCCGGGTCAGAATCTCTCTGGTCGGCCATGGTCAGGCTAGCGGGACGGCGATCTGCGCTGCCGCGGTGGTGCGAGCGCTCGCCGAGGGCGAGGTAAGGCAGCCCGGGATCTGGCTGGCGGAGCAGGTCGTTCTACCGGGGCCGTTCTTCGAGCGCCTGGCGACGCGCGGCCTCGTGCCGACGGTCGAGGATCGGCTCGAGGCCTTTCTAAGCTCTTTCCACTAGCCTCAAGACATTGAGGCAGAAAGGTCTCGATGTCCCGCCTTCGCCGAAGGAAGCGAACCTAAGCACGACGACCTCGCGTCGATGCACAACTGCATACGCTTGGAGGGCCTTACGTTCCGCGCGGAGCTATCTACGAACGGTGCCGAGCGGTTAGAATTGACCAGAGTTTAGAGAAAGGGCTGCATCACAAGTATGCATAGCGTAGGAGGATACGCCGAGAGGCACGAGGAGCAAGAGTGCGATGGTTGTCGCCTTACGTACCTCGAGTTCCAAACAGATTTCCTCAAACATTCTGGGGATCAGCTATGCCGGTGGTGCAGAGCTGTTTTTTGGACGGCTACGATTCTCTTCGAGCAGGGCATCGAGGAGGAAGACGTGCTCATCCCGACGCTGGCGTTCGCTAAGTTCGCCGCTGGCGTCCCGGAATACAGTGACTTGGTAAGGACGGGAGGCGCGGGAGAGAAGCCAACCCGAGCCGACTTGGCGAGGATATTGCTTAAGGCGGGGATGACATCTCCAGGTGGGATGGAGCGGGGGTATCTAGGATGGAAACTTGTAGAAGTGGTAGAGGGTGTGCCTCTCATTCGTGTTCTCCCGTACGTTGTATTTGCCGAAGAGCATGCAGGAACGCAGCTACTCAAACAGATTCGAATCCAGGTCATGTCGAGGTTTGCCGAGCCGAAAAGCGTTGGAGAGGGCTACGAACAGGTGCTGGTGGAGCAGGGCGTCCGATGGGATGACAGCGCATCTGGTTGCGTCTCCCACAATTTCTGGGGTGGCTATCTGGACATCAGGATCAGACCCACCGACGACCTGATCTACAAGGAGGTTGCGCTAGACCGAGAGCTTATAGAGCGCTACAAGGATTTCTTCTTCCGTAAGGCTTATCCCGAGTCGTATCCTTCAGAGCGCCCGGATGATTATCCTTATTCCTATCCTTCCCCGCGGTATATTGAAGCCTCTTATGCAGGATTGCTTGGTCTGCTGCGTAGTTCAAAGCCCGTAGGAGTCGCGCATGCGCTCGACCTGTACGGGAAGACCAACAGGAAGACCGCCGACAAGATCATCCCGGCGTTTGTGGCGTGGCACCTGGGAGCGGCTGTGGTGCCTGCTAAGGCGCGGCCCGCGATAGCCAGAGCGTTGAACAAGCATTTGCTGGCCCCTTGCCACAAGGAGCTGTTACCAGACAACCGCTGGAGTAACGACGATACGGTGTGGCAAGACGTAAGAGATCTCTCCGACCGGTTCAAGCGCCTACGCAACTCAGGATATGGCAAGCCGTTAGGGTTGGACAAGCTTATCCTCTGAAACCTGTTTAGCTTTTCTTAGCTTACAACTTTAGGGTGTGTTCGTGCTCGAGGAGCGGCGAACATTCACCATCAGCGCAGCGGCTGCAGAGCTAGGCGTATCCGCAGCCTGGCTCAGGTTCGGAGAGAGGCTCGGATCTCTGCCGCTCGCCCGCCGCACTCAGCGCGGTTGGCGCTACTACACCTCCGAGGATATAGACCGGCTGCGGCGCCTCGGCGTCGGCGAGCGGCAGCGTCGACTGAAGGGCGGCGATGAGTAGCTCGCGTATCACCTACGCGCCGCGTCGCGATGCCTCGGTCAAAGTTGAGGCTTCCATTCTCGCCAATATATACGCGCTCGCTTTGCAGAAACACAAAGCTAAGAATGAGGCTACCCGGCCCGGTAGCCCCGACGACGCGATGAAAGGATCTAGTGATGATCGCGCCAGAACCATTCTACCCAACAAGTAGGACAGCAATATGGGTTCTCTTCGATCTCCGGGGCGAGAGGGCTTTACAGAGCCTACATCTCCAGAGGGCGGCCCTCGCAGAACTCGGAGACCTGGAGACGATAGATCAGGATCACATCGTCTTGATTGCACGGCCCGGCGGCGCTCGGAGGCTCGAAGCATGAGGCCGGTCGAGAAGGTCCTTGAGGTCGTGGATCGTTACGAGGAACGCCACAACAGCTTCTGGTGCGTCTGCCCAGCCCACGACGACCACGACCCGAGCCTGCACGTCGAGGAGGGAGTGGACGGCCAGGCCCTCGTGATCTGCAGGGCAGGGTGCGACCAGGAACGGGTCCTCATTGCCCTGGAGGAGCGTGGCGTGGCCAGACACGAGCTCTTCGCCGGCGGCGGCTCCGGCTTGCACATCCGTAACGGCCGCTCCAAGAGCGCAGAGAGGGCGCGTAACGGACGCGAGCGGTTCGCCGCATCCTGGTCCATAAAGGATGCCTCCGGGCGATTGGTGGCCATTCACGAGCGCTGGGAGGGCACGTCAGAAAAGCGTTTCCTCTGGAAGCACCCGAACGGCCGGTACAGTCGTGACGGGGAGATCAGGGCGAGCATGCTCCCGCTTTACGGCTCGGAGCATATCGAAGACTGGCCCCCTGGTGCGCCTGTGATCCTCGCAGAAGGCGAGAAGGCGCGAGAGGCACTCGCTGCGGCGCACCTGCCCGCGCTTGGCACAGTCACTGGAGCGAACGGCACGCCGAGCTTCGAGAGCCTGGAGATGCTACGGGGACGTAAAGTGATCCTCTGGCCGGACGCCGACGATGAAGGTCTAAGGCACATGCAACGCATCGCGGAGCGCCTGCAGAGCATCGCCTCCGAGGTACGAATCTTCGAGTGGCGAGACGCTCCGCCGAAGGGAGACGCGGCCGATCATCCAGGAGTCCTGGGACGGAGCCGCCGGGACATTAGAGCGCTGCTGAAGCAGATGGCGAGCACCTCCGTTTGGGAACCCGAATCATCTTCATCATCGTCACTGGCCTATAGGGGAAATGACGATGATGATGCTAAGCTGGGTCTGTTGTGGTTCTCCGAGATGGGAGAGCCAGAGCCACGCGAGTTCCTGGTAGAGGACCTACTCCCGAAGGACTATCCTGCCACGATCTACGGTACGGGCGGGGTGGCGAAGTCCATGCTGGCCCTTCTTATGGGCATAAGCTACGCGGGTGCTATGGACCGGTGGCTCGGCTTGCGCGTGAACGGAGAGGGAGCTGTCCTCTATCTCGACTTCGAGCTCGATGCCGACGAGCAACTCCGGCGGGTACGCGACCTGTGCGCGGGATTGGGGGTGAACGTACCCGATAAGCTGGGCTATCTCTCGGCTCTTGGAAAACGTGCGCAGACGGCCTTCAAGGCGGCTCTAGGTATCTGCCAGCGCCACGATGTCCGGCTACTGAACGTCGACAGCCTGGGACCTGCCATGATCGGCGACGCGGAGAAGGCGCGGGACGTGATCGCGTTCCACAATCAGTTCATCGCACCGTTTAGGGCGATAGGCGTGACGACCCTGATTGTGGACCACCAGGGCAAGGTTCAGAGCGGGGAACAATACCAGGGGAAGACCGCGCTAGGCAGCGCGTACAAAGGGCACCTGGTCAGGAGCGGCATACAGGTGGAGGCTGTTAGGCGCGAGAAGGAAGCCGGAACGCTCACTGTTCGTCTGCGGCAGAACAAGACCAACTTCGGTGGACAGCGCGACCCGTTCGATGCGCTGCTCACCTTCCGCCACGGCAAGATTACTGCCGAGGCCGTCGAAATAGACGCGACGGAGCTCGCTGGCGAAGCCACCCTCAACGCCGACGACCGCGTGCGTCTGGCCCTCGGTGGCGGCGCCGCATTCCCCGACGAGCTGGCGGATGGGACAGGTCTGGCTGTTGGCACCGTAGGAAACTGTCTCACTCGACTCAGGAGGCGCGGCGAAGTCGAGGACACCAGCCAGGTAAAGGGCCGCGCTCGCCAGGTAAGGCTATCGTCATCATCGTCATCATCCTGTAGGGGAAGTGACGATGATGATGCTGTGGCGAGGGTCGCGCGGGAAGTCGAGGAGTTGTTGAGGACCGGTCGTATCCAGTCGGAGAGACAGGTCTTTGAGCTGGTGCGCGAATACTCGGTGAACGGCTACCACCCGGCTAGGAAGGGAGGCTAGTGGACCTAGCGCGAGCCTCTGCGAGGACTGATGCCGCGTAGCTGTACCATCTGCAGACACGCCGACCGGGACGCGATTGAGGATGCCTTCGTCGCGGGCACCCCGAAACGTCGCATAGCGTCGCGCTACGGTGTTACAGAGCGCGCCGTTCGCCACCACACCCGCGAGCACCTTCCGGCCCTACTCGCCCTCGCTCGGGACGCCGAGCGTGCTGCTAGGGCGGATAGCCTCCTCGATAGGATCGAGGCTTTGCAGAGCCGCACGCTCGCTATCCTGGAGGCTTCCCAGGAGACCCACGATCACCGCGTAGCACTCGCCGCCATCCGCGAGGTTAGAGCTAATCTCGAGTTGATAGCCGAGGTCACAAAGGAATTGGATCGCACACCAACTCTCAATCTCCACTTGAACCCTGAGTGGTTGGAGTTGAGGACCACGATCGTGGGGGCCCTCGATCCCCACCCAGAGGCGCGAGGCGCCGTCCTGAGAGCCTTGGAAGGTGTCGGCAATGGTAGAGCTTAGGGACGATCTGAGGCTTGCCTTAGACCGGGTGGAGTTTGCCCGCGCGGTCGGGATAGAGCCCGACGACTGGCAGCGGGATGCTCTGCGAAGTGCGGCGCCGCGCCAGCTCTACAACTGTGCTCGCCAGACGGGGAAGAGCACGGTCTCCGCGATCCTCGCCACGCACACGGCCATCTACGAACCCGGCGTCCTGGTCCTGTTGATCTCGCCCACGTTGCGCCAGTCTGGCGAGCTCTTCAGGAAGTGCTTGGAGGTCTACCGGGCGGCACAGAGGCTCGTACCACCCGACTCGGAGACGGCGCTCACGCTCGCCCTGGAGAACGGCTCCCGGATAGTGAGTCTGCCCGGCGGCAAGGGCCACACAATCCGCGGCTACTCCGGCGTGCGGCTGCTGGTGGTTGACGAAGCCTCGAGAGTCCCAGACGACCTGTACATCAGCATCAGGCCCTTCCTAGCGACCAGCGCAGGCCGGCTCGTGGCGCTCTCGACACCCTTCGGTACGAGGGGCTGGTGGTGGGGGGCTTGGAAGAGCGCAGAGCCGTGGGAGAGGTTCATGGCGACCGCGGAGCAGAGCCCGCGCATCCCCGCGGCCTTTCTCGAAGAGGAGCGCCGCAGCATGGGAGAGTGGTATTTCCGCCAGGAGTACTGCGGAGAGTTCCTAGACGGTCAGTTCTCCGTCTTCCGTGGCGAAGACATAGACGCAGCCATAAGAGACGATGTGCCGCCTTTGTTTAGCGAAGCTGGAGGCTTTTAGTGACCCGTATCTACGACAAGAGGGAAGCCATGTGGACGGTCTACCATGACTTCTACCTGGGACTTGATCTCGGCAAGGCCGCGGATCACTCGGCTGTCTCCATAGTCGAGGAGCCCGTATGGTTGGATGGGGAGTGGAGCGCAACGGTGACAGGAGGTGTTGCTCCGGGAGAGGAGCCGCTTCACGGTTGGGTATCGGTGGACCGGCTTAACATCCACCAGCACGCCGAGGCCCGCAGGATCAACCTGACCGTAACCGGACGGCCTGCCAACCCGCCGCTCAGGGGCAGGTATCTGAAACGCTTCCCGCTGCAGACTCCCTATCGTGCTGTCGTTGAGGAGGTCGTCGGTATGCTTCGCTCCGGCAAGCTGGCAGGTGCTGATGTGGCCGTACTCATGGACAAAGGCAATGCGGGCACGGCGGTACAGGAAATGTTTTCGCACATCGGCGTCAGGGTTATCCCGGTCCTTATCCACGGTGGCTACCAAACGGCCTACGACCGCTACGATGGCACATACAAAGTACCGAAAAGAGATCTCGTAGAAGCGGCTCAGGTCGCCTTGCAAAACAGGCGCCTGGAGATCTCTGCCTCTCTGCCCGACGCGGGCATCCTCGTAGAGGAGCTCAGGAACTTCCGAGGCACGGTCTCAGAGGCCGGACACGACCGCTACGAGGCCCGCGAACGTGAACACGATGACTTGGTACTCAGCCTCAGCATGGCCGTGTGGTTTAGGGAGTACTGCTGCCGATATATCGAAGCTCAGATGGCACGCAGGTCCAGAAGCTTTAGGGAGCTGGGCGTTATGTGAGAAGAGCACAACCGACCGAACACTCTACCGAAAGGAGCACAGATGGAACGCTACACCATCAAGGATTACGAGCGGTACAGAAAAGAGCAGGACGAGAAGGCGGCCAGAGAAGCGGATGAGCGCCGGGTGCGCACAGAGAAGGAGAGCGCCCGCCGCTCGTGGCTGGCTGATGGCGGCAGCGCCAACGACTTCGAGCACGAATGGCCCTCCCTGCGCAACCAGGCGCGGCGCCAGCGTGTTGTGGATGCCGACCAGAAAGCGCGCGTGGCACACCGCGCCACGGGCATTAGCCAGATCTAGGGGGCAGGGATCATGGTCGCCACATCGCACATGAACAAGCGCCTCGACGAGGTATACAGGCGCCGCAGCGAGATCCTCCCCGAACTCGCGAACTCTGGCCCTGAGCTCCTCGCGGACTCCGTAGCCTGGCTAGAGCGCATCTCCCGGCCCGGCGGGTTGGGAGGCCCCAACCCCCCATGACGCAGTGGCCGTAAGGGTCTATGAGGCTGAGGTTTCATTGATTCTCCTGGAAGCTCTCATCGCACATACGAAGCGCATCTCCGAACTGGAGGCGGCGCTAGAGAAGCAAGCCACGAGGCGCAGTTAACCGACTGTGGTGGGGGTGCCCAAACTGCAAGGTCGGCGGGGTGTTTCTGCCACAGCCTCCCCTTTCTGCTCCCGCCATCTCCCGCCTGTAGCGAACTTCAAGGCTCCGGGATGCGCAGGCTTTCAGGTTCAACGAGCGAGAGGATTTGAGATTACAGAGTTGACGCAAGGGGCTAGAATGGCGGGGTGCTTCGATTCCTTCGCATTTGGAGAGACGTGGCGACGCGCACGGCTAGCCTCTTGTTGCAGTTTTACGCACGGGGCGACCTCTTGATAGTGGCAGCGAGCCTTGTAGGGGGCGTCAGTATAGGCGCGATTTTTCGGCTTATACCTTGGTGGTGCGTGCTGGTAGGGATAGGCTTGCTGGTCTTGTACGCTGTTGCATTAGCTGTCTACGAGAAGATCAAAGAGGGCGAGGATGAAAGGGCTACACTTGAGCAGCAGCTAGCGACCGCCAAGAAACGTAGGGCCGTAAACGACCTTCTCGGCAACGCCTTAGAGGAAGGGTTGAGTCTCAAGCAAGGTAGGATGTACGCCCTCGAAAGCGAAAACCAAAACTTGGAAGACATCGAGATCAGCGACGAATACCAAGCAAGATACGACGAAGAAGTGCGGACATGGGTAGACCGTACCTATAACCTGACTAATGATGCTTTTGGAAAGGCCGAAGCGGAACGATTCGTTAGCAACGAAGGTTATACCGACGAAGAGCTCTTTGGGCGTGAACTGCCCCCATTTGTACATCTAAACGCTACCCAAAGAAAGTACCTGATACCCGCTCGTCTAAGGCGGCTGGATAAGATAATCGACCGGGCAAACTCGCTTCAGATAAATTCTGACTTTGAGCCCCAAGACGCCGCTCAAGAG
>Ga0126314_10001894_pt1 | contig 10288 bp, 8 predicted proteins | sample Plot105B_FD_92535 | JGI IMG/M metagenome (GOLD analysis project Ga0126314, IMG submission 92535) | Serpentine soil microbial communities from UC McLaughlin Reserve, CA, USA - Plot105B | ecosystem: Environmental > Terrestrial > Soil > Grasslands | place: USA: UC McLaughlin Reserve, Lake County... | reverse complement strand
CGCGGGATTACCGTCTTTCTTAATGATGAACGAGCCTGAGTTGTACTGCTGATCGCCGAGCTTGAACGAATCTTCCGCGGCGGCCATCTTCACGTCTTTCAGACGGAAGCGGAACGTCGCGAGAGTGTTGTCGGTGTTGTGATTGATCACGTAAGCGACAGCGGACGCGGGACCGGTTAGCTGCCCGGTTACTTTCGCGTCTTGTGTCAGCAGCGTTGCAGGCGCGTCGAGCACGCTCTTATCGACGACGCGCACGGTTTTGACGTTGCGCATCGCACCCATGGTCCAGCCGGTGTCGTCGTAAGGCGCCGGATCGCTGACATTGTAATACTGCGTGTCGAGCAGCATGTCAGCCATGCGCGAATACGGCTGGTCCATCCTGACGATGTAAGAGCCCGCCGGGTATTTCTGATCCTTGACGCTGAATTCCTTTGTCGCGCGATGCACTTCAACACCTTGCAAACGGAGCAGATTAACCATGTCTGCGGCTTCAACCGGACGCGGCGTGTCGCCGGGAATGATGTAAGCCGCGGGGCCTTCGTTGGAAGCCTTCGCGATCGAGCGTTTGCTCTTCAGGTAGAAGTTGTTCAGGAAACGCTCTTTCTCCTTGGCGACGAAGTTCATCGCAAACAAAATCGCGGACTGCTGCATATTGACGTTGTTGCGCATCGACCAGTTCACGCGCGGGAACGGCGGATTCGGTCGATACCAAACGCGCGAGGTCTGGTTCGCGCCCAGCGTTCTCTCGCGTGTGTCAGCGCCGCCGTTGCCAAAGGTTTCATAGAAACGGCCGATTGAGTTGTGACCGGTGGCAATGTAGAGCATGTAGTTGGGCGCCCAGCCATCGTAGAAGCCGTGCGTCCAAACACCAGGAACCCCGCGCTTCGTCATCTCTTCAATCTCGTGATACGCGAGTAGCTGAAACTCGTCGATGGCGAGTGGATCGAGCCAGGCGTTGTATGGACCAGTGCCGGTCATCGTGTAGAGGTACGGCACGGATTCGTGCAGATCGTGCAGCACGGTCGGGTGATAATTGAGAAACGTTCGCATCTGATTGCGCGTGAGTGCCAGTGCGAGACCGAGGCCGTCGCGGTTGTTGTCGTGTGCGACGTACTTGCCCCAGTAGAGCAGTGGAGGCGTGGGTTTGCCGGGGTTCGCTTTACGATAGTTGTAAAGATCTACCATGCGATCGCGGCCATCGACTTCGAGCGCCGGAGTGATCATCACGATCATGTTCTTGCGAATGTCTTCGATAAACGGCGAGTCTTCGACCGCGAGTCGGTAAGCCATCTCCATCAACATCTCGGGGGAACCGGTTTCGGGCGAGTGGATCGAGCCCGAGGCCCAGTAAAAAGGCTTTCCTTCCGCAATCAGCGTCTGTGCTTCTGCGTCTGTGAGCTTTCGCGGGTCGCCGAGTTTCGCGGTGATTTCTTTGTATCGATCGAGGCGGGCCAGATTTGCTTCATCACTCACGAGGACGAGCATCTGCTCGCGTCCCTCCTCGCTCTTTTCCGGCGCTATAAGCACGCGCACGCGCGGCGATGCTTTCGCGAGCTCGCGATAGTAACGATAGAGATCTTTCGTATAGGTGAGCTTGTTTGGCGTTCCGACTGCATAACCCAAAACTTTTTCAGGAGAAGGCACCTTGTCCGACAGCGGCAGATGATCGACGAGCTCGGTCATGAAGTACTTCTCAGTCGTGTACTCCGCGATCTTCTTGCCGTACGCCGTGTCGAGTGGAGACTTTGGTGTGGTGTATTTCGGATTTGGCGTGTTTCGCGCCGGTGTTGCCGGCGTGCTGGCGCCGCTTGATTCAGTGTTATCGCGCGCCTCGGTCTGCGCGAGCGCTGAACCGGTGGCTAACACCGCAAACACAAAAGTAGCGAGCAGTCTTCGAAGTGCTGGGGACATGATGTTTCTCCTTCGTTAAGGTAGGCCCGATCCGTCTGATCCGTGGTTACAGATCTTTTGCACATCGAAATCCCGAAAGCATCCAGCGCTCGTGGGCGTGGAAGAAGTTTCGGTACGTCGCTCTGATGTGCAGCTGCGGCGTGGCAAACGAGCCACCGCGCAAAACTTTTTGATTGACGAACCACTTGTCGTTGTATTCGTCAAACTCTGACTTGAATCCCGGATACGGCACGTAGTCGGAAGTGGTCCACTCCCACACGTCGCCAATCATCTGCTGGCAACCGTAAGCATTCGCGCCTTCCGGCAAAGCGCCGATGGGTGCGACTGACCAGAAACCGTTCTCGAAAAGATTTGTGTTGCCGCTGGTGGGGTCAGTGTCGCCCCACGGAAATGCCGTCCTGACGTTGCGGCGTGCATCATAACACGCAGCCTTTTCCCATTCCGCTTCGGTTGGCAGTCTTTTGCCGGCCCACTTCGCAAACGCTGCGGCTTCGAAATAACTGACGTGAGAAACGGGCTCGTCTTTCTTGCTCGTCGCGAGATGCAGACCGGCGAAGTCGCGAATCATCCACTCGCCGTCGTGTAGCTCCCAGTAGAGCGGCGCGCGCCACTGCTCGCGATTGACTGCCTCCCACCCCTCGGAGAACCACCAGCGAAAGTTTTGATAACAGCCGTCGTTGATGAATTCGAGAAAGTCGCCGTTGCTCACGAGGGCTTTGTCGATCGCGTAGTCCTGGAGCAAGACCTGGTGTGCAGGTTTCTCGTTATCAAATGCGAAGTCGTAACTTCGGTTCACTCCGGCGTGGTCATAACCTAACGAAAACAGTCCGCCTTCAAGCTCAGCCATGCCTTCAACCTGCGTTAACGGGTGGGGCAGTGGCTTGATTAACACGTCAAACTGATCGCACAGGAGATGTTTGATGTCGTAGACAAGCAACTCCTGGTGCTGCATCTCGTGCTCGAGTCCGAGTCTTACGAGCGATAACAGAGTCGGCGCGTTCGGTAAGCTTGCCGGCGATTGCAGGAATGAGAGTACCTGCTCGTCGATATGGTTCCGGTAAGCGACTGTTTCTTTCACTGTCGGTCGCGACTTCGTTCCGCGTTTCGGACGCTCGATGCGCTCGCCAAATCCCTCGTAATAAGAGTTGAAGTAAAAAAGGAAATCTTCGGAATAGACTCGGTAACCGGGCTTGTGGGCTTGCAGCACTGTTTCGAAGAACCACGACGTGTGGCCGATGTGCCAACGCGGCGGGCTCATGAACTCGGCCCTCTGGATGACGTAGTCTTCAATCTCGAGCGGCGCGACGATCTGCATCGTGCGTGCCCGCACCTGCTTATAAAGCTCCGCTATGGAGACGGTATCCTGCCTTGAAATTTCGCGGATTGTCGAAGCCATGATTGATTGGAGTAATAATAACCGCTGAGGCGCGAAAAGCGTAATACGACCTACAAGACCTTATGCGCTAACGATAATCTTCCGAGGCGATTCAGGAAGCACGCGGCCAATCATACGCGCGTGCGGATAGTGCTTGCTGAGAGCGTGGAGGAGAGTCTCTGCTTTGTCTTCAGCGATCGCGATCAACATGCCGCCCGCGGTTTGCGGATCGAAGAGCAACTTGACCAAATTCTGATCGACAGGCGGTGCGATCTCGACATCACCGCCGATATATTCACGATTCGTTTTATCACCGCTCGTTAGCATTCCCTCAGACGCCAGGTCGAGCGCGCCGTCCAGTAAAGGAACTGCATTCACATCAATTTCGATCGTCACTTTGCTCGCGCAAGCCATCTCCCACGCATGACCCAGAAGCGCGAAACCCGTCACATCCGTCGCGCCCTTTACGCCAAACTCACGCATCGCTTCGGCTGCGTACTTGCCCGGCGTCAGCATCGTCTCAACTGAACCCGCAACCACTGACTCACTCGCACGGCCCTTCTTGATCCCCGTGGAGATCACTCCCGTTCCGATCGGTTTCGTCAGAATGATTACATCACTTGGTCGCGCGCCAGAATTCGTCGCGATTTTGTTCGGATCGATCACACCTGTGACTGAGTAACCAAACATGATCTGCTCGTTATCGACACTGTGTCCGCCAATCAAAGTCACGCCATACTCGTTAATCGTCTCCAGCCCGCCGCGCATGATCTCGCTCAGAATCGCAGGATCGACGCCTTTCTTGGGGAAGCAGGTGATCGCCATCGCGGTGATCGGCGTTCCAGCCATGGCCCAAACGTCGTTGATCGAGTTGAGCGCGGCGATGCGGCCGTAGTCGTACGGGTCATCGACGATAGGAGTGAAGAAATCGAGTGTCTGAACGATCGCGAGGTCGTCTCGAAGGCGGTATACACCCGCGTCGTCGGCTGTTTCGAAACCGACAATCAGGTTTGGGTCGTGAGGTTGTTTTGGTAGCCCGCTCAGAACCTGAGCGAGTAAGCTCGGGCTAAGCTTCGCCGCTCAACCAGAACACGCAACCATCTCGGTCAGACGCATCAGATCACCTCCTTTCTGAATCGTGCAAATCTTGTAAATCCCGGTAATCCTGTCAAATGGTTTGCTTACTTGCAAACGCGTACTATAAGACTTGTGAAAATGCCGAAACGAATCATCCGCATTGGTCCTGCCGGCTGGTCTTACAAGGACTGGGAAACCGTGGTATATCCGCAGAAGCCCGGGAAGTCGTTTGATCCGCTCGAATATATTGCGCGGTTCTTCAATACAATCGAAATCAATAGCAGCTTTTACCGGCCGCCCGTTCCGTCGACAACGAAATCATGGACGAAGCGAGTTGATGATAACAAGGAGTTCGTTTTTACGGCGAAACTGCATCGCTTATTCACCCACGAGCGTGGCAAAGCGACGAAGAAGGATGAAAAAGAGTATCGGGAGGGAATGGACGTGCTGGCGAAGGCCGGCAAGCTCGGTGCGGTGCTGCTCCAGTTTCCATGGTCATTCAAAAACACTCCGGACGATCGGATTTACCTTACGAACTTACTGGAGAAGTTTTCTGACTATCCTCTTGTACTGGAAGTGAGACACACGTCGTGGAACACTCCGGACGTTTATGAATGGCTCGAGGAGCGTGGAGTCGGGATTTGCAACATCGATCAGCCGGTCTTCGCGAAATCGATTCGTCCACAGTCGTTGACGACGTCGCCCGTCGGTTATGTGAGGCTACACGGCAGGAATTATAAAGAGTGGTTTCGTGATAAAGCTCAGCCTCATGAACGGTATGATTATCTCTATTCGATCGACGAGCTCGATCCGTGGCTGGTGCGGATCAAGGATGTTGCGAAACAAACTCGCGAGACGTACGTGATCACGAATAATCACTTCCGTGGGAAAGGAGTTGTGAATGCGATAGAGATCAAAGCGTCGCTGGAAGAGGAACGTGTTCCTGCTCCAGAGCCGCTGTTCAAGGTTTATCCGCGGTTGAGTGAATCGGCGACACCTGATGAGGGAGAGGAAAAGCGACTGTTCGAGTAAGTTTTTATTGTCGTCTGCGCGTCTTATTGCTTCCCATCGAGACAATCACGTCAAATTCATCCTTCGTCAACGGCATCACTGACAATTGCGACTGCCGGATCAACGGCAGTTGACTAAGACGTTTGTCGTAACGAATAGCCGCGAGCTGAACTGAGCTCGCCAGAGGCTTGACCGGTTTGAGATCAACTGCAACCCACTGCGGATCGTCGGCAGTGGGATCCGGATAAGCACCCTTCACGACTTCTGCCAACCCCACAACTTCTTTTCCCTTGCCCGAGTGATAAAAGAGGACTTTGTCGCCGGGTTTCATCTCGCGCAGGTTGTTTCTGGCCTGGTAGTTTCGCACGCCGGACCAGTCAGTGCTGCCGTCTCGAACGAAGTCGTCCCAGGAGTAAGTGTCAGGCTCCTGCTTCACCATCCAATAGTTGTGCTTGTTTTTTGTTGATGCTTTCATGAAAGTGACCTTGATCCTCTACAATCCTGATATAGACCAACAACAAAGGAAATAACATGCTCAAAGAGGGATCGACTGCGCCTGCATTTAAAACCACAGACGCCAACGGCGAAACTGTAAATCTGAAAGATCTTCGCGGACAAAAGGTGGTGCTCTATTTCTATCCAAAAGACGACACGCCAGGTTGCACCAAAGAAGCCTGCTCGTTTCGTGATGCCTTTTCTCAGTTCAAGAAGAAGGGTATCGCGGTGTTAGGCGTTTCGCCAGACAAAGAAGCGTCGCACCAGAAGTTCATTACCAAGTACAAACTCCCGTTCACACTGCTAGCCGATACGGATCGATCGATCGCGGAGGCTTACGGTGTTTGGGGAGAGAAAAAGTTCATGGGACGAACCTACATGGGTATTCATCGGACCACCTTTTTGATCGATGAGAAAGGCAAGATCAAAAAGATCTTCGACAAGGTAAAGCCCGAAGACCACGCCAATGAGGTGCTCAAGGCATTCGCTGACTGAATCACGGTAATTCCGATTGTCGACTTGAGGAAATCAGGATCAACAATCGGAACGCTCGACACGGAGGCTAGGCTGCCACCCAGCCTCCGATTTTTTCGGGTTCACCCTCGGGGTTCCTTCCGGGCATCAATCCCGCCAAACAACTAAACGAGCTGGGCACGTCGCGTTTGCGCGCGGGAAGACGCGGACCATCATCCACTGTCGCAGTCTCGGCAGACTCGTTAAGGAAATAAAGCCGAGTGTTATCGACGACTTGTGTTCTGATCTCGCGAGTCCAAAGAAGAAGGTTGGCTAACGCGTCTCCGATTTCATCTTTTCCGAGTTTGGTTTCCTGCGCGATCTCACGTTGTGTTCGCGAGCCTCGCCGGATCGCATCACGCACGCGCTCGACCGGCGACAACTTGCTCATTGCTTTCGCGTGATAGTGACCGTTGCCGGATGCATCACTCGAAAGCAGCTCGACGATATCAACTTGTTGAGAGATATATTTCTTGCGAGCAGTTTTATATTCCTTCAACGCGCGACGGCTTTGCGTGACCTTTTGACGAATACAACTCTTGCAATAGAGATTGCGTCCGTCTTTACGCGCGCGACAGATTCCAAACTCGGAGATGGGAAGTTCTTTCGAACAAATAGGACAATTTTTTACTTGGGGGGACAACTGTGGTTCGGCCATTTCACACAACTCCACTGGGCATCAAGACTTGCTTGCAATCCGTAAACGGACAACACTACACCCTGATCCGGTACTTAATTCCTCCGGCAAAGGCATTGATTTGGGGGTTATTTATTTGGCGAAGATCCCATTGGGGCGATCGCCTAGATTGCCTCGCGCAACTTACCGCACGTAGTCACGCCCCAATACTTACCTGACTTCTCTTCGTTGAAGGTCTTCCTGGGCTATTGCGAGAAGATGAGACTAAGTAAACCTTCAAACGATCATCCAACAGGCCGCTGATCCAAAACTTGTAATTGGCAATCAAATAGTTCAGCGAGGGATTCGCATTATAGTGATCGACATTATTTTTGCAACATCTTTTTCAGATTTGTTTCGAACGAAATCCAACTCCAAAATTTGGTCGATCGATCTCACCGTCAACATTACTTTCTACAAACGCAAACGTCTCTTGAATGAGAGGATACGTGATCGCATCACTCACATCACGCGATCATTTTCTGTGTCTGAATTGTCGCGAAAGCGATCGAGAGACACTCGAATTCGTTCGAAATTTTGCGTCCTCAAAAACTGATCGCCGAATGTTTGGCGCAACAAGTTCGTACTTTATTTTCATGGTCCTACCATTAGTAGCGCGGATGTAAAACACATGGACCAGGCATGACGACTGACGCGCGCACGATCGATCCTCTTAACGCTTAACACGTTCATTCATAAAGCTTTTTGCCTGCGCCGCTCACGTGTGCAAAGTGTTCTAAATGTACTTTTGTAACAGCTTTGTAAAACTCTGCCCACTGATTTCCACAAGGATTTCCTCAGGATCTGTGGATAACTTTTATTTGATTGAGGATCGATCTTTTAAACGATAGACAAACTTGAGTCCCGACCACGTCTCGTCGATCGCGCACACCTTCACGTCAACAAGTCCGGCATTCAAACCGATCTGCTGCACGCGTTGCTCAGAGAGATCAGTCGTCACGCCTGAGCTCTTCTTCGGCCATGCGATCCAGAGCATTCCATTCCGAGTGAGTCGGGCAGCGAGCTTTGCGAAACCTCGCACTAACGCTCGCTCGGTTAAAACAAAAAAGAGAATTATGTCGAGCGACTGCGCTGGTCGATTTATGAACTGAACGCTGTCAGGTAATTCGCCTAACTCGGATTCGAAGTCTTTCGGTGCATTGACGAGCGCGATTCGAGATCCTTCTTTGATTCCAAGTTTCTTTGCTAAGGGCGTTCCGGAATATCCAGCCATGTGTCTTCACCAGAGTCTGAGAATTTTCCACCATGTGAACCCAACTAAACTCCAGACGCTGATCGTTATCAACGACGCAATCAGGCCCAGCGTCCACCAGGTTCGTTGAGATGTGTAACCGGCGCCAAAGTAAATCGGGGCGGGTGTTGTGCCGTAATGAGTCAGTGACGCAGCAAGGTTTGAGAAATAAGCGAGCGAGAGCACGGCTAAATATGGCGGCGCTCCCGCGGCGAGTATCACGATCAGAAAAGGAGTAAACATCGCTGTCACGTGGGCGGTGATGCTTGCGAAGACGTAGTGCGCGTAGAAGTAGATTAAGAGCAACAAGGCGAGCGCGAGCCACCAGTTCCATCCCGCAGTCAAACTTGCTGATGCTTCGGCGAATCGTTTGGTGATTCCCGTCTGGCCCAGTGCTTCGGCCATACGAATGAGTCCGCCATACCAGATGAACACGCCCCACGCGGCTTTTTCAGTGATGATGTCTTCCCAATCTAAAACGCCCGTGATCAGTAAAACGCTGATTCCAAGAAGGGCAACGACTGCGTAGTCGATGCCGTGCAACTTGTTTGTCATCCAAAGAATTGCGACGAGGAAGAAGACGAGCAGCATCAACCGTTCCGACGAGCTCATCGGGCCCATCGCTCGCAATTCTATCGAAGCGATCTCGCTGGCGGCGGGTGTGTGCTTTACGTGCGGTGGAAACACGTGGTAAAGCACAAACGGCACCAGCAAAAGGCAAAGGATTCCCGGTACGAGTGCAGCAATGGCCCAACGCGCATATGTGATGTCGATCGACGTTACTTCGCGCGCGAACCGGGCGATTATTGGGTTCGACGCCTGTCCAGTCAGAAACATCGCGCAGACTATGACGTTGCACTGGTAAACGCTCACCATCAGGAAAGCGCCGAGACGTCTGGCTGTCGGCCCGGGCCGGGATTCGTAAGCTTCGGCGAGGCTCTTTGCGATGGGGAAGATTATTCCGCCGGAGCGCGCACCCGTTGATGGAATTACTGTGGCGAGGACCATTTCGGTCGAAGCGAGCGCATAAGCGAGTCCGAGAGAATGTTTGCCGATGGCCTTGATGAAGAGAAAGGCGATGCGTCGTCCGAGCCCGGTCTTGATCATGCCGCGCGAGATAAAGAACGCAGCGAGCACCAGCCACACAAATGGATCCGCGTAACCCGTCAATACCTCGTTAATCGGCAGCACTCTAAAGAGAGGTAATGCTGTCACGCCTAGCAACACAATCGCGGCGCCGGGAATGGGACGCACGATCGAGCCGGTAATCGTTGCAGCGAAGATTGCGAGCAGGCGCCATGACTGAGGCGTGATCCCGGACGGAACTGGAATCAGTAAAATCCCTACACCGACAAACAACACGATTCCCCAGCGGAGAAATCTGCTTCTGGAGCTGATTTTATCGGCAGGTTCGTTGTCGGATTTGTGGGAAGGTGCAGTTAAGGGTTGTTCCACGCAATCGTCCTTTTATCGGGCGACAGAAGAGCCATGGGATGTTATTCCGTCAGACGCTGCGGACTCAAGCATTTTTGAATGCGTAAGGATCTGGCGAACCAACCGACTAATAGAGGTATTCTAAAGAGCAAGGTCTAAAATGGCGGAAAACTCGGATAAGGTCACAGAAAAAGAGGTTTATTTAAACCGCAGGCGATTCATTCAGGCAGCGGTCATGGCGGGCACTGCCACGGCCACCACGCTCTTTTACCGGCGGCTCAATCCGCCGCCCGCTCCGCGCGTGGAGGGCGACAAGCTGGAGGAAGTCAATAAAGCGCCCACGGAAGAAGCTGTTAAGGAGGGATTAGCGGTAAACGATCCGTTGACGCCGTTCGAAGCAATCACGAACTACAACAACTTCTATGAATTCGATACCTCGAAGAGCGGAGTGGCCTACGCGGCGAAAGGATTTGTCACGAGGCCGTGGGCTGTTACGGTCGGAGGGTTAGTAAACAGGCCCAAAGTCTTTGATATCGATGAGTTG
>Ga0126314_10001893_pt1 | contig 10288 bp, 10 predicted proteins | sample Plot105B_FD_92535 | JGI IMG/M metagenome (GOLD analysis project Ga0126314, IMG submission 92535) | Serpentine soil microbial communities from UC McLaughlin Reserve, CA, USA - Plot105B | ecosystem: Environmental > Terrestrial > Soil > Grasslands | place: USA: UC McLaughlin Reserve, Lake County... | reverse complement strand
GCCGGCGGTGGCGACCATGCTGGTGGAGCAGCTCGCGGCCGAGGACGCCGCGAGCGACGGTCCCGAGCGCGGCGAGCACCTCACGCCGCGCGAGCGCGAGGTGCTGGCGCTGCTGGCCGACGGTCTGCCGAACAAGCTGATCGCGCGCCGCCTCGACATCAGCGAGAAGACGGTCAAGGCGCACTTGACCAACATCTTCCACCGCATCGGCGTCACCGATCGCACGCAAGCGGCGTTGTGGGCGCAGCGCCACGGGCGGTCCTAGGACCAACGTCCACTGGAAAGCTCGACCCGCTGGGCGTCACCCTGACGGCATGAAGAAGATCATGGCGATGATGGCGTTGATGGCATTCGCAGGCCTCGCGCTGGCAGCCTGCGGCGGCAGCAGCAGCAGCAGCGACACCTCGTCGTCGCCCTCCGGCTCCTCCTCCTCTTCGAAGTCCGCGTCGAGCGGCGGCGGCTCCGGCTCCGGTTCGAGTTCGTCGACCGAGACAACGGCTGCATCCTCGTCGTCGAGCAGTGCGCGCGAGGGCGAGATCAAGGTCAACATGATTGACGATGCGTTCCAGCCGAAGGTGATCACCGGCAAGGCCGGCTCGACCGTGAAGGTGGAGCTGAAGAACACCGGCGCACGTGAGCACAACTTCAAGATCGACTCGCAGAAGCAAGCCGATGCGGACGTGGAGCCCGGCGAGGACGCCACCGTCAGCGTGAAGATCCCGAGCTCAGGCACCGTCCAGTTCTACTGCGAGTACCACAAGGGCCTCGGCATGGTCGGGACCCTCAAGGCGTCGTAGCAGCCTCAGGAGCTGGGCGAACGGCCGAGCTCTACCAGCCGCGGGTCGGCGACGAGCTCGTAGAGGCGTACGTCGTTGAAGCCCTGGCGGAATGCCGATTTGGGCACCATCAGCGAGAACTCGAGGCCGGTTGCTCCGATTGGCTTGAAGCTGCGGCCGACGCTGGCGATCCGACCGTTCACCGCGAGCGCCAGATCGCGGTCTCGTGTCTTCCTGCCATCGAGCCAGCCGGTGACATCCCCCGGAACGCTGTGGCCGCGCAGGTCGACTTCGAGGAAGCGGCGCGGTCCCCAGAAGCGGGCGCGGATGGCAGCGGCGCGGCGATTCGCGTGGGCGCGGCCGCGCGCGCCGGTCACCCTCAGCGATGCGAGCGGGCGGCCGATCAGCTCGGTATGTGGTCCGATCATGTAAAGCCGATTAACATCCGCGCCAGTTCCGAAACGCCGCGCGCGCCGTTCGATCGTCCCCTTCCGTTTGCGCGCAAGCGCACGTCGGTCGAGCGCGACCACTCCCGCGCGGTTCGTCACCACCTGCAGCTCCTGCGGTGCGGCTCGGTTGTCGCCGAGCGCGCGGCCCGCGAGTGCGCGCGGGAGCTGCTTCGCGCGGGCTTCGTGCAACAGTGTCGGCAGGATGTCGACCGTGCGAACCCATGAGTCGTCGATCTTTGCGTCGTGCTGCGCCGGCTTCTTGACGAACAGCGGCACGAACGCGACGTCCTGTGCGTTGTGCCGCGTCAGATCACGGCGCCAGCCGATCTGGCCGAGCCGATAAGGCTCTGCCCGCGAGCTCTTCACCCGGAACGAGATCCCGTGATCGGCCGTGATGACGATCAAGGCCTTGTCGTACAGCCCGCTTGCGCGTAGACGCGCGATCAACTTCCGCACCAAGCCGTCGGTGTATTCGAGTTGCAGCAGGTGTCGCTGCTCGGCCTGGTGGGTCAGGAACTCGTTGTCGAACGACTCGTTGCCGTCGAGCCCTGGCTCTGGATCGACGCCAGGCTCGTAGACCTTTCCCGACGGGAGAAATCGGAGCGGCTCGTGGGGGAGTAGCGAGTGGATGAACCACAGGGTCGGCCGCTTGTCGCTCGGCGGAGCTCCGATCTGCGCCAGCGCTCGGGCGAACCGTTGCTCGCGCCGCCCGTGGAGCAGCGGGCCGAGACGCAGCCAACCGTGGCCACACGCTGCGACGGGACACAGTCGCGTTCCCTCCTCGTCGGCCCAGATCCGGTAGCTCCCCCGGAGCAGCGTGAACAGGTTCAGGGGATGGTCGGCCAGAATCGGCGCCCGCGAGTTGCTCGGCCAGCGTCCGTCGAGCATCGCCGGGATCGAGCTGATCGTCCTGTCGTGCACGGTGGTCGCGTTGCGGTACCAGGTCGACTGCGCCGCAAGCTCGGCGAAGCCGGGGAAGCGGGCGGCGTCGATCTCGCCGCCCGGCTTCATCAGCATCGACTCCGGAAGCGCGTCGAAGACGACGAACACGATCGGCGGCTTCGTCGGCTTGTGGTGGAGCTCCGCCACCGCGATGCCGGCGCCGGCAAGCGCGAGCGCGGCTGCAAACGCGGCGACGAGGCGCATGCGTGCAGCGTAGGGCGCGGTCGAGCGATCAGCGCACGATCTTGAAGGCGACCCGGGTGGTCTTCGCGCCGCCGCCCGTCAGGGGCGTGGCCCTCAGCGTGAGGCTGTAGCGACCCGGCTTCAGCGTCTTGCCGCCCACGCGACCCATGAAGCGCAGCTTGTTCGCGCCCGGCTTGCCGGCGGTCTTGATCGCACCCTTGATCGCCTTGCCGGCCCGCGTCTTCACGCTCACGGTGACCTTCGCCGGTGCCGAAACGGCGAACCGCAGCGCGCTGCCGGTGGCCTTCGCAATCGCCGGGCCGGCCTTGGCGGCGCGGAACTTCGCGGGCTTGAGGCTCACGCCAGACAGCGCGAACGCAGCCGGCGTTGTCGGCTGACCCGAGCCGTTCGGGTTCTGGCCGCTGCCGCCGGGGCTTCCGGGAGCCGACGGCTTCTGCGACAGGTCGACGTCCGTCGGGCCGAACTCCGGCTCGGCCCCGCCGGCGATCAGCAGCGAATCAGCAGGGCAGTCGGCGCCGGTCTTGTAGTTCGTCGTGTCCATCACGTGGATGCCGTCCGGCAGCGAGTAGGCGAGCTTCACGGAGTCCGACGACCAGGTCGGGTTCCAAATCACGCCGGTCTCGTGGAAGCACTGCAGCACCGGCTGCTCGACAGGCGTCGACCCGCCATAGTTGTTCGCGTAGGGAGGCTCACCGACCCAGATCGGTCCCGGGACCTCGGCGACGAGCAGCCGCGTGTTGTTGGTGGCGTCCCCGCCGTCGGTCAGCGCCAGCTTCTTGCCGTCCGGCGACAGCGCCGGGTCACCGAAGTAGAAGTTGTAGCCCTGGCTGTCCTTGAACTGCGCGGCGTACTGGGCCGACCCGTTCACGTAGCCGTGACCGAGCCCGATCTTCCACGTCCACAGGTTCATCCAGAAGCCGTTGTAGGAGGCGAGCAGGCGGTCGTTCGTGAGCCACTCGGGCTGCTCGAAACCCTTGTAGTAGTCGCTCTCGTTGGTCGGATCGGTGAAGTGGTCGCTGTACGACCACGTTGTCCGCGACTCGACCTCGTATAGGTAGCAGTAGCAGCCGTAGCTGTAGTAGCTCGTGTACTGGCCGAACCAGTAGGCGATCTTCGACCCGTCCGGCGAGATGCGCGGCTCGTACGGCCCGTAGAAGTTCGGCGTCAGGTCCGAGCCGACGCCGTTGAATTCCGAAAGTTTGTGACCAGCGCGGTCCAGGCGCACGAGCTGCTTGCCATGGAGGGCGGCGATCGTGCCGTCGTTCGATTGCGACGGTGACGAGTAGCCGCCGTCGGAAGTCACCTGGTATTGCTTGGACGCGTCGGGACTCGACAGCCAGACGTTGCCGTCCTTGATGTAGACGATCGAGTCGGCGGCGGCGACAGCGGGCAGGACGAGGGCGATCAGTACGGTGGCGACGAGTGCGATTCCCTTCATAGCGAAGAGGATCAACCGCTGAACCTTTCGCCGTCGTCAGCCCGCGGGACGATCAGCCGTCGTCCGCGAGGATGAATCAGGCCGGCACGGGTGCCTCGGGCAGGCGGGCGATCGCGTCTTCCATGTCCTGCTCAGCGAACTCGGGATCCTCGAGCGTGCCGGCCAGGTAGGCGTCGTAGGCGCCCAGGTCGAAGTGGCCGTGCCCGGAGAGGTTGAACAGGATCACACGCTGCTCGCCTGACTGCTTCGCCTGCTCGGCCTCCTCGAGCGCGGCGCGGATCGCGTGCGCCGCCTCAGGCGCTGGGATGATTCCCTCGGTGCGCGCGAAGCGCACGGCTGTCTCGAACGTCTCGTTCTGGCGGTATGCGCGTGCCTCCACGACGCCGGCCTTGACGAGGCCGCAGAGCATCGGGGCGTCGCCGTGGTAGCGCAGCCCGCCTGCGTGCACGGGCGGCGGCACGAAGTCATGTCCGAGCGTGTACATCGGCATGAGCGGCGTGAGGCCGACGGTGTCGCCGAAGTCGTAGCGGTAGACGCCGCGCGTCAGCGTCGGGCACGCCGCCGGCTCGGCCGCCACGAACCGCGTCTTCGCGCCGTCGCGCAGAACGCGGCGCGCGAACGGGAACGCGAGCCCCGCGAAGTTCGAGCCGCCGCCTACGCAGCCGACGACGACGTCCGGCTCCTCGCCCGCCATCTCCATCTGCCTCATCGTCTCCTGGCCGATCACCGACTGGTGAAGCAGGACGTGGTTCAACACCGACCCGAGCGAGTAATTGGCCTCCGGATCCTGCGCCGCAACCTCGACCGCCTCCGAGATCGCGATGCCGAGCGACCCGGTCGGGTGCGACGCCTGCGACTTCCCGGCCTCAGTCCGGTCACTCGGCGAGCGGTGCACGGTGGCGCCCCACGTCTCCATCATCGAGCGGCGGTACGGCTTCTGGTCGTAGCTCGAGCCGACCATGAACACCTCGCAGTCGAGCCCGAACAGGGAGCACGCGAATGCGAGCGACGAGCCCCACTGGCCGGCGCCCGTTTCGGTGACAAGCTTCTTGATGCCAGCCTTGGCGTTCTCGTACGCCTGCGGCACGGCTGTGTTCGGCTTGTGCGACCCGGCCGGCGAGCTGCCCTCGTACTTGTAATAGATGTGCGCCGGCGTATCGAGCGCCTGCTCGAGGCGACGTGCGCGGTGCAACGGCGTCGGCCGCCACAGCTTGTACGCGTCACGGACCTCCTCAGGGATCTCGATCTCCGGCTCTGGCGAGACCTCCTGCAGGATCAGGCCCATCGGGAAGATCGGCGACAGGTCGTCCGGGCCGGCGGGCTCCTTCGTGCCCGGGTGAAGCGGCGGCAGCGGGTCGCCCGGCAGATCCGGCAGGAGATTGACCCAGTGTGTCGGGATGTCGCTCTCGCTCAGCAGGAACTTCGTCGTCGTGTCGGCCATGTCCGCCACCGTACAAGGAGGTTTTCTCCTGCGACGCCATGGGGAATCTCGAAACCAAGATGACCGGCCTGCGCTACCAGTCCTACCGCCGCGTCCTCGCAGTCCTCGACGAACTCGAGGCGCCGGAGCTCGAGCGCGACGAGCGTGACGTCCTGCGCGACGCAGCCGAAGGCCTCCTGCTGACGCGGGACGGTGAGGACCACGAGCGCGACAAGATCCTGCTTGACGCCTGGTTGGTCCTCTCGAGCCTCGTTCGAACCGGCCGCTGGCGCTACCGCGCAGCCGAGCAGATGCGGCGCATGCTCGAAGCGTGCGGTCCGGACCGCGTTCCGGAGCGGGTCGCCGCGTTGGTCTGAACCCGCTAGCGGCGTTAGCGAATTCGATGCGGCAACCGGCCGCGCTGCGGAACCGGGCCCACCGGCCGTGGCCGTTGCCTACGCGGCAGTGGGTCATGGGTCAGAGCTGGGAGCGGTTGGCGTTCCTGCACTGGCCGGTCGACGCGGGCACACTCGCGGCGGTGCTCCCGCCCGGCATCGAGCCGGACGAGTTCGACGGCAGCGCCTGGGTCGGTGTCACGCCGTTCGAGGTGCACAGCTTCCGGCTGCGCTTCACGCTGCCACTGCCGTGGATCTCGACGTTCCCGGAGATCAATGTCCGCACCTACGTGACGAGCGAGGGCAACCCAGGCATCTGGTTCATGAGCCTCGACACGTCGAACCGCCTGGCCGTGCACGCAGCGCGGAAGGCCTACCGGCTGCCCTACCACCACGCTCGGCAAGGCACGCGCAGGCGCGGCGACTGGTTCGAGTTCACGTCGAAACGCGACGGTGACGCAGCGGGCTTCGCCGGCCGCTACCGGCCGACCGGACCGGTGCGGGAGGCACGCGGCGGCAGCTTCGAGTACTTCATGGCCGAGCGCTACTGCCTCTACACGATCAACGAGCGCGAGGAGTTGCTGCGCGGCGACATCCACCACCGCCCGTGGCCATTGCAGGCGGCCGACGCCGAGATCGCCGAGAACTCGATGGCGCACCCGTATGGAGTCGAGCTGATCGGCGAACCGCGCGCGCATTACGCCGAGCGCCTCGACGTCGTGTTCTGGTCGCTGACGCGTTAAGAGGTTGTCTCAAGACCCAGCGTGTGCGGCTGGCATGCGCCGGATCAAGCGGGGCAAGGACGCAGGAAGTCCCGATTGCAGGCGGCTATCGGGGCTTCCGAGGACGCAGCATCCGCGCAGATCCGCCGCCGCCAGACGTGCGCGGGGGGTTTTGAGACAGCCTCTACGTCGCTCGGCGACTGCGCTCGGACCGGTGGATCACGACCGCGAGCGCGAAACCGGCTGCGATGGGAGTGATACCTGCCAGGAGATCCCGCATCTCTGTTGCTCTGTCCCCCGCGGGCACCCGCGAAACCGTTTGGCCCCGTCTGGGACGGGGAACTCGATTGGTGTACGGAGCAACGAAGGAGGAACTCGAATGGGACTGACAGACAAGGTGACCGGACGCGCCAAGAAGGCTGCCGGCGACCTCGTGGATGACGCTGGCCTGAAGCGCGAAGGGAGCCAGGAGGAGCGCAAGGGCGAGGCCAAGGACGAACTGTCGCGCGCGCAGGAGCGCGCAGACGACAAGGCTGACGAAGTAGCCAACCTGGAGCGCAAGACCAACTAGCAAACTCGACATGTAAGGGGCGGGACCTCCGAGTCTCGCCCCTTACCGTTTTCGGCGAGTGGTCAACTACCGGGCCATCGAGAGGGTCGCCTTCCGCACCGTCCTCCTGGTTGCGGTACTGGTCCTCGTCGGTCTCGCCTTCCAGCAGCTCGTCACCCTCTTCATCGCCGTCCTGGCGACCGTCCTGGTGGCGATCCTCCTTGGTGCCGCCGCCTCGCGTCTCGAGCGTCGCGGCATTCCCCGCGCGATGGGAGCGCTGCTTGCGTTGCTCGCCGGCGTCGCCGTCTTCGCGGCGCTTCTCGTCCTGGTCATCCCGCCGTTCATCGACGAGACGAACAGGTTCGTCGAGAACGTTCCGCAGATAGCCAACGACCTGCAGGAGCGCGTCCATGACATCACCGGCGCGAGCAAGAGCGAGATCGGCCACCGCGCCCAGAAGTTCGCGAAGCGCTACACCGACCACCCGGAGCGGCTGATCGGCCCGCTCACGTCGATCGGCTTCGGTGTCGCCGGCGTGCTCGCCGCGCTCGTGCTGATGCTGATCATCGCCTACTACATGGCGGCCAACCCGAAGCCGTTGACCGACGGGATATTGCGCCTGTTCCCTCCCGACCGGCGCGGGCATGCGCAGCACGTCATGACCCGTTTGCGGGACGCATGGATCGGCTGGATGCAAGGGGTCGCGGTCGACATGCTCCTCACGGGCGTGCTCCTCTACATCGGGCTGTCACTGATCGGCCTGGAGTACGCGCTCGTGTTCGCGGTCATCAGCGCGTTGCTCGTGCTCGTTCCCTACTACGGCTCGTTTGTCGGCGGGATCCCGCCGGTGCTGTTCGGCTTCGCCGACTCACCGGGCAAGGGCTTGCTCGCGCTCGCCGTCTACGTCGCCGTCCAGCAGATCGAGTCGAACTTCACGATCCCGCTCGTGATGTCGCGGACGGTCAGCCTGCACCCGGCCGTGATCGCGATCGGCGTCCTGGTCGTCGGCCGACTGCTTGGTTTTGCTGGGCTGTTCGTCGCGGTGCCGGTGCTGTCGTTCATCACGACGACCGTCGAGGAGTTCTGGATCAAGCCGATGGAGGAGGCCGATCGCGCTCGCGCGCGCCAGGAGATAGCTCTGCCACCCTCGGCGCACGGGGAGGCGCCCGACCCTCCGCCAAAGCAGCCGTTCGCGCTCGAAGAAGTTGTCGACCGTTAAGCGATCGCCCTAATACAGCTTGGTCGCAGCGATGATCATGCCGATCGCGACGAAGATCACGATCAGCACCTGGACCACGAGCCAGAAGCGCGGCAGTTGCACGCGCCCGAGCGTAGCCTCGTGACTGTTACTCGATGAGGGCCTGGCGCAGCGCGATTGCGACAGCGTGCGTGCGTGTGTCCGCCTGCAGCTTGCCTATGACTCGCTTCGTGTCCGACTTGACCGTTTCGACACTGAGGCCGATCGCGCGAGCGACCTCTTCGGTGTGGTAGCCCTTCGCAAGCAGCTGCAGGATCTCGCGTTCACGCTCTGACAGCTGGGCCTCTGCACGACCCGCGTCCGTCATCAAGAGCATCGGGGACAGGGACGGATCGACGAACGGCTTGTTGCCCGCGACGGTGCGAATAGCGCGCAGCAAGTCATCCGGCGGCGCGCCCTTCATCACGTAGCCGCGAGCACCAGCCGCGATCGCATCGGAGACGAGGCGCCGGTCGCCGTAAGCGGAGAAGACGACGAACTGGACGTTCGGCGCTTCCTCGTGAATCCGCTTGATTGTCGACACGCCGTCCATCCCTGGCAGGCGCACGTCCATCAGGACGATCTGGGGCTCGTTCTCCTTGATGAGCTCGACCGCGTCTTCCCCGCTGCCGACGGTCCCTAGTAGTTCGAGGTCATCTGTGTCGCCGAAAAGGATCTCCAGACCTTGGCGCACGACCTGGTGGTCGTCCACGGCGAGACAGCGCGTCTTTGTGGCCATGAGCTGATCCTAATGCGGTGGCCAGTCGTTCGCTGGGAAAGGTTCATCAAGTTCGCCTTAAGATCCGCGGCATGTACGGCGCGATCGTTGTCGGAACAGACGGTTCGGATACAGCAAGGGAGGCGGTACGGCAGGCGGGCGAGCTCGCGAAGGTGCTGGGGTCGAGGATTCTGCTGGTCAGTGCCTACGAGCCTGTCCCGGAATCACGCCTGCGCCAGGAGCGGACGGAGCTGCCAGAGGACGTCTCCTGGCTCGTCAACCCACGTGAGGACGTCCAGGGCGTACTCGACGAGGAGGCCGAGCGGGTGACGGCAGGGGGGATCGACGATGTCGAGACGTTCGCGCGCGAGGGCGATCCCGCTGACGCGATCCTCGACGTCGCTGAGGAGAAGGGCGCAGACCTGATCGTGGTCGGCAACAAGGGGATGACCGGTGCGCGGCGCTTCCTGCTGGGCAGTGTGCCGAACAAGGTCTCTCATCACGCTCCCTGCAACGTGATGATCGTGCGGACGAGCTAGTCCGCGCTCCCGCCAGACGTCACAGGTGGCTGGAACGCCGGGTTGACCGCCTGGAACGCATTCACGAGCCCGACACCGTAACGGCGGTCGGTGCCTGGCGGGCCGAGGTCGGTGGCGGTTTCCTTGAGCCGTGCCTCGACCGCCTGCGGCTTTGGGCGCTCGCCGATCACACCGGTCGCGATGATCAGCGCGGCGATCGCGGACACGTGCGGGCAGGCCATCGACGTGCCCTCATAGGACGACGGGATGCCGAACGTCCTCGCGTTGCGCGTAAAGGTCACCTGGTAGATGTCGCGGCCGCGCTGCTCCGGATGGCAGTGCTCGAGGTCACTCGGGTTGTCGTCGAGCGGGGCGTCGTCGCCGCCGCCCGGCGCCACGACGTCGAGGCCGGCGCCGCTGTTCGAGTAGTCGGCCTCGCAGCCGTGCTCAGTCGTACCGCCGACCGAGATCACGTAGTTGGTACGCGCGGGATACGCCACTGCGCTCTCGGCGGCGTTACCGGCGGCGCCAACAACCACCGCCCCCTTCGTGTGGGCGTAGCGGACCGCTGACACGATGTCAGGGATCTGCGAGGCGGTGATCGAGGAGTCGAACTCGAGGCTCAAGTTGATCACTCGCGCCCGGTTGCGCGCCGCGTAGCGGATCGCGCGCGCGATGGCGCTCGCGTCACCTTCGCCATGAGCGTCGAGCACGCGCAGCGGCATGATCGTCACCCCGTACGCGATCCCGGTCAGGCCGAGGTTGTTGTTCGTCTTCTGCGCGATCGTCCCGGTCACGTGCGTTCCGTGGCCGTTCTCGTCATCGGGGTGGCGGTCGTTGTCGACGAAGTCGTAGGGCTTCGTGAAGCGGCGGGCGTAGAGGTCCGGATCACGACGAAAGCGGCCGCGGTTCTCATAGG
>Ga0126314_10001892_pt1 | contig 10290 bp, 7 predicted proteins | sample Plot105B_FD_92535 | JGI IMG/M metagenome (GOLD analysis project Ga0126314, IMG submission 92535) | Serpentine soil microbial communities from UC McLaughlin Reserve, CA, USA - Plot105B | ecosystem: Environmental > Terrestrial > Soil > Grasslands | place: USA: UC McLaughlin Reserve, Lake County... | reverse complement strand
TAGTCTTGCATTAGCCCTTCTAGCATCGTCACTCCTTCCGCTGGAGCGTACCGAACCACGACGTTTTTCGTCGGCACGCGAGCCCCTTTCCCGAGGCAGTATCTCGATTCCCGAGGTTAGCAGACCTAACGTGCGGGTCAAGGCGGGCAGGTCTTCGAATGGCCTGCGGCGGACGATTTTCTAAAAGTTAGGAGGAAAGTCACAGGCGGAGGCTGTTTCATGACGCACCAGGTAAGTGGGGTCGCGGTCTTGGGGACGACGACCTGCCGCTCAAATGATCGCGTTTAGGACGACACCAACCGGGCTGACATCCGCCGACCGTCGGCGACATCTGTGGCTCCGAGAAAGGGGAGAATTTGGCTTATTCATCGAGTTTTGCGAGCGTCGGCGACACTCGGCGACAACCTCGTACCTCCCTTACAAGGAGGAGGCCGCTGGTTCGAACCCAGCATCGCCCACTTTGGAAAAATCGCATTTTGCAGGGAAAATTGGTACGATAAGAAGAAGTCGGGAGTTAACTCCCGGCTTCTTTGACGACCACTTGACGACGGTCGGAATTGGCTGCCTCAGGTTAGTGCGTCTTCCATGGCTTTTGCGGTGGCGTCTCCCATGATCGGTATTGCGTGGGAATACGTGTCCAGGGTTATGGCTATTGTGGCGTGGCCGAGGAGTTCCTGGACGAACTTCGGGTGAACGCCACGCGACAAGAGCAGCGTCGCGCAGGTGTGCCTAAGATCGTGGAAGCGCATGTGCGGAAGTCCGGCCCGCCTCAGGAGCGACGCGAAGCTACGCTGTCTGAGGTTAGAGGAGGCCGTTTACGGATGGTGTCTAGGGTGCAGGTGCCGCTAAGGGGTCTACTTCCTTTCCCAGTACAGGCAAGCGATAATAAGTTTGCATTTTGCATATCACCTTTTAGGCTACTCGCAAACGGGACCTACCTGTCCCCGATATGCACTACCGTCCGGCCCGTGGAGCCGCCCTCCAGGAAAAGCCCAAGCGCCCCAGGGAGCTCCTCGAAGTCGATTACTTGCGTGATTTCGTCCAGATGTTGCGGGTCAAGGTCGCCGTCCGCGATCCTCGCCCACAGCTCACGCTTTGCCTCGATCCCGAAACAATCGGTGTTTATGCCCAGGAGATCTACACCCCTTAGGATGAAGGGCATCACTGTCGTCTCAAATCCCGCACCTCCGGCATTCCCGCAGACAGCAATCCTGCCGTTCTTCTGAGCGGTACGTGTCAGCCACCCGAGCATTTCGCCGCCAACGGTGTCCACTGCCCCAGCCCACTTGGCGCTTTCTAGCGGCCGACCACCCATCTCCAGCTCCTGCCTGAAGAGAACCTCATTCGCACCGAGATTCTCAAGGTAGCCTCGCTGCTCCGCTTTGCCCGTCAGACCGACAACCGTGTAGTGGCGCCCTGCGAGCATGTCCACGGCAATGCTGCCAACTCCACCCGTCGCGCCTGTCACGATCACAGGCCCGGCGTCTGGCGAAAGACCGTTGTGCTCCATCCGGGCAATCGCGAGGGCGGCGGTCAGCCCCGCGGTGCCTATAGCCATGGCACGCTTCGCGTCCAGCCCTTCGGGGATCTTGAGAGCATAATCTGCCATAAGTCTGGTGATCTCAGAGTACCCGCCGTCACGGTCCTCCGAGAGACCGAAGCCAGTGACGAGCACCTCATCCCCTGGCTCGAACCTGGGGTCCTCGGAGACCTCCACGGTTCCAGCCACGTCGACCCCGCCAACGATGGGTAGCCTCCAGGCAATCTTTCCTGCACCTGTAGTTGCCAGGGCATCCTTATAGTTGAGGTTTGAGTAACGAGTCCTGACGACTAGGTCGCCTTCGTTGAGGTCCGAAAGGCCGATTTTGACCATTCGTCCCTTGGGCTTGTTACTTTCCTCTTGCTCTATACGGTAGGCCCTAAACAGACCAGTTCGCTCGGCCATCCCTTCTCCCTTCCTCGGCACCCTCCGACTCTAGTTTAGCGTCCCCATGTCCTACGATTAGCATCCGCATGTCCTACGAATTCACGCCGCCAATGTCACGGATGTCTCCTTGGCCGAGGAGCTCATCAACCGTATGTGGGTCGTCCACAAGGAAAGAGCAAGGAAGTATGGGCTTGAACCTGACAACACTCATCTAGGGAGTGGGTCCATGGTGAAGAGACGTAAAACGCTCCGGTTGTACTGAGCGAACGGGGACGACCAGGCGAAATCGAGTGGGACGCAAGCTTTCTCCAGCCTCATTCGGCTACCCTTCCGCTTTCTCGCACTCTTCCTCGGCTAGCTTGCGCCGTAGGAGCTTGCCAACGGCGCTCTTAGGCAGCTCGTCTCTGAACTCGGTCTCCTTGGGAACTTTGTACGGAGCGAGGTTTTCCTTACAGTACTCGACGAGCTCCTCCTCGGTTGCGGTGCTGCCCTGTTTTTTGACGACGAATACCTTGACAACCTCGCCTTTGTACTCGTCCGGGGTGCCGATCGCGATCGCTTCTACCACCTCGGGGTGCTGATACAGAACCTCCTCGACCTCACGGGGATAGACCTTATAGCCGCTGACATTGATCATGTCCTTCTTACGGTCCACGATATAAAGGAAGCCGTCCTCGTCCATCCGGGCGATATCCCCCGTGTACAGCCAGCCACTCCGCAACGCTACGACCGTCTCCTCAGGCATGTTCCAATAGCCCTTCATGACCTGCGGGCCTTTTACAATTAGCTCGCCTGACTCGCCGATGGGCACTGCATTCTCTCCGGTCTCGACGTCCACTATCTGGACATCAGTGCTCGGCAGCGGCATACCTATGCTCCCGCCCCTTGGTCCAGCGAGGTAGGTGTTGAAGGAGACAGGGGCTCCTTCAGAAAGCCCGTATCCCTCGTAGATGGCCCGGCCCGTGCGCCGCTCGAACGAGTGCAGCAGGCTCACCGGCACACTCGCCCCGCCGGAGGTGTAGAGTAGGACGCTGTCAAGGCCGTATTCCTCCATGTTTGGGTACCTGTGCAGGGCTATGTAGAGGGTCGCCACCCCCGCGAGCATGACAGGTCGCTCACGCTTTATCAGCTCCATCAACTCGTCTACCTGAAAGCGGGCCACCAGCAGCTGATTTAACCCCAAGCGGATGCTCTTCAGCATTACCATGGTGAGACCGAAGATGTGAAATAGCGGAGCGACGGCCACAACTTTCCCATCAGCGGGAAGAGCATCCGAATCTTCGACCACCAGATCGATCGTTTGCTGGATGGTCGCTACAAGGTTGCGGTGGGTGAGCATTGTACCTTTGGACACTCCGGTTGTACCACCCGTATACTGGAGGGACGCCAGATCCTCGGTAGGATTTATCTGCACTTCAGGAGCCGGTCTAGAAGCCGATGCGATGAACGAATCGAAGGTTGTATCCGTCTCCTTTAGGCCCCTCTCCGAGGACCCGACAACGAGGATGTTCTCGAGCAATGTTTGCGCCTGGACCTCCTTCACCTTCAGGTACGCTGTCTGGTGAAGAATCAGCATCTTGATCCTGGAGTTGTTGAGGATGTGCTTTAGCTCCCCGCCCACGTAGTTCGGATTTACCTGTACCGCGACGGCGCCGAGCCTGACGATACCGAAGAAGCCAATCACGTACTCTGGACAGTTGGGCAGCATCAAGGCCACCCGGTCGCCCTTCTTAACACCCGCGGTCGCGAGAACCGCCGCAAACCGTTCGCTCAACTGAAGGAGCTCCGCATAGGTGGTTTCTTGTCCTTGGAAGGTCAGGGCAACCCTCTCCCGGTACTTCCTCGCCGCTTCTTTCAGGAAGTCTGTCAGCGAGCCTTCGATCGTCCTATCCGAAATTCTCCCCTTGTATACAGAAAGCCAGGGCTTTGGGAGCGCATGTAACATAAACTATCACCTCCGCAGATGCATTCATACTCTAAGCTGTCGCAACGTTTCTTTTGTATTGGAGAGGAGGGGATTAAGCTTGTTGTGAGCATAATGTTACAGCGGCTGCCGGTATCTCATTAGCCGCCATACTAGCCAAAGCATGTTCACTAAAGCCTCACTTTTTCGCCTCAAAGGACCACCTTCCCTCAAAACACCATCGCCTTATGTCCGGGGTGGGTCTCGTCAGACCCGCCGCCACGTAACGTCTGAAGTGTGAATCAGCTAGTCATAGCGGCACTCTCCTGCTCCAAAAGTACGGCTTCTTCCAGCTCTTCGGAGTGCAGAAGTACCAGAACCTGCTTGATGTCCTCCTCCATGTAGCGGTCGCGATCAAGGAACGGTACGCGCTTGCGGACCAGCTCGTAGACAGCGCGGGTTTTCTGGCTCATACCCTCCGTCCCCCGCAGGTCCAGGGCCTGGCAGAGGGCGAGGAGGTGGATAGCCGTAACGTTCTGCGTGAGCTCGACGATTGCCCGAGCGTCGCGGGCTGCAATCGAGCCCATGCTGACCTTGTCCTGATTGTGCGACTCGGTAGAGCGGGAGAAGACGCTAGCCGGGTTTGAAAGCTTCAAGGCTTCGGCAGCCATAGCCGAGCAGGCTAACTGCATACTCTTGAAACCGTGGTGAAGCCCAGCTTCGGGGTCGTCTTCGGCGAAGAAGGGGATCAGGTTCGGAGTAAGCCCATTGTTGAACTTCTCATCCACAACCAACTCGAGCTGCCTGTCGAGCAGGTCGGCTATGTTGGCCACGGCTACCTTGAGAGAGTCCATGGCTTGGGCGATGTGGCCACCGTAGAAGTTGCCCCCGCTGTGCACCCGACCACTCTCGGCATCGAAGAGGGGATTGTCGTTGGAGGAGTTGATCTCTATTTCAATCCATCGCCGTACCCATACAAGCGTGTCGCGTAGCACCCCCACCACGTGCGGTGCGCACCGAACAGAGTACTTGTCCTGAACCTTGCATTTCAGCTGCCGGAAGTCTTTCTCCCCGAGGTTCTCGCCAGAGAAGATCTCTTCACTGTCGCGCGAGAGCTCGGAATCCGCAAGCAGAGCGGAGATCAGCTTGGTACTCTCGATCTGGCCGGGATGTGGCTTCTGCTCGTACAGGAAAGAGTTGAAGTGCCCCCGGTTGCCGAGCAGGGCCTCGGAGGCCATGCCCGTGCAGACATCCGCGACGAAGGCCAGCTTCGTGGCGTCCCATGCTGCCAGGACGGCGAAGGCGGACAAGAACGAGGTGCCGTTGGTGATGGCTAGGCCTTCCTTGGCCTCGAGCTCTAGGGGGGCGAGCTCGTGCTCGTCCAGTACCGCATTTATGTCCCGGGCTACGCCTCCGTTCATCATTTTCCCTTCGCCCACCAACGAGGCGCCAAGGTAAGAGAGAGGAACCAAGTCCCCGCTGGCGCCGCACGAGCCGCGCTCTGGTATGAGGGGCAAGATGTCGTTGTTCAGGTAGTATAGTATCCGCTCCACCAACTCTGGACGCACTCCAGAGTTGCCCTTGGCCAAGCAGTTCGCCCGTACCAAGATGGTGGCTCTGACGACCTCCAGCGGGGAGGGATGACCCGTACCGTTGCCAAGGAACCGGAGCAGATTGTGCTGCAGTTGCGCGGCCTTGACAGAGGATGTCTGCCGGTCAGCACTATCTCCGAAGCCCGTGGTCACGCCGTAGATCGGAATCTCCTTCTGTATTAATTTGTTCTTCAAGTGACAAGAAGCTTGGATTCTTTTTATAGACTCAGAAGAGAGAACGCTGTCTACTTCTCCGCTCCCCCGGGCAACAGCCACTACGTCCTCTATGCTAAGCGAATAGCCATCGAGTTCTAGTCGATGCCCGGTAGCAAACGAAATGTCTTGTGTGTCGTCAACTATCATTTAAGTCCCTTTCGACCTGCAAGTGGGTGTGGCAAACTACCACTCGCCCTTCATCGCTTGCCAACCTTTTTATGCGTTCTTCACGGGAGGCTGGCCGCATGTTTGCATCCGATTGGCCTGTACACACCTCGTAGGTACCTGGAAGCGGGAGGTTGTACCACCGTTCGGGGATATCTAGCTCCGGGATAACCATTACGCTGTACATTGGGTTCTCGGGTAATCTGTACCGCTCGTGCATTCGATATACAGGGAACAGCTTGATGATGCGGGTGCGTACCCCCTCCGCCTGGAACAAGTTGTCGAGCAACCTCTGCGTGGCGCACCCAAGGATCACCACCGGCTCATCCTTCTTGGTATCCACTTGAATAAAGTGACGCGAGAACATGGCGCTGGCGAAGAAGCGAGCGAGACCGTGCCCACGGTAGTCGTGTTGCACTACCACCTTGGAATTCTCGCGCATCCGCGTCCAGGAGTACCGTGGTAACGCCCCTGCTTGCTCGATTATCGTTCGGAACTCTTCGGGCTCGATCTTGCCGAAACGCTCCACATAGGTACTGTGGATATAGAGGCCGCAGGCCGCAACAAGTTCGTTGCCTACCAGCCCCATGAGGTAGCGGTGTGGCCACGACTCAATCTTGGCCTCGAGATCGCACTCCTCTTCGGAGAAGACCACTCCATAGTCACGGTTGTAGATCTCTGCAATCAGGTGTTGGCAGCGCAGCACGTCAGAGCGTGACTCCGCCAGCCGGAGGTGCATCTTTAGTCCACTCATACGCTTTGCCTACCTTTCCAGTTTGCTTATACACAATGTGGTGCGTGCAGGCACCTCAGTTAGTCTTGCTCAAGCCGCAAGGATTCTTGACGAAAAAGTCCTCGGGATGGATCGGAAACGTCACCCTAGCAACACGCCCAGGATACCGGGCTGCTACGAGGCTTAGAGCCTGCTGAATGCTTTAGGCTGTTGGCCAACCATGAACCAGGCGGTTCCGTCGTGTACTTCGATTGAAACCCTTTCCACTTAGATCGCTTCTTTCTCTTTAAGCGGTAACCCAGTTCCCACAAGGAGTGCATCAACCCTACGGAGATCGGGTCCGCATACATGACTAAGAGATTTGCGAAGGTCTTCATAGGTCAGGCGATCGTAAAGACTTCATCTAGAGGCCGCCGCAACGAGATCGCCGTAGGAGGTTCTGCATAGCCTAGACGGAAGAGGAACAACTCCGCGTCACTATCGCGGACGTGGAAGAGGCGAAGGTAGTATGTTCGTAGGGACCGAAGCTCCCCAACCTGCCACTCTTCCAGCCCCTCGCCCTTACCTCGCTCTACCCGGGCGAAGAGGTAAGGAAGCACTGTTATGGGCTGGAAGGCGAGCCCGTGGGAGGCGGCGGTGAGCCACACGCGCTGCACCGCGCGGCCGCCACGGAAGTAATCCTTAGGAGACGTGCCACGGGTGGTGAGAAGCCCCACGCACGCAGACGAGTCTACTAGCTTCTTCGCCAAGTCTTCCAGTGTCGACCCGCCACCCAGCCTCCGCAACGTTTCTATAGTGGGCCAGGCGCTCAGGAGTTTGAATCCCGCCCGCTCAGCCAGTGTAAGTTCCAGAGTGGCCATGTCCAGCCCGTCGCAGCTCCGCTCCACTTCCTCCCTTGTCCAGCGACACCCCTCTATGGTGTCGTGATGCGATGAGCGGTTCATCATGCTGATGCGGTCGCCTGCGCCTATAATGGCACCAATCTCTGCCAGCGAGGTGTCGTCTCTCAGGAGCTGGAGCGTACACTCGGCTCCAACGGCTACCTTCGCTAACGCCGTCGCGGCTTTCTCTTTCAGGGGGTGGCGATCCTCCCGCTTGCGGTTCGTTACCCGACGGGGCACCCACGAGAGCAGGGGCGACGTTTCAGGTGCGCAAGGACGGAATCGGACCGCGCAGACTAGGGTGGGGTCCTCTGGAGAGGGAAAAGTTCGAAGGATGGGCTGGAGCCCTATGCTCCTCGCTGCCAGCTCGATCGTCTCGGCGACCGCCCCAAACGTTAGCCAGGTCGCCGCATGCTCGAAGTCGAGACTAGGCTGGTCACGTGAGGGGTCGTGCCGACACTCCAGCACACCACCGTGCCATACGAACTTCCACGGTTGGCTATTGTGGCCCGAGGGCGAGAGAATCGCGTGCGCCACCATCCAGCGCACCGCTTCGTCGGTCGCGACGCCTACGAAGGCGGGGCGTTCGGGGATGACGCGGGATTGCTTCGCCTCCGGCGCTATCTCTTCTGACAGCGACGGCACACCGTTGAGGGTGTTGTGGGTATACATACCCGCTCCATCGCGCACGATTGCCTCTACATCGACGTAGTAACGCCCCGATTCGGTATGCTCTCCTAACAGGATGCGTCGGGCGGCACCCGCTGCGATTGCGCCACCCAGGGTCACGTCCGAAGCGAGCTGGGGCCAGGTGGTGATGCTCTGCTCGATCTCTGGAAGTGAGGCTGCCATACGCGTGGACATACTGTATCCACCTACGAGCTCCAGCACGATGGGGACCTTGTCCTTGGTGGGGAGATCCCGGAGTGTTTCTGCCCGGGTGTCACCGATGAGCCCGTGCAGCACCGGGCGGTTCGGCTCCAGATCGAAGCGCTCGATGTCCAGAAGCCCTCGGTCGCTTGTCTCCATAACAACCGGGATCCCGAGTACTCGGCAGCGCTCGCGGATGGCGATCTTGAGGTAGAGATCATCGCACTCCTCCACCAAGAGATCAAGCTTGCCGCCTTCAAGTAGAAAGTCATCGATGTTTTCCTCAGTGATTCCCTGGGGAAACCCCTGGATCTTCAGGTAGGGATCGATCTCATACATCTCACGGATTGTCAGGACGGTCTTGTTGCTGCAAAGGTCCGGGATCCCGCTTCGCAACCGGTTCAGGTTGGAGAGGCTGAGATGATCGTAGTCGGCCACCCGAAACGATCCTCCGATCCCTTCCAGCGCGAAGGTAATCGCAGCCATGCTCCCAACCGATAGTCCGACTACCCCGACCCTCGCCTGCCCAAGCTGCTCCTGCTCTGCCTGCGCGATCTTATACCGGTTCCTCGCCGTACGGACCTCGCGATACTCCTCGGGCGGAAGCACATGCACCAGCCGGGACGACCATGGGAAGTAGATCCAGTACCCGTAACGTAAGGAATCGCGCCCCGCCAAGTGCTCTTGGATACGCTTTGAAATCTCAGTAGGTTTCAGCTTACGCACTGGCTGGCGCAGCTGCATAAGCTCGCCGAGCTGCTCGAGGAGGGTGTCGTGGACGAAGCGGGGCGGGTCAACGCGAAACAGGTTCTCAAGGGCTGCCTGATCCACTGCTAGATCTAGATCGAAGCGGGCTAGCTCACTGAGGTCGAGCGGATGAGTTGAGAAGAAGCCTATCAGCGCCTGGAGCACGTCAGTGCTAACCTTAGCGTTTGCGGTGCCAACATTCCAGGGTGGGCTGGCTTCGTATCCAGGGTTCATAGAAGCTCCGTAGCCTCTAAATGGATATAAAAACGCTCACAAGTATCGGTAACTCCCACATGGGAATATTCTGCGGGAACCTCCAATTCGGCTGTCTGTTGGCCGGGCATAGCCTCAAGGCGTGCCCTCGTGATCAGCTCCCTGAAACTGTATGTTGCTCGTTGCACACGTTCAGTGAGTGCAACTTGCTTCCCTTGCTGATCGTAGGCTAATTGCAACTTCATGAAACCCTCTTTTTATGTGAATTTTTATGTGAATTTGGCGGTATTTGAATCAAAGTAGGCCGAAATGCCTCTACCTTACGTCCTCTGTCCGAAAGGTGGCTCACGATAACGTCGTTTCGATCTCCGCTGACATTCGCGGCAAGCGCGGAGGTCGCCGTGACCGACGGCATCGCCGCCATAAGGACGACTAACATGAAAACAAAATGATACCTCTCATACCACCATTACCTTTCCTCGCTTTTCCTGGCGAGTTGTAGCTTATAGCACGACCCTATCCCACTTTGGGCGAGCAGGCAAGGTTTTCGAACCGAATCGCAATACCTCACTAACTAACCCGATGTGCAAGTTTAGTCGGTGAGAAGCTCCGCGAAGCGCAGCGATGAGGCCAACACGCTTTGCTGCTGGCAGAGGTAAACGCCCGTGATGTGACTCAACACCTTGTGCAGCCAACGACTTGCCTTGTTCTGTCTATAGAAGATAAGACTCAAACTGACGACAGTTTGACGACAACGCACCTGAACAGCAGCGAACGTGTAGAACGGCTACAGAAGGGAAAAGTATAGATTTGCAGGTGTTTTTGAACAATGGCAAACACACAGAACATATGTATTTGTCTCTTACAAGGAGGGGGTCGCTGGTTCAAATCCAGCATCGCCCACTTTAGAAAAGCGTCGGTTTGCAGGAAAAACTTCGTGAGGTGAGAAAAAGCCGGGCTGAGGCGTGGTAGATATATCCACCCCTGCTACTGTTACTGTGCTACGAGTCGATACTGCTTGCTACAAACCCACGCAACGCATG
>Ga0126314_10001889_pt1 | contig 10292 bp, 11 predicted proteins | sample Plot105B_FD_92535 | JGI IMG/M metagenome (GOLD analysis project Ga0126314, IMG submission 92535) | Serpentine soil microbial communities from UC McLaughlin Reserve, CA, USA - Plot105B | ecosystem: Environmental > Terrestrial > Soil > Grasslands | place: USA: UC McLaughlin Reserve, Lake County... | reverse complement strand
GTCCTGGTGGCCCTTCTCCCAAACCAGCCGACCCGGCGACAGCACCACATGCTCGGTCGGCCGCTGCGCCGGCCGCGGCACGCGGAAGCGCTCGATGTCGACGCCAGGGGGGCAGACTTCGATGCGCTCGTCGTGGACCCCCTCAAGCCGCAGCGCCGCTCGCGCCCGCTCGGTGGCCGTCAGATACAGATCCGTCGCCCCCAGAACCTCGCTGCGGAACTTGCGCGCGTGCCGGTTGCGCCAGGTGTCGAGGAACGGGATCGTCTCCCACACCGTCTGCACGAGCTTGAAGCCGGAGCTCCGCGCCGCTCGCGCCCGCGCCGCCGACGCGGCGAACCAGAAGGACAGCTCGGCAGCGTGCACGACGTCGAAGTTGTCAAGCACGTTGTCGAGTCCGATGTAGTCGTCGCCCATCACGCCGGTTACGAAGTCACCCAGCCGGCCGCGCGGCATGCGGTCGCGCCGTGTCCGGACGAGAACCGGCCGCAGCTTCAGCTCGCCCGGGTCGAACTCGTTGCGCTCGCCGTAGAGGTAGGCAACGTCGAAATCACCAACGAGCGGCTCCCAGATCCGGAGCTCCCACGGCGTCACGAGGTGGCCGCGGACGACCAGGATCGAGGGCTTCGGCATGCGGCGCAAGACTGTAGAGAGGGGCGTTTGGCAAGGTTTCCCGCCGTGGCCGCGGCCCCTCAAACGCCTGAGATCGCGCTGCTCGTCCTGAACTGGAACGGCGCCCAGCTGCTGCGCCGGCACCTCCCTCAGGTGGTCGCCGCTACCCAGGCGGCATCGGTTCCCACGCGTGCCTACGTGATCGACAACGCCAGCGAGGACGACTCCGTGGCGGTCGTCGCGGGTTTCGACGACGTCGGGTGGATCGTGATGCCCGACAACCTGAAGCTGCTCGCCTACAACGAGGCGGCGCGCCGGATCCCTTGCAAGGCGTTCATGATGCTCAACAACGATCTGAGCCCACCGCTCGACGCCGTCGACGGGCTCTGGTCGGTGCTGCGCGACCGACCCGATGCGTTCGCCGTCGGCGGCCTGGTCCGCAACGTCGCGACCGGCGAAACCGACTCCGGCCCCACCACCCTCTACTGGGAGCGCGAATGGCTGGTCGACAGGCTCGGGCGCGAGGGGTCGGACGGAATCGTCGACGTGGGCTACGTCTCCGGCGGCGCTGGGCTCTTCCGACGCGAGATGTTCCTCGAGCTCGACGGCTTCTGGCCGCTGCTCCCGTCGATGTATTGGGAGGACGTGGAGCTCGGGCTCCGCGCCTGGCTGCACGGCTGGCGCTCGCTTTACCACCCTGGCCTCGTCTTCGACCATGAGACGGGAGCGACTACGAGCCAGTCGATCTCCGACCGGCGGCGCGAGTTCGGCGTCTACCGCAACCGGCGGCTGGCGCACGCCGCGCTGCTCTTGGATCCCAGCGACCTTCGCGATTGGCTGCGCGGCGAGCTGGCACGTAGTGTTCGCAAGCCTTACTACTGGCCGGCAGCGCTGTCGCTGCTGCCGCGGCTGCCGCAGGCGATCCGCCAGCGCCGCCGCCTGCGGGCGCGCCTCGGCCCGGTCAGCGTGGCCGAGCTCGAGCGCCGCTGGTCAGCCGACCGTGGCTAGGCTGGCCCGCCCCATGGAGCGACTCGAGACGCGACTCGACGGGCCGATGCTGCTCAAGCCGAAGGTCTTTGGCGACCAGCGCGGCTTCTTGACGGAGACCTACCGCCGCAGCGTCTACACCGACCTCGGCATCTCCGAGGAGATGCTCCAGGACAACCACTCACGCTCCACCGCGAACGTCGTCCGCGGCATGCACTTCCAGATCGGCGACGGCGCCGCGAAGCTGGTGCGCGCCTCGCGCGGCGCGATCTACGACGTCGTCGTCGACCTGCGCAAGGGCTCCCCGACCTACGCGGAGTGGGAGGGCTTCGAGCTGTCCGAGGACAACTTCTACATCCTCTACTGCCCGATCGGCTTCGCGCACGGCTTCTGCGTGCTCAGTGACGTCGCTGACGTCATCTACAAGCAGTCGAACTACTACAGCGGCGAGACCGACCGTGGCATCTCCTACCGCGATCCGGACGTGGGCATCGAGTGGCCGATCCCCGTCGAGGATCTTGTCCCGTCCGAGCGTGACGCGAACGCGCCGACGCTTCGCGACGTCGAGACCCAGCTGCCCTTCCAGTACCGCGGCTGACCAGCCTTAGGCGGAGCGCAGTGCCGGCGGCGCGGAGCCATGAACCGACGGCGTCTGGGCGGCTTCCGCAAGGAGGATCGGCACCTGCCCGACCACCGGGAACGAGCGCTCGCAGACGTCACACGCGAGCCGGTCACCGGCGAAACGGAGCTCGCCACGGTCGATCGGGCAGCGCAGCGCATCCCATAAGACCGGCGGCAGCGGGCGGATCCTGCCCCGATCGTGAAGCGCCGTGAGGGTCGCCGTCGTCTGCGCAAGGTCGAATTCCGCCGTTTGCTCCGCCGCACTCTCGCCTTCCACGCGGACCGCGAGGCGGCCGCGCCACTCGATCGAGTGATGCCAGCGGTCGCGCTGCGCGCCGAACCACAACGAGAACAAGGCCGAGTCCTCCATCGCGTGGTGGAACACCTGACCGATGGGGGCACGTGCCTCCTGGCGAGGATGGAAGACCAGCACGTCGCCCTCGCGGTCGATGAGCCAGGGGTGGAACGCCCAGCCGAACGTGAGCTCGGCCTCGCGCGACGGAAGCTGGACGAAGCCTGCGGGGGCGACTCGCGAGAGTTCGGCCGCAAACGCCCGTGGATCCGTGGCGTGCTCCAGCACGTGCGAGGCGATGACGTACCCGAACGCGTTGCCACGGAACGGCAGTGCCTGCCCGTCGGCTACCACGAGTGGCTTCGAGAGATCCAGATCATGGGCGGTGGAGCGTTCGAAATCGTTGGCCACGTACTTCTCGACCACCACGTCGGCGCGTGGATGCGAGGAATGCCCGCCGCCTACGTCGAGGACGAGACCGTCCGTCGGCGGGTGCGGCGAGTGGCGCTGCGCCTGCCGGCGAGTCGCGAGCGCCGACGCCACCAATTCCCGAGAGGCCCGGACACCGAACTTCAGCTCGTCTTTGAAGGGCACGTCGGCATCCTAGATATGCCGCGTGCTCCGCCGGCGTGCGCCGGACGGAGGTCGCGGCCCCGAAACCGCAGCCTTAGCGGGTGCTCGAAGCCGGCGCGTGGCCCGCGCGCTGCATGTAGTCCTCGAGCGCGTCGCGCCAGTGGCGCAGCGGCGTGAGGCCGAGGCTGTCCGCGCGCGGGCGGGCGAGCACGCCGTTGCGCGGCCGGTCCACCGGCCCCGAGGTCGCGACTTCCTCGATCGGCACGTCCATCTCGGCAATTCCGTAGACCGCCTGCGTGAACTCGAGCCAGGAGCAGTCGCCGTCGGCGGTCAGGTGGAGGATGCCGTCAGCCTCATGGTCGACCGCCTCAATCACCGCGGTGGCCAAGTCGCGCGTGAATGTCGGCTGCAACCGCTGGTCGGCGACCATCCGGATCTGCTGGCCCTCGCGCGCGCGCATGAGCACCCGCGTCACGAAGTTGCCGCCCTTCTGGCTGCTGCCGTGCAGCCCGTAGAGGCCCGCACTGCGGATCACGAGCGCGGCGGGGCAGTACGCCAGCGCGGCGTGCTCGCCGGCGAGCTTCGAGATCGCGTAGACCGAGCGCGGATGCGGCAGGTCGTGTTCGCCGTAGGGCTCCGGGCGGCGGCCGTCGAAGACGTAGTTGGTCGAGAAGTGCACGAGCTTCGTGCCGCGCTCCGCGCAGCTCTGCGCCATCCGCTTCACGGCCGTCACGTTGATCCGGAAGGACATGTCCTCCTCGGTCTCGCACAGGTCGACGTTGTGGTAGGCGGCGCAGTTGAAGACGGTGTCCGCGTCGCCAATCGCCTCGGCCACGGCTGCGTCGTCGGCGATGTCGAGGTCGGCGTGCGAGAGCGCCCGCACCGCGATCCCGCGCTCGCCCAGCTGTTCGGCCAGATCGAATCCGAGCTGGCCGTTGCCGCCAGTGATGAGGACGCGCCCGAGGCTCACTACACGGTCATGCGCGCGCGTCCGGCACAGCGACGCCCGCTTCGGCGCCGGCGGCGATGCCCTGGCGGTACGACTCGATTGTGCGCCGCAGGCCCTCCTCTAGTGGCGTCTCGGCCGCAAAGCCGATCAGCGCCGCAGCGCGCGAGACATCCAGGTAGCGCTTCGGTTGACCATCCGGCCGCGACGAGTCCCAGACAATCTCGCCATCGAACCCGACGACCTCGGCGATCGCCTCGGCCAGATCGCGAATGCGCGTCTCACGGCCGGTCCCGATGTTGACCGGCTCCGACGTATCGAGCCGCTCGGCCGCGAGGACCATCGCCCGCGCAGCATCGTCGACGTAGAGGAACTCGCGCGAGGGATCACCGGTCCCCCACAGCGTGACGGTCGAATCGCCATCATCGACCGCTGCGACGAACTTGTTGATCATCGCGGCGATCACGTGGGAATCCTCCGGGTCGAAGTTGTCGCCGGGGCCGTAGAGATTCGCGCAGATCGGCGCGCACGAGTCGAAGCCGTACTGGCGCCGGTACGCGTCGGATAGGACGAGCAGCATCTTCTTCGCAAGCCCGTACGGCGCGTTCGACTCCTCGGGATAACCGACCCAGAGATCCTCCTCCTTGAACGGCACCGGAGTGAACTTCGGATACGCGCAGACCGAGCACGCGGCAACGAGCTTGTCCACGCCGAGCTGGCGCGAGACCTCGAAGACGTTGGCTCCCATGATCAGGTTGTCGTACGCAAGCGGCGCCGGATTTCGCCGGTTGAACCCGATGCCACCGACCCGCGCCGCCAGGTGTATGACGATCTCGCCGCCCTCGAGCGCGTCGCGGCAGGCCCCCGGGTCGCGGAGGTCGTGCTCGGAGGAGCGGGTGACGCGCACCTCCGCGCCGAGCTCCTCGAGGAGCTTGACAGTGGGGCGACCGAGGAAGCCTGCGCCGCCGGTAATGACGACGTTCTTGCCGACCCAGAAGCGTGGATTGGGCCCCGCAGACATGCCGATCACGATAGAGGCTGTGCCATCCTCAGCGGTCGTGAGCGTCGAAGTCGTCGAACAGGACGGGACCAAGTACGCCGAGATCCTCTGGGCGAACACGACGGTCGAGAAGACGCGGTTCTTCTCGCCGCCCGAATCGTCGTTCCAATTCGGGCTGCTCGCGCACGAGGCCGGTTACACCGAGGAACCCCACTACCACAAGGCCGTCGAGCGCACGATCGACGACCTGCAGCAGATGTTCGTCGTGCAGCGCGGCGTCGTCGACGTTCTCCTCTACAACGACGACCGCAAGCTCTTCCGCGAGATCCGGCTCAACCCCGGCGACGCGATCGTCCTGATCCACGGGATCCACGCGATCCGGGTGGTCGAGGACTTCCAGGCGATCTCGGTGAAGCAGGGGCCGTTCCTTGGGGACGAGGTCGACAAGGTCGCGGTTCAGACTGCGGGAGCGGCGTGATCCACGTCTTCGAGCCCTGGATCGGCGACGAGGAGGTCGAGGCCGTCGCGCAGGCCGTGCGGCGCGGCGAGATCTCCGGGTCGTTCGGCGAGGAGATCCCCGGCTTTGAAAGCGAATTCGGACGTTACGTCGGCTGCGCCCACGGGGTCGCCACGACCAGCGGCACGACCGCGCTCGAGCTTGCGGTCGCCGCCGCCGGCATAGGCGAGGGCGACGAGGTTCTCGTCAGCGCGAGCACGAACATCGCGACGGCGCTCGCCGCGTACCACAACAACGCCGTGCCGGTTCCCGTCGACTCGGAGGACGAGACCTGGAACCTGGACCTGGACCTGATCGGAGACCTGATCACTGAACGCACGCGGGCGATCATCCCGGTCCACTTGTTCGGCCACCCGGTCGACATGGATCGCCTGATGGAGATCGCGGACAGCCACAACCTCCTCGTGATCGAGGACTGCGCGGAGTCACATGGAGCCACCGTGCGCGGCCGGATGACGGGTTCGTTCGGGCAGATGGCGTGCTTCAGCTTCTACGCCAACAAGGTCATAACGACTGGCGAGGGCGGCATGGTCACCACGAGCGATGACGAGCTCGCCGCCGAGTTGCGCCTCCTCCGCAACCTCGCCTTCCAGCAGCCGCGCTTCCTGCACCAGAGGCCTGGCTACAACTTCCGGATGACGGGCTACCAGGCCGCGATGGGCAGGGTCCAGCTGCGCAAGATCGAGACGGTCATCGAGGAGAAGCGCCGCGTCGCACACACCTACAACCTCCTCTTCTCCAACGTCCCGGGCATCCGGACGCCGGTCGAGAAGGATTGGGCGCGCAACGTCTACTGGATGTACGCGGTGACCGTGGAAGACGACTTCCCGCTCTCTCGCGACGAGTTGATGGCGGCGCTGGCGGAGCGTGGCATCGAGTCGCGGACGTTCTTCTGCCCGATGAACATGCAGCCGTTCCTGCAGCAACAGAAGGGGTACCGACAGCTGGATTGCCCGGTTGCCGAGCGCCTTTGGGAGACCGGCCTCTACCTGCCGTCGGGGATTCAGCTCAGCGAGGAGGCGATCGTCCGCATCGTCGAGGAGATCCGATCGGCCGCCGCCGCCGCACCGGCTTGAACACCTACCAGGGGCTGCACGCCCGCTTCTACGACCTGATCTACGCGGACAAGCCCTACGGCGCGGAGGCTCAGTTTGTCGTCGACCAACTGCTGCAGGCGGACATCGAGGGCCGAGCGCTTCTCGACGTGGCCTGTGGGAGCGGCCGCCACGCCCGGGAGCTGCAGGCTCTCGGCTTCGACGTCACCGGCGTGGACTACAGCCCCGATCTACTCGCGATGGCACGCGAGCGGTCCCCCGGCATCGAGTTTGTGGAGCAGGACATGCGAGAGCTGGACCTCGGCGGCCGGTGCTTCGACGCGGTTACGTGTCTATTCGACTCGATCGGTTACCCACAGACCGACGAAGGCGTGATTGCCACGCTCCGCGGGATCCGGCGCCACCTCGCACGCGCGGGGGTGGCCGCGATTGAGTTTCTCCACGCCCCCGCCCTGTTATCCCACAGCTCCCCTGTGCGTGTGCGCCGGTGGGAGACGCCCGGCGGCGGCACGTTGCTGCGGGTGTCCGAAACCGAGCTCGATCGCGAGCGCAACGTGATGCACGTCGAATACGACGTCATGCACCTTGCACCCGACGGCACCTGGGAGCGCGAGCGCGAGCAGCAGTCGAACCGATTCTTCGAGGTCGACGAAATGCGCGACCTGATAGCGCGGGCCGGCTTCAGTGATGTTCGGTTCGTCGCGGCTTATCAGAGCGACGAGAAGATCCGCACGGAGACGTTCCATGTCATGGCGGTGGCGCAATGAAGGTCGCGGTTGTCTTCTACGAGATGACCGCCGAGTCCGGCGGCGCGTTCACGTTCCAGTCGTCGCTGCTCGAGGCGCTGGATCAGCTTGCAGGCCAGACCCGGCATGAGTTCGCTCTCTGGTCGACGGGACGATCCACCGGGCCGGGCGATCGCTTCAAACGCATTCCGAACCACCCGGGGGCCGTGCTGCGCGAACGTGTGCGTGAGCTGGTCCGAGATGTCCAGGATGCTCGGCTTGGCACGCGCAAGATCCAGGCGACTAGCGCGTTCGACCACGCCCTCGCCCAAGACGGGACCGACCTGGTGTGGTTCGCGACCAACTACGCGCAGGACTGCGACCTGCCCTACATCTTCACGATCTGGGACGTGGAATACATGCGTCAGCCGTGGTTTCCAGAGGTGAGCCGCGGGGGTGAATGGGAAAGCAGGGACCGCTACTACTCGCGCTGGCTTGCAAAGGCCACGCGGGTCGTCGTCCCAAACGCGGCGGGAACCCAGCAGCTGCTGCGCTACTACCGGATCGACCGCGAACGGATCCTCGAGATCCATCATCCCGCGCCTGGCCTCGACCGAACTGCCGGCTCGCCAGATCGTGATCCTGAACTACTCGAGCAGCTGGGTGTAAAGCCGCCTTATATCTTCTACCCGGCCCAGTTCTGGCCGCACAAGAACCACACTCGAATCCTCGAGTCACTCGTCCGCCTACCCGCCACCCACGCCGTCTTCGTGGGTGCCGACAAGGGCGGCGGCCTCACGCACGTGCGCGGGCTCGCAGCAGAACTTGGAGTGGCCGAGCGTGTCGTGTTTCCCGGCTTCGTGGGAACTGACCAGCTGGTTGCGCTGTACCGCGGGGCAGAGGCCCTCGTCTACCCGAGCCTGTTCGGTCCTGAGAACCTGCCACCACTGGAGGCCTTCGAGCTGGGCTGCCCCGTGATCGCGGCCGCGGTGCCGGGCGCCGAAGAGCAGCTTGGAGACGCGGCGCTGCTTGTGGAGCCGTATGACTCAGCCGCGTATGTCGCGGCGATCGAGTCGCTAGCCGACCCGTCGCTGCGCGAGCAGTTGGTGGCACGCGGGCACGAGCGCGTCAAGAACTTCAGCGCCGATGCGTACGTCCGGCGCGTTGTCGATTTCCTCGACGACTTCGGACAGGTCAGGAGGCTCTGGGCATGAGCAGCATGCGCAGCAGGGCGAATGCGGTCGGTCGCGCGATGGTGAACCTCGCGAGCTTCAGCCAGGACCGCATGGCGCTCGACCTCGACGAGATGCGGGCGCAGATGGGCGGGCTCGAGACGCGGATCACGTCGACGCTCCCCCCGGGGTCGATCGCGGAGTCGGAGTTTCGTGTGTTCTCACAGTTCGGCGAAGACGGGATCATCCAGCACCTGCTTCGCCACGTCCCGATCGAGAACGAGACCTTCGTCGAGTTTGGCGTCGAGGACTACCGCGAGTCGAACACGCGGTTCCTGCTGGTTCACGACAACTGGCGCGGGCTCATCCTCGACGGCGGAACCGCGCACATCGAGTTCCTGCGCGCGTCGGGCCTCGCATGGCGCCAGCAGATCGACGCGGTCTCCGCCTTCATCGACACCGAGAACATCAACCGCCTCGTTCGTTCGGCCGGCATCGAGGGTGACATCGGCCTGCTGTCAGTTGACATCGACGGCAACGACTACTGGGTGATCGAGGCGATCGACGTCATCTCTCCCCGCATCCTGGTCGCCGAGTACAACAGCGTCTTCGGGCCGCGCGCCGCGATCTCGGTGCCATATGACCCCCACTTCCGGCGCAGCGAGGCGCACTGGTCGTACCTGTACTGGGGCGCTTCGATAGCGGCGCTGATGGCGATCGCCGACCGTAAGGGGTACGCGCTCGTCGGGGGCAACAAAGCCGGCAACAACGTCTTCTTCGTGCGCCGGGACGTCCTCGGCCGGCTTCCGGAGCTGACGCCGGAGCAGGCGTGGGTTCCCAGCCGGTTCCGCGAGTCGCGCGATCCTCAGGGCGAGCTGTCCTACGTGAGCACCCACGAGGAGCGCGTCAGGCTGATCGGCGGCCTCCCCGTCGTCGACGTCAGGCGCGGCGAGTCGACGACGGTCGCCACGGCCGTAGGCAGTTAGCGCCAGTCCTGCGCGCGCATTCGCTCGTCGGACGCGCCACACCGCCAGAACGCTTCGCGGCGCTCGCGACCGCCGCCGATCGTGTAGCTGAGCTCACGCAGCTCGACCTGCGCGAACTGGCGGCGAAAACGATCGCCGAGGCTGTCGAGCGTCTCGAACCACTGGAGGTGGTCGCTGCCCTCCGTCCCAAGGGACTCCGAACCAACGAAGACCCCATCGGACGCGAGCACAGACGCGATCTTCGCGAGCATCATGTCGGTCGTGTCGGGGGCGAAGTGCCCGAGGGCGCCATCCCACACCACCACGTCGTAGCGGTCGCGCGGAAACGGCTCCGCGACTGCGTCCATGCGTCTGTAGGTCACGTTCGAAGCCGCGTTGACGGCCTCCGAATGGGCGATCGCCGATTGCTCGATGTCGATGGCGTCGACGGCTGCGCAGCGGTCTGCGAAGAACGCCCGATCGAAGAACCCGTCGCCGCAGCCGATGTCGAGGACTATGTCGTCCGGGCGCAGCAGCTCGGCTACCAAGAACCCGCGCGTCATCGGTTGGACGCCGCCGGCGCCGTCGAGCAGCTTGTACGCGTCGAGGCGGTGATCGAAGAAGTGCGGTGGCTCGGAGCTGAGCTGCCAGTCCCGTCGGAACAGGCTCGTGTAGTGCGCGCCGAGCAAACGGCGCAGCAAGCGTTCGCGACGCGCGCCGCCATAGAGCACGTGCTCCTTGGCGCGCAGCAACGCGCGGGCGAGTTCGGCGATCCGCGGACGTCGAAGCAATCGCACCGGGCGAAGCTAGCTGATGCGCGCGCGGAGGAT
>Ga0126314_10001888_pt1 | contig 10293 bp, 10 predicted proteins | sample Plot105B_FD_92535 | JGI IMG/M metagenome (GOLD analysis project Ga0126314, IMG submission 92535) | Serpentine soil microbial communities from UC McLaughlin Reserve, CA, USA - Plot105B | ecosystem: Environmental > Terrestrial > Soil > Grasslands | place: USA: UC McLaughlin Reserve, Lake County... | reverse complement strand
CTCGGACAGGATCGAGGCGATGGTCGAGCGGACGCGGAAGGGTGGCGGCGAGATCGTGAACCTGCTCGGCACGTCCGCCTGGTACGCGCCCGGCGCGGCCGCGGCCCAGATGGTGGACGCCGTATGCCTGGACGAGAAGCGCGTCCTGCCGTGCACCGCGTATCTCGAGGGCGAGTACGGGATCGACGGCCTCTACATCGGCGTGCCCGTGAAGCTCGGCGCAGGCGGCGTCGAGGAGGTAGTCGAGCTCGACCTGACGGACGCCGAGCGCGAGGAGCTCGCCTCGTCGGCGGACGCGGTACGCGAGGTCGTGGGCGTCCTCGCGACCTAGCCGAGGCCACCGCCTCCCGGCCATTCGCGGTGAACGCTCGGGCCTTCGGCCTCCGCTCCTAGTGCGAAGTCGCTGAGAACCGCGCCTTCGCCCGGCCCATGCGCGGCCTCCGGCCGAGCGGGGCCTCCACCCGCGCCTTCGCCCGGCCGATGCGCGGCCTTCGGCCGGGCGGGCCTCCGGCTCTTCCTGTCCGACGGCGCGAAGGGCCGGGGCTACGCTGACTTCGTGCGCTTTCGCATCCGCCGATGGCACATCCTCATCCTCGTGCTCCTCGCCCTCGCGGCGGTCGCGGCCATCCTCTACGCGATCCCCTCGGGCGAGTACCTGTACGTGCCGGACCGCGCGATCCGGGCCGATCCACTCGTCACCGTCCCCGACGACAAGAACGCAGGCGGGCCGGGAGGAATCTACATGGTCGACGTCCGTGTCCGGAGCGCGAGCCTGCTCGAGCGCCTCATCCCGGGTCTGAACTCGGGCGCGTCGCTCGTCCCGGCCGAGCGAGTGAACCCCCTCGGCGTCAGCGACGCGGAGCGCCAGCAGTCGGGAAAGCAGGACATGCAGCGCTCACAGCAGCTCGCCGCGGTCGTCGCGCTTCGGAGCCTCGGCTATCACGTGGGCGCGGAACCGAATGGAGTGACGGTGAACCAGGTCGACCCCGACGCACCCGGCGCAGCCCATTTCGAGATCGGCGACCGCATCGTCCGCATCGCTGGCCGGCCGATCCGGACCACGACCGACCTGAGGGACGCGATGGGTTCCGTCACGTCGGGCGACACAGTCGATGTCACCGTGCAGCGGCAGGGTGGGCTCGAACAGCTGCACGTCCCGACGGAGTCCGCGGCCGGTCCCGGCGGCGGGAAGCGCCCCGTCTTTGGGATCCTCGTCGTCCAGAACGCCGACGTCCACCTGCCCATCGACATCTCGATCGACGCGCGGAACATCGGAGGGCCATCGGCTGGGCTCGCGTTCGCCCTCGACATCATCGACGAGCTCGGCCCGGACATCGACCGCGGCCGTCGCATCGTCGCGACGGGCGAGATCGGGATCGACGGTACGGTCGGCCCGATCGGTGGCATCAAGCAGAAGACGATCGGCGCGCGCGAGTCGGACGCAGACCTCTTCCTTGTCCCTAAGGCGAACGCCGCGGATGCGCGTCGCTATGCAGACGGCCTGCGGATCGTCCCTGTCTCCAACTTCAAGCAGGCACTTGCCGCTGTAGAAGCGCGCTGAGTTGTCTTCGGCGACAACAGCGTTGTCCGCTCTGAAACTCCCCGCAAAGTGCGCCGTTCTCGTCCGCCGCGCCCCTTGGGGACACGACTCGACCGGACTATGCTCTCCGCTTCGTGCGCTCGACCGCTCGCCCGCGACCCGTCAGCTGTGACGACTGCTTCTTCCGTCGCGCCGAGCTGTGCGCCATCCGCGGTAACACGCCCTGCCCGACGTTTCGCCCCATGCGCGCGGGCCGCCTCGCGACGCCGAAGCAGGCGCAGCTGGTCGCACGGCCCGCGCAGCGCGTCGCCGCCGCGTAATTCGAGGCTAGACGGCGACGGAGGCCCGCTCGCGGACGAGCGTGCCCAGACGGGCGATTCCCTCACGGATCTCGTCGCTTGATGGGAAGCTGAACGCGAGGCGGGCCGCTTCGGCGCCCGAGTCATCGAGGAAGAAATCCGTGCCCTTCACGAACGTCACGTCCTTCGCCTCCGCCGCCTCGAGGAGCGTCGCACCCTCGACCCCCGCGGGAAGATCGAGCCAGAGGAAGTAGCCGCCCTCGGGCCGGCTCCACGAGGTGCCCTCCGGGAGCTCGCGCTCGAGCGCGGCGAGCATCGCGTCGCGTCGCTCGCGCAGGCCGACGCGGACGCGTGCGAGGGCTGCGTCATAGCTTCCGGACCGGATGAACTCGTGGAGTGCCCCCTCGACGAAGATCGAGGGCGAGATGTAGGTCTCCGTCGCGATCGCCTCGACCGGCTCCACGAGGTGCTCCGGAAGGACGGCGTAGCCCACGCGGATCCCCGGCGCGACGACCTTCGAGAACGACGACGAGTAGACGACGTTCCGGCCACCGGTCAGCTCGTAGAGCGTCGGCAGCTCGTCGCCCTCGAAGCGTACGCCGCCGTACGGATCGTCCTCGTAGACGAGGAGGTCACGGTCGAGCACGAGAGCCGCGAGCGCCTCGCGGCTCTCACGCGAGAGCGTCCGCCCGCTCGGGTTCTGGAACGTCGGGATCGTGTACAGCACGGTCGCCGGCCCGCAATCGAGGGTCGCAGCCAGCGCGTCGACGTCCAGCCCGTCGTCGCGAAGGGGAATCGCCTCGACGTCGGCTCCGAGCTTCGCGAGAGTGAGCAACGTCCGGTCGTAGCTCGGCGCCTCGACGAGCGCACGCCCGCCGTCCCCCAGCAGATGGCGCATCACGAAGTGGAACCCTTGCAGGGAGCCGTTCGTCACGAGCACCTGGTCGGGTGCGGCGTCATGCCGCTCGGCGATCCATTCGCGGAGCGGCGGGTAGCCGCCCGCGGGCCCGTAGTTCAGAATCGTACGACCGTCACGCTCGACGGCCGCGCGGGCTGCCTCGCCGAAGACGTCGACGGGTAGGAGATCCGGCGACGGGACGCCGCGCGCGAAGGAGATCGTCCCCACGCGGCGAGTCTACCCGTGGCCCCCGGCCGCCTCAGGCGGTGGCCCCGACCGTCTCGGCGGCCAGCCGGGCCACCTCGGTCGGGTTCGCGCCGACGCGTACGCCGTGCGCCTCGAGCGCGTCCTTCTTCGCGGCCGCGGTGCCGGTCGAGCCAGAGATGATCGCGCCGGCATGCCCCATCGCCTTGCCCGGCGGGGCAGTGAACCCGGCGATGTACGCGACAACGGGCTTCGACATCTCCGCCTCGATGAACGCCGAGGCCTTCTCCTCCTCTGCGCCCCCGATCTCGCCGACCATGACGACGAGCTCGGTCTCGTCGTCCGCTTCGAAGCGGGCGAGGATGTCGACGAACGAGGAGCCGACGACCGGGTCGCCGCCGATGCCGACGATGGTCGACTGACCGATTCCGAGCTGCGTCAGCTCCTGGCCGATCTGGTAGGTCAACGTGCCGGAACGCGAGACGAGACCGACCGTGCCCTCGGCGAAGATCTCGGCCGGGATGATCCCGACGTTCGCCCTGCCGGGCGAGAGCACGCCGGGGCAGTTCGGCCCGACGAGCGTGACGCCGCGCGGCCGGACGTGGTTGTAGACCCGGAGCATGTCGTGCGCAGGGATGCCTTCGGTGATGCAGATGATCGTGTCGACGCCGCCCTCGGCGGCCTCGAAGATCGCGTCGGCGGCGAACCCAGCCGGCACGAAGACCATCGAGGTGTTCGCGCGAGCCTTGCGCACAGCCTCGCGGACCGTGTCGAAGACCGGGATCCCCTCGACGTCCCGACCGCCCTTTCCGGGGGTGACGCCGGCCACGACGTCCGTCCCGTATGCGCGGTTGCGCAGCGTGTGGAACGATCCTTCGCGGCCGGTGATCCCCTGGACGACGAGCCGTGTGTCGCGGTCGACGACGATCGCCATCAGGCCTTCACCGCCTTCAGCGCGATGCGGTCGAGGCGGATCCAGCCGCCGTCGATCCGGTCGGCGAGGAGCCGGCGAACCGTGGCCGCGTCGTGCTCCGGCGTTCCCGCGCGTTCGAGCCAGGGCTCGAGCTCGATCGGCTTGTCGAAGCGGCGGACGTCCACGACGTCGAGACCCGCGTCCGTGAGGAAGGAGCGCCATTCGTCCTCGCCGTAGTTCCGGACGTGCGTGGGGTCGCGGACGCGGTCGGCCTCCTCGGCCGTCTCGCTCATGAAGAGGTTGTCGACGACGAGGACACGGTCCGCCGAGACCCGCGCGAGCTCCGCGACAGCGGCCGCGACGCCCTCGAAGTGGTGCGCGGCCAGTCGGGTGGTGACGGCGTCGAAGCTGGCGTCGGCGAAGGGAAGGTGCTCGGCCGGGCTGACGACATCCGGTTTCATGCCGGGCGACGGATCGCTCGTGACCACCTCGAGGCCCGCCTCGCGCAGGCGACGCGCGACGTGGCCGCCGCCCGTCCCGACGTCGAGCGCTGTGCGGGCCCCCGCCGTCCATTCCACGAGCAGATCGAGGTCGGGGCCCGTGCGGTGCGCCTCGCTCGTGCGGTAGAGCTCGGCGCGCTCCGACCAGACGTCCGTCACGTCGCCTCCTGTGGACGCGTCGACACGAAGCCGTTACGGATCGCGTGACACGCGTGCGTCTTTCGGCGGTACGCTCGGGCGTGAGCAGGGGGGCGGGTCGGGACCCGAGTTAGACGCGCGTAGGAGTTAGCGCGCCTCACGCCGCTAGCTCCACCGCTCGCTCCGCCGCCGACAGCATCGTCGCCTCGACGCGGAGGTTCTCCGGGGCCGCCTCCTCGAGCAGCCCCCGGCCCTCGTCCGCGTTCGTCCCGTCGAGCCGAACCACGATCGGAAGCTCGATACCCATCCGCTCGAGCGCCACGAGGATCCCGCGCGCCACCTCGTCGCACCGCGTGATTCCACCGAAGACGTTGAACAGGATCGAGCGCACCTGTCCGTCGCTCGTGATCACCTCCAGCGCGTCGACGACGCCCTCCGCGTCGCCGCCGCCGCCCAGGTCGCAGAAGTTCGCTGGGCGCCCGCCGACCTGGGCGATGACGTCGAGGGTCGACATGACGAGCCCGGCGCCGTTCCCGAGGATCCCGACCTCGCCGTCGAGCTTCACGTACGTGACGCCCTTTTCGCGCGCGAGTGTTTCCTGCGGGTCGCCCGCCGCGGAATCTCGCATCTCGGCGACGTCCGGATGGCGGAAGAGCGCGTTGTCGTCAACCGTGAACTTCGAGTCGAGCGCGCGCACCTCGCCCTCCGGCGTGACGATGAGCGGGTTGATCTCGCAGAGCATGGCGTCCGACTCGACGAAGGCCCGGTAGAGGCGTTCGACGATCGCGATCACCTGCTTCTGCTCTCCGGGATCGTTGATCCCCGCCTCGAAGCAGAGCCAGCGCGCCTGGTAGGGCTCGAAGCCGACCAGCGGGTCGATGTGGAGCCGCGCGAGCGCCTCGGGCGTGCTGGCGGCCACCTCCTCGATGTCGACCCCCCCGTGCGTCGTCAGCATGAAGAGGGGCCTTTTCTCGCCGCGGTCGAACGTGACCGAGACGTAGTACTCCTTCGCGATGTCGGAGGCGCGCTCGATCCAGAGGCGCCGGACGACGTGCCCGCGGATGTCGAGCCCGAGGATGTCCTGGGCGTGCCCCTCCGCCTCGCGGGGATCGGCGGCGAACTTCACGCCGCCCGCCTTTCCGCGACCTCCGGTGAGGACCTGCGCCTTGACGACGACCGGCCCTCCGAGCGCCTCTGCGGCCGCTCGCGCCTCCTCGGGCGACTCCGCGACACGGCCGTCCGACACGGGGATCCCGAAGCGCTCGAAGAGCTCCTTGCCCTGGTGCTCGTAGAGGTCCACCGGCGCGCCACTCTAGCGAGGCAAGGGTTCAAGACCCCCTGGCTAGACTCGCCGCCATGGCGATGATCGCCGTCGAAGGGCTCGAGAAGACCTACGGCAAGAACATCCGCGCGCTCGACGGCACGACCTTCGAGGTCCGCGAGGGGGAGATCTTCGGGCTGCTCGGGCCGAACGGCGCCGGGAAGTCGACGACCGTGAGGATCCTCGCGACTCTCACCACCCCTGACAGCGGGTGCGCAACGGTGGCGGGCCGCGACGTCGTACGCAAGGCCGACCGCGTCCGCGCCACGATCGGCTACGTGCCGCAGCAATCGGGCGTCGACCGGGAGGGAACGGGCCGCGAGAACCTCACGCTGCAGGGGCACGTCCAGGGCATGGGCGGCGCCGCCCTCCACGAGCGTGTCGACCAGCTCCTCGAGGTCCTCGGGCTCTCCGAGGCCGCTGATCGCGTCGTCCGCACGTACTCGGGCGGCATGAAGCGCCGGCTCGACGTAGGCCTCGGCCTCGTCCACCGGCCGCGCGTGCTCTACCTGGACGAGCCGACCACGGGTCTCGATCCCGAGGCTCGAGCCGCGATGTGGACCGAGCTCGGACGGCTCGCCGCGGACGAGTCGCTGACCGTCCTCCTGACGACGCACTACCTCGAGGAGGCGGACAGCCTGGCCGACCGCCTCGCGATCGTCTCGCGCGGCCGGATCGTCGCCGAGGGCACGCCCGAGGAGCTCAAGCGTTCGCTCCGCGGCGACGCGGTCACCGTCGAGCTCGCAGAGGCGGACGGACAGGCCGGCGACGCAGAGCGCATCGTCCGGGGACTCCAGGCGGTCCACGACGCCTGTGTGGACGGACGCACGATTCGCACGCGGGTCGCGCAGGGCGGCACGGCCGTCCCGGTCATCCTCTCGGCACTCGAGGGTGCCGGGATCGGGGTCGCCTCCGTCACCGTCTCGCGCCCGTCGCTCGACGACGTCTACCTCGACGTCACCGGCCGTGACTTCCACGCCGACGACGCGGCGGAGACGGAGGGTGCCGAATGACGGTCGCCCTCACACACACGTGGTTCATGTTCGTGCGCCACCTGCGGAATCTCGTCCGCCAGCCGGTCTGGATCTTCATCCTGCTCGTCCAGCCGTTCTTCTGGCTCCTCCTCTACAGCCAACTCTTCCGGCGGATCGTCGAGCTACCGGGCTTCGGCACGAACTCGTACATCGAGTTCCTGACGCCCGGCATCGTCGTCATGACGGCGTTCTTCACCGGCTCCTGGAACGGGATGTCGATGATCAACGATCTCGACCGAGGTGTCATCGAGCGGTTCCTGGCGACGCCTGCCTCCCGCAGCTCGCTCGTCCTGGGTCACGTCGCACAGGCGTCGCTGAATGCCGTGATCCAGGGGATCATCATCCTGGGGATCGGATTTCTCATGGGCGCGCGTGTCGCAGCGGGCGCCGCCGGCTGGATCGTGATCCTCCTCGCCGCAGCGCTCGTTGCCGCGTGCTTCTCGGGCCTCTCGAACGGGATCGCGCTCATGGCCCGGCGCGAGGAGACGATGATCGCCGTCACGAACTTCATCGGCCTGCCGCTCCTCTTCGTCTCCTCCACCCTCATCGCGGTCGCCCTGATGCCGAACTGGATGGAGTGGGCGGCGCGCTTCAACCCCGTGGAGTGGGGCGTCCGCGCGTCGCGCGACGTTGTGACGGCGTCCACGGCGTGGGACAACGTCGCCCTCTATCTCGGCCTGCTGGCGGCGGTCACCGCAGCCATGGCAGCGTTCGCGACGTGGTGTTTCCGGGCATATCGGAGGACGCTGTAGGCTCCGCGCGAGCCCGGACCGAAGGAGGCCCAATGACGAGCCTGAACGACGAAGAGATCCGCACGGGAACCACCGAGACGCAGGGGCAGGGCGCCGCGGCGGCGGACGCCGATCTCGACGACGCCGACACCGACACGGCGGACGACGCCGATTCCACGGACTCGGGCGACCAGACCGACGACGCGGATGCGGTCGATCCCGACACCGGCCCGGCAGACAGCGCCGGCTAGAAAGGCCGAGCTCGACCGGATCGTCGAGCCGGCATCCGGCGAGGAGTTTCTCGCCGAGTACTGGGAGCGGCGGCCGCTCGTCGTCGAGCGCCACGAGGAGGGCCGGTTCGACGACCTCCTCTCGGAGCGGGACGTCGAGCGGCTCGTCTGCTCCACGGGCCTGCGCTACCCGGCCTTCCGGGTGGTGAAGGAGGGAGGTCAGGTGCCCGTGTCGAGCTACACCGTCGACGTCTCGTGGCGCCCGCGGCCGTTCTCGGGGACCGTGAACGTCGAGCGGGTCGTCGAAGAGTTCGCAAACGGCGGCACGATCGTCGTCCAGGCGCTCCACCACCACTGGGAGCCGCTCGCCCGCTTCTGCCGCGGCCTCGAGGACGCGCTCGGGCACGCCGTCCAGGCGAACGCGTACTGGACACCGCGCGGCTCGCAGGGGCTCGCGGTCCACCACGACACGCACGACGTCTTCGTGCTCCAGGTCGCGGGCGACAAGCGCTGGCTCGTCTACGAGCCGGCGTTCGAGCTGCCGCTCAAGGACCAGCGCTACAAGCGGGAGCGCGACGGCGAGCCCGGCGAGCCCGTCCACGACCTCACGCTCCGGGCAGGCGACGTTCTCTACTTTCCGCGAGGCTGGCTCCACGAGGCACTGACCTCGGAGACGGACTCGCTGCACATCACGGTCGGCGTGAACGTTTACAGCTGGCTCGATGCCTTCCGCGCCGCCGTCGATTCATGCGCGGACGACGTCGAGTTCCGCCGCGCCGTTCCGTCCGACGGCGAGCTGACCGCCGACCTCGCCGCGCGCCTCGCAGAGCGGCTCGAGCCCGAGGACGTCCGCGGCCGCATGCGCCGGCGGCTCGTCCGCACCCGCCGGCCGATCCTCGACGGGCAGATCTCCCAGCTGCGCGCCCTCGACAGACTCGACCTCGGAACGGAGGTCGAGCGCCGGTCGACGGTCATCGCCGACCTCGTCCGGGGCGACGAGGGCGTGGCCCTCGTCTACGAGGGGAAGCGCGTGTCCTTCCCGCCCCAGGCGACCGAAGCCGTGGAGTTCACGTTCGAGTCCGCCTGGCCGTTCACGCCCGCCGACTTCCCGGGCGATCTCGACGAGCCCGGGCGGCTCGTCCTCGTCCGCCGGCTCGTCCGCGAGGGCTTCCTCAGGCTGACCGGGCCGGCGCGCTCGTGATCCGCGCGACGTAGCGCGGCGGGCGGACGGGCGCCGTCGCGTCGCACGTCAGGTACGTCGGCTCGCCGAGCTCGGCGTGGACGGCGATCTCATGGCGCTCGCCCGCAGCGTTGAAGGCGACGCGCCAGCCGTCCTCCGTCTTCGCCGATTCCACGAGCGTTAGGTCGTCGATCCCGGTCGTCCCCACCGCTTCGCGCACGGCCCGTTCGGCCGCCTGCTCGGGGAACGTGTAGGCCGAGCGCCCACGGTAGCGGTCGAGGGCGATGCGCCCGGCGAGAAGCTCGTCGACGAGCGACCAGACGTGGGCGCGGTCGACGCGCCCGAAGTAGAGGCCCTCCGGGAGGCACACGAGGTTGGCGGCGAAGCGGTCGCCGCCCACGTGCGACGCCTGCCACACCCAGTCGGGCTCGACCTGCTCGCGGAGCGCGTCGTACAGCGGCCGGCCGTACTTCGCGCAGCAACGGTCACGCTTGCCGTGCGTACACACGACGAGCAGCGGCTGCTCGACGGGCTCGCCCAGGCGGACGCGACCGGCGAGGGCGGCGGCGAAGTCGAGCTCGAGGAGCTCAGCGTGGGTCGAGATCTCGAGGCGCCGGAACACGCCCGCTCGCTCGGGCGTCGAACCGAAGGCGACCGCGAGGCCCGGCTCGTCCCGGCGGTCGGGTCGTCTGACGAACAGGAGCCGCGAGCGCGGGAGCGCCGCGAGCTGCGCTCTGAGGTGCGCCTTGACCGCGTCCGACAGCGAGCTGCCCGCGACGAGGTTCCGGTTCCAGAGGCCGCGGTACTCGACGAGGATCCAGTGGTCGATCCGACTCGCCGTCGCGGCGAGCGGCTCGGCATTCGCCGCCGAGAGATCGGCGCAGAGCTCCTTCCGGCGCGCACTCGCTGCTCGCGTCTCGACCACCGCGCGAGCGTACCCTCGGGACTTAGTCCGGCTTCGTTCCGTCGGCGTCCTTGGTGACGACGCAGATGACCTGGCCCGTGCGGACGGCCTCGCCGGGGGAGACGCTGAGCTCGGTGACGCGGCCCGCGCGGTGCGCGGTGATCTCGTTCTCCATCTTCATCGCCTCGACCACGCAGACGACGGCGCCCGCCTCGACCTCGTCGCCGTCGTCGACCGCGACCGCGAGCACGGTTCCTTGCATCGGGCTCACGACCGCATCTCGCGCGGCGGCCTGGCGGGCTCCGGAGCGTCCGCGTTCGCGGCGGCGACGCGCGAGGTCGGCATGGGGCGGCTCGGGCACGACGAGCGTCACGTCGAAGCGCCGGCCGTCGAGCTCGACG
>Ga0126314_10001887_pt1 | contig 10296 bp, 11 predicted proteins | sample Plot105B_FD_92535 | JGI IMG/M metagenome (GOLD analysis project Ga0126314, IMG submission 92535) | Serpentine soil microbial communities from UC McLaughlin Reserve, CA, USA - Plot105B | ecosystem: Environmental > Terrestrial > Soil > Grasslands | place: USA: UC McLaughlin Reserve, Lake County... | reverse complement strand
TTAGTGCAGTTGGCATTCAACCGGACTTGGTATGACTTACCTGGCGAGACCCGGATCGCTGCGCGATCTTGTCCAGCCTTTATACTTGGCCCATGGCCAAAGTGCTAGACGACCACATCGAGATCACACCCGGAGTCGCGGGCGGCACGTCTCTGGCCGCCGGATCACAGTTCAGAACATCGTGATCCGGCACGAGCGCAGGGGCAAGAGCGCCGATGAGATCGCTACCGAGTACGATCTGTCGCTGGCAGACGTTTACGCAGCGTTAGCCTACTACTTCGATCGTCGAACAGAGATAGACGCCTCCATAAGTGAAGGAGGAGTGTTCGTGGAGGCGCTACGCGAGCGTACACCTTCGAAGCTCACATACGTGCGATGAGGGGTGCGAACCTTCCTCTCGAAGGGGTGACTGTCGTCTCCGTCGAGCAGGCCGTAGCCGCCCCTTTCGCTACCCGCCAGCTCGCCGACCTCGGCGCGAGAGTAATAAAGGTCGAGCGCCCCGGCGTCGGGGACTTCGCCAGGGGTTATGACGAGACGGTCAGGGGCATGTCCAGCCACTTCGTCTGGCTCAACCGCTCCAAGGAGTCGCTGGCCCTGGATCTGAAGGAGGGCGTGGCCAAAGAGATCCTACGCCGCATCGTGGCCCGGGCCGACGTCTTCGTCCAAAACCTCGCCCCGGGCGCGGCCGGGCGCCTCGGCTTCGGCGCAGAAGAACTGAGGAAAGAGCACCCGCGGCTGGTGTACTGCTCCGTCTCGGGCTACGGAGGGGACGGGCCCTACACTGAGAAGAAGGCCTACGACCTGCTCGTTCAGTGCGAGGCTGGGCTGGTTTCCATCACCGGCACACCTGAAACACCCTCCAAGGTCGGCATCTCTGTTGCGGACATCGCCGCAGGAATGTACGCCTACTCAGGCATCCTCTCCGCCCTCTTCAGACGCGAGAGAACGGGCGAGGGGGCGACGCTGGAGGTCTCGATGCTGGAGGCGTTGGGAGAGTGGATGGGCTTCCCGGCGTACTTCGCCGGGTACGGCGGTGAAGAGCCCCGGCGCACCGGCGCTTCGCACGCGTCGATAGCGCCCTACGGGCCGTTCGAGTGCGGGGATGGCGAAGTAGTCTTTTTCGGGATACAGAACGAGCGCGAGTGGAAGCGGTTCTGTGAGGAGGTCCTGGGGCACGAGGGGATGACGGAAGACGACCGCTTTGATAAGAACTCAAGGCGCGTCCAGAACCGCGACGAACTGCACGCCGAGATAGGAAGGGTCTTCTCCGGCCTCTCCTCGGAGGAGGTCATAGAGAGGCTCGAAGGAGCAGGGGTGGCCAACGCCCGGATACGCACCGTGCGGCAGTTCCTAGATCATCCCCAGCTGCAGGCGCGAAACCGCTGGCGCGAGTTCGGCTCGCCGGTGGGTTCGTTGCGCGCGCTCTTACCACCGGGCACCCTGGCCGGCGCGGAGCCGGTTATGGCCCCCGTCCCCGAGGTCGGGGAACACAACGAAAAGCTCCTCGCGGAGCTTGGCTGCACGGAGACCACGACACCAGGGTGCGACGTCGAGGGTGGGGCACGATGATCGGCGAGGCCCGTCACACGCTCGGGAACACCGGGTTTCTCGCCGGGAGGCATCTAAATCGGAGGCGGAGCCTAACAGCCGGCCAGGTACCTCATAGCCTCGTCGTATTTCTTCGTGAACCGGGCCATGAACTCTACGGCCTCTGGTGAGGACCTGGGTGCCGCCGGCTCTACCTTGATAACATCTCCCTCGGAGGAAAGCAGCAATCTCTGGGGAATCGGTAGCATCACCGACACGCCGAGCTTCCTCAACGTCGGCCGCGTCTGCATCATCCAGGGCTCCCGTGGCTCACCGATATGACGAAGTGTAACCCTGTGTCCGTTTAGATGGCACTGACCTCTTGTTTGCTGTACTTTTCCGCCAATCCAGTACAATCGGAGTGTGGCTACGAAGACGCTTTACACCTGCTCCAACTGCGGACACTCGGAGCCCAAGTGGCTCGGACGTTGTCCTGACTGCGGGGAGTGGAGCAGCTTCGTCGAGGAGGTGCGCGAGAGCAAGAAGGTCGTCGGTTTCGCGGAGCGGGCGACGAGGCAGAAGACCCGGGTCGCGGGTAGGACGCTGGCCCTTAGCGAGGTTACTGTCGTCGAAGGCGGGGGCAGGATGGACGCCGGGGTAGGAGAGTTGAACAGGGTTCTCGGGGGTGGGATCGTACCAGGCTCGATGGTCCTCGTCGGGGGAGAACCTGGCGTCGGCAAGAGCACGCTCCTGCTTCAGGTCATGGGACACCTGGGGGAGGGTTGCCTTATGGTCTCAGGCGAGGAGTCGCCCCGGCAGGTGGCCTTGAGCGCCCGCAGGCTCGGGGTGGAGAGGAGGGGCTTCAGGGTCCTCTCTGAGACGGACGTGGATATCATCGAGGCGACTATTCTCGAAGAGCGGCCGAAGGCTGTGGTGGTAGATTCGATCCAGACGCTCTACTCGCCCGAACTCTCGGGGGCGCCCGGCGGAGTCGGGCAGGTTCGCGAGTGCGCGGCGAGGCTCATGCGGCTCGCCAAGAGCGAGGGCATCGCGGTGATCCTGGTGGGACACGTGACTAAAGAGGGGTCCATAGCAGGACCGCGCGTCCTCGAGCACATGGTCGACACAGTGCTCCAGTTCGAGGGTGATCGGTTCCAGAGCTTCCGGGTCTTGCGGGCCCTCAAGAATCGCTTCGGGTCGACGAATGAGGTTGCAGTCTTCGAGATGACGGACCGCGGGATGGTCGAGGTCAAGGACCCTTCTGCGTTCTTTCTCTCCAGGAGGGAGGAGGAGGTGCCGCCGGGCGTCGTCACGGTCTGTCTTCTGGAGGGGACGCGGCCGATGCTGGTCGAGATAGAGAGCCTGGTCGCACCGAGCCCGCTCGCCAACCCGCGGCGTATAGCCAATGGGGTGGAGACGGGACGGGTCAACATGCTGTGCGCGGTGCTGAGCCGGAGGGCGGGCCTCGCGCTCCAAGATCAGGACGTGTACGTCAACGTCACCGGCGGCGTGCGGGTCGAGGAGCCTGCGGCCGACCTCGGGGTGGCGCTCGCCATCGCTTCGGCGATGCGGGACAGACCTGTGGGAAAGGGTACTGCGTGTTTCGGCGAGGTCGGGCTCACGGGGGACGTGCGCTACGTCTCCGGCGCCCCGCGGCGGACGTCCGAGATGGCCAAGATGGGCTTCGGTCGTATAATCAGGCCGGAAGGTACATCAGATGGCCCGCCGGACGAAGCGACAGGGGATGGGTCCCGTAGAGAGGCGAGTGTCGTGGAAGTAAGCACCCTCGAAGAAGCCGTGGCGGTGGCGCTGCTGTGAGTCCTCAGCGGCGACACTTGCCGGCAGAGCTGGCCCGTGCCCTGGAGCTTGTGGCCCCTGGTACGGATCTCAGGGAGGCCATAGAGAACGTTATGAGGGCGCACAACGGGGCCTTGATCGTCCTCGACAATCCCGAGAAGCTCGAAAGCCTCGGCATCATCTCGGGTGGGATGAAGGTCGAGGTGGAGTTCGCGCCGATGCGCCTCTACGAGCTTGCGAAAATGGACGGCGCGATCGTTGTCTCGCCCGATATCTCCGCCATCCACTACGCGAACGTCCAGCTCAGTCCGGATCCCGGCCTCGAATCCGAGGAGACCGGAATGCGCCACCTGGCAGCGCACCGCACGGCGCAGCAGACGGGCAGCCTCGTCATAGCGGTCTCCGAGCGAAGGAGGGTGGTGAGTCTCTACCAGGGCTCCTACGGGCCGCACGTCCTCGAGGACATCGGGGTAGTGCTGACCAAGGCGAACTCGGCTATCGCGACGCTCGAGAAGTTCACCAGGAGGCTGAGGGAGGAGGCGCGGGAGCTGACCGTGCACGAGTACGACGGCGCCGTGACGCTACGGGAGGTCGTTGGCGCCGTCGGAACCTTCGAGTACTCGGCCAGGATCGCCGAGGAGATAGAGGCTTACGTGAGGGAGCTGGGTAGCGAGGGCCGGCTGGTCGAGATGCAGCTCGAGCAGGCCTTCCACGGCGTTCCCGAGCAATACGAAGCCTTGCTCAGGGACTACGTCGCTGAAGAGGTTGACTACAGGACCGTCAGGGAGGAGTTGAAGACTCTCTCGGCCGAGCAGCTCTCGGACTCGGTCCAGATCGCCCGTGTCCTTGGCTATGGCCCGGACGGCCAGATGGAGGAGTTGTTCATCAAGCCCCGCGGATACCGTCAGCTCGAGCGCGTGCCGCGCCTGCCGCGCAGGGTCGCCGAGAGCCTCATCAGGGAGTTCGGTTCTCTCGAAGAGATCCTCGGCGCGACAGAGGAGGAGCTCGACGAGGTGGAGGGCGTCGGCCAGGCCCGCGCCCGCACCATCCAGCGCGGCCTCGAACGTCAGCGCAGCCTGGAGACCACGGGCGAGGTCTCATAGAGGACCGAGGATCAGCGATCGCGCTAGTGCTCGCCGGCGGGACAGGCCGCAGGATGGGCCGTCCCAAGCAGTTCATCGAACTCCTCGGCATGCCGGCCCTCCACTATACTTTTCGCGCTTTCGAAGAGTCACCCGAGATCGCCAGAATCTACGCCGTCGGCGACAGGCAAAAGATTGAAACCCTCGCGCAAGAGGCGGGCATCACCAAGTACGCCGCCTGCGCCGAGCCTGGCGAAGCCCGCTCCTTCTCGACCAGAAACGGCCTTCTCCTCTGCGGCGAAGACCCACAGACTATCGTGCTGGTACACGACGGGTCTCGCTGCCTGGTAACGCCCGACCTCATAAGGCGCGTCGTAGAAGCGGCAGCTGGAGAAAGTGAACCTGACGGGGTGGTCCCTGGGGTTCCCGTCTCGGACACCATCAAGGTCGCCAGGAAAAGCACCGTCGCCGAAACCCTCGACAGGACGAACCTGTACGCGGTCCAAACGCCTCAGGCGTTCCGCCTCGGCCTGCTGCGCCGCCTGCACGACTCGTCAGAAGAGTTCCTGCGTGCCGCGACCGATGACGCCTCCCTGGTCGAGCGGGAGGGAGGTCGTGTGGAGATCGTCGCGGGAGAGAAGACCAACATCAAGCTGACCTCCCCTGAGGATCTCGTGTTCGCCGAGGCCATACTCGCCGCGCGCGAGGGTGCTGCTCGTGAGGTCTGGCCTTGATGCGGGTCGGGCTAGGCGTCGACGTCCACGCCTTCGCCGCGCCCCATGAAGGCCGCAGGCTCGTACTCGGGGGGGTCGAGATCCCCTTCGACAGAGGCCTCCTCGGCCACTCCGACGCAGACGTGCTGACCCACGCCATAACCGATGCCCTTCTCGGGGCAGCCGGCCTCGAAGATATCGGCCGCTACTTCCCCGACGCTGACGAGCGTTACAGGGACGCCGACTCTATTAGGTTGCTGCGCGAGGTTCGCAGGCTCGTCGGGGAGTCGTGGGAGGTCGCCAACGTGGACGCCGTCGTCATCTGCGAGCGGCCAAAGATCAGGGACCACAGGGAGGCCATGCGTAAGAATGTCGCCGCCGCCCTCGGAGTTGGGGAGTCCCGCGTCGGCGTACGCGGCACCACGACCGAACGTCTCGGCTTCCCCGGCAGGGAAGAGGGCATAGCCGCCCAGGCGGTGTGCCTGCTGGAACGGAGTTGAGCGGGGTCAGGGTCCGCTTCGCCCCGAGCCCGACAGGGCTCCTTCACCTCGGCGCAGCCCGCACCGCCCTGTTCAATTACCTCTTCGCCAGGCATTACGGGGGAGATTTGATTCTCCGTATCGAGGACACCGACAGGGAGCGGAGCAGACCCGAGTTTGAGCGGGCGCAGCTTGAAGACCTCGGATGGCTCGGTCTCTCTTACGACGAAGGTCCTTACCGTCAGAGCGAGCGCGGGGAGCTCTACGAGGGAACCGTCCGGCGTCTGATAGATGCCGGTCTAACCTACGAGAGCACGGACGAGTCGGGGCGGCGCGCGCTCTACTTCCACCCTCCGATGCGTAGCGGTAGCTTCACGGATGAATTGAGGGGAAAGGTGACGTTCGGTGGTGTAGAGGACTTCGTGATCCTGAAGTCCGACGGCACCCCTTCGTACAACTTCGCCGTGGTCGTCGACGATCTGGAGCTGGGGATCACGCATGTGATCCGGGGCGAGGAACACCTCTCCAATACGGCCCGCCAGATCATACTCTACAGGGCGCTCGGCGCGACTGAGCCCCGTTTCATCCACCTCGGCGTCATCGTCGGTCCGGACGGCAAGAAGCTCTCGAAACGTCACGGCGCCGCGAGCATCGCCGACTACCGCAGGGGAGGATACGTACCAGAAGCGCTGGTGAACTACCTCGCCCTGCTTGGCTGGAACCACCCGGAAGGGAAAGAGGAGTTCGCGGGCCTCGATGAACTCTCGCGCGACTGGGACCCTTCACGTCTCGGGGCGAGCCCGGCGACCTTCGACCCTGACCGTCTGCTGTTCTTCAACGCCAGCCATATCCGGCGTCTGTCCGCTGATGAGTTTCACCTACGCCTCGAACCTTTCCTCGAAGAGCCGCTTCCACGCGGAAGGGAGCCTGCGGCACTCGAGGCCATAAGGGAAGATATGCGGACCCTCTCCGAGGCGCCGCGCCTGCTGCATGGGATCACGGACCCCGTCGACCAGGCCGTTCTTGTAGAGGGGCTGCAGGACGCGAGCGACGAGGTCTTCTCACACGCGGCCGCCGAGCTGGAAGGCCGCGGGTTCGGCGACGTGGAGGAGGCGCGTGAGTTCGTCACCGGACTCCGCGCGTGGGCGAGGGAGCGAGGGATCAAGACTAGGGATCTCCTGCATCCTCTGAGGCTCGCGCTCACGGGCAAGCACAAGGGACCCGGGATGGCCTACCTCTTCGCGGTGTTGGGTGCCGAGGAGGCGAGGAGGCGGATACTTCGGGCTAGAGAAGCTAGACTAGGGGCATGAGCTTGCTCGTGAAGGACAGCCTCAGCGGTAGGATGATCGAGGTGGGGGAGACCGGTGAGCTCGGCCTCTACGTCTGCGGTCCCACCGTCTACGGCCACATCCACATCGGTAACGCCAGGGCGCCGCTGTTCTGGGATGTGGTCGTTAGGTACCTGAGGAGCCGCAGTTACGACGTGACGTTCGTCCAGAACATCACGGACATAGACGACAAGATCCTCGACAAGGCCAACCAGGAGGGGGTCTCTTGGCAGGAGATCGTACGTCGCTACACGGACTCCTTCCACGGGCGGCTCGTGATGCTGGGCATTGGGTTGCCCGACGTCGAGCCGCGCGCGACAGAGCACATCCCCGAGATGATCTCCCTGATCGAGGAGCTCATAGTGAAGGGCCACGCGTACGCCCCTCAAGATGCTAACGGTGACGTCTACTACGCCGTCGGGAGCTTCCCGCGCTACGGCGCCCTGAGTCACCAGCGTCCCGAGGAGATGCGCGAGACCGAGAAGGGCCATACCGGCTTCAAGAGGAGCCCTCTGGACTTCGCGCTGTGGAAGTCCTCCAAACCGGGCGAGCCTTCCTGGGAGAGCCCGTGGGGAGCAGGCCGCCCGGGCTGGCACATCGAGTGCTCCGCGATGGTGAGCAAGCACCTGCCCGAGGGGGCCGACATCCACGGCGGCGGCACGGACATACGCTTCCCGCACCACGAGAACGAGCTCGCCCAGAGCGCAGCGGCCCACCCTGACCGCCCTTTCGTCCGCGCCTGGGCCCATCACGGTATGGTGACGCTCGCGAGCGGGAAGATAGCCAAATCCGTGGGGAACGTGCTCGACGTCGAGAGGGCCGTGGACCTCCACGGTCGCAACGCCATACGGATGTGGCTCCTGCAGAGCCACTACTCGCAGCCCATCGAGTACTCCGAGGCGATCCTCGAGGAGAAGCGCCGCTCCTACGAACGGCTCATACGGCTGTACCTTCAGATCTCCGGTTCGCAGAGTTCCTCGGGGCTATCTGACACGATGGCCACTGATCTTCGCGAAAGCGTCGAAGCGGCGATGCAGGACGACCTGAACACCCCTGAGGCCCTGGCGACACTCTTCGAGGTCGCCGGGCGGGCGGGACGTGAGATCTCGACGCGCCCCGAAGCGGCGGGCGAGTTCGGTTCGCTCGCCGAGGCCATAGAAGAGATCATGACCATCTTCGGTTTCGACCTCGCGCAAGAGCTATCTACCGAGGTGGAGGGCGTGAACGTCCGGTACTCCGATGAGCCCGGCGCAGAGGTACTGAAACGTGTGGCCACAAGAGAGAGGGCCAGGCGCGAGAAGGACTGGGCGACCGCCGACCGGCTGCGCGACGAGCTCCACGTCGATGGGTGGGCCGTGGAAGATACGTCCGAAGGTCCGATCCTCAGCCGCCGGTAATTGAAACAGGAGACCGTCTACGGCATAAGGCCCGTGGTCGAAGCCCTCAAGAGCGGAAGGCGAAGAATCTTCGAGGTCATCGACGCGGTAGGGAACGAGAAGGTCGCGAAGGCCGCCCGTACGCGCGGCGTAGACGTGAAGCGCGCACCCCGGCAGCGGGTAGAGGAGCTGGCCGGGGGCAGGGTTCACCAGGGTGTAGTGGCCCGCGTCGAACCTTACCCTTACTCCGGGCTGGGGGAGATCCTCTCCACCCGTGAGCCTCTGGTACTCGTGCTCGACGGCATCACCGACCCACGCAACCTCGGGGCTGTCCTGCGCGCCGCGGACGGGGCTGGGGCCAGCGGAGTCGTCATCCCGAAGGATAGGGCCGTAGGGGTGACGGCGGCCGCGGTCAAAGCGAGCGCGGGGGCGAGCGAGCACGTGCGCGTCGCCAGGGAGACCAACCTAAGGCGGGCCGTAGATACGATGAAGGTGGCAGGCCTCTGGGTCTACGCCGCCGGAACCGGCGGTACGCCCTACACAGAGCTCGACCTCACCGGGGCCGTGGCGCTCGTGCTCGGCGGCGAGGGGCGGGGAGTGCGGTGGCTCGTGCGCGAGGGGTGCGACGGGGTGGTCTCCATCCCTATGATGGGGGCTGTCGAGTCACTCAACGTCTCCGTCGCGTCGGCCGTATTGCTCTACGAGGCGCGGAGGAGGCGCGGGTGGCCCTGATCCTGGACGGCTACAACCTCATCGGCGCCCTCGACCGATATAGGGTAGCAGGCACCCTCGACGCGGCCCGCGACCTCCTGATAAACGATGCCTCGAAGGCGGCGGGGTGGACGGGGAGGCCTCTTATCGTCGTCTTCGACGCGCACCGGGGCCCCGAGCCCGAGAGGGTCGAATCGCGGGCCGGCGGGGCTGTGCGTGTGATCTACAGCGCCCCAGGAGAGTCGGCGGACGACGTGATTGAACGCCTCCTATCCAGACTGGAAGACTCAGCCACAGTCTACACGGCGGATTTCGCCCTGCAGCGCGCGGCCCTCGCCCGAGGCTCGACCCGCGCCACCCCGCGCGAGTTCGCGAACCTCCTGGACGAGTTGCCGGCCGTCACCCGCGCCCCCAACGTCCCGCGAAAATCCCGCATTGCAGACCGGCTGTCGCTAGAGACCCTGCGTAAGTTAGAAGAGATGCGGCGGAAGGGGATGTAGGCTTCAGGTTACAGGTTTCAGGCGTCAGGACTGGCGACGAGAGGCTCGTTCGTCCACGAAATCCCGTTGCGAACCCGGCTTGGTAAAATGACGTTGTTGGATGGGCGCGGGCTTCGAACCATAGCGATCTTGCCTGTGACCTGAAGCCTGAGGCCTGTAGCCTCCAAGCCCGGGTAGCTCAGAGGTAGAGCAGCCGCCTTGTAAGCGGCCGGTCGGGGGTTCGAATCCCTTCCCGGGCTCTCATCGGAGTCTGCTCTTGGACCCGCTCTTGTCTGTTGAAAAGTCGATGGCGTTTGCTACCATATTCGGGCGCTCCGCACAGAGTGCTGCGGGGGGCGTGGCCGGGGGTGTGCCCGAGCGGCCAAAGGGAGCAGACTGTAAATCTGCCGGCTTCGCCTACGGAGGTTCGAATCCTCCCGCCCCCACGCAAGATGGAATATGCCCCTGTAGCTCAGTCGGTAGAGCACTTCCATGGTAAGGAAGGGGTCAGCGGTTCAAGTCCGCTCGGGGGCTCTGGGATCGGGGTATACTCGGTCTACGATGACATAGGCGTGGCGGTGTAGCTCAGTCGGTTAGAGCAGCGGAATCATAATCCGCGTGTCGCAGGTTCGAGTCCTGCCACCGCTACTCTCTTTTGCTCCGGAAGAGGATGTAGGAACGAGAAAGGTAGGAGATAGGATGTCAAAAGGCAGGTTCGAGCGCACAAAGCCACACCTAAACGTAGGCACTATCGGCCACGTTGACCACGGCAAGACCACCCTTACTGCGGCCATAACCAGGGTT
>Ga0126314_10001886_pt1 | contig 10298 bp, 8 predicted proteins | sample Plot105B_FD_92535 | JGI IMG/M metagenome (GOLD analysis project Ga0126314, IMG submission 92535) | Serpentine soil microbial communities from UC McLaughlin Reserve, CA, USA - Plot105B | ecosystem: Environmental > Terrestrial > Soil > Grasslands | place: USA: UC McLaughlin Reserve, Lake County... | reverse complement strand
TTCACCCCACTTTCCCAGGAGAACGCCTCTTCCAATACCTCCAGGTCTCTTATCAGTAGGGAGACTTTTTGCGTGTCGTTGCGGCAGACCGACATGCAAAAATTCCCAAGGGCCTTCGTAGAAGGCTTACCCGAGGCGGTGTCTTACACGGCCAAATGGCTAAAGTCCAGCTAAGAAGACTTCGCCGAGAGAGGTAGGGGTTGCACTCGGGGATCGGGATGCGGCTCTCACTCGGTGGCGCCATCTAGCTGCCGCATCATTCCTCGTTGGTCAAAGCTGTCTTAGTTCTCTACGACCTTTCCCGTCTCCGAGAAACGGAAGAGCCTCATGCCTGTCACCGTTATCCTCTCGTCGGTTCCCGAGTACAAACATAACAGCGAGCGTCGGTTTAGTGCTTTGCTGAAACAAGCTGGCGCCGAAGTGGAAGTGGTCATGGCTAACTAGGAAACCTATGCAGTGCCATGCCCTAAGTCTAGACTACACGTAAGGAGGATCAGATAGAGGCCCGATACCTCTTCGGCATTCACCCTGACCAGTAGCGACAGCCATGCTGCTGGCCGGTCGTAGCCTACTTGTATCCCAGCGCTTGAGCAGAAAAGCTGGGCTTCACCCAGTCCACCGTCAAGGGTATCACGCGCTGGGTAACCACCCCGGGGGTGTAGCCGCCATCAAACTCTAGGGTCTTCAGGATCACGCGTGCGAGAACGTCGTGGAGGTGGTTCCTCACGGCCACTAGCTCCTCCCAGTCGTGGCCGGCTTCCAGGATGTCCAGGTAACCGTGGTGAGTCACGTCGCCCCGGTAGTGAGCGAGGAGCGCGCCCCAGCCCATCATGCGGCCTCGATAGTGATCCTCAAGTATCTGAGCGTCGGCCAGCCCGAACTTCGTGATCAAGTCCACGACAGCGACTCCAAATGCCTTGTCCTTTTCGTCTGCGCTCTGCGCCCTGGACGCGATCCGGTCGAGAGTGGCCAACTCTCCGGGATCCGTCACGCCCGTTGCTTTTTTGAGATCCTTTATCTGCCGCGCGGCGTCCTTCAGAATATTCTCAACGTGTTTGCGCAGGGCTGCGCCTAGGTTGCGGCTCAATACCTGCTCGTTTGTGCAGTACCGCTTGCACAGGGTCTCGAAGCCCCGGGCGAGATGACTCATCGAGTCGTCGAGCGTTTGGTCCTCGTACCTTGCGCGGACCAGGTGAACTATGGCCACGCGCAGGAAGGTTTGCCCGAGCTCCTTCGAGTGGAAGCAGGCACGCTCGATCAAGCGCCCCGTAGCCTTGACCCCGCTGCGGTCGGGCATGGGGAGCTCCTCTACCAGCCGGCGTCCTATCCGGAAGGGTCTGACCCCCAGGCCTTGATGGAACCGCCGCACGAGCTGCCCCTGTCCCTCTCGGATTTCGACCCATGGGCAGCCGACCTCCGTGCCTGTAGCCAGCGTGAGTAGGGACAGCACATCGAAGGGGAACCACTCTCGCATCCGCTCGAAGCTCTCGACCGGCTCGTTCCCGACAGGTCCTACCATTACCGCCGTGGTTTTGCTCCCTTCCTTCCCCTCAACCAGCAACTCTTCACTGTCGGCGTAGTCTGGGAGCCGCTCCACGAAGCCCAAGCCCCCGCCGAACTCAAAGACGATTAGTTTGTTCTTTCTGTTGGCGAAGTACAGTGATATCACGGCCTTCTCTTCGTCTTGCCTGCGCTTCTCTTCATCCTGGTCGACTACCACGGTGGTGACCTCGTCTGGTACCTCCGGGGTCGGAAAGACGCGTAGAGGGTGCCTGTCTAGTTCGGAGTGCGCCTGCCTGCACTCCGATAAGAAGTTGGTGAGTGGGAGCACCCAGTAGCCAGGGTCACCAGCGTCATCGCCATCGAACGCGGAAAGCCCGACCGCAAAGTTCGCCTCCGTCACGTCGCCGGTATCAATGACGCTGTAGGTACCGTAATAGAGGACGTCGTCTGTACGGAAGGTCCCGTGCGGAGTTTTAACCTCTAGCTTTGTGCAAGGGTTTTGGGCCAACGGATCCAGCTTGCCGACTCCACCGCCTAGTTCCTGGACGAAGTTGTCGCCGCCGAAGAACCTTATGAGTCCTAACTGGAACGGGCGCTCTGTTCGGAGGGACTCGCGTTCTGGGAACATCTGAACGCTCACGTCGCCTGCTTCGTCTACACACACCGTGGCCGGTCCCTCGACCGATCCTCGTGGGGCGCAAAACTCGGCCTTGCAGCGCCCCACGTACTCTAGCGTTGGAGAGAACCAGTGGCTGGCCGTAGGTAAGAAGTCTTCAGGGTTAAGCATGATGACCCTATGATACGCTACGGCGATGGGTTTTCCTTACCTTTCAGGAGAGGAGTGGAACAAAGCCCAAGCTCCGAGCGGACAGCGCTAGGTAGAATGAGAAGGATGCCGGACATCCCTCAGCACCTCAAGACCCTGGAAGAGATAGAGCGCGAGTGCATCTCTAGTCTTTATAGAGGTGCTCCGCGAAGAGGACCTGAAAGTCTTCAGGTACGCCGTATGAGACATGAACCAACTGGCACCGCGACTACGACCCCTGCATCTGGAGGAGTCGGATCACCGAAGAGTAGAAGTGCATAGGCTGGGACATGTGGGTGAGGATGGAGAATATCCTCTGTACTGTGTCCTGCACGAGGCGCGCGGCCAGCAAGTCGAGGAGACGATGGACGCCCTCTCCGAAGGGCCCGAAAGCTTTTAGGGGAAGGTGTTAAAACCGCCGGAAGACGAAAACGTTAGGACCGACTGAAAGGACACGTAGCGTGGGCCGCTCCGCCAGAGTCAAGAGCCCACGCCACAGGTTGCGTAGTGAGTTTACCAAAGCGAAACGAACGTAAAGTAGACTCCGAAACTGCCACGCAACTCCGCAAAGTCAAACGAGACCTAATGCTAGATCTGTTTTTGCGGCATGGTGCGTTTTGGGAGGCCATCAAAGGCTTGAGGACCAAGTGGGATATCGAGGTCTCAACTGAAATCCCGCGCCGCGAGAAGCTCGGGGATGTTCCTCACCCGCAAAATTGGGCGGCCGAGAGCCAATCCAAGGAATGGACCGAGCTGTCTGTGAGGTGGGGATACGATCTCGACGGGCTGGTCTTTAAGTTCGTATCAGAGAGGTTTCAGAACCTCGATTATTACCTTCTTGTTTGGCGGTCATTCTTCGCTGCATGCGTGCTTTTCGACCCGCCGGAGACCACGGAGGACGAGGCGTGTGCGTTGCTTCGCTTTGCGGAGTATGGAGGGCCGTCGTCCTATCATCACGATGTAACAGAGGAGAAGGTCTTGGGCGTGCCGCGAGCGTTCTTTCCTGCTGTCAAAGAGATGCGGGACTGGGCCAAAACTCAAGCCATCGAGGATTATTTTTGGACGAAACTGCTCGAGAAGATCGACGCAAGGCTAAAGCCGAAAGGCATAAACTTACAAAATTTGATCAAAGAAGTCCTGTCCGACAACCCCGAACTACGAGATTTTCGGCGAGAGGCGGAAGAGAAGCACAACCCGTTCCGTTTCTACATCGAAGCTGACGGCTACACGACCGAAACTGAATTGCGCGAGGCGCTCAGGATACTAAGGAAGCAGCAAGGCACCAAGTTGGCGCCGGGAAGGTCTGCACGTGATCGTCTGACTGCTGTCCAAGCCGCTATCCTCCATGACAGACACAACGATCGGGATCCCCAGGATGGACGTCGGCGCCTTTGGACAGAGGTGCGACTTGCGAAAGAGCTAGGCTTGCCCGTTACGAAGAAGGAGATAGAAAAATATCCAGGTAAGTACGAAGAAATAGAGATTTCGCGGGCCGCCGAAGGACACGTGGCGCTAGGCAGAAGTATTCTCAAAGAATTTGGAACCCGTTAAATCCCGCAGTATTTTTCGTATCTTATAAGGTCATAACTCTCCGTTCATCATAGGCTCCGATGAACGGCGTAATCCGCATATCCGAGTCCGAACTTGCGTTGTTGAGAGCGCTCGGGGTTGGCTCTCGCCCCAGAAAGTTAAAGCGGGCAGAGGAGGTTCTGGATGTCGGCCTCTGAGCCGAAGACCTCCTACACCCCACGCCCCGATGCTACGCCAGAAGTTGAGCTGAACGCGCTAGTGAGCGTCTATTCGTTCGTTCTGCAATGTGGTGAAGAAAGAAGAGCCGCCGGTGTGACCAGCACCAACGGCGATGACGACTACCCGGAAGGAGAAGCTTCAAATGGTTCAAAACCGCGTCCCTGACTCCACTGAGCAGTTGTGCCTTTTGAACCCGGATGAGCTGCAGAGGATGCGCCGGCTTGTACCCCGTCCGCAGGAGGGCGAGGTAGCGCCCTGCAAGGTGTCCTGCAGGGATAGTAAAGAGCACGTCGCCAAGAAGGACGGCTATATCCAAGATGCTCTACCGGATTTATAAGACGACACTGCCCGAGGCGAGGGCATTCGCTACTCCTGTTCAACAGAGAAGGCGGCTTACCGGGTGTGCAAGAAAGAAGGCGCTGAGGGGGACCGTGATGATAGAAGGAAGGAGGTTGAGGATGATGTAGAAGCCGGAAGGGCTAGTTCTTGGCCCGATTGCAAGACGCCTCGTAATAAAAACTACTATACGTTGCAATCTATGGCACATAAGTGTCGACGAAGACAGGAGGGCTTATATGCCTGCTGGTCTAAAGAAACGCCTAACCCGGCTCCTGCCGTACGGTGAAGCGCAGAATTTGCGCCTCACCAAGGCGTACTACCGCGAGCTGTCGTTCAAGGACGACAAGACCGAACACCGAGTCCACATCGAGGCTGTCGTCATGGATGGTCCCTACGCAGGCGATCTGGTCGAAGACGACCTGAGGATCTCGGCATCCCAGAGGGAGCCGGGCACCTTCTACATCAATCGCTCTCACCCCAAGGCAAAGATGTACCCTGTTCTGGACGCGTGCCTCACCGATGAAGAGTTCAACGACCTCGTCGACGAGCTGGAGAAGGTCGGCGACCGGGACGAAATCGGCATGCTCAAGGCGTGCGCTGCGGCGCTCGATAACGCCTCCAACCCAGCGTTTAGGGCGAAGGTAATTCACTCAGAGCCGGAGGACCCAAAGAAGAATCCACCGTTCAACAAACTCTCCGGCGAAGGTACCGACATCCATCTGTACTTAGACACGGACGAAGAGATACATGATGGTAAGGATCTGACCTCCTACCAACAGGAGGCAAATGAAGCCGCGAGCGTCGACCTCACCCCCGAAGATGAAGCCGAAATGAACGAAGCTTTAGGCTAGACAATCTAAAGGCCGGGTGTAACTCACCCGGCCTTTTTCTCAACCTCACGTACATAGGATGGTACCAAATGACTGATGGATCTACATCGGAAGAATTAGCATTCTATCGAAGAATACTCGAACAGTTCGCCGGTGAGAAACAGATAAAGTCGGAAACCGACGCGGACGTGTTGTGCCCCGCACACGCCGATACGCACCCGTCGTTGGGCGTCGACCTGCGACGTAACGGCAAAGGACCCGAAGTTAAGCTCCACTGCAGATCCCGAGAATGCAACAGAGACGAGATACTGAACCGCATCGGGCTAACGTGGAGAGACCTGTTTTTCTGTAGTAACGGCTCACACAGCATAAATCGCAAGGTCGAGGTGCCAGGATGTACGGTAGCGGAGTACGCCGCATACAAAAACCTGCCCATGGAATTCTTGGCCGGCGAGGAGGGTCACCCCATCGCCCTTCAGGACGCGACCTGGGGCGGTAAGCCCGCGGTCGGCATACCGTATATGGATCAAGAGGGCAACCTGCTCATTTGCAGGTTCAGGACCGGCCTTCATAAGACCGACCCCGACACGCGGATGCGAAGCGAGAAGGGTACCAAGATCGTCGCCCCCTACGGCCTGAACTGGCTCGACGTGGCGTATGAGACAGACTTCGTCGTGCTGGCCGAGGGCGAATCCGATTGCCACGTTTTGTGGTGCCACGGCCTCCCGGCCTTGGGTATCCCTGGCGCGAAGAACTGGAAGCCTGAGTGGGCCGGTCATCTCGACGGTATAGGGACCATCCTAGTGGCGGTCGAGCCGGACGAGGCCGGGGAATCGATGTGGTCGAAACTCATGGCTTCGACCGAGCTGTATCCGCGCCTGGAGAAGGTGAGGTTTTCCGGTGCTTTTTAAGGACGCCTCGGAGGTCCACAACCTGGCGGTGAAGCTCAACGACCCGACGCTGTTCGATAAGGTCGTCAAGGGCGCTATTGACGATGCCTTAAAGCGCCACAAGGCTCCACCATCGCCATCGACCCCCATAGGGGACGGTGATGGTGGAGCCTTGCGCGTCTTCAACGCCAAAGATTTTCCCAAGGACATCAAGCCTCGGGAGTGCGTGGTTTCGGGCATCGTGCCCGAGAAGCACATCACCACCCTCTACGGCTCCGGCGGATCCACTAAGAGCATACTGGGGATGTCGCTGGCGATGGCCGCTGCCAGAGGGGACGCGGTGTGGCTCGAACTGCTTATGAGCGGCAAGAGCTACAGGTCGGTATTTGTGGACTTCGAGCTCGACCTCGAAGCACAGGCGGCGCGCGCCTGGCAGCTGGCTAAGGGAGCTGGACACGCCGAGCTACCGGCGAACTTCAACTACATCGCCGCCGGTGGCAAGAATCCCAAAGAGGTCTTCGAATTCTTGTTCGAGTACTGCAAAAACTACGCCATAAAACTCCTGATCGTAGACTCGGTCGGGCTGGCCATGGTGGGAGACGCCGGCGCGTACCGCGACGTGGTGGCGTTCTTCAGGAACCTCGACCGATTCAGAACCGTGTTGGGTTGCACGGTAATACTCATCGACCACCAGGCTAACCTGGCAGCCGGGGAGTCTTACCAAAGCAAAGCGGCGTTCGGCAGCTCGTACAAGGGCAACCTCAGCCGCTCTCGCGTACAGGTGGAACTCAAAGAACACGCTCTTGGCGTTCGGCGCGTAGCCCTGCGCCACAACAAAGCCAATTTTACGGAATACGTCGATCCGTTCGAGGTGGAAGTAAGGTTCTCGCAAAACTCCATAGAGCTCAAAGCCCTGAAGATGTCCGAAGGGGATTTGGTAGAAGAAGAACAGCTAACCTCCTGGAAGCGTCTACTCCTGCTCTTGTACAACGACGACGAACCCAAGACGCGAAACGATATACGGACCACGCTAAACATAGCGGACGGGACCGCCAGCAACGTGATAGCCCGGCTCAAAAAGGACGGTTACGCAGAATTCGTCGGGGACAGGAGCGGTAACGAGCAAAGAGAAGTCGTAATCACGCAAGCGGGAAAAGACTACGTGGAAACGTTTCTAAGAGAGTACCGTGAGAAAAAGCCTGATGGCGATGGTAAAGAGACCGGTGACGATGACGAGAAGGCTCCACCATCGCCACGCCTCCCTATAGGGAGCGAGGACGATGGTGGAGCCTGCAAGACGCCCGTGGTCTCGACAGGGGCTTTGTTTGATGTCATAGGTGCTATCGAAGGTGCCGACACAGTTGCCTTGGATCTTGAAACCATGCCGCCTGCAGGCTGGATTCGGGAGGTCGTTGCCAAGTACAGGACCTGGCGCCGCGGCCTCAAGACCAAGCCCAAGAAAGAGCGCATGCGCTCTGCCTGGCAGAAATTCAAGGAGAAAACCTATAAAAAGTATGCTGTCGATCCGGAAACCGCCCAGGTGCGTCTGGTTTCGGTGGCCACACACGACGGCCTAAACGAGACCATAGACGCTACGGCAGTGAACGTCATGCCGCTGCTCAAGGTGCTGAAAAAGAAAATCCTAGTAACACACAACGGTTCGTTCGACTTAGACGTGCTCCGCGAGAGGTACGGCTACGTCCACGAGGGTAAGGTCATGGACACCGAGATTATGTACCTCCTCCACCACTATGCTGAAGACGGCAAACGCACTAAGGTGGAAGGGGGCAAGCGCAGGCTGCCCGACCCGACCGTAACCAAGGTAAAGGTGGGCGGTAGGTTAGTCGGCATGACGGCGCTCGCCCACCTCGCCGAGAAATACCTCCGGGTGGAGCTCGACAAGGCAGGCCAATCCGCCGATTGGTCTGTGCAGAACCTGTCCCCCGAGATGGTCACCTACTCCCTGAAGGACTCTTGGGTACTGCTGGACCTCAAGGATACGCTTGTAGAGAAGCTCGATAGACTAGGTATGATCCAGATCCTGGACCTCGAAAGCAGGGCGCTCCCGGCTATCATTCATATGGAGGACAACGGCTTCCCGGCGGACAAGGCTGTTGCCCAGAAGATGGCCGAAAGGTATGCACAGGAGGCCGATGCGGCGCTGAAGAAGATGGGAGAGTTGTTGCCGCAATCCGAGACGCCGGACGGTACCGAGTGGAGTTGGACTAACCACAATCACGTCCGGGCCGTCCTTAAGCTCTTGGGGGTGGACCTTAAAGCCGAAGACTACCCTAAGACGGATAACTCGGGGGAGCCCTCCACATCCAAAACCGCGCTCGCGACGATAACCGGGCCGCCGAAGGCCGTCGAATGGGTGGCCGCGTACCTCGAATACAATGCCCTCAGAAAGAGGAGCAACGACTTCATCTCGAAGTACGCCTCCCTCGTAGGTGTCGGGGGCACCATCCGCGGTTCGTACACCAAAAACGTCTCCACCGGACGCCTCTCTTGCAGGCGCCCCAACCTCCAACAGGTGCCTAAACGGGGCGAGCTTCAAAGCAAAGAGGGCATGCGCATCCGCGACGTATTCAGGGCGAAAGAAGGCGACGTGTTCGTGGTCGCGGATTTCGAGCAGGTCGAGCTTTTGCTTGCCGCCACCATCGCACATGAGGAAACCATGCTCGCCATCTTCCAAAGGGGCGACGACGTACACACCGAAACGGCCTCTTGGGTCTTGGATAAGCCCAAAGATGAGGTGACAAAAGAAGAGAGGAGCCTAGCGAAGGCGCTAAACTTCGGCCTTATATACGGTTGCTCGGCAGAGAAGCTTGCCGAGTCCGCCGCCAACAACTACGGCGTGCCCATAACACTTAAAGAAGCCAAGCGCTACCGAAGAACCTTCTTCGAGAAGTACCCGAAGTTAGCCGAGTGGCACACGAGGGTCGAGCAAGAGTGCAACGCGTGGCAGCAATACACCACCACACCCTTGGGACGCAGGCGCAAGATGCCGTTGTGGGAAAATTCGAACACCCCCGCGCACACGGTTGCGAAGAACGCTCCCGTTCAGGGCGCGGGGGCGGACGCCATCAAGCTCACGATGGCCAAGCTCTTCGAAGACCGGCACAACTGCCCCGGCAACCCGCGGCTCAACGCCTCCGTGCACGACGAGGTCGTGTTATCCGTGGCTGAAGAGTATAAAGACGCGGCTATCGAATGGGTTAAACGGCACATGGCCGCCGCCGAGCGCGAAGCGGTAGGAGATCCAGGTAGCCCGATACACGTTGACGTTGAGGTGCGAGTAAGTTGGGGAGGGGAGTAAAACGGGTTGGAAGCAAAAACTTTGCTTTTGGGGAGAAGGGCAATGATTGCTTGGGAGCGTAGGGAAGCCTTGCCTATTTGTGATCCAAACGTGTTGCCCGCCGTTAGGGAGATTATTATCGGGATCGAATAGTGTTGGATACCGACCCCTGGCACCTGTTATCTCTGGTGATCAGGAGATACTCTCTGCCTACGTCGAAGGCCAAGACCTCCACACACTCACGGCCAGAGGCCTCACCTGTCGAGAAGACGTCGGTAGGCTCGGTGGCTGAAAGGGCGCATCGCGTTTATAGCAGAGGATGCGCAACTTACACTCGCACACTAGCCTAAAGGGCCCAGAATTATGACCACCACTCCGGCAAGCGCTGCGAACACCAAGATCGCAGGGCGAAGCCAACGCTCGTCGAGGAACTTAATAGCCCACCTACTGGCCCACAGTCCGGCAAGCAGGGCAGGTAACAGCTTGAGTGCAAGAAGGAAGTGCCACCCTTCGACCCTCCCAGCAACCGTCAAGGCCACTAGCGATGCTATGGCTCCTATGCCAAAGGAGATTGCCAGCGTAGAGCGTAGCTGTGGCCCCGGACGATCTTGGTAGACTAGCGCCAGAGGCGGACCGCCAATGGCAACAGTGGTGCCCATGATTCCTGAGGCGATGCCTCCTACCACCTGGGTCTTCTTGGACGGCTCAAGGCTCGGGTTGAAGAAGCTTAAAAGAGCTGCTATCACGATGAGCACGCCCAACACACTCGAGAGGGATTCTGCCGGGATGAGCTGGAGGATCACAGCCCCCGCGACCGCTCCCACTATCCGTCCGCTGGTGTTCAAAAGGAAGGCTTTGACGTCGATAGAGCCCCACTCTCGAAT
>Ga0126314_10001884_pt1 | contig 10301 bp, 9 predicted proteins | sample Plot105B_FD_92535 | JGI IMG/M metagenome (GOLD analysis project Ga0126314, IMG submission 92535) | Serpentine soil microbial communities from UC McLaughlin Reserve, CA, USA - Plot105B | ecosystem: Environmental > Terrestrial > Soil > Grasslands | place: USA: UC McLaughlin Reserve, Lake County... | reverse complement strand
TGAACCGCCAATGCCGCCTCGGCGGCGTTCAAGCTGTGCACGACGGCCTTGGCCGCGCCACCGACATGCCGCGCCTGGAAGTAGTGATACGCGAGCTCGCCCGGGTGCACCGGCAGCGGCGCTGCCTCGAGAGCCTCCGCCACGTGCCGGTGCAGGCGGAGCCGGCGACTCGTGATCGGTCGCTCGTACAGCGTCTCGCGGACGAGCGCGTGCGCGAACGAGAAGCGGTCGATCTCGGCGGGATCCTCGACCACGAGCCGGGCCGCCACCGCAGCCTCCAGCGAGGCGATCAGGTCGTCGGTCGCGAGCTCGGTCGCAACGATCCGGAGGGTGGAAAACCGGAAATCCGTCCCGAGCACGGCCGCGAGCGTAAGCGTCTCCAGCGCCGGCGGCGGCAGTCGAACCAGGCGTCGGCCGATGATGTCCTTGACGCCTTCCGGCACGCTCGCGGCCGCCTCCGGCGCCTCGGCCAGGCTGTGCATCAGCTCCTCGATGAAGAAGGGATTGCCCCCGGTCTGGTCGCACAGCCGCTCGACCAGCGCGACGTCGCCAGCGTTCTCACCGATGCGAGCAGCGACGAGCGCCGCCGTCTCCGGCTTGTCGAAGCCCGCGAGGACGACGCGGTCGACAAGGCGCTCGCGTCGCAGGTCCGCCAGCGACTGAGCGAGCGGACCCGACGCGTCCGTCTCCAGATCGCTGTAGGTGGCGACGACCAGGACCGGCGATCCCGCGGCGCGGCGTGCAAGCTCCCGGAGCAGCCGAATCGTCGGCACGTCAGCCCAGTGAAGATCGTCCAGGACCACCAGCAGCCGGCACTCTCCCGCGGCGTGCAAGAGCAGCTGCAGCACCGCCTCGAAGAGCCGCTGGCGGTCGTGCTCCTGATCGGTGAAGCAGACGGCGGCCGGTGCGGCGGGGCAACCCAGCTCCGGGATCAGCCCGCCCAGCAGCCGCGTAGCGGTGTCGAGGCGCGGCGCATCCGCCAGCCGCGGCCGGTGCGCCGCGTAGTGCCGCAGCGCCTCCACGAACGGCTGATACGGCCACACGTTTTCCTCGTCGGCGCGTCCGTACAGCACAGTGCTGCCCTCGGCATGCACCTCGGCGGCCAGCCGCGCCGCCAAGCGCGTCTTGCCGATGCCCGGTTCACCCCCGAGGGCGACCAGGCTGCCGTGTCGGCGCGACGACTCCAACCAGCGCTCGCGCAGCCGCCGCAGCGGCTCTGCTCGGCCGACGAACGGCCGCTGCTCCGCGCGCGCGAGTTCGCGTGGCACCGGCAAAGGCGGCGCGGATACGGTCGCTTCAACGGCGCCCGACGCTCCGGCACCGGGGTGGAGACCGCGAACTCCCACCGCGGCCGTCGCCTCAGCAGCGGCGACTTCCTTTGCGCCGGACTCGACGCGCTCGAGCCGCTCGCCGAGTTCGCGCTGCTGCGTGCCGCGCCTCATCTCCACGAGCGACCCATATCCAGCTCGTCAAGAACTCCCAACGGCGCACGGAAGCGGCGGTCGCCTTGCCGACATCGCGGCGGGAAATCTGCCAATTAGCTGTAAACCGAAAGTAGTATGCCGACGTTCAGTCCAGTCGAGAGAGGGACGCGACATGAGACGGATTCTCGCAGTTGTGCTGCTGGCGGCAGGGATGGTGATCGCGACGGGGTCGGGTGCGGCGCGGGCATCGAGTGCCAGCGAGCTGTCGCTTCCCGGACCCGCGTTCTTCCCGGAGAGCATCACGGCTGCGCCGAACGGCGATCTGTTCGTCTCGAGCATCGTCACCGGCGAAATCGTGCGCTTCGCTGCCGGGTCATCCGAGCCGACGAGCTTTGTCGCCGACGACGTCAACGTCGGCACCGCGGGAGTCATGGTCGACCCCAAGCGCGAGGTGCTCTGGGCATGCGCCGTCGATCTCAGCTTCCAGACTGGATCAGAGCTGCGGGCATTCGACCTGGAGACAGGGGCGCTGGTGGCTAGCTACACCATGCCCGACGGCGGAGTGTGTGCGGACATCGCGCTCGCACGGGGCGACGTGTACGTGACTGACACTCTCGGAGGTCGGATCGTCCGTCTGACCGGAACGGATCCTGGGAGCGCCAACGGGGGAACGCTCGCCGTCTGGTCCGCCGATCCACAGCTCCATGACGATGCCGGCTTCCTGCAAATCAACGGCATCGCGTTCGACGGATACCGAACGCTCTACACCACCAACTACAGCACCGGCGAGCTGTTCGCCGTGCGCATCGCGCATGATGGCTCCGCCCAGCCGGCCGTCCTGATCCCGCTCGACACGCCCATGACGAATCCCGACGGCATCCGCTGGCACGGGGGATACCTGTACGTCGCCGAGAACGCGAACGGGCTGTCACGCATCGACCCGCGCACAGGGACGAGAACCCTGATCGACGGCTCGCTCGATCAGCCGACGTCGCTGGTGTTCATCGGCCGTGACATCTGGATCACCGAGGGTCAAGTGCTCCGTCTGCAGGCAGGCGAGCCGCCGAACCTGCCCTTCAAGGTGGTCCAGCGCCGCCTCTGCACGGAGCCGCGCTTAACGCCAGCCCGCGGGAGAAGCTAGAGGCGCTCGAATGGCGCGTCGGCGAGCAACTGGGTCAGGCGCCCGAGCGCTTCGTTGACCTCGGCGCGAGCCGGGGTGCCCGGCGCGGTGTTCTCTCGCTGGATCTCAAGGTAGACCTCTTTACGGAACACGGGGATGTCGCGCGAGGCCGGGATGCCGATTCTGATCTTTCGCCCAAATCCTAGCCCCGCATGTCGTCGAGGGTGTCGCGGAAACGGTTGACTGTGGAGCCGGCTTCGACGCCGCCCGGGTGGATGGCGGCGACCGGCTGCAGGTCGTGATCGCCTGCCCGGATGCGCTCGGCCTGGCCACTCCCACCGCGGTCGCCGTCGGCACGGGGATCGGCGCGCGACACAACATCCTGATCGAGGACGCCGCCACGCTGGAGGGGGTCGGAGCGCTCGACGCGATCGCGCTCGACAAGACTGGAACACTCACCGTCGGCGAGCCCGCCCTAACCGACCTGATCGCCTCGGACGGTCGCTCAAACGACGAGCTGCTGCGGCTCGTCGCCAGCGCCGAACAGGGGTCCGAGCATCCGCTCGCCGCCGCCATCATGCGCGCCGCGCGCGAGCGCGGCCTCGAGCTGGCCGAGACCGACGACTTCGAGGCAGTTGCCGGGCATGGCTTGAAGGCGACCGTCGATGGGCGACGGCTCGCGGTCGGGAACGCGCGCCTGCTGCAACGCGAGGGCATCCGCCCGAACGGGCTGACCGAGCGAGCCGAGCGGCTCGCGGAAGAGGGAAAGACAGCCATGTACGTCGCCGTCGATGGCGATGCGGCCGGCTTGGTCGCGGCGGCCGACCAGATCCGACCGAGCGCGCGTACGGCGATCGCGTCGCTCAAGGAGCTTGGCCTCCAGGTCGCGGTGATCTCGAGCGACAACCGGCGCACCGCGGAGGCGGTGGGTCGCGGCCTCGGCATCGACCGCGTGTTCGCCGAGGTGCTCCCCGAGGACAAGGCCGACTACGTCGCCAGACTGCAGGAGGAAGGCAAGAAGGTGGCGATGGTCGGCGACGGCGTCAACGATGCGCCCGCTCTGGCGCAGGCGGACGTCGGCATCGCGATCGGCGCCGGCACCGACGTCGCCGTCGAAACGGCCAAAGTCGTGCACATGCGATCCGACCCACTCGACGTAGCCGCGGCCATGCAGCTCTCGCGCGCCACCGTGCGCAAGATGAAGCAGAACCTGGCGGGGGCGTCCGTCTACAACGTGATGGCGATCCCGATCGCGGCAGGAGTGCTGTTCCCCTCGGCCGGTATCGAGTTGCGCCCGGAGTGGTCGGCGCTGCTGATGTCGGCCAGCTCGATCATCGTCGCGACCAACGCCGTGCTGCTCAAGCGCGTCGAGCGTGAGCTGCCTGCGGGCGAGGCGTGACGCCGCTGAGCGGACCAGCGCCAGATGATGCGGTGACTAGCGACCCCCGCACCCAGTGAGCGCCAACCTCTCCGTCATCACGATCGGGATCGACCCGACGATCGAGGTCGGCCCGGTCACGATCGCCTGGCACGGGCTGACCATCGCGATCGGGATCTTGATCGGCGGGATCGCGGTCGCCCATGAGAGCCGCCGGCGCGGCCTGGAGCCGGACCGCATCTACGCAATCGCGATGATCCTCATCCTCGGGGCGCTCGTCGGCGGCCGCGCGTTCTACCTGCTCGAGCACGGTCAGCTCGACGATCCCGGCGCCTGGCTCGGCACCACCGGCTTCACGTTCTACGGCGGCTTCATCGCTGCCGCCCTCGGCATCGCCTACTACGTCCGACACCAACGGCTGAGCGTCAACTACCTCGACGCGATCGCCGCCGGCCTGCCGCTGCCCTCGCGATCGGCCGCATCGGCGACGTCATCAACGGCGAGTGCACTACGGCCCGCCGAGCAACTTCTTCCTCGCCGTGCGCAACAGCCATCCCGAGGCGCTGACCCCGAACCCACACCTCGCCTACCACTCCGGCGGCCTCTACGAGGTCCTGATCGGCGCGATCGTCTGGCCGTTGCGCAAGCGGCTGAAGCCTTGGCCGTTGGCGCTGATGTGGCTTATGCTGGCGCTGCTCGCCCTCGCCCGCTTCTTCGAGTTCTTCCTGCGCTCTGACTCGGGCGACCTCGCGCTCGGCCTCGAGACCGCGCAATGGACAAGCCTGCTGCTGCTCGCGATCACGGTCGTCGGCGCCGGGCTTACCCTCGGCGGCGACACGGCCTCGCGACGAGAGCCGTCACCCCCTGCGAGTCGGCGGAGCCGCAGGACCTAGCGCGGCACCGCGGAGCCCGATCCGCTGGGATCGCGAGGCTTCCGGCATCTCGCATCGAAGTGGCGCTCGCCGCTCCGGGCGCGGACGCCGCACCTCCTGAGACCGCAAAGCACGCGGTGTCGATCAACAATCGCCGATTCAGTCAGGCGCCCGCGGGTAGGCGATAGGCAGGCCACCGGTCAGTCGGCACACCGTTCCTCGGTGACGAATGCGAGCGTCACGCGGACATGCACGAGCACTGCCGGATCTGCGCCGAGGCCTGCCGTCGCTGCGAGCAGGCCTGCCAGGAGCTCCTGGAGGCGATCGGCTGACCGTCGCAAGGCGGCGTGCGGGGATCCGGGGCCGCCACTGATCGCTGCGCCGCCTCTATCGGCCGCTGCCGAGATCCCGGTACTGCGGCGTCCGCAGGCTCACGCGGAGTTTCATCGCGTTGACGCTAACGAAGCGTCAGAACGGGATGCGACCGCCGCTTCCGGGCGTCGCGGATCTTTGGGATCCAGAGGTTGCGACGGAGCCGGCGAGCGGCGGCCATCGGGCGGATGTATGCGGGGCATCTGCCCTGCCGCCCGAATCGGGAGGGGTCCCTTCGGACGGGCGACTCAGATCCTACGCGAAGTCGGAGCGGACGTCGCTCGGAACCGCGGTTCTCGGTCGCAGAGCGGACAAGCGCACCGCTTATCGTCGCGGCGCCGGGGGCGGAGCAGGCTTCGGCTGGCTGGCGGGCGTCACGGTAGGCATTTGTGCGCTGAGTGCTCGGCCACGTGGCCGACTCCGCCCGCCAGGGCTTGCGCCGGAATCGCGACGAGAGACATCAGCGTGATGCAGACCATGATGACGGCTGCCGAGTCAACGATTCGGCGAGTCACGGACCCCGTGGGTGGCGGTCCTTCGGCCATGAGCTCGTCGACGCGGCGCTCGATCGCTCCGCCGGCGACGGTCGCCATCGCAGGAGCAGTAGCCGTTCGTGTCGTAGCCGCCTTGCAGATTGCACTGGCGAGCGCGCAGGGGTCGTGATCCCGGCGGAGTGCCCATTCATCGGCATCCCGCTCGAGGTGGAAGCGCAACTCGGAGACGGCTCGCCGAGTCCCCGGCAGCATTTGGGCCACGGCGCGGCAGCGCTCGGCGTAGGTGAACAGAAGATGGTGGCGTCGCGCGATGTGGCCGTTCTCGTGTGCGAGGCCGGCCGCGAGCTCCTCGTCGTCCAGCATGGCGAGCGCACCCGCGCTGACCACGATCTGCGGATGGAGCAGCCCGGCGGCGGCCACGACCACCTCGGGCCCGCCGACGATCACGCTCCCCTGCGGGCCCGGGCCGAGTGACCAGCCGCGCAACGCGTCGGCAACCGCTCTGGCAGCGCGGATCGTGCTCACCAGCGCAGCTCCGAGCGAGAGGGCGATAAGGACCACCGGAGCTACGACGGCCGCGGTTCCTATCGCGTGGCCGTGGACCTCGACGTCAGAGTGCAGGACCGGCAACACAGTGTGCTTGCACCAGTGGATCAGGGCCTTGAACGCCGTGGTCTCGGGAAAGACAACCACCAGGAACAGCGCCAGTGAGATTGCCGTGGCCGCGCGCAGCGTCAACGCGGCAGTCCAGAGGATCGCTGCCGTGGCGGGACGGGCATTGTCGAGACGCAGCAGGTGCGGAAGCGCAACCACGAGCGTGGCGAGCAATGCGAGCGCGGCGATCACGACTTTCCGCGCCGGCGCGCGATGTCCCTCGCACGTTTCCGAAGCGCGACCAGCTCGGACGCGTCCAGGTCGCCGAGGAGCTTAGCCAGAGCCGTCTCGCGCGCGTCGCTCGTCGCACTGGCCAGCGAACGGCTGATCGACCGCGTCAGGTACTCGGCTTCGGAGATGAGTGGCGTATAGATGTACGCGGTGCCCGGCGCGTGCGCCGCAGCAGCCCCCGATCGCTGAGTCGATTCAGGACCGTCTGCACGGTGTTGTACGCGCTGCGATAGCGCGGCGGCAGCGCCGTCCGCACCTCCTCGACCGTGCCCGATTCAATCCGCCACAGCGCTGCCATGATCTGGATCTGGAGCTCCCCCTGCAGCGGCGCCTGATCGGGCATGAGCGCAGCGAGTATGCCAGCCGGCCCGCTCGTATCTCGGACTCGTCCGGTCCCGGAAAAGGAGCGGGCCGGGACGAGGCGGCCGTGTCCCAATGGCTCGTCGGCCTACGAACCGCCGTGGCGGCCTGCGTCTTGCGCAGGCGCTCGCCGCTTGTTTGGATACTGCCCAATCAGCTCCTACTTGATGTAGGGGTGAAACCGTATAAAGGGCGGCAAATCCTGGGACCGCAAGAGGGGCCGGCGACATGCCGGCCCCTCGCCGTCGTGAGCGCTGCCTCGCGCATGGCTCGGGCCCTACGCGACCGCGGCTCGGGCAGTGACGCTGCGCGGGGACGCTCCGGCGGACAAGGTGTTCCGACATGTTGTAGGACGATGTGCATCGCCCGCGCACCCTCCCCCGTCGGGGCGAAACCGGGTGCTGCTGTCCGGCGCTCGGCCGCTGTCGCTGCGCCAGGAATCGCTCTTACCCCCTGATCCGCAGTGGATTCGCGATCCTCGCGAGCGACGGTCGTAACGCCTTGACGCCTCGATGAGGTGGAGCCTTGTATTCAGCTCGTGTTTCATGAGCAGAGCCCGAACAGACTGCCGTGAGGAGGCGGCGGATTGGGGCCCCGGGCCGACACATCCTTCCTGACATCGCGAGCTCGTACCTACGTCCCTAGACCTCCACGACGGCGAGCAGCCTGCCCTTCAAGTCCGCCGGCTCCTTCATACGGGTCCGTTGGGGTCCTGCGCTCGACCGACGTGCGGACTCCATCTTGGACCGGCCTTGACTTCGCGGATCAGCACATGGGGACGGCTTCGTGCGCGACCCCCGGGACATCTTCCGGAATTGCCGAATGCGCCGTCGTCAGTCCCTCACACGCAAGGTTGGGGGGCTGTGCCGGCGCGGCAGCAGGCAGCCCGAACACCGCCACCACAGACACGAGCGAGGCCATTCGTGCAAGTCGCTTCATGGATCCTCCTCCGCTTCGCGAGTAGGAACGTCGAGGGAAGAGTTCCCATGCTGGGCGCCAAGAAACGTCCCTTGGCGGGGTTCGCCGCCGGAGAATTGCGCTCGAACGCCCCTGATGTCGCGGCCGGTCATCCGACCGCGCGGAACCGTGCACGGAGGAGGTCTGGGCGGTGATCGGCGCGCTGTTGCTCGTGGTGCGGGGCCGACTTCCGGCGCTGCCGCGCTCCGCGTAGGGGGCGGGCGTGTACGGAGAGTCGGTGTGCGACATCCATCCGACGCGCAAACCGCCGCAGGACACGGACAACGGCCTGAGGCGGGGCTGCGCTGAGATCCGACGCGGCGTCGGCGATCGATTGGCCCACGGGTCGGCCAGTTGGGCGAAGCGCCAGCAGGGGGATCGCGATCTCACCGGAGCAGCCCGCGACGTCGCCGCATCCGCCTACAAGACGTGCCGACTCGAATCCGCGGCTCGATGACGGCGAGGCTCGACCTCAACCAGCTGGCCGATGAGCTACGCCCGGCTCGAGGATCTGCGCGCCTCACGTGCGCGGCTCGCGCACGCTGCCGACGAGGCGCGCCAGCGCCTCGAGCGCAACCTTCACGACGGCGCCCAACAGCGGCTCGTGGCCCTCTCGCTCACTCTCCGTCTCGCCCACGCGAAGCTGGCCGGCGATCCGGCGGGCGCACCAGCAGCTCATCGAAGCGGCGGCAGCCGAGGCGGCCGCGTCCGCGTGGAACGACTCGAAGAGACGGTCGCTGATCGAAATCGCTGACGACGGTGTCGGCGGCGCCGACACTCCGCGGCCTCGGGGCTGCGGGGCCTGAGTCACCGCGTAGAGGCGCTGGACGAACGGCTCGCCGTGAGAGCCCGCGGGAAGAGGGCACCCGAATCGTGGCCGAGATCCCGTTGGGCTTGGCGGACGCTGTGCAGCCGATCGGCGTGGCGGGATCGCACGCCGAGGTATGAGTTGCCCTAGCCTCAACAGTCGAGCGCCTGTATCACGGAGAACCACCTCGTGACGCCGCCGGTGGACGCCACCTTCGTATTCGCCGACATCGCCGGATTCACGGCGCTGACCGAAGCTCATGGCGACGAAGACGCGGCAGCGCTCGTGGCCGACTTTTGCGCCGCCGTTCGTGAGGAGCTGCCGGCCGCTGGCGGGACGCAGGTCAAGGCAATCGGCGACGCCGTGATGCTCAGCATCCCCGATCCCGGCGCGGCGATCCTGTTAGGCCTGCGCATCACGCACGAGTTGATGCTGGGGCATGGTGGCCCTGCGGTGCGCGTCGGGCTGCACCACGGCTCGGCCGTCGAGCGCGACGGCGATTACTTCGGCGCGGCGGTCAACCTCGCCGCGCGAGTCTCCGCCGAGGCGACCGGGGGCGAAGTGCTGCTCACCGGCCGTACGGCGGCACTCGCGCCCGAGCTCGATGGTGTGCTCTACGAGCCCCGCGGCCGCCGTGCGTTGCGGAACGTACGCGAACCGGTCGAGCTGTTCGCCGCGGTGCGCATCGGCGAGTCGAGGGCGGCGATGTTGCCGTGCGACCCGGTCTGCCGGATGGCGGTCGATCCCGAGCGCGCTGCCGGCCGGCTCGTCTATCAGGGCACGACGTATTTCTTCTGCACGCTGGCGTGCGCTGCGCAGTTCGCGGCTCACCCTGAGCGCTTCGCGCCCTGAGACTGCCGGAGTGTGACGTGGCGCACGCGCCGGCCGGGATGGGCCAAAGACTCGGGTCAGCCGTACCTCCGGCGTCTCGAGCGTCGTTAGGCTGCCTCAAAAGCGATACCCCGCCGGGGTATGGAAGGAGCTACTAATGCGAACCAACGCTGAGACAACAGCCGCCACGGCCGCGCGGAACAGCGGTCTCGTCCTCTCTCTCAAGGCGGCTTGGAACTCGCGCACGATGCACTTCGTCCGCCACTACACCGAGATGGTCGTGGCGATGTTCGCCGGAATGTTCGTCCTTGGCGTGCCTCTGGCGGCGCTGCTCGGCCTCGTCGGGGTTGACGTCTCGACCTGGCGCGCCGATGGTCGCGAGCTGCTGCTGCTCGGAATGGCGTTCACGATGAGCGTGCCGATGGCGGCGTGGATGCGCCACCGCGGGCACGGGTGGGCGCCGGTGTGGGAGATGACGGCGTCCATGTTCGTCCCGAGCTTCGCCGCCATCGGCCTGCTGTGGATCGCAAGCGTGGAAGACACGGGCACGCTGCTGTTCATCCAGCACGTCGGGATGTTTCCGAGCATGCTGGCCGTGATGCTGCTGCGGCTGGACGAATACACCGGCCACGGCGGTCACGCCCACGCCACCGCCTGATGCGCTTTCGGATCGAGCTGTTCGTCGACGACATCGACGCTTCGATCCGGTTTTACGAGCGCGCCCTGAACTTTCGCCTCGTTCGCCGCGAGGCGGACTACGCCAGCCTCGAGCGCGCCGGCGCAGTTCTCGGGCTTGGCTC
>Ga0126314_10001882_pt1 | contig 10304 bp, 10 predicted proteins | sample Plot105B_FD_92535 | JGI IMG/M metagenome (GOLD analysis project Ga0126314, IMG submission 92535) | Serpentine soil microbial communities from UC McLaughlin Reserve, CA, USA - Plot105B | ecosystem: Environmental > Terrestrial > Soil > Grasslands | place: USA: UC McLaughlin Reserve, Lake County... | reverse complement strand
GCTTGCCGGTGTCGTTGCGGACCTCCAGGGCGTGGCCGACGCGGCCATCTGGAGCCGAACCCCGCCGGCGCGCGCGACCAGCGTGCCGGCGGCGTCGCTGCTCACGGAGACGGTGGTGATGCGTGGACCGGTCTTGGCGCTCGTCTGGGCGCCGGCGGCGTAGGCGCCGCCGCCGAGAGCGAGGAACAGGCTGAGCGAGGCGAGCACGTTGGCGTAGCTGAGCCGACGTCGGAAATGGTGCATGCGAGCAGTGACCTTCCAGGAGGGTTGGGAGTTTGGGGAGCGGACGTGATGGTTCCGTTTCGGCCCCGCGCTCCGCATCGGGGAGGACCCGGAGCCACATACCCCGATGTTTGGGCGCCTCGCCCTGATTGACTATCCGCTCGTGCAGTGGACCCCCGCGGGGTCGACGACCCAGCGCCCGCCCTCTCCCCGGACGGTCCGTAGCGTCCCGGAGCAGCGGTCCACACGATCAGTGTGGGTCGCCACCGACTGGATCTCCACGGTGACCGACGCATCGTCGCTCTCCGTGATCGCGACGCGCCGGAACCGGATCCGCCGGAGAGACGACAGGTCGGACCGGAACCGCTCGAAGCTGTCGCCGAAGGCGCCTCGCATCCCGGGTCCCGCCAGTCTCCAGGCCGCCGCGTAGTCGCCGGCCGCCGCCAGGCGGTAGAAGGCGCGTACGGTCTCTGTGGCGGATAGCGGTTGCGGTGCGGCCGCGGTGGCAGTGGGGGCGGGCTCGCGAGTCGGCGTCGCCTCCGACCGGGAGGGTGCCGGTGCGGTCTCTGGCGAGGACCGTATGTCGTTCCGGAGGGCCGCCACGAATACGAGCACGGCCGCGACTCCGGCCACGAGCGCCCCGAGCGCCAGCAGTCGCGCGCGCACATTGCGCCCCGGCGGCGTGCGGGGTACGGGCGTGGGGCGCCGCTCGAACCGCGTCCGGGCCGGAAGCACGCCGACCGCCGTCGGGGCGTCGCCGACCCGAAAGGCGGCGGCCAGTTCCTCGAGCAGTTCGGACGCGGATCGCTGCCGATCTTCGGCCTTCGGCGACATTCCCCGTGCGAGCACCTGCGCTGCTGCGGCCGGCGCACCGGGCAGGTGCTCGCGCAAGTCCCGCGGGGGCTGCTGTGTGGCCTGCCGGAGGACCGCGACGACGGTCTTGCCGGTACGCGGCAAGGTTCCGGTGAGCGCCTGGAACGCGATCGTCGCGAAGGCGTAGATGTCAACGGCAGCTGCGCACGGCTCGGTACGCGCCTGCTCGGGAGCCATGTACGCCGGGGTCCCGAGCACCGTTCCGGGCGGAGTGATCCTGGTGATCTCGGCGGCGGTCGCGAGACCAAGGTCGGCGAGCTTCACCACGCCCGTCGTCGCGACGAGAATGTTCGACGGCTTCAGGTCGCGATGGACGACGCCCCGGCCGTGCACGTAATCGAGCGCACCCGCGACCGGCACGAGCAACTCGCACGTGTGCTCCCAATCCAGCGGCGCGGATGCCAGCACGTCGCGAAGCGTTTCGCCGGCGACGTACTCCATCGCCAGGAGCAGGTCATCCTCGTCCGTGACCATGTCGTAGACCGTGACGAGGTTGGGGTGACGCAGCGATGCCATGATCCGCGCCTCGCGCTGGAGCCGCTGGGCCGTCTGGGTTGTCACCTCAGCACCATGCAGCCGCTTGACGGCAACCTCGCGGTCGAGGCGCTCGTCGCGCGTGAGGAAGACCGCGCCGCTCCCGCCGGCCCCGAGCCGGCGAATCAGGCGGTAGCGCCCCGCGAAGACGGTCGCCCCGGAGTTGGCCATCCCGACTCAATGTAGGCGCAGCCGAACAGTCGGGAATTTTTCGGCCGCCCGTCCAGTCTTAAGGTTGACCGCGCAACTTCGCGGCTGACATCGAAGCGAGGCTGCAAGCCGCATTGGTGCGGCGCGAGGGCCCGCGAAGGGAGTCTCTGGTGACCACGATCTTCAAGCGGCGGTCAGCCGCTGCACGCGCTTGGATTGCGGCCGTTGCCGGCGTTGCCGTGGTCGCACTGGCCGTGGCCGGCTGCGGCGGCGCGTCCGGCAGCGACCACGCGGGCGGCTACGGTGGGCCGAGTCCGACGAAGTCGGCGTCGTCCGCCGGGGCGGCGGGCGGAGCGTCCGTCGCCCTCGCAAGCTCCAAGCTCGGCAAGCTCCTCGTCGACGCCACGGGCCGCACGCTGTATCTGTTCGAGGCGGACACGGGAGCGGCGAGCACCTGCAACGGCGCATGTGCGAGCGCCTGGCCCCCGCTGACGACCGCCGGTCAGCCGATCGCCGGCCCTGGCGTGTCGGCTTCCAAGCTCGGCACGACGAAGCGCAGCGACGGAACGACCGAGGTCACGTACGACGGGCACCCGCTGTACACGTTCAGCGGTGATAGCGCCCCCGGTCAGACGAACGGCCAGGGAATCGACGGATTCGGCGCGGAGTGGTACGTGCTGTCGGCCACCGGCAACCCGATCGAGATGGGCGGCTAGCGATCGCTCTGCATGGCGAGCAAGAGCAAGAAGGACGGCTTGTCGGGCCATCATCGTCCGCTGCCGCATGACCAGCGATGTCGTGGCCGCGCTGGAGGTTCGCGCGCCGCACGCGGCTCGAGGTGTCGGTGCGTGGTGGCGGGGTCGTTCGGCTCGCCGCTGATGGTCGACGTCGGCGCGCTGCTGTACCCGGTGATGAACACGCTGCTCGACGCCGGGTATCCCGACGGCGCGCTCAACTACTGGCTCTCGAGCTTCACCCGCGGCCTGCCGGACGGGCTCATCGAGACGGCGGTCGAGCGGCACCGCGCGCGGGGCTGGAACCGTCTGATCCCGTCCGTGTGGACCGACCCACGGCGACCGGCACCAACATCCGCTGGACCCGCGAGACGTTCGCCGCTCTGCAGCCCCGCGTCGCGACCGGCCGCTGGCTCAACTACCTCGGCGACGACCAGGCCGACGACGCGATCCAGGCCGCCTACGGCCCCAACTACCGGCGGCTGCGCGACATCAAGCGCCGCTACGACCCGGACACGTCTTCCACCTCAACCACAACATCACGCCGTAAGCGGGTCGCGGACACGGCCCCTAGGCGGTCGTCAGCCCGGGCGCGGAGGCCACTCGCGGTCGAGGATCGCATAGATCCCGGTGTCACTCCACTCGCCCTTGAACCACAGGTCCTCGACGAAGTGGGCCTCCTCGCGCATGCCCAGGCGCTTGCAGAGCGCGATCGAGGCGTCGTTGCGCGGATCGAACCCGGCGCGCACGCGGTGCAGCCGGAGGTTGGCGAAGGCGACCTCGAGGATCGCGCCGGCTGCCTCCGTCATGTAGCCGCGGCCGGTGAAGTCGGGGTGCAGCGTCCACCCGATCTCGCCGGTCGCGTTGGCGGTGCTGCTGATCGTGAAGTACAGGTCGCCGATCACGCGGCCAGGGGCGCTCGCGCGCTCGATCGCGAGCTGCCAGAAGTCGCCGTCGCCGTTCAACGCCAGCGCCGCCGAGTACTTGGCGACCTTCTCAGCGACCTCGTCGCGCGTGCGCGGCTCGAACGGCAGATAGCGGCATACGTCGGGACGCGACTGGTAGGCGTGGATGTCGTCGACGTCGTCGTCGGTCATCGGGCGCAGCAGGAGACGAGCGGTGCGCATGGAGGCGGGGAACTGGTAGGGCAGCCGCGCGTCGGGCATGGTCGCCTGAACGGTACGAGCACCGACCTCAATGCTCTCTACGCGGGCAGCCAGGCGAGCCGTCGCGGATCTTTTAGGGTCGTCCGACTACTTGGTTTTGGAGATCCAAACTTAGTTACAATCTTCGTCAAATCATGAGCGGAATCGCCGAGCCACTCGCCCCGCCCCTCTCGCCGCTGCGGCTCGTTCGCCGGCGTGGGCCGATCCGCGGCCGGATAGCGCTGCTCGGCCCGGCGTTTGTCGCGGCGGTGGCGTACATCGATCCGGGCAACTTCGCGACGAACATCGCCGGCGGTGCGAAGTACGGCTTCCTGTTGGTCTGGGTGATCATCGCCGCGAATCTGATGGCAATGCTCGTGCAGTATCTGTCGGCCAAGGTCGGCGTCGCGACGGGCCTCAACCTGCCGGAGCTGTGCCGCGCGCACCTGCCTCGCTCGGTGAGCGGGGGGCTGTGGGTGCAGGCGGAGATCATCGCGATCGCGACCGACCTCGCCGAGTTCGTCGGGGCCGCCGTCGCGCTCAACCTGCTGTTCGGCGTGCCGCCGTTCGCGGCCGGCCTGATCACCGCGTCGGTCGCGTTCGCGATCCTCGCGCTCCAGCAGCGCGGCTACCGCCGCTTCGAGCTCGCGATCGCCGGCTTCCTGGGCATTGTCTGCCTCGGCTTCCTCTACGACCTGTCGCACGTGTCGGTCGATGCCGGCGCGCTGCTCGGCGGCGTCGTGCCGCGCTTCGACGGCGCGGACAGCATCATGCTCGCCGTCGGCATCCTCGGTGCGACAGTGATGCCGCACGTCGTCTACCTGCACGGCGCGCTCGTGCAGGGCCGGATCCCGCCCAACGACGACCGCGAGCGGCGATCGCTGCTGCACTTCCAGCGCGTCGACGTGGTGATCGCGATGGGGCTCGCCGGGCTGATCAACCTCACGATGCTGGTCGTCGCGGCGTCGCTGTTCCACGAAAGCGGCCTCACCGACATCGAGACCATCGAGGGCGCCCACGCGGGCCTCGAGCGGCTGATCGGCGGCGCCGCGGCGCTGGCGTTCGCGGTCGCGCTGCTCGCCTCCGGCCTGTCGAGCTCGAGCGTCGGAACCTACGCCGGACAGGTGGTGATGCAGGGCTTCATCGCGCGCCGCATCCCGCTGTTCGTGCGCCGCGCGATCACGATGTCGCCCGCGCTCCTCGTGCTCGCAATCGGCGTCGACGCGACCGACGCGCTCGTGATCTCGCAGGTCGTGCTGTCGTTCGGAATCCCATTCGCGCTCGTCCCGATGATCCTGCTGACGCGGCGGGAAGACGTGATGGGCAAGTTCGTGAACCGTCGCGGAACGACGTTCGTCGCCTCGATCGTCGCCGGGCTGATCATCGCGCTGAACGCCTTCCTGCTCGAGCAGACGTTCTTCGGCTAGCCGGGGCGGATCGCCGGGGGTACGCGCGCCTCGACGGCCAAAAGCGTCGGCTGGATAGCCTGGTCATGGCGCTTGCCCTCGGCCGTCAGCGGGGCGATACTCGCGGGGATGATCGATGTGATCGCCGTCGGGACCGACGGGAGCGCGACCGCTGACAAGGCGGTCGAGTTGGCGATCGACATGGCCGCGCGCCATGAAGCCGAGCTGGTCGTCCTGAGCGCCTACAACAGCCAGCCGTCCGCGTTGGCGTCGGCCGCGATCGCGTCGGCGTGGGTGCCTCCAGGGCCGCTCGGGCCCGAGTGGAACCCGCAGGAGGCCGAGCGCGTCGAGGAGCTGCTCGCCCACGCCAAGGATCGCGCGGAGGAGCGCGGCGTCGCGTGCCGCACAGCGTCGCGCGAGGGCGATCCCGCTTCCGTGCTGGTCGAGCTGGCCGAACGCCACGGCGCGGACGTGCTCGTGATCGGCAACCGCGGCATGCAGCGGCGCATGCTCGGCAGCGTGCCGAACACGATCACGCACAAGGCCCGCTGCTCGGTGTTCGTCGTCAAGACGACCTAAGCGGCCTCCACTCTGCGCTGCCGAGCCCTACGCTAGGCGCATCGATTTCCAGCTCTACAAGCTGCTCAACGGCTACGCGTACCACCACGACGCCGTCGAGGACCCGCTGCGGTTCTTCGCCTTGCAGGGCCAGCTGTTCTTCGCCGCTTTGCTCGCCGGCGTGTTCGTCGCGCGGGGGAAGTGGCGGTCGGCCAGCGGCCGTCACGGTGTCATCGCCGCAGCCTTCAGCGCCGCGTTGGCGCTCGGCATCGCGCAGATCATCGCGCATATCTGGGAGCGGCCGCGCCCGTACGCGGCCCACGCGGATAGCGCGCACCTGTTCATCCAGCCGTCGCACGATCCGTCGTTTCCCAGCGATCATGCGACGGCGGCGTTCGCCATCGCAGTCGCGCTGTTGCTCCGTCACCGAAACGTCGGCGTCGTAGCGATCATCATGGCGGTTGTTCTGAGCGTGGCTCGGGTTGCTGTGGGAACGCACTATCCGGGCGACGTGCTCGCCGGTGCGTTAGTTGGGACGGCTGCTGCGCTTGCGCTTTGGCATCCGATGCTGCGGGGTCCGCTTCATGCGCTTGGCGACCGGGCGGCCCGCATCTACGAGGCGATCGTCGCTCGCCTCCTGCGCGGACCCCGCGAGTCAGCCGCTTAGGCGGCGAGCCGTAACGGGGCGCGTCCTTGCGTGTAGACGGCTCGATGTGGCCGCCCGACACTATCGCCCGGCGCCCCGCATCGATCCCGTCGGCGCTCAAGCGCGATTCGGGCCTCGCCGATACCGCTGGCGTGGAGAGGCCTTGAACCGCTCGCCCGGTCCGTCGCCTCCGGCTGCGGCCACAACCTCGGCCTGGGACGAGATCCTCCGGTACGCACGGCGCTACGCGTCCCCGCACAACAGCCAGCCGATCAAGTTGCGCGTGGCGGGCGCGCGAGCGGCGCTCTTCTACGATCTCGACCTCGGCTTGCCGGCGGAGTCGTACGGGATCCCCTTTGGGTCGGTTTGCGCGGGCGTCTTCATCGAGACGGTGAGCATCGCGGCGCACGCCCTCGGCTATCGGATCGCCGAGGCGCTGGACTACACGCCGATGGACTTCAGCCGCAGCGACCGTCTGCACCCGCTCGGGACGCTCACGCTCGAGCCGGCCGGGAAGATCGATGATCTCCACCCCCGGCTGCTGCTCGAGCGGCGGACCTCGCGGCTGCCCTACGCCCGGCGGCCCGTTCCCGCTGCAGCCCTCGACGATGCCCGGCGGGAGGCGGCCGAACGGGGCCACGTGCTCGCCGGCACCTCGGACCGCCGGCTTGTCGACCGGATCATCCGCCTCAACCAGCAGACCCTGTTCTACGACCTCGAGAACGCGGACGTCCGCGCCGAGATCCAGAACTGGTTGCGGTACTCCGAGCGGCAAGCGCGAGCAACCGCGGACGGCCTGTCGGCGCGTTGCCTGGCCCTGCCGGGACCGCTGATGCGGCTGCTCATGGGCAACTACTGGATCTGGAAGGTGCCCGTGATGGGAACGCTGCTCAGGTACGTCTACCTGCGGTCGATGCGCGGCGTCACGCAGGTCGGTTGGATCAAGGGCCCGTTCAGCGACGAGCGCGGCTACACGGACGCCGGCCGCACGCTGCTACGCCTCTGGCTGGTCCTGACGAGGCACGGATTGCACCTCCATCCGTTCGGCTCGGTGATCACCAACCCTCGCGCGCACCGCGAGCTGGTGGACATTCTCGGCGAGGAGGAGCACGCGGACATGATCTGGATGCTGTTCAGGGTCGGCTACTCGCGCCGGCCACCGGAGAGCCACCGCCGCGACCTGGCGGAGATGCGACTGCCGTGATCCGCAAGTACCTCATCTTCGCCTTCGTCGCCGTCCAGGATTGGATGGTCGCGCGGCTCGCACCCAACCTCGGCATCCACCGCCTGCTCCTCGCCCCGGGCCTCGAGCGCTACCGCTGGCTGGTCGGGAAGTGGCGCGCCTGGCGAACGTTCGAGCGCGCCCGGCGCAAGGTGCCCGCCTATCGCCATTACACGGCGTCGCTCGCCCCGGGCGCGCGCGTCCGGCTCAACCGCTGGGTCCCGGACTTCAGCGCTGTCCCGGAGATGGACAAGGACAGCTACGTCAAGGCGTATCGGATCGAGCAGCTGTGCGTGGACGGCGTCATCCCACGGCGCGGCGTGGTCGCCGACGAGTCGTCGGGATCGAGCGGCAGCCCGACCAACTGGGTGCGGTGCAGGGACGAGCGCGACGCGGTGCGGCAGATCCTCCAGGCGACGTTCAGCCGCTACGTCGGGGAGAAGCCGATCTTCGTGCTCAACGCCTTCTCGCTCGGCGCGTGGGCGACCGGACTGAACGTCAGCACGTCGCTTGCGGACGTCTGCATCATCAAGTCCACCGGGCCGGACATCACCAAGATCGTCGAGACGATGCAGACGTTCGGCCGGGGCTACGGCTACGTCGTGATGGGCTACCCGCCGTTCCTGAAGAACCTCGCCGACGACCCGCGCATCGAGCTCTCCGAATACGACGTGATCGCCGGCTACGGCGGCGAGGGCCTGAGCGAGAACATGCGCGCGTACCTGCAGCGCTCCTTCCGCGAGGTCATCGGCTCTTACGGCGCATCCGACCTCGAGATCAACATGGCGGTCGAGACGGACTTCACGATCGCGCTGCGTCAGGAGCTCGTCCGCAATGCCGCCCTGCGCGCCGAGCTCGTCGAGGAGCGTCACGGCGTCCTGCCGATGATCTTCCAATACAACCCGTGGGGCTACGTCATCGAGACCAACGCCGCGGGAGAGATCGTGGTCACCATCTGCCGGCGGGCCAACCTGTCGCCGCGCGTCAAGTACAACATCCACGACCGCGGCCACGTACTGCGCATGCCGGACGTAATGGCGACGCTGCGGAGTCACGGGGCCGACGACGTGATCGCCAAGCGCCTGCTCGACTTTCCGCTGCTGCTGCACTACGGGCGCTCGGATCTGTCGGTCGACTACTACGGCGCCACCCTCGCTCCCGACTCGGTGCGCGAGTACATATACGGCGACGCGGAGCTGGCCAAGAACGTGTCGACGTACCGGATGATCTCCTACGAGGATCGCCAGACCGACAAGCAGCTTCTCTTCGCCGTCGAGCTGGAGCACGGCGTTCCCCCGCAACGCTTCGAGGAAGCAGCGCTCGAGAGCGGACTGATCGGCCAGCTCTGCTCCGTCAACCGCGACTTCGCTAACGCCTGCCGATGCGCCACGCCGTCGACGCGGCCGCGGCTGCGGCTCTACGCGCACGGCACCGGACCCTTCAACCATGCGGGCACCAAGCTCAAGCGCGAGTACGTGTGGCAGCTCGACGCCGACCAAGCCGCGGCCTACGGCATCCTCGAGCCGCGGCACGACCTCGGGGGCCGCCAGGCGAGCGTTTGACGGGGCGGCGAGCCCAACGGGCGGCGGCTCGCCGGCCCATGAAACGATTCGCCCGTGAGCGACACGGCGAACATGTTCCATTCGCTGGTCGGCGAGCTCGAGTTCCCGATGTTCATCGTCACCGCGCGCGCAGACGGCGAGCCGCTCGGCTGTCTCGTGGGCTTCGCGACGCAGACGAGCATCGACCCGCCGCGCTTCGCGGTCTGCCTGTCGCATGAGAACCGGACCTTCCGCCGCGGTCGCGACGCCGAACTGCTCGGCGTTCATCGCGTCCCTGCGCGTGCCGAGGCGCTCGCGGAGTTGTTCGGCGGTCAGACGGCCGACGAGGTGGCCAAGTTCGAGCGCTGCGCGTGGCACGAGGGGCCCGGAGGCGTCCCGCTGCTCGACGCGTGCTCCAACCGGTTCGTGGGCCGGGTACTGTGGCGCGCGGACGCCGGCGACCATGACCTGTTCCTCTTGGAGCCGGTCACCGCGGAGGCGGCGCCGAGCGAGGAAGAGTTCAGCTCCCAGCGCGCGCGGCGGATCGACGCCGGCCACGACGCGTGATCATTCCCAGGACCGGCGCGGAGGGGGCGTGCGTATACCGGTGAGCGTCCATCACTACGTCACGTGCTATTCGGGGTTCATGATCTCGGGCGCCTAGTGCATCTGCGGCCCGGCGGATCCGCCCGCAAAGACGATCACCCGGCTGGTGCCCGGCTACCAGCGCCGTCGCTACCGGCTCGCGTCCGTCTAGGTCGCGCGCACGACGCCCACGACGAGCAACTGCGACGGCGTCGCCGCGACTAGACTCGTGCACCATGACGCCGGAGGACCGCACTCCCCCAGTGCGCGACGAGGGGCCCGACTCCGCCGGCGAGCCGGACGCGCGCCAAGCCCGCTTCCGCGAGCGGGAATCGCGCCGCAGGGAACGGCCGCAGGGCATGGTCCCCGGCCGTGAGCGCCGCCGGACCGGTATCGAGCGCGGCGCGATGCGCGCGATTGCGACGGGCGGCATCGTCGCCATCGGGGTCGTGTTGGGAGCCGTGCTCGTCGGTCAGGACGTCGCCGGTTGGATCGTGGGCTTGGTGGTGAGCGTGGTTTCGATCCTGCTCGCCGCCCTCCTCTGGTCTTCCCGGCAGCTCTGAGCGCCCTCCTCTTGATCGTCACTCGGGACGTTGCCCCAGCGCAGCTCGAACGCCGCTGCCGCACGACGCTTGCGACGACTCGCTTGACCGGCGTGCTGTGGTCGCGGTCGCTAGGCGTCGTCCGT
>Ga0126314_10001881_pt1 | contig 10306 bp, 8 predicted proteins | sample Plot105B_FD_92535 | JGI IMG/M metagenome (GOLD analysis project Ga0126314, IMG submission 92535) | Serpentine soil microbial communities from UC McLaughlin Reserve, CA, USA - Plot105B | ecosystem: Environmental > Terrestrial > Soil > Grasslands | place: USA: UC McLaughlin Reserve, Lake County... | reverse complement strand
TACTCGTCAACCTCCTGCTGGCGATCGCGACGGCGTATGCGGCTGTCCTGCTCGGCGTCTGGCTCCGTGAGCTGCGCGCATTCGTCACGAGCTTCGTTCGCGCCCTGTTCTTTCTTGCGCCCGGGCTCGTACCGCTCGCCCAGACGAGCGAGGATGTACAAGATTTGCTTCGCCTGAATCCCCTGACTGGCCTGTTCGAGGCGTATCGCGATGTGTTCATGGACGGAACGAGACCCGCGTTCTGGGAGCTTGCCTTTCCCTTCGTCGCCGCCCTGATCCTGCTGGCGATCTTCGTCCCGCTGTACCGTTCCGAGCAACGGCAGTTCGCGAAGGTCGTTTGATGATCTTCGCAGCGAACGTCGGTGTCCAATTCTTCTTCAACCGGTATCTTCGAGTCGTCACGCCGGGGCAGGCACGCGTGCGCGGCGCAGGCTTCACGACGTGGGGGCTGCGCGACGTAACGTTCTCCATCGAGGGCGGCGTCGGAACCGCGTTGATCGGGGCGAGCGGCTCCGGCAAGACGACGTTGCTGCGGGTCCTCGCGGGCGTCTTCGCACCCGACCGCGGGAGTATCGAGGTGCACGGGCGCGTCGCTTCGCTGCTGTCGGTCGACGCGGGCTTGCTGGCACTGCTCACCGGCCGCGAGAATGCGCTGCTCCTCGGCGTCCTCGGCGGCCTTTCTCGCCGATCCGCTAGGCGCGCCCTGCCCAGCGTCAAGGCGCGCAGCGCGCTCGGCGACGCGTTCGAACGGCCGGTGTTGACGTACTCGCAGGGCATGAAGGCTCGCCTCGGACTCGCGGTGGCGGAGGAGGCGAACCCACAGATCCTGGTTCTCGACGAGGTGCACGAAGCGCTCGACCACGAGTTTCGGCATTTTCTCCAGGAGCGTGCGCACGCCATCCTCGACGCAGGGGGAGTCGTCGTGGCCGCGGGGCACGACCATCCGATGCTGGCGAGCCTCTGCAGCCGCGCTCTGTGGCTGGAGGAAGGATCGGTCCGCGAGCATGGGCCGTTCGAGGACGTCCAGCCACGGTATATCGAGGCAGTACGCTCGAGCCCCTGAGGGGCGTTACGCCGCCTTCGTGGCGCGGACCGAGACCACAAGCGGGAAGAACGGGTCGTCGTGGCGCAATTCACGCGGCGAGAGCTCTTCGACCGCCATCCCGACGAGAAATGCGACGGCGGTGAGCACATTGCCATGTCCGCGCACGGCGACGTGGCCGCCCGCGAACGCGTCGCCGAACAGTCTCGAGCATGCCGCAGGTGTCATACGCCAGTACTCGGACTCGAGTTGGAGGCGAGCGATCCGACTCAGGGCAGGCACGCTGCAGAGCAGCGTGCCGCCGGGGCGCAGGATCCGGTGCGCATGTTCGACCGCCGACGTCAGGTCGTAGATGTACTGGAGTGTCTGGGTGAGGATGAGGCAGTCGAAGAGGTCGCTGGGCACCGAATCGGCCGCCGCAAGGTCTGCCACGATCGTCGCGGCCTTGTTTGCGGGATCGACGTCGAGGACGTCTCGCTGCTCGACGTCGACGCCGAAACGCTCGGTGTACTCGCTGTTCATCACCTCGAGTACGCGGCCTCGAATCACGTCTCGCTCTTCGGCGAGGAACCGCTCGATGTAGAACCGGTCAACGGGCGTTCCGCGCTCGCGCCCCCAGTGGTCGCTCAGCGGCGTCGTTCTTCGGATCGTTCCGAGCCAGGCGGGGCGCCGGAGTCGCTCGAGCCGTCGCCGCAATCGAAGGCCAACGTCGGCGGGAACGCGCGTGGGGCGCTCGACCATGAGCGGAGACGTTACTTCCTCGCCCGGAGGCGTCTCAGCCGCTGCCCGTGGATCATCATGAGGGGCGATGTCACCGGCCGCTCGTCGGGAACCACCGCGTACCGCAAGGCGGCCCGCGGGCGTCTTCCGCGTGCCGCCGCTACGAGGCGAGCCCGAGCCGCGCGGCGCGCCGACGTTCTCGATCGTTATCGCGGCGCACAATGCCGCGGAGACGATCGGGGAGGCCGTCGACTCGGCGCTTGACCAGACGCTGACTCCGCTCGAGGTCATCGTGTGCGACGACGGATCGACGGACGGAACCGCCGCGGTGCTCGATCCGTACGGCGACCGCGTCATCTACAGCAAGAAGCGACAAGGCGGCGTCGCCTCCGCGTGGAACGCAGCGCTGGAGCGCGCACAGGGCGAGTTCTTCGCCGTTCTCGGCGCTGACGACGCATTCGCGTCCACGCGGCTCGAGCGGCTCGCGGAGCTCTCTCGCGCGAGATCCGACCTCGACATCCTCTGCACCGACGCCTTCCTCGAGGTCGGCGGCAGGCCGCTTGCGCGATTCAGCGCGGATACGCCGTTTGCAGTTGCCGACCAGCGCGCTGAGATCTTGGACCGTTGTTTCTGTGTCGCACCGGCCGTCCGACGCGCGAAGCTCATCGACGTCGGAGGCTTCGACGAGTCGCTGTACGCCGGCTCCGATTGGGAATGCGCCATTCGGCTGATCCATCGAGGCGCCGTAGCCGGCCTCGTGGACGAGCCTCTCTACCGCTATCGCTTCCACGAAGGCAGCATCACAGCGGATCGGCTCCGGACACTCAGCGATCGTGTCGCGCTCCTCGAACGCGTCGGCGAGACATATGACCTCAGCAACGCCGAGCGTGCGGCGCTCGACCGATCGCTTGCGAGGCAGCGGGCGGCGCTCGCACTGACGGAGGCCGAGGCGGCGCTGCGTGCACGGTCGCCCGACGCTCGCAGACGGGCATTCGCGGCCGCCGGAACACAAGCCGTCGGCCTTCGCAGTCGTGCCGCCGCCGTAGCGGCCGCGATCGCACCGAAGGCAGCCGCGCGTGCGCTCGAGCGGCGCGAGGTGCGCAGCGGACGGAGCCGGCTCAAGCGGTCGCTCTGAGGCGCAAGCCATACGGGGGCAGTCGGCGCCGCGCCGCAGCGGTGAGTGCGTACTAGGTGCGGTTGGAGCACAAGCCGACGCCTCCGTAAGACAGAGAGGGATTCGCATGGGTCCCACGCGTCGCCAGACGCTATGCCGCGACCGCCGCCGCGGTGGCCTTCAGCTGCTACTTCTTCAGCGGCCCCGCGTCTGCAGAGCGAGTCGCGAGCGACCACGCTTCTCGAGACGCTCGAGGTAACGGCGCGCCGCGCTCGGTGCCGCTGCGGCTGCGAGTGCCTTCATCCGAGCTGGGAACCCGTAACCGCGCGGGCCGAAGGCGATTCTCAGCGCTCGGCGCCTCGGGCGGGATGCGAAACCGCGGAGCGCCTCCTCGGCCTCCGCCAACTCCGCCTCCCTCCGTTTCTCGGCGAGCTCCCGCTCGAGGTACCGGCGCTCGTCTGGTGTGAGGCTTGGATGCCGCCTTGCCCGCTCCAAGACGACGACGCCCGAGCGAAGAGAGCGCGCGCGGTTGGAGCTGAGCGTACCCCCCCGGATGCGGTAGACCGCGAGCGGCTCATCGACGAGTCCGGCCCGTGACCCACCCAGGATCATCCGCAAGAACAGGTCGGTATCCTCGGCGAGAACCGCTTCGTCGTAACCCCCAACGGCGAGCAGCGCCTCGCGGCGAAACGCCGCGTTTCCGAAGATGAAGTGCTGGTGGATGATTCCACGCCGCTGGTCGTCGACCACGAATCGCGCCTTGCCGCGGTAGTAACGCCCATAGACGTGGCCGTCGAGCTCGAGGAACGCGTCTGTCGTGATGATGTCGAGGTCCGGCCGGACAGCGGCGAGCTCACCAATGCTTTCGAGGTATTCGGGTAGGAATATGTTGTCGGCGTCGAGAACTGCAACGAAGTCCGAAGTCGCAGAACGAGCGGCGACGTTGCGCGCCGATGCAGCACCGCCGTGCTCCTTCCGGAGAACGGTGATTCGTCCCGAATAGGGGCGAAGCACGTCGGCGAGCTCGTCGGTCGATCCGTCGTCGCAGACGATCACCTCACGAGGAGCGGCGGTTTGGGCCAGCGCCGATTCCACCGCATCTGCGATGAACGCGGCAGCCTGATACGCGGGGATGATGATCGCGAAGGTCGGAGAATCGACCGGCGCAATACGGCCTTCGGCCGCCGGCGTCGAAAACCGTCTCATTGTCTTCGTCCTCTACGGCACCTAGACACGACCGGCCGACCGCCTTCGGGCGCCGGCGTCTCCGCGTAGCCGCGTGACCGACTCCTTTGCGCGACCAACAACCCTCTGGGTGACATACGCGGCGTACCGACGCTTCCGTGGTCGTGCGGCAAACTCATGCCATTCGTCGCGCAGCCGCCATGTGACGCGTGAGCGGCCGTCTGACGCGTTGAAGGGATACCGCAGAAGGCCAGGCGCCATTCTGCCGATCAGGTCGAGGTGGTGCCGACCCTCGCGTCGAACCGCCTCCGGAAGCGTCAAGACCGTCGAGAAGTACGTGTGGCAGTTAGCGATATAGGCACGCTCGTACGCCGTCAGATCGAGTGCCTGCTCGATCGAGCTGACCCAGCCGGCGATGCGTTGCTCGAGGTAGAGCCGATCGCGCCAATCGATACCGGGGTGGGACGTCGTCGCCGTCCATTCGACCCACTCGCGAACGCCGGCGAAGTGCGCATACGACCTCGGATGAAACTCAGCGAAATGGAAGCGCGCGGCTATCGAGCTGAAGAGATCGTCACCCGGCTCAGGCTCTGGAAACTTCCGATGGAAGTAACATCTGCCGAGCTCGAAGACTCCTCCACGGAGGATGAGCGCCGGGGTGGGAATCACTTCCCACTGTCCGTGCGCAAGGAATCGGCGGTCACCGTCGACGCAGTGACCGGCAGTGTGTACGTCGAAAAGCGTTTGGCGGCTGCGCGAGAAGCGCTCCGCGCGAACCTCTCTGTGTTCGTAGCCAGCCGTGTCCGCGAGGAGCGGGGGAAGTTCACGATCGCCGCTCTCCATGAATGGGTAGCGCTGCGTGAACGTCGTTAGCGGAAGATTCGCCTCCTTCGCCGCTGCCAGGATCAACCTTGAGTCGATGCCTGAAGTCAACGGCAGCCAAATCTGTTCCGGCCGTTCCCGCAGGCGGCTGAGGGACGTGACGAGATTGCGCTCGAGGGCTTCGAGCGCTTCGTCGTACGTCTTCGGCCTGCGGACCTCCGTAATGGGTGGCCGCGGGAAGACTCGCCGATCGCTTTCAGGGGCAAACGAGAGAATCTGTGTTGGCAGGAGCTTGTTCACGCCGGCGAAGCGCGACCTCGGCGGCGGATACCAGTCCATCCCCTTCCCCGGATGGATCTTCGGTGCCGCCTGAGGAATCTGCCCGCGGCCAGGTAAAGCGACGATCAGTGCAGGGCTGTTTGATGCCCACACCTCCGCATCGCGCCCGTCGTGGATCGTGCGGTAGTAGCAACCAATGAGGCCTCCGGCATCAAGGTGGATCTGCAATTCGCTGATCAGGATCCAGCGGCCGGACCACGACGCGTAGATGTCGAGCAACGCGTCACCCTCGTTCCCCGCGAGCTGCTCGAGCGGCGGCGGCGCATCCGGATCGCTCTGCAACGCGAGCCCGAGCAGCCACGAGGTTACTCCACGCCTATCTGTAACGGACGCAACCGGGAGTTCCGGGCAGCGGCTCAGGTAGAGCGAAGGTGCGACCTGTTCCGCGAGCCATCCTTGCGCCGGGAGCCAGGGTTCCGGGCCGACGATGAACTGACGTCGGTGCAGGCGGGGCGCAAGCGGCCGCTCAGGGCCTTCTTCCGGCCGCGCGGACACAGCCTGCGTAGGCACGCCTCAGCGAACGGTGACTGTGACTGCCGCCGAGGTAGTGCTGTTACCGGCGCGGTCGCGCGCGACCGCCGTCAGCACGTGCTGCCCGGACTGTGCCTTCCTCGCGTTCCACGGAACCTGCCAGGGAGAACTCGTCGCCGTGCCGACCACTACGCCGTCCACATGGAACGCGACCGAGGCGACGCCCGACAGTGCATCTGTCGCGGCCGCGACGATCTTGACGTTCCCCGTGACCGTCGCGCCATTCGCCGGCGAAGTCACGCTGATCACGGGGGAAACCGTGTCGACCTGGATCAGCTGGGACTTGGTGAGCTCGACGTTGCCTGCGTTGTCCCAGGCTCGGTACTTCACAGTTGTGGTCGTCGAGACGCTCAACGGGCCCGTGTAGAGGGTGCTCGAGGTCGACGGTTCCGAGCCGTCCGTCGTGTAGCGGATGGCGGCCACTGTGCCCTCGGCATCGTTCGCGGAGAGGGAGACGCTCACTGGAGCCGCGTACCAGCCGGTCGAGCAGGCGCCGCCGTTGCAGGCGATCGTCGAAGTCGGCGGAGTCGTGTCGGCCGGCGCCGTACCGATCTGGATCAGCTGCGTCCGAGTAGCCTCGACGTTCCCGGCATTGTCCCACGCCCGGTAGGTCACAGTCGTGGTTGTCGAGAGTGTGAACGGCGCGAAGTAGCGGGGGCTCCGGAGGGTCGGCTCGGAGCCGTTCGTCTCATAGTGGATTTCCGCGACGCCCGACCCGCCTGAGTCCGTCGCCGACAGAGCCACGCTTACGGGCGAGCCATACGCTCCGCTCGAGCAGACGGAGTCATTACAGGCGATCGAGGAGACCGGCGTGCCGGTGTCGAGCTGGATCAGCTGGCTCTTCGTCGTCTCGACGTTGCCGGCCATGTCCCAGGCCCGGTACCGGACGGTCGTGGTGGTGGAGACGTTGAAGGGACCGGTGTAGAGCGGGCTGCTGGTGCTCGGCGCCGATCCGTCGGTCGTGTACCGAATGGCCGTGACGGCCGTCCCGCTGTCCGCGGCCGAGAGCGAGACACTCACGGGTTGGGCAAACCAGCCCGAGCAAGCACTCCCGTTACACGCGACTGAGGACGTCGGCGCCGTCTTGTCGCCGACGACGTTCGACATCGTCCGCACGTGCGTTCCATTCGATGAGCGCGGCGCGAGCCAACCGAGAAAGGCGTTCAGGGTCGTCGGGCTAACCGAATAGCCGTCCTGCGGGTCGCAGCCGTCGCACACGTGGTGAAACATCAGCACGACCCAGCCGCCACCGGCGTCCTCGGCCCGCGTGATCGCGCCTTGGAGCTCGCCGAGCGTGTGATATGCCCTGACGCCCGCCGTAGCGATCGCCCAAATGTTCCGTGGCGGTATTGGCTCAGCAACGGGCTCGTTGCAATTCGGCGGCATTACTCCGATGCTGCAGAGTCCCCAAGCACGTCGCGCCGACTGGTAGCCACAACCTTGGACGATCGCTTCGACGCTGGAGTTACTAGCGCCGAACGGATAGGCGAAGTCGATCGCGGCGTAGCCGCGCGACACGACGGCCTGGCGATCGTCGCAAACCTGACGCGTCGCTTCTGCGGCACTGACCGATGTCAAGTCGACGTGGTCGAGCGTGTGGCCGGTCATCTCGTTGCCGTCGGCGGCGAGGCCCGACACCTGCTCCCACGTCAAGAACGGCGAGGCACCGACCTTGGCGCTGTTGACGTAGAACGTCGCACGCATCCCATTGTCCGCCAAGATCGGGCGGGCGGCAGAGTGGTCGGCGGTGCCGTCGTCGAACGTCAACGAGACGATCGTCGGCCCGGCGGAGGCGACAGCCGGAAGAAGGAGGACGCCGAAGACGCCCGTGAAGACGAGAAAACATCTGATCCGCCGCTTCGCGGTCACCGCAATCCTCCGCCCGTGTGTCTCGACGTGCGTCGCACCGCACGACGCTCGTGGGGACTGTATCGCCTTCTCTATCTATTAACAAGGCCAAAGCTACGTAAACCTCACGCTCTTTGCGTTCCGCTCGCCCCCAGTCACGCATCGTTCGCCCACACGACGAGCCTTTCGTCCGGACCGAACCTTGCAGGGGAATCTTCGTCGCGAGGGGGCGCCGCCGGCACCTCCTCGCTGACCTTCTTGACCCCCAAGTGCCCGAGATGCGCGAGAACGACCTCGTCGGTGAGCGCGTGGGGTTCGAGCTCCCGCGGCGGGTGGTAATGGACCTGCATCCGCAGGACGCCGTCTTTCTTCAGAACGCGGCTGATTTCGCTCGCCGCGCACGCGAAATCGTCTACGTGGTCGATCGCGTTCACCGAGATCACTGCGTCGAACGACTGGGAGGGAAACGGCATGTTCTCCGCAAACGCGGACACGAAGGTCACGCGATCGGTGAACTCGGCAAGAGGAAACCCCGCCGCCTCGTAGCGGAAGATCAGAGGATCGAGTCCGACGATCCGACAGTCCTCGAAGGCAATCGAAAGGGGGTACGGGCCGCAGCCGACGTCCAGGAGTGTCATACCCGCAAAGTGATCGGGTGCAATCTTCAGGGCCTTCGGGTAACGGTCCAAGCTCACGGCCACCGTCGTCACGCCGGCGCTCGCCTCGAGCGTCTCTCTCTCGTGTTTCTCGCCGGGCGCCGGTGGCGGCTGGCCGTGCATCGTGCGCTCGCCCCTGTACCACTCGACGCGCTCATGGAGCGCGCGCTCCCACCACGCGAGCTCCCCGAGATGCTTTGCACCCAGGCGCAGTGACGGAGCTCGCTTACGCTTGCGACGCCACATCGCTGGGATCACTCACCCCGAACGTAGAGGAACGGCCAGATCGCCACGGTTCGACCCGCGACAAGCCAGCGCGCCGTCAACGAGCCCAGCGGCACGACGCGCGGAAGTGCGAACAGGAAGACGAGCTTGCCGACGCCGTATCGCGCTTTCCGATTCCAACAGCGAGCAGGCGCCTGGCCAGCGAGACCAACGCATAGCTGGTATCGCTCCGACTTCCGTCCCCAGGCCAGCGCATCGGAAAACGAGAAAGAGATTCCATCGCCTCTCCGGACGTAATGTGTCGGTGCGCCGCGGCCGTCCGCCACGACTCCTGCGTAGCGATAGCGGAACGGGTCAGCACGTACGGCGGCGGACGCAGCGGCGACCGCCGACAGCATCGTGAGAGCGAGACAGAGAGCAAGGGCGAAACGCGTCCGGTCGGACGTCCGCAGCCGCAGCATCGCTCTACGCTAGCGCGTTCGCTGTCGTTTGCCTAGCTGGCGTTTCGGGCGGTTATGCAGGTAAATCCGCGTGCGAACGGCCCGGTCGTCGCAGTTGCAGATGTGCTCCTTCGCTGCGACGCTGGGGTGATGAGCGCGCACACGGGCTCGACGCTGCTGACCCGGCGCTGGGCATCACGGCCGTGGATCGGAGACACGAGAGTCCAGGCGCTGGTGGCAATTACCGCCGGCGCGGCGCTCCTGCGCTTCCCGACACTCCGGGAACAGAGCTATTGGTACGACGAGGCGATTACCGTCGATCTCGTCCGGCGGCCCTTCGACGCGATGCTCGGCGCGGTCCCCCAGAGTGAGTCGACACCGCCGCTGTACTACGTGCTCGCCTGGATCTGGTCGCACATCTTCGGCACCGGCGAGGCCTCCCTGCGCTCGCTCTCGGCAGTAATCGGGACCGCGACGGTCCCTGCGACCTATGCGGCCGGGCGTGAATTCGTCTCCACGCGCTCAGCGTTCGTGGCGGCGGCCCTCGTGGCGGTCAGCCCGCTCCTCGTCTGGTATTCGCAGGAAGCGCGCGCCTACGCCTTACTCGTTTTGCTCGGTGCTCTCTCACTCGTCCCCCTGCGTCGAGCCGCGGCCTCGCGCCCGGTGGGTGCGCTCGCCGCGTGGGCGCTTACAGCAAGCGCGGCGCTCGCGACGCACTACTTCGCGATCTTCCTCATCGCCGCGGAGGCCCTCTGGCTCGTGTATCGCGCGTCGCACAGGCGCGCAGCCGCGAAAGCGATCGCGGCCGTCGCTGCCGTCGCGGTCGCCTTGGCCGGCCTTGCCGCCTACCAGGCCCGCCACGCAGAACACACTGCGTGGATCTCGAACTCCGGCGGCCTCGCCGGCCGGGCGGCTCACCTCCTCCGCCAACTCGTCGTGGGCACATACCCCGTGGAGGACATTCGACCGCTTCTCGTCGCCGTCCCCGTCGTCGTCGTGGTCGGTCTGTTTGCGTGGACCGACCGCGCCGAACGCTCCGGCGCGCTCCTCGCGCTCGCCTTTGGCGTGGCGGCGATCGCGCTTCCGGCGGTGCTGGCCGTTCTCGGCAATTCCTTCTTCGGCGGCCGCGGCGACTACTTCATCTACCGCAACGTCATCGTCGCAACCGTCCCGCTGACGATCGCCGCCGCCGCTGTCTTCGCGACGCCCCGCGCCGGAACGCTCGGCGCGGCAGCCGTCGCCGTCACGTGCGCGTCATTGGCTTTTGTCTCCGTGGAGATCGCGCGACGGCCGGACCTGCAGAAACCCGACGTCCGCGCCGTTGCCGAGGTCTCGGCAACGACCAGCACACCTCGAGCGATCGTCGCGGACGTCCGAACAGCTG
>Ga0126314_10001880_pt1 | contig 10306 bp, 8 predicted proteins | sample Plot105B_FD_92535 | JGI IMG/M metagenome (GOLD analysis project Ga0126314, IMG submission 92535) | Serpentine soil microbial communities from UC McLaughlin Reserve, CA, USA - Plot105B | ecosystem: Environmental > Terrestrial > Soil > Grasslands | place: USA: UC McLaughlin Reserve, Lake County... | reverse complement strand
GGCTATGGCACTGTCTCGATCGGCTATGACGGTGTCTCGATCGGCTATGACGGTGTCTCGATCGGCTATGACGGTGTCTCGATCGGCTATCGCACTGTTTAGGTCCGCTATGGCGCTGTCTCGATCGGCTATAGTATGAATCAGGCCATTGATTTGCGCGGTCCGCGCTTGCGCTTCTTCAGTAACCATGGCGAGTTTTTTTTGGAGTTTTTCCATTCTGGACGTCACGGCGGCGTTCTTCTCTTCTAAATGTTCGCAGTGAGCGGCCAGCGAGCTCAGCGCGTCCTCAAGCCGGACGCGTTTGGTTCTCGCGTCAGCAATTATCGGCTCATATAAAGGTGCCGCAATCACGAGTATTTCCTCTAACGCGGAAAAGGCTTTTTGTAGCTGAGTTGTATCCTTTCGTATCGCCGATAAGCAGTTTCTAAAGGCGTCATGAATCAGAGCGTGATGTTGATCTTTTTCCAGCCCATCGAGTGTAGCCGCGTAATGTCTTAGGTCTTTTTGAATAAAATCATCAATCTTCACCGCGGCCGCGGCATCAATACGCAAGTCACCCAGTCCAAGCCGGGTCAACGCAGATTCCATGGTGGTCCGCCAATCCTTTAATAAGTCTTCGTAGCCGATAAACGCGCGGTTGGTATCGCGAGTGAACCTTTCGGCTTCTAACATGTGACGAAGCCATAGCAGATACGATACCCGATGATGCAATCCATTGCGGCTTTCCAGCGATTGAGCCACTTCCAAGGGATTGCGGATAACCAGAAGATAGTAAGGTGTCCATTCCAGCTGCTTAAAAATATCTTTCCACAGCGGCATAAGTCGGCATATTCTGGGATCTTTAAGGCACAGCAGCATGGAGTCTTTGAACTCGCGCTGCACGACGTCAATTAAGCGATCCTTAAATACCTCGATATCTGGCCTTTGCCACCACTGATCCGGTAGCTCGGCCGTGGCATGCCAGGATGAACCAAGCGAGCTCAGCAACTCGTCATGAATGCTAGCGACCTCTTCAAGCTCCCAAAATCCCGTGGGGTTATCCTCTTGTGGAGGTAATAGATGCACGCCAACGTCGGCGCCCAGCAAGTTGCATACCCGCGCGACAGCCGATGTACCGCTTCTGTGCATGCCAAGGATAACGATTACGCGCATTTTTAGGAGCCCGAGTTTAAATGTTTCTGGTGATGTGGCTGACGACATTGGGCCTTTTGAGTTTGCCTCTTCGCGGAATTTTGGCAGATGCCTGATCGCCATAGGCGGCTAATATCTCCTCTGTTGGACCGGCCTGTTTGGTTACCCCGCTTTCTATCCAAACTGCACGGTCACAAAGTTCTTTGATGACTGAAGCGCTATGCGAAACCACAACCACGGTCTGGTCTGAGTGAATCTTCTGCCGCATCAATTCAGTCGATTTTCTTCGAAACTCCGCATCGCCAACACCTAACGCCTCGTCGACTAGCAGAATTTCCGGATTAGATCGAAATGCAACGGCGAAACCAAGCCGCGCTCTCATTCCCGCCGAGTAGGTTTCCAATGGTTGATCGATAAAGCCTTCGAGCTCGGCGAAAGCGACAATCTTGTCCATGGCTTGCTCAATTTCGCGGCGATGAATGCCCATGAGCATGCCGCTTAGAATCGCGTTTTCCCGTCCCGTAAGATACGGCAAGAATCCCAGCCGCAAAGTCAGAAGTGCGGCTCGCAATGTGGCGCGCCGTATCTGCCCTCTGTCCTGATCGATTATGCCTGCGAGAAGCTTTAACAGCGTGCTCTTACCCGCGCCATTGCGGCCAATAATCCCTAAGCTCTCACCTTGATAGAGGCTGAAGGAAACATCCCGCAATGCCCAAAAGCGCTCTCGCTTAAAAAGCCCTTTACGTCGCTTGTAAGAAACGCCGACATTTTGCAGCTCAAGCACGGGTTGGGGTTCAACCGTTATGTCATTCATGACATGACCGCCCGGGGATAAATTCGGTCATACCGCATCAGCAAATACAAAGCTGCGCCGATACCCAGCATCGAGACGGACGCTATTATCCCCAGCGCCGGCCAGTCGGGCCACGCGCCTTGTATCAGCACAGCTCGATAGTTCTCAATCAGCGTGGCCATTGGATTTAAACGGAAATAAAGCTGCGCGCGTTCCGGTAACGCTGTGATGTCATAAAATACGCCCGACATAAACATCCACAAGGTCAACCCATTTTCGATCAACATCTTTAGATCGGGAAGAAACGGCATGACCGCTGCAAGAAGCGAAGAGCAAGCTGCGATTAAGAGCATTTGAGTTGCTAGCAGAAACGGCAGCGTTATCCAGGACCAATGCAACGCCGAGCCGCTGAATATCAGAAACGCTAGGAACAGTAAGAAAACGATCAGAAACTTGAGAAAGTTGGCGATTATCGCCATTGGAGGAAAGAGATATTTCGGCAGATAGACTTGCGACATCAGGCCGGCATTACTGGAGATGGCGCCCGCACCACGGAGTAAGGAATTCGCGAACCAACGCCATGTCACTAAACCACAGAGCAAGAAGTAAATAAAACCTGGGCCGCCCCGCTGCAACAAATATCCAAAGACAATATAGTAAACGGTCATCTGAAGGAGCGGCTCGAGCACCCACCATAGCATGCCCAGATAAGCCCGCGCGCCCTCAGCACGCAGATCCGCATACGCCTTATACCAAACCAGCTCGACATAGGGATGCATTAGTGTCGCACCACCGACCTAACGTTCATCCTCACCCGGATCAAAGCCTATCCCAGGCGAACGTGGAAAAGCAGCGACTTTGGTCTGCGACTCATAGCATGTCGTCATCCAATCCTGATAATCCGCATCCATCAGTGCCCGCCACCAATGTTCATTCTCTAAATACCAGATCAAGGTCTTGCGCAAACCGCTCTCAAACGTTTCCAGCGGGTGATAACCAAGCTCCCTTTGCGCCTTGCCCGGGTTGATCGCATAGCGCCGGTCATGCCCAGGGCGGTCCTTGATGAATGTAAGCAGGGAGGCGTGAGGCATGCAGGCCGAGCCGGGAGCGAGCTCGTCCATCAGCGCACATAGGGCCTTCACTGTATACAGGTTTGTTTTCTCGCACGACCCACCCAAGTTATAGGTCTCACCGATTCGCCCTTTGTCTAAAACCAACTCAATGCCTCTGCAATGATCTTCCACGTAAAGCCAATCGCGCACGTGCCTACCATCTCCATAAACCGGCAGCGGCTTGTGCTGCAAAGCGTTAATCAACATCAATGGGATGAGCTTTTCGGGAAACTGATAGGGCCCATAGTTGTTGGAGCAGTTGCTGGTCGTGACCTGCAAGCCGTACGTATGATGATAAGCGCGCACCAGATGATCAGCCGCCGCTTTGCTGGCAGCATAGGGCGAGTTCGGGGCATAAGCCGAGGCCTCGTGGAAAGGCGGATCGCCTGCGCTCAAAGTGCCATACACCTCATCCGTAGAGACATGGTGGAAGCGATGCGATATAAGCGCCGAGGATTGGGGATTTAACCAGACTTGCTTAGCCGCTTTCAGCAGGGAATGAGTACCTATTATATTGGCTTCAATAAAGGCGTCCGGCCCGAGAATGGAGCGATCTACATGCGATTCCGCCGCGAAATGCACGAGGGTGTCAATGCGTTCTTCCTTTAACAAGCCCTCCACTAAGGATTGATCGCGGATGTCGCCGCGGACGAAGCGAAAATGTGGATCACCTTCCGCCGGCGCAAGACTGGCGCGATTGCCAGCATACGTGAGCGCATCCAGCACCACGACGCGATCATTCGGGTGGTGGTGCTGCCAATAGTGCACGAAGTTCGCGCCGATAAAACCAGCGCCGCCTGTTATGAGCAAACTACGCATGCGCTAGCTCATTTAGCATGTGGCGCAGCGCCACCCGCCAATGCGGCGCGGCATGATTCAATGCTCTCCACGTTGTCGATTTATCCAGCACGCTATAGCTCGGCCGTGCCGCAAGCGTGGGATATTCAAACGTTGGGATAGGCATAATAGGGATTTTTTTAGTCAATATGTTAAGGTGAAGCGCCTCTTCTTGTATCGCAACAGCGAAATCGTACCAGCTTGCCGCACCAGCATCGGTCCAGTGGTACACTCCGGTCAACTGGCGGTTAAACGCCTGCCATATGCAATTCGCTAAACCCGATGCCCAGGTAGGCGACCCTATTTGGTCGTCGACGACTCGAAGGTCATCGCGGTTTTCCATAAGACGCAGTATGGTTTTGACGAAGTTACTGCCATGCGCCGAGTAAACCCAGGCTGCACGAATAATCAGCGCCTTATCTAGCATGATTTCGCGTACCGCCGTTTCGCCCGCGAGCTTACTTGCCCCGTAAACGCCTTGCGGGCGAGGCTCGTCATCGGTTTTATAAGGCGCGCCGTTGGCGCCATCAAAAACGAAGTCGGTGGAAACGTGAATTAAAGTGGCGCCATGCCTATGCGCAGCCCGGGCTAGATTCGCCGCGCCATCGCAATTGATTGCGTAAGCGCGTTCTGGCTCTTCTTCAGCCCGGTCGACGGCGGTGTAGGCCGCCGCATTGATGATGATGTCGGCGCGCACAGAATCAAACATAGCATTGACAGCCGCAGCATCGGTGATATCCAGCGCCAACCGTTCAAATGCGTGCAGCCGAAAGTGCTCCTGTTTTGCACGGCGCTGCAACTCCCAACCGAGTTGGCCATTCGCGCCCGTGAGCATGACAACCGGCGGTGTTGCTCGATCCGTCATTGCGCTTACGCCTGATAATCCGGCAGTCTTAATGCGTCGATCTCGCTTAAGGGCGAGGCGCTCGCATCCCTGGCCGATAATCGAGGACATTCCACTGGCCAGTTGATAGCAATCGCTGGGTCACTCCACAAAACTGCGGTCTCGGCGTCCGGCTGATAGTAATCAGTGCATTTATAGACAAACAATGCGGCCTCGCTGGTGACACAAAATCCATGCGCATAACCCGCCGGCAACCAGAGTTGTCGTTTATTGTTCGCGGACAACATAGCGCCAAACCACTGCCCGCGAGTGGGCGATCCTTGGCGGATATCGACTGCCACGTCGAATACCTCGCCCTGCACTACCCACACGAGCTTACCCTGCCCATGCGGGTGCTGAAAATGCAACCCGCGCAGCACGCCATACTGGGACGATGAGACATTATCTTGCACGAACGGGCCGGCGATTCCCGCATCTGCGTAGCGCTGAGCCTGAAAGGATTCCATAAAGAACCCGCGCTCGTCTCCCACTATGTGAGGCTCAATAAGCTTTACGCCCGGCAACGGCGTATCAATAACCTTCACTATCGTTTCCCGTCACTAAGAATACCGCGCAGGTACTGCCCGTAACCGCTTTTTTCCAGTGGTGCGGCGAGTCGCTCTAGGGCTTCTGCCGAAATAAAGCCCATTCGATACGCGATCTCTTCCGGACAGGCGATCTTTAAGCCCTGTCGCTCCTCAACGACGCTAATAAAATTAGCCGCATCGAGCAAGCCAGCGTGGTTGCCGGTATCGAGCCACGCGGTGCCGCGACTTACGAGTTCCACAGTAAGATCGCCGCGCGCAAGGTAGGTCTTATTGACATCGGTGATCTCCAGCTCGCCACGGCTCGAGGGTTTTACCTCTCTGGCGATGTCAACCACATCGTTGTCGTAAAAGTAAAGCCCCGTCACCGCGTAATGCGATTTCGGTGCCGGGGGCTTTTCTTCGATGCTCGTTACGCGGCCGTCCTCGTCAAATGCAACGACTCCGTACAGACTCGGATTGCTGACATAATAACCGAAGACCGTTGCGCCCACATCTTGCTTACTCACCAACTGCAAGCGCTTCGCAAGTCCCTCTCCATAGAAAATATTGTCGCCTAAGGTCAAGGTGACGGGATCCGAGCCGATGAACCGCCTGCCAATGATAAAGGCTTGGGCCAGTCCATCTGGATTAGGTTGCACCGCAAACGATAGCGACAGCCCCCACTGAGAGCCGTCATTCAGCAAATTTGGAAACGCGGCCTCATCGCGCGGTGTACTAATGATAAGAATATCCCGTACGCCAGCCAGCATCAGCGTGGCCAATGCGTAATAGATCATGGGCTTGTCGTACACCGGCATGAGTTGCTTGCTTACCGAACGAGTGAGCGGATAAAGCCGCGTACCCGAGCCACCGGCCAGAATAATGCCCTTGCGCGCCATTAATAACTCAGCTTTGAACGATAAACAGCATGCGGAAAGGCGCTTCCTTGTCGTGCTCAACCAAGCTGATCTCAGATCGGAACTGCTTTAGTCGATCCCCTCGATCTTGCGCCTAGGTGGTATACGCCAGTCAGAAGCGCATTAGATTAAAATGGGATATCGTCGTCAAGATCTTCTTCGGTAGAAGGTTCTTGCCTTTTGGCGTTCATAGAGGAACCCGGATTATGCAAAGATGGATCTTCAGAACCGCTTCCGCCGCGGCCGCCTAGCATCTGCATATCGCTGGCGACGATCTCAGTGGTATAGCGCTCCTGACCGTCCTTATCTTGCCACTTACGTGTCTGCAAACGGCCCTCGACATAGACCTGCGAGCCCTTGCGCAGATATTCACCTGCAATCTCCGCTAGACGATTAAAAAACACAACGCGGTGCCATTCGGTGCGCTCCTTTTTCTCGCCGGAATTCTTGTCTTTCCACGAATCGGTAGTGGCCAAGGTGATATTACATACGGCGCCACCACTGGGCATATACTTCACTTCCGGGTCTTGGCCTAGGTTTCCGACCAGTATTACCTTGTTAATACCTCTAGCCATGTTTAACGCCTCTCAAATTCAATCTCTCCAGTTTGACGTAATTTTACGCTGTTGAGGCCGAAAACTCACGTAACTGGTCTTCATCCAAGGCTTGACGATCCACTTTAAGATAAGCAATACCATCCTCCGGAACAATCACTGCCTCGGCTACACCCTGCACCTGTGCAAGGCGATCAGCCACGGCTTTAGCGTGCTGCGCGTCGAGTTGTCCGACGCTGAGCCGATAATTACTGAGCCGACCGGGATTTTGCATGCCGGCCACTGCCGTCACCCACACAAGCGCTGCGATTCCGCCTCCAGCAAACACCGCTTGCGGACCGGCCATTTTTAACAATAGCCCTCCCATAGCGCCGCCCGTGAACGCGCCCAGAAATTGGCTGCTGGAATAGACGCCCATTGAGGTGCCTCTGAGCTGGGGTGGGCTGAGCTTGGATACCAATGAGGGCAGCGCGGCTTCGAGCAGATTAAAGCCGGTAAAAAGCAACAGCATTGAAATCGTGACAGCAGTCAGCCACGACGCGGTATAGGCGAGCGCGAATTCCGATGCCGCCATGAGCACGATGGCGCCTAGCAGTACAGTCTTCATACGGGCGCGCCGCTCGCCTATGATCAAAAAAGGCAGCATAATAACGAACGAGCCTAACAGCACCGCAAGATACAACAGCCAATGCCACTGCACCGGCAGACCAACGGTATCGCGCAACTCAAGTGGCATGACCGTGAAGTTAGCGGTGATCACCATGTGCAGCATGAAAATACTGATGTTCAGCCGGAGTAAGCCTGGATCTTTCACTACTTCGCCCAGCGCCGAGGCCACGAATCCCGTATCCCGTTGAAAGCGCAAGCTCTTTGGTTTGGGCACCGGGCCGAGCACGAGTACGATCGCAAGTGTCGCCAGCACCGCCGTGGCCCAGAAGATGCCGGGCACGCCAATCCAGTGTTGGAGGACTGGGCCAATTACCAACGCAACGGCAAAAGATAGTCCAATGCTAAAACCCAGCGCGGCCATGACTTTCGTACGTTGTTCGTCACGCGAAAGATCGGCGGCTAACGCCATTACAGTAGCGGATATAGCGCCGGCGCCCTGGAGCGCGCGTCCGGCGATTACCCAGTAGATATTATCAGTGACCGCCGCCACTATGCTGCCCGCCGCGAACAAGAATAAACCACCGACGATGACGGGCTTGCGACCGATATGGTCCGACAACATGCCAAGTGGAATCTGGAACAGCGCTTGCGTTAGGCCATAAGCGCCGATGGCGAATCCCATGAGAAACGGTGTGGCATGATGAAGATGACCCGCATATAGTGCGAAGACGGGCAGTATCATGAATAAACCCAGCATGCGCACGCCGTATATAACGCTCAGCGAAACTGTGGCGCGGCGCTCCGAGGCCGTCATCGGATCATTGTGTTTCCGATTCATTTATTTTTAGGCCAGAAAGTGGCATTGATGGTCAGGACGTTTCGTGGCGCGCACGTTGGCGACAGTGAATTCATAAGTTCAGCCCCAATATCTCGATTTAACTTCCAGTTACTTTGTCTGCAACAGCGTAAGCGGAGTATATTACGAAATTTGTTTCTGGCTTTCGCCTTTCTGGCCCGCCGGCGACGGCTTCAATTCGCTTTCTGCGATGCTGATAAATTTGCCCTCTTGATATAAGGCCCATGCACAACATCCGCATCCGCGGCGCGCGCACGCACAATCTGCGCAACATAGACCTCGACCTGCCGCGCGACGAGTTGATCGTCATTACCGGACTGTCCGGCTCCGGCAAGTCGTCGCTGGCCTTTGACACGATTTTCGCCGAAGGTCAAAGGCGTTACGTAGAGTCTTTGTCGGCCTATGCGCGGCAGTTCCTGGCAATGACGGAGAAACCCGACGTGGACCATGTAGAAGGTCTTTCGCCGGCCATCTCCATTGAGCAGCGCACGACGTCGCATAATCCGCGCTCCACCGTCGGCACGATCACTGAAATTTACGATTATCTTCGCCTGCTGTACGCCCGTGCGGGTCAGCCGCGCTGCACCATCCATGGATTGGAATTGGACGCCCAGACCATCAGCCAAATGGTCGATCAAGTGCTGGCGCTGCCCGCAGGCACCCGTTTGCTGCTACTCGCGCCGGACCTGCAGAATCGCAAGGGTGAGCATTTGCAGGTGCTGCAGAAATTGCGCGCACAAGGTTTTATCCGCGCGCGCATTGATGGTCAGGTCGTGGAGCTGGATCAAGCTCCAAAACTCGATTTGCGCCGCAAGCATACGATTGAAGTAGTTGTCGATCGTCTTAAAATACGCGACGGATTGCAATTGCGGTTAGCGGAATCGTTCGAAACGGCTTTGAGATTGGCAGATGGCGTAGCCATCGTGGCGTTTATGGATACGCCCGAGCAGGCCGAACTCATCTTCTCCTCAGAATTTGCCTGCCCCCTATGCGGCTACAGCTTGAGCGAACTCGAGCCGCGGCTGTTTTCGTTTAACAATCCGATCGGCGCATGCCCAATCTGCGATGGACTGGGATTGCGGCAGTTCTTTGATCCGCAGCGAATCGTGGCGAATCCCGCCTTGAGCTTGGCCGGCGGCGCAGTGCGCGGATGGGACCGCCGCAATACCTACTATTTTCAGCTTATCCGCTCGCTGGCCGAACATTACGGATTTGATATTGACGTACCCTTCGAATCGCTGGACGAAGATACTAAGCGCGCGATCCTTTATGGCAGCGGCAGAGATCGCATCCGCTTCAACTACTATGACGATCAGGGCCAGCTAACCGCGCGCGCGCATCGATTCGAGGGCATCATTCCGAATATGGAGCGCCGCTACCGCGAAACCGATTCTGAAGCGGTGCGTGAAGAACTAGCCAAATATTTAGCTAGTCAGCCTTGCCCTGAGTGCGGCGGCACACGGCTTAATATCGCGGCACGCAATGTGTTTATCGCAGACATGGGTCTGCCTACCATCACCCGGCTTCCGATCGGAGAGGCGCGGGATTTCTTTAGCCAGTTGGAGTTACCCGGACGACGAGGCGCCATAGCCAAAAAGGTCGTCAATGAAATCCAGCAACGCCTTAACTTTCTCGTAAACGTGGGACTGGATTATTTAACCCTGGAGCGCAGTGCCGAGACTTTATCCGGCGGTGAGGCACAACGCATTAGATTAGCAAGTCAGATTGGAGCGGGCCTCGTGGGCGTGATGTATATCCTCGATGAACCTTCCATTGGGCTGCACCAACGCGATAATCAGCGCTTACTGGGTACACTCACGTTTCTCCGCGACTTGGGTAACACTGTCATCGTAGTCGAGCACGACGAAGACGCGATTCGCAGCGCCGACCATGTCGTGGACATGGGCCCCGGCGCAGGTCGCCACGGCGGTCGCGTAGTGGCCGAAGGTACGCCACAAGAAATCGCGGCGAATCCAACCTCGCTTACGGGGCAATATCTGGCAGGCAAACGCACCATAGAGATTCCTGCCCACCGCACAATGTTTGATCCAGGCAGAGTACTTAAGATCCGTGGCGCGCGCGGTAAT
>Ga0126314_10001879_pt1 | contig 10307 bp, 9 predicted proteins | sample Plot105B_FD_92535 | JGI IMG/M metagenome (GOLD analysis project Ga0126314, IMG submission 92535) | Serpentine soil microbial communities from UC McLaughlin Reserve, CA, USA - Plot105B | ecosystem: Environmental > Terrestrial > Soil > Grasslands | place: USA: UC McLaughlin Reserve, Lake County... | reverse complement strand
TAGGACTCTTCGTACTGCTTGTGTCCCCTTATGTACTTTCGCTGCGAGCTGCGGGCGGTCGCCGCAGCACTCAACATAACGGCGGGGTTACGTTGCATGCTCGCGCCATGCTGACGGTACTCGGCGACCACCTTCTCGTGGCTGCAGACCGGGAACTTCCTCGCGATGCGCAGGTACATCTCGTGGTCTGCAGCAGGACTCAAAGAGGTATCAAAGCCGCCGACGGTCTTGAAAACAGCCCGCCGGTACATTACCACTGCTGGAGGCCAGATGTAGCACCTGTGCAACAGCACGAGATAATGATCATCCTTGACATTTCGTTGGAGTGGGGTTGGAAGAGGTGATCCGTCGGCTGCGATACGCCTGCAGGGACCGGAGACAAAGGCGCACTCGGGGCGAGCCTCGAGGCACTCCAAATGCGCCTCTAGCGCCTCGGGCAGTAGCCGGTCGTCGGCGTCCAAGAACACCACGTACTCCCCCTCGCTGCGGGCCAGTCCCGCGTTGCGCGCCCCGGAGAGCCCCTGGTTCTCCTGGCGGACCAAGCGCACCTCCGGGTAGCGCCCAGCTACCTCTGAGGTGTCGTCCGGCGATCCATCATCTACTACGATGATCTCGAAGTTGGGGTAGCTCTGGGCCAGCACGCTCTCTATCGCCTCGCCCAAGAAGTGCGCTTGGTTGTAGCAAGGAATTACCACCGATACAGTGTCCAGGCGTGATTCTTCTTCAAGGTCGCGGTGCCGGTGCCTGATGCCCTCCAGATCTTCTGCCCCGCTGTTCTCCTGCAGTGTTTTACCTGTGCTCCGACCCGTCTCTAGCTGTGACCCGTCAGCGGCCTGCCCTAGAGACTGCCCGGCAGCTTCAGACTCATTCCTCCGGTTGGCAGAGCAAGCCTTTGCGAGTGGCTTCGCAGCAGCATCAGCATGCTCCGTGCCGCCAGTTTTCTGCTCTCTCACGTGAGATAGCCTCCTTAGGTGCAGCCTATTCTGTTTCATTTGCTGCTACAGCGCCGGTAAAAAACATTGACCCGATTACGATTGTGGACCAGGCCGCCTGCGGTTTCTTCCAGCGTTGCTGGTGCCCCATATCGGGTCAATATTTATGAAGAACGATGTAGGCATGATAGAAGCCACGGTCAGTAACCGTATCCGAGCTACGGTCCTCTTCGCAGGTCGACTTGCATCGAACCCTCATGAGATTGCAGATTACTATCGGCACACTAAGTGTGTCAAATACACGTTGTCCAAGCTGGAGCGGACGCAATGGCAGTGTGGAGGAACGCTCGCCGAAGGGTCTTATACTGCTTTTGTGCGGGAATGAGGTCATCGTCCCTAGAGGCTACTATGGACTAAACCCGCGCACGGTGCTCACATAGCTGTACGGCTTCGAGCATCGAACAATTACTAACCCGGCTTCCGCCTACGGCGTCAGTTATAAGGGTTGAACCAGTGTACCGTACACGCGAGGCGCCAAGAAACTACGCTTCTGTGGCTTGTCATGTTTTCACGATGGAGGTCTTCGGAGCAGGCATTCATTCTTCCTCTATCTTCTTAGGGCCAATAATCTTGACCAATGTTGCATGTTATAGACTTCGCCGATGCGGAGGTTCTGATAGAAATGGTGGAAGGCGTTAACCAGATCGTGGCTGTGGATGTTATCCTGAACCTGCCTCCCCTTATAACCGAAGATGGTATACGGGTCGCCCGTCACCGTACTCCTCATGAGGTAGGAGAGGAAGCTGTGCAGCTTCGCCCCAGAATGGTTGGGCCCTGTAAGACACCCTCCCCTGAAGCAGGCGGTCTTCATGCCAAAGTATCGGCCATACTCCTGAACTAGTACGTCGGCCGCCGCCCGATAAGTTTCCGCAATCTTGTGGCGTGTACTGTATAGCCAAAGTGTTCTTCAACAAAGTCACGAGCTAGCCTCACCTGTGACTCATAGTAACCGTCATCGATCATCAACCGCTCTATACTGCTCTTGACTTCTGAAGGTTCGGCATAGATCGCAGCCTCTTTGAATAGCTCCCGGTAACTGTGGGGCAAAATGACGGGCACACCCACGGCCATCGCTTCGATGATCACGCGACCAAAAGCCTCCACCCAATCAGGATGGGTGTAATAAACAAAAACATCCAATGTTGAAAGAAACTCTTTCGGATGTACTTCCTCGAATCCTAATACATGCCAGTTCTTTGGTAGACCTCCGAGCACTTTCCTAGGCACTTCTGCGCCTCCTAGCACATGCACTTCGTAGTCATCGGAGTCGGGGTAGATGGCAAGCAGTTCACTGGCATCTATAGGCCATTTAACGTCTTGATCCCTGGAGTGTCTCCCGATCCGGGGTCTCGGGCCACGCGGGGGACGTGACTCACGCCGCCACTCGTTCACGTCTATTAATTCTACCCAGTCCTCGCTTGCCAGCGTGATCTCCCTCAATTCCTCCTCATGGTGCTGGTAGAGCGCTTCCCGAACCAACGGGCCAATCGGGTACCATACTCCAGCCTTGCCGAAGTATCTTTGAAGGTGTTCTTTGCACTGAGTGATCGTATAAAGTAATCTGCCTCCATCGCCATAATGCCTCAGTGGTGTCTGGTTTACGATGACGTGTACGTTAGCTGCTTCCACGTCGGGCACAAACTGCTGCCAATCCTGGAGAATCGGCGGAAATTTTAGGATTAATGTATCGCAAGAGACCTTTTCTCCATAGACAAGCATTTGAACCCGGTCACCATCCAGCAACTCTCTTACCTTCTGATTGATCTTTGCGCTAGGACGATCATACCGGTACATTTGTATTAACCCAGTACGTAGACCCATCCGTTTCTGCGCCTTGATTTCCTCTACATTCGAGGAGGTGGTGCCGGCCGGAAGTCTAAAGTCCGACACAAGGATTACATCGAAATGGCGGCGTTCGCCCCTCTTTGCTTCCCTTGTCGGCCACATAGGCTCCGGAACGGGAAAGGGGCGGCTATCCTGGGGAAATTCGTAGCGAAGGTTCTCCGCCGTTTCGTGAAAGTGGGTCCGGCTCTCTTTGTATTCCTTTAGGATCCCCCTAACTACCCCGTGATAACCGAAGGCCTCACTTCCGGTTAGGGAGCTATTAGATTGCCGCACGAAAGAGAGTGGCCCGGTCGCTTCGTTTACCACGCTTTCGTCGCCAAATACCTTCTTGACGCGTTCTATGAACTCAACATCACCAGATAAGCGCACGCAATCCCAGAAACCGATTGCCTCCATCACTGGTTGGCGACGAAACATGAAGGAGGAGGGATTACCGAAGATATAGCTCAACATTCCCTTACGAGTGAACCTAAGATCAGAGGTAGCAAGGGCGGCCTGCGAAGTGTTGCCTATGACTAGCGGATTGCTGAGCAGATGCCGCGCCTGTTTTTCGATTTTCTCGGGGTGAGACCAGTCGTCAGCGTCATGACAGGTTGCGAATGCTCCCGTAGCCACCTTAAGGGCATGATTACGTGCTACATAAGTTCCACCGTTTGATTTGGTCCTTATCAACTGGACTCTAGAATCTCTTCTCACATAATCTTCTACAACGGGCACCGTAGCATCGGTACTGCAGTCATCGACAACCAGCACCTCCAGATTAGTCCATGTCTGAGAGAGCACCGATTCTAGCGCCGTTTGTATTGTGTCCTGTGCGTTATAAACGGGAACGATGACGGAGACTTTCGTATCACTCGACGCCTCGACTCGCTCCTGTTTGTCCTGCCCAGACCTTAGAGAGTCGAGAAGGGGATGACCAGCAGAAGCATCAAATGAGATCTTGGATATTCCGTGTAAGTCTAAAGCTTTGTTGACCCACTCTATCTGCGCTGATCTAGAAGCCTCGAGGTTCGCACGCGCAAGAAATAAATAGGCATAAGGTCTTACTTCGAGGGCTCGCGAGATTGCAAGTTTGGCAGCCTCTATATTACCAAGAGCCTCTTGGCACTCAGCCTCCACAATAGCAGCTTGTCGCAGGAGCACCTCATCATTCTCGCCTTGCAATGCCACGGGCAGCAGTTCCAGGCATTGCCGTGCTCCTTCCTCGCTATACTGGTCGGCATACCATAGAGATAGTTGCAAGGCGGCCTTGCTTTGCAGGGTAGGCTCCGAGCTCTCCGCAACTAGATTCTGTAAGTCCTTGAGTGCACGCTCGGTAAAGCCGAGAGCACGTAAGCGATTTTTGAGCTTCTGTATCTTTGCTTTGATCTCAGAAAGGCTGACAGTGGAAGTAGAGGGGGTAGACTCGCCGCCGGTAGCGTGGCCAAGCGTCCTGGTGTGTATGCGCCATATGTGTTGTTTAAGCTGTCTGCGCCATACGTTCTTTAGAGCTTTTTGTAGTTTGTGTCGTAGGCGGTTTAATCGGGTGCGCGCGCGCCGTACGCGCAGTCTTAGTCGATTGCGCATGCGCGTTACCCATTTTTTTAGTCGGTTGCGTCTGCGCCAAGTGCGCCTTATCCGCCGTCGCAGGGGAGGGATCAGGAAGAGCATGGTCCCGCTTATGGGCGCGCGCAAGGGCGCCGGAACCAACCTTTTTGGAAGCCTAGTCATCGAGTTCGTTTCTACCTCCCTAGCCGCTTAACTGCCCGGGATGAGCACTACATTGAATCGGCCAATCAGCAGGATACCATTCAGACTGATACGGATCCGCTTCATTAGTGTCACAATGAAGCCATGCCACAGTTAGACTACCCACGGGTGATTGTTGAAGATCAAGAGGAACTCAAGAAGCTCGAAAAACGCCATCGCTACAGCCACCTGTTCCATCGGGTGAGAATGCTTAGGCTTCTGAAGTCGGGAGAGTGTTCCAATCTGGCAGAAGCGGCCAAAGCCCTGGGCTACAGCCGACGCCAGTGCCAGAGGTGGTTTCTCAGCTACAAGCAGGAGGGTTTGGAGAAGCCTTTGGTGAGCAGGGTGAGCGAGCGTGGTCCCACGGAGCTGATCACAGAAGAAGCCTTCGAAGAGTTAGAAGAAGCCATGAAAAGAGGCAAGATCGCCACCATAGCCCAGGCGCATCGGTTTCTCCGGCAGAGGGGAGTGCACTATGCTCATCCTGAGAGCGTCGGAGCGCTTCTGAGGCGACGCAAGGTGAAGCTGAAAACCGGGCGGCCCCGCCACGAGAAGGCCGACAAAGAGGACCAAGAGGCTTTCAAAAAAAGTTCGCCGAGAAAGTTGAAGAGAGCGGCGAGCGCGAGTGTTACAACAAACCGCTGAAGATCCTGGCCTTCGACGAAGCACGTTTTGGATTGATCAACTGGCACACAAAGCGATATTGTCCGAAGGGCTTTCGCCCGCCCTACATCGTCAGAGGAGCCTACGAGTGGACCTATCTCTATGCAGCGCTCGATCCCACCAGCGGCGAGAGCTTGTGCCTTTACCTGCCTGGCATGGATAGCCTGTGTTTTCAGACTTTTTTGGAGCACCTGGGCGAAGCATATGCTGAGCATCACCTGGTAGTGGTACTCGATGGCGCTCCGAGCCACACTTCTGGGCAGATCACGTTGCCAGAGAACGTGAGCCTCCTGAGGCTACCTTCCTACTCCCCAGAATTGAATCCGGCAGAGAGATGGTTTCAGGAGTTCAGGCGGGCTCTCTCCAATAGGATCTTCGAGACCGTCGAGCTACTTCAAGGAGCGCTCACCGATACGCTTGAGCCCCTTGGAAGGACCCTGTTCGCTTACGATGCCTTGCTGGTTTCTCCTGGTGGGTGGAAGCAATCGAGTCTTTGGGACATCAATGCTCTTGATCGGTATGAGAACCAACTGGAAGGTAACATGCTCACTATAGCCCTCTTGCCAAGCAGCAACATCGTACTTAGGTAAGTCGCCAGACAAATTATTGTTGCTTGTACCTCCCGTCGGACATGGTAGCTCTCCGTGGGACTCAATCTCTTTGTGGCAATAAGGGACCCTAAGCATTCTGCGGGGACGCCTTCGATATACGACTCGTCAGAAAATAGGACAGCAATATTGTCACGGCTCGTATCTACTCCCACCACTGAGATTCCGGCATCCGCAAATGCCGCTGCCGAGCGGTAGACCGACTTATCCTAACCCGACTGTACCTAACCCTCTATCAGATGTGAATATGGTATTGCGTCTCGCATGTATTCTCCACGCAACTCATCTATCGGTCGCGGTGAGTGTGAGGTTGAGCGGCAACGTAGAGGAGGCGGTCCTACAGATGTACCTCTTGTGCATCTCCACCGATCACCACGTGACGCTCCTCGTTCGCCAAGTTTATGACTCGACCAGCGGCGCGGAATAAATTCGCCAGCAGTATAAAAAGTGGGGAACAGCCATGGCGCGGGGTCAAATCCAGTGAACAGTAAGCCAGGCTCTTCAAAGTTTGCTCAAGAGATTATAAATCATTCGTTTCCTAATCATCCCCTTCTTAATCTCCTCCATACTCCGGCTCTGTTGCTCCTGAGCCTCTTCAACAGCTTCCAAACTTTGCCGTTCCGCCCGATTCGCGCCCGCAACCGTGCCCGCAAGCGCGTCCGCAGGCTCAGGTTCTGGATCCGCCGCTCGAAGCCTCGGATGCGTCTTCTCAGCTGCTGGAGTTCCTGACGCTCCTCCGCCAACAAAGCGCTCTCCGACACCTCTTGGGCTCCCTCTAGCTCCTTGAGCCGCCGTTCGCGAACTTTTAGCTCTTCTCTGCGATCCTGAAGACGCCGGGTAAGCCTGCGCCGCTCCATGCGCCGCTCCATGCGCCGCTCGCTTAGTAGGGCGATCCGTACGCGGCCGAGTCTCTTCAGTAACCTTCGACTCTTTTTGGCCCGGAGGCGGCCGAGTTTCTCCAGTAATCTTCGACTCTTGCCGTTCTGCCGGATTCGTGTCCGCAAGCGTGCCCGCAGGCTCAAGTCCTGAATCCGTCGCTCTAACCTATCGAGACGCCGTCTTAGCTCTTGGGCTTCCTGGCGCTCCTCTGCCAAAGCGCTCTCCGCCTCCTGAGCGCTCTCTAACTCCTTAAGCCGCTGTTCGTGAATTTCGAGCTCTTGTTTACGAAGCTGAAGTTGCAGAGCGAGCTTCTGCCGCTTTATATGCCGTTCGCCTAGTAAGGTGAGCGGGGCGTACCACAGTAGTATCAGCATGCCTCGTAGCGCCTGTTTCCACTCGCGCTCCTGCAGATGGGTTCGTAGCTCAGCATTTAGTAGCCCACCGTAGTAAGCTTGGATATATCTTATCCCTACCTTACTTGCTTCCTCGTACTTCTTGTTTCCCTTTACATGCTTACGATACGAACGACGAACAATCAGCGATGCCTTCAACATCTTTGCGGGGTTGCCAGACATATTTGTGCCGTGTTGACGGTACTCGGCGACCACCTTACGGTAACATCCTACCGGGAACCTCCTCGCGATGCGCAAGCTTATATCGAGGTCCGCAGCGGGGCCCACAGAGGTATCGAAGCCGCCGACGGACTCGAAAACAGCCCGTCGGTACATCACCACAACTGGGGGGCCGATGTAGTAGTGACGCAACAGCGCGAGATAATGATCTTTCTCTACGTAGCGTTGTTCCCTAGTAGGAAGGGGTGATCCGTCGACCGCGATCACCCTGAAGTGACCGGAGACGAAGGCGCACTCCGGACGGACGTTGAGGTATCCAACACCTACCTCTAGCGCCTCGGGCAGCAAGCGGTCGTCGGCGTCCAAGAACACCACGTACTCCCCCTCGCTGCGAGCCAGTCCTGCGTTGCGCGCTGCGGAGAGCCCCTGGTTCTCTTGGCGGACCAAGCGCACCTCCGGGTAGCGGGCGGCTACCTCTGCGGTGTCGTCCGGCGATCCATCGTCGACCACAATGATCTCGAAGTTGGGGTAGCTCTGGGCCAGCACGCTCTCTATCGCCTCGCCCAAAAAGTGCGCCTGGTTGTAGCAGGGGATGACCACCGACACCAGCAACGGTGCGCCCTCCAGCTCCTTCCGGGGCTCACGAAGGTCGCGCCGAGCCTGTTCAATATCACTTGCCTGGGTACGGTTTACTGTCATGCTGGCCCCTCTGACTCACAGCGGTTTGCGATGTTCTTGACACATCTGGATCCTTGGTGCATGACGCTAACTTCGAAAGACCTGCCTACAGCAGGTTGCGCCGTCTTTGACCTATATGTGCACCTACGCTCCCTGATCCCCGCTGGGGAAAGCTGCGCAAGCGTTGATGCCCCTGTGATAGGGATGATCCAATTTCACTGCGACCCGCTATCAGGTGTGGTCAAATTTTGCTGAACAGCCCCAAGTTTTGGAGCCTTTGTGTCCTGTAGCTGCCCAGCGCCAATATTGCTCTAGCATCCTCATCTGTCAGACCTCCCGACGCTCCTTCACGAGGGTACTCTCTAGCTCTCGATACTCTCATTATTAAATATTTCGAGCTGCTAGGCAAACAAGCCAATGCCCCTGTAGGGGATGCCCTTGATCCCGTGTAACACGAGGCTTGTTACGGGTGAGACTTAACCATGGGCTCAGACTTCTCTGGCAGACCGAAGAGCTGCTGTAAGGTCTGGAGGAAGAGAAGGACACAGCAAGAAAATCTTCCGCGAAAACTTCAAAGACGCAGGGGTGGGGATCGTCTCGGGCGATTCCAAGAAGAGCGGCAAGAAGCAGATAGTTTGCACGGTCCACTTCGGGCTCGCCAGCGCTAAGAGCCTGCGGTCTTGGCAAGGCGAACGCTTTCCTAAGGAAACTCAAGGTCCTAGATGTAGCCCGGGCGGCGCTTGCGAAGTTCGGCGATGAGCAGCATAAGGTGCAGCTCCGTGTAGATACCCTGGGGAACAGTCAGGTAGGCATCCGAGGGGACTCCCTCGATGGCTTAGGAAAGGTAGAAACGCTGGTATTGGAGTCCTCAGAGGGCATATCGCTCGCAGCATTTTGTAAGCGTGCTATAACATACTAAAGAAGAGGTCCAAGCAGGCCTGGAGGGTATCTTCGAGAAAGACCCTAACACCGTTGCGGTCCTGGGCGACTGCCGAGAACCCTGGGGACCTTTCGTCCATGCAGGAGTCGTAAATTCTATGGAGAAAGGTCAGTAAAAGTACCGCTTCCAACTCTTCGGAGACCTGGGCCCTAGCATAGCAACCAGCGGCTTGGGGATCGTTTACCCCGACATAGATGCCACCGAAGCGAAGCAGATCCTAGTAGAGTCAGCGAATTGTTTAGCGAACGGCTAGAGTTCACGATTGTTGCGTCGGGAGGACGAATTAAACAACGTCATAAGTTGGTACAAGAACGTGGAGAATAGGCGCAAGAAAGAAGCAGAGCAGGTTGAGAAGGCGTACTCCTGGCTGACTATCCACTATTCCAGCCGGCGTTACAAGCTTGCAGGTACCCTCTCAGAGGGGGCACCTCGAGTGCCCGGCATGCAGAAAGTAGTACGAAGCGAGCTAACAAAGACACTGGTGCCGATGAGATCGAGCAGTACGCCGGGGTCATCGATGGCCCCTCACCGCTGCCACCATGGCTTGGAAAGCCGCGTACATGCCGACGACGGGCGCGTGGTCCTAATCTCGGAGATTGGGCTGCTCCACGTATGACAGCTATGATCGAGAGTGCTAGAGTACCCGGAGGTGAACTCAGAATGGACACCGCAAAACAGACTTTACCAAACTATTAAGGGAGGAATCTAGATCTACGCTTGGGTTAGCGTTCAGATGAAACGTGGGGAGCAGAGCAGGCTCACACTGTGGCTCCGAACTTACCAACAGAATCTTCAAGTCCACAAACAGCAGCTCCGACTCTATGAACAGCGGCTGCAAGCTCTTAGTAAGTGGCCCAGATACCGTGAAGAACGGCATGCTGAAGAGTTAGAGAGCGCCTTGGCGAAAAGAGCCCAGGAAGCCTGGTGGCTAAGAAAGCGTATCTAGGTCCTAGCGCTACAAATACAAAAATCGGATCAGTGAGCGCGAAATGGGCGAATCTGCAAGACTCGAGAGTTATTGAAGAGGCTCGGCCGCATTCCGGGCCAAAGTACGGGGATGACGAAGGATCACGAAGCTCCAAAAGGAGTATCAAAGAATACTATGGAAGGCTTACGAAACCGGTATGAGGCTTTGGCAGTATTGGTATAGTGATCCGCTGTTCGACGAGGTGCGAGCTCGTATCCGAGAGCGCGAGTGGAAGCGGGCGCTTAGGGTCCTACTGATGCTACTGCGCTACCCCCCGCTAGGGCTCACCCCACTAAACGAGCGGCGTATCCAGGCTCGTCAACGGCGAGTTAAGAAGTTACGGAGCAGGCTGGCAAGGGAACGCCAGATAGTCGAAGGGCTGAGAAGGCGGGATCAGCGCTTAACGCTACAGACGCAAAACAAGACGCGAGAGGC
>Ga0126314_10001878_pt1 | contig 10312 bp, 8 predicted proteins | sample Plot105B_FD_92535 | JGI IMG/M metagenome (GOLD analysis project Ga0126314, IMG submission 92535) | Serpentine soil microbial communities from UC McLaughlin Reserve, CA, USA - Plot105B | ecosystem: Environmental > Terrestrial > Soil > Grasslands | place: USA: UC McLaughlin Reserve, Lake County... | reverse complement strand
GTGGCCGACCTCATCGAGCGGCGGTCCACCCATGGTGACGAGGGCGCGGGCATCGTGCTCGGTCCCAATGTGATGTCGGTGATGAAGGGCCTTGCGCTGCACGAGGCTGTCGCCGCCGCCGGGCATCCGGTGGGCCTGGCCCGAATCACCGACGCTTCGGGACGCGTCCTCCAGCAGACGGCGTACGCGATGCCGGACCTGCCGCTCCCGGCGACGACGATTCACCGCAACCACCTGCTTCGCGTCCTGCGTGCCGCGTCACCCGCGCCTCGTCTCGGAGTGACGCTCTCCCGTCTGGAGCGCGGCGCGGACGGCGTGGACGTCGCGTTCTCCGACGGAACGGCGGGCCGCTACGACGTCGTGGTCGGCGCGGATGGCATCCGCTCCGCCGTGAGGAGCCAGGTCTGCGGGGCCGAGGTCTCCTCGCGCTACTCCGGCTACACGTGCTGGCGCTTCGTGGTCGACGGCCACTTCGAGGACGCGGTGGTGGAGATGTGGGGCCGTGGCAGGCGCGTGGGCGTGGTGCCACTGGGTGAAGGAAAGTCCTACGTCTTCCTCACGCTCAACGCCCCGCGTCGCGCGCCTCCGCCGTGGAGGGACCTCGCCGGCCTCCGGGCCACCTATGCGGGGTTCGCGGACCCGGCCCGCTCCGCGCTGGCGGCGCTCAAGGGCCTGGATGGCGTGCTGCACAACGACATCGAGGATTGCTCCGCGCCGCGCTGGTGGAGGCCTGGAGTCGCGCTGCTGGGCGACGCCGCGCACGCCGTGACGCCCAACCTGGGGCAGGGGGCGGGGCTCGCCATCGAGGATGCCGCCGCGCTCGCGCAGCTCCTCGCGACGATGGGCCCCACGGACGCGGCGCTGGCCCGCTACGAAGGCCTCCGTCGCCCGCGCGCGGAGTGGATCCGCGACCGCTCGTGGACGCTCGGAAAGGTCGCCCAGTGGGAGAGCGGTCTCGCACGGGGTCTGCGCGACGCGGCGCTGGTGTGGACACCGGAGTCGGTGGCCCGCAAGGAGCTCGAGAAGGTCGTTCGCGACATGCCCGGCGTGCCCGTCGGTTGATCCGGAGCGGTCCCCGAAGATACATGCCCTCCCTTGCAGGATGGGCGTTCAGTGCCTAACTCCTCCCGGCATCCAGGAACCTGGATCTTCGCGCCGTGAGCGGGAGGCATCGTGTCGTCGAATCGCGACCCCGAAGAGCTCTTGACGCCGACGGAGGCCGGGCATGTCCTGGGCCTCTCGCCCGACACGGTGCGCGTGCTCTGTGACAAGGGCCGCCTGCCCGCCCTGCGCACCATGAGTGGCCGTCGGCTGGTGCGCCGGTGTGACGTCGAGCGCCTGGCCGAGGAGCGCCGCCGCAAGGCTCCGCCCTCGGAGCAGGCGAACAGGACGTGACGCCCTCGTTCATGTCACCCCAAGAGGCCGTGAGACGAAGACCCCGAAGATAGACAGCGAATCGTGGCATGGGGCTGCTCGTCCGGGCCCGAAAGGATGGCCCGTGAATGTGAAGAACGAGCGGCCCGAGACAGTCCCGCCGCCCGGCGGTGAAGCCGCGGTGTTGTTCGAGCTCATCTGGGCGTCGCTGGTCGACCTGCTGGGGACCCCGGCCACGGCGACGCTCATCCGCCGCAGCCTGAAGCTCGCCGCGCAGGCCGCGCCCGAGCTGCAAGGCATCTTGGTCAGCAGGGAGCGCTTCGAGTACCGCCTGGTCCTTCCCCCTGAGTGGCGGGACGGCACCCTTGGAACGCTGGACGGCCTGCGCGCGTTCGCACGTGAGCTGCAACCGCTCCTGCAGGAGCTGACGGGTCCGGTGGTCATCCGCAGGCTCCGCGGGATTCCCGAAATCGAGCGCTGCCGCCTGTTTCATCCAGAGGATGAGTCATGATTGCCAAGAAGACCTCTCTCGAGTTCGAGACCACGGGTGACGTGGCGCTGGACCGGATTCTCGGGGGCGGAATTCCCTCCCGCTCCATGGTGGTCATCGCCGGTGAGCCCGGGTCCGGGAAGACGGTGCTGACGCTCCAGATGCTCTTCCACGCGGCGCGGCAGGGAAAGAAGTGCCTCTACTTCACGACGCTCTCCGAGCCGGCCCTCAAGGTCATCCGCTACATGCAGTTGTTCGACTTCTTCGATGTCGAGCTGCTCGACAAGCAGGTCATCTTCGTGGACCTCGGCGCGTGTGTGCGCGAGGGGGCGGAGCGGACGCTCGCGGAGATTGAAGCGCGCGTCGAGAAGCATGAGCCGGGCTTCGTGGCCATCGACAGCTTCCGCGCCATTGGCGAGCTGCTCCAGCACCAGGGCGTCGGGGCGCGTCCCTTCATCTATGACCTGGCGGTCCAGACGGCGAGCTGGGGCGCGACGACGCTGCTCGTCGGCGAATACACCCGGGACGAGTTCCCCGTCTTCGCCGAGTTCGCGGTGGCCGATGGCATCATCCGGCTGGGCAGTGAGCGACAGGAGCTCACCTCGGTGCGGGAGCTGGAGGTCCTCAAGCTGCGCGGCGCGGGCTACACGTCGGGCCGGCACTTCTTCGACATCAGCAAGGCGGGCGTCTCGTTCTACCCGCGCGTGAGCACTCCCGAGGACACCCAGGTGCAGTCCAGCGTGGACGTGGGAGCGCGTGCCACCATGGGGGTCGAGGGCCTGGATGACCTGCTCGGAGGAGGGCTTCCGGGCGGAAGCGCGACGGTGGTGCAGGGGGGGACGGGAAGCGGAAAGACGCTGCTCAGTCTCCAGTTCCTCCTGGAGGGGGCCCGCAAGGGCGAGAAGGGCGTCCTCTTCACCCTGGAGGAGTCCCCCGACCAGCTCCGCACGATTGCGCGCAGCGTGGGGTGGGACCTGGCCTCGTTCGAGGCGCAAGGCAAGCTGGTCATCAAGTACGCGTCACCCGTGGAGCTGTCGACGGACCGCTTCCTCTACGAGGCGCGCAAGGAGGTGAGCGCGCTGGGGGCCACCCGCGCGGTGTTCGACAGCCTGACCACCATGTCCCTGGGGGTCTCCTCGGAGCGTCGCTACAAGGAGATGGTCTACGCCATCGCCAAGCACATGCGCGGCGCCGGCGTCACGCTCCTGATGACCGTGGAGTCCGAGCAGCTGCTGGGCACCGCGTCCATCTCCGGTCACGGCGTCTCCTTCATCGCCGACAACCTCATCCAGCTGCGCTACGTGGAGATAGGCAACAAGCTGGAGCGGGCCATCTCGGTGCTCAAGGCGCGCGGCATCAAACACAACTCCGAGCTTCGCTCGATGACCGTGGGGGCTGACGGCTTGAAGGTGATTGAAGGGCGCTTCAGGGACCTGCGAGGCGTGCTGACGGGCCTGCCCACCCGGGAGCCGAGGGACACCCAATGAGCGCCGACTACGAGGCCGAGCTGGGTCGCATCGCGCGGACGCTCTCCGAAATCGCGCGCACGCTCGAATCGGCCGACGGGGCCGAGGAGCGCGTCCATCGCACGCTGGAGCTGACGCGGGAGCTGGTCCCCTATCGGCGGGTCTCGCTCCTGAGGGCGTTCGCGGGCACTCCGTACACGCTGTTCGTCGTCCCCGAGCTGCACGCCGCGGAGCGCCACGCGCTGCTCTCGACGCTCACCCGGCTCTTCCGTCTCATCGCGCACTCCGACGAGATTGGCCGCTCGTCGGATGCGCATCCGCACCTGACCTTGCCGTTGATGGGGCTGGACGAGGTCATCGGCCTGGTGCGCATGGAGCCGTCCGCGAACATCTCCTACGACGTGCAGCATCTTCGACTGCTCTCGGTCATCGCGGCGCAGCTTGGCGCCTACTTGACGATGATAAAGCTGCGCGACGAGGACGCGCAGCGGACCCGCGAGCTCGCCGCGGCCCATGACTTCCAGCAGATCCTCGTGGGCGCCGTCAGTCATGATTTGCGCAGTCCGCTCACGGTCATCACCACGGTGACCTCCCAGCTCCTGCGCAAGACGGAGGACCCCAAGCGGGCGAAGGCCATCGAGCGAGCCCTCCGCAGCGCGGAGCGGGCCAATCGCATCATCAACGACCTCCTGGATGTCACGCATGCGCGCGTGACGCGGCACCTGCCCGTGTCCCGGCAGCGCATCGACCTGCTGGCGCACCTCCAGGACGCCCTTGAGGACATTGGCCTGGCCAATCCCGGCCGGGAGCTTCAGCTGGAGGCGGAGGCGGAGGCGGTCCTGGGGGATTGGGACCCAGGTCGCCTCACGCAGGTGGCGACCAACCTCATCAGCAACGCCCTGCAATATGGAGCGGAGCGAGCGCCCGTTCGGGTCACCCTCCAGGCGGACCGCGACGAGGTCGTCCTCTCCGTGCACAACCAGGGGGCCGCGATACCCGAGGACCTGGTGCCGGTGCTGTTCAATCCCTTCAGACAGGGCAAGCACGCGCAGCGGCGCATGGTGGGCGGGGGCCTGGGACTGGGGCTCTACATCGTCGAGCAGATTGTCCGAAGCCACGGTGGGACGGTGGCCGTCCGCTCTTCCGAGGCCGAGGGGACGACCTTCACGGTGGTGCTCCCCCGGTGGGTGTCGGGTCGGCGTGCGAGCGGAGGCGCTTCCGCGCAGGGCGCTGAGCTTGGACCCGAGCTCGCGTCCACGGAGCGTGGGAGCCCTGTCTCCACCACGGTGATGGTGGTCGAGGACGAGGACGAGGTCCGGCTCGGCATTTCGGAGATTCTGGAGAGCAGGGACTACAAGGTGGTGCTCGCGCCGAATGGCCAGGTGGCGCTCGAGCTGCTTCAACAGGGCCTGCGCCCCAGCCTCATCCTCCTGGACATCCGGATGCCCGTCATGGATGGCGAGGCGTTCTACAACGCCTGTCGGGACGACCCCGAGCTCTCCTCGATTCCGCTCCTGGTCATCTCCGCGGATGCCGCCACCGCCGTGAAGCTGACTCGCAGTGGCGCGTCGGGCTACCTGCCCAAGCCCGTCCAGCCGGAGACGCTGCTGCGCGCCATCGAGACCTACTCTCAATAAAGCCCGAGAAAATCCCGTGTCGATCTCCTGGGAGCACGTTCGTCGTGAGGTTGAAGGCGACGTCCGCCTCTTCCAAACCTCCGAAGGAGCCGCACCATGGGTACCAAGATCTTCGTCAACCTCCCCGTCGAGTCGCTGGACCGCGCCGTCGGCTTCTTCACGAAGCTGGGCTACACGTTCAACCCCCAGTTCACCGACGCCAACGCGACGTGCATGGTCATCAGCGAGCACATCTACGCGATGCTGCTGGTGAAGCCCTTCTTCAAGAGCTTCATCAAGAAGGAGATCTCCGATGCGACGAAGTCGACCGAGGTCATCATCGCCCTGACCGTGGACAGCCGCGAGGCCGTCGACGCGCTGATGGAGAAGGCGCTGGCGGCGGGGGCGAAGGAGTCCAAGGAGAAGATGGACCAGGGCTTCATGTACCAGCGCAGCTTCGAGGACCTGGACGGGCACCAGTGGGAGAGCTTCTGGATGAACCCGGCCGCCATCCAGTCGTAGCCCCACCTGGGCGAGGGGTCGTGAAAATCTACAGAGGGCAGGAAAAAGGGAAGCCAATCAAACATTGAGAAATCGAGAATTCGAGATTAAGCTCATTTGAGCACTTCTCGACTCGGAGTCTCTTGATGAAGCAGTCCTTCCTGTCCTTGTGGATGACCCTGGCTGTGCTCACGCCGCTGCATGCCGGTGCGCAGAGTGCCATTGTCGCGTTCGGCGACAGCCTGAGCGACAACGGCAACAACGGTGTCTCCACCAGTGGTCCGCAGACTCAACCGGCCAGTCAGATCTACGGTGTCTGGGTCAAACAGCTCGCCACCGCGCTCGGGTTGCCGCTCACGGCCTCCGACGACGGCGGAACCAACTACGCACGCGGTGGGGCGCTCACGAGCGGAATGACCACCCAGGTGAACTCCTACCTGAACAAGGCGCCGCAAATCACCCCCACGACGCTGTTCACGTTGTGGGGGGGTGCCAACGACATCAGCCGGAAGGTGGAGGAGAACCCGCTGAACTCGTCGGCCATCAAGGCCGCGGCGGCCCAGGCTGCTGCGAACATCGAGGCGCAGATTCGCAAGTTGGTGGCCGCGGGCGCCAAGAAGATTGTCTGGGTGAATCTTCCGCCCTTGGAGAAGACGCCGAAGGCCCGAATCATTCCGGGCGGCCTGGGCACGTATGTGTTCGCGCCTCCTGTCACTCACTTCAACAGCCTTTGGGTTCTGGCGCTGAAGCGGCTTCGCACCGACTACCCGACCGTGACCTTCCATGGCGTGGACGCTCACAGGCAGATGAATCTCATCATCGCGTCTCCGTCGGCGTATGGGCTGACGAATGTGAAGGACTCGTGCGAAGGCAAGGCGGTCAACCCGGACAAGTACCTGTTCTGGGACCTGGCCCACCCGACCAGCTACGGGCACAGCATCTTCGCGGACATCGTCTATGACCTGGTCTCGGATATCCCAGGCTTCGGTGCGCCGTTCCCGGTGGATGCTTCCGTGCTGGCCTCCGACACCCGCTTGTAGCCCGCTCGGTCCCTGCTCGCGCCGCTCCCCTTGACGTTCTAGGGGAGCCGTCGATACTGTCCCCTAGACACTCTAGGGGACTCGATGCAAGTCGACTTGCTGCAGGGGACGCTGGACATGCTCATCCTCAAGACGCTCACGGGCGGGCCCATGCATGGCTACGCGGTGGCGAGCTGGCTCCAGCGCACGACGGATGACGCGTTGTGTGTGGAGGAGGGCTCGCTGTACCCGGCGCTCCACCGGATGACGCGGCGGGGGTGGGTGAAGGCGGATTGGGGGGTGTCGGAGAACAACCGCCGCGCGAAGTTCTACACGCTGACGGCGCAGGGACGGCGGCAGCTCAAGGAGGAGTCCTCCTCCTGGGAGCGGCTGACGCAAGCCGTGGCCAAGGTGCTCCACGCCCAGCCGGCGACGCAGGGCGCTTGAGGGGGAGGGGACCTGGCCATGCGCTGGATTGAAGACCGCTATCACGCGCTGCGCGCCCTGGTGCGACGCGGGCAGTTGGAGACCGATGTCTCCGACGAGCTGGAGTTCCACCTCGCCATGCGCACCGAGGAGTACGTCGCGCGCGGGATGACGCCCGAGGCGGCGCGCGCGGAGGCGCTCAAGCGCTTCGGCAGCGTGGACGCCTATCGCCAAGAGACGCGCCTGATTGACCAGGGCATGGCGCGCGAGGTGCGCCGCACGGAGCTGTGGGACATGGCGCGGCGTGAGACGCGGCAGGCGCTGCGCTCGCTTTCGCGCAGCCCGTCCTTCGCCTGGATGGCGGTGCTCACGCTGGCGCTGGGGCTGGGCGCGACGACGGCGCTGTACTCGGTGGTGGACGCGGTGGTGCTGCGCCCGCTGCCGTACGCGGCGCCGGAGCAGCTCGTCTGGCTCGACAGCCCGGTGCCCAGGCTGGGACCGGAGGCGACGTGGGATTTGTCCGAGGCGGGCTTCCACCACTTCGCCCGCGAGGTCCGCGCCTTCGCATCGCTGGGGGCGTTCGACCAGTACAACGGCAGCCTCGCCGCTGACGACGGCGCCACCCGCGTGGACGTCGCCACGGTGTCGGCGGGCATGATGGACGTGCTGCGCGCACGCCCGGCGCTCGGTCGGCTCATCACCCCGGACGTCGACACGCCCGGCTCCCCACGCGTGGTGGTGCTGGGCCACGACTTCTGGGTGCGGCGGTATGGCGCGGACCCGCGCGTGGTCGGCACCTCGATTCGCCTGGACGACGAGCCCACGGAGGTCATCGGCGTCATGGCGCCGGGCCTCCACCTGCCGGATGACGCCGTGGACCTCTGGGCGCCGCTGCGGATGGACCCGACGAGCCCGCCGGTGAACTCGCACTGGGTGCGCACCATCGGCCGGCTCAAGGAGGGCTTCACCGTGGAGCAGGCCCAGTCCGAGCTCACGGGGCTGACCGGGCGCCTGCCGGAGCTGTTCCCCCGGGCGTACCAGGAGAGCTTCATTCGCGAGACGGGGTTCACCACGCGGGTGAGGCCGCTCGCGCGCCACGTGGTGGGCGACGTGGGCCGGGTGCTGTGGATTCTGCTCGGCTCGGTGGCCCTGGTGCTGCTCATCGCTTGCGCCAACGTGGCCAACCTCTTCCTCGTGCGAGCGGAGGCGCGCAGGCGCGAGCTGGCGGTGCGCTCCGCGCTGGGCGCCGGACGCGGAGACCTGGCCTGGCATGCGCTCACGGAGAGCCTGCTGCTGTGCGGGGTGGCGGGCGCGCTGGGACTGTTCCTCGCGCACGGGGCGCTGCGCCTGCTGGTGTCGCTGGAGCCGACGGGGCTGCCGCGCCTGCGGGAGGTGGGGCTGGGCTGGCACGGCGTCCTGTTCGCCAGCGGGCTGGCGCTGCTGGCCGGAGGGGTCTTCGGGCTCTTCCCGCTGCTGACGGGCCACAAGGACCTGGCGCGGCTGCGCGAGTCGGGACGGGGGCTGACGTCCTCGCGCCGCAGCAACCTGGTGCGGGGGGGAATGGTGGTGGGGCAGGTGGGGCTGGCGGTGGTGCTGCTGGCGGCCGCGGGGTTGATGCTGCGCAGCTACTGGACGCTGCACCGTGTGGACCCCGGGCTCGACGCGAGGAACGTGCTCACGTTCGACATCGTGCTCCCACGCACGCGCTATACGAACTACGACGAGGTGAACCGCTTCCACCGCGAGATGCTCGCGCGCATCGAGGCCCTGCCGGGCGTGACGAACGCCAGCGTCTCCACGCACCTGCCGCTGCGGCGTTTCGGTGGGTGCGCGGCCATGGCCGCCGAGGGCCAGTCCACGGAGCCCAACAAGCAGCCCTGCGTCACGTCGCCGGGAGCGGCGCCGGGGTACTTCAAGGCCCTGGGAATCCCGCTGGTCCAGGGGCGCGAGTTCACCTGGGACGACCTGGAGCGGAAGGCGGACGGCGTGCTGGTGACGAAGGCGCTCGCCGAGCGGCTCTGGCCGGGACAGGACGCGCTGGGCAAGGGCCTCCGGGGCAATGGCCTGGGGCCGCCGTACTACAGGGTCATCGGCGTGACGGGGCCGCTCAGGGCCCAGGGGTTGGACAAGCCTCCCGCGGAGGCGGTGTTCTTCCCGCTCGCGCCGGCCGAGGGCCTTCCGCTGTGGGGGCCTCGCCGCTCTCCCACCGTGGTGGTGCGCACGGCGACCTCGCGCCCGGAGCTGCTCACGCCCGACATCCGGCGCATCCTGGCGGAGCTGGACGACACGGTGCCGATGGCCAACGTGGAGACGATGGAGCGCGTGGTGGCGAAGTCGCCGTCGGTGGCGCGGGCGTCATTCACGCTGTTCCTGCTGGGCATCTCCGGGGGAATGGCGCTGCTGTTGAGCGCGGTGGGGCTCTACGGCGTCATCGCCTTCATCGTGGGACAGCGGCGCGGGGAGCTGGGCATCCGCCTGGCCCTGGGCGCCCGCGCGGCGCAGGTGGCCAGCATGGTGGTGCTCCAGTCGCTGCGCTTCACGGGGCTGGGAATCCTGCTCGGCTTGCTGGGCGCGCTGGCGATGGGGCAGGTGCTCGGGGCGCTGCTCTTCGAGGTGAACGCGGCGGACCCGCTCGTCCTCGCGGGCGTGTGCGGGCTGCTCGTCACCCTGGCCGTGCTGGCCAGCTATGGGCCCGCGCGCCGCGCCTCTCGCGTGGACCCGGCCGAGGTGCTGCGCTCGGAGTAGCCTGACGCCGCCTCATTTCACCCGGAGCCACGACAGTGCCTGGAGGGACGAGAACCAGGCACCCGCGACGAGGAGATGGCGCAGGTGGTTCAGCCGCGCCCAGAGCAGCGCGCTCTCCACGGACGCCGGGCTGTCGGGCGCCTGCATCAGCCGCATCATGGTGGGGATGAAGTACGAGAAGGTGAAGAGCCTGTCCACGAGCGCCACCAGCGCGGCCAGAAGCCACCAGAAGCGCAGCGGCCCCGTGGCGCGTGTGGCGAAGGAGAGGCTCGCCAGGGTGAGCAGCGTCAGCGGCCCGGTGCTGACGAAGGCCCAGAAGCGCCGCCCCACGTCGTCCTGTCGCGCCGCCTCCGCGAACCAATGCGCGGCCGTGGGGTCGAGCCACCTGGGAAGCACGATGCGGTGCTCATAGAGCCCCGCGCCGAACGAGACGCCCAGGTTGAGCACGAAGAGCCACAGGAAGAGTTCCGCCGCCGACGGCTTCAGGTTCATCATGCGGGCAGGATGCGTCCCATGGCGCGCGAGCGTCTTTCGTGCCCTTGTGCTGTTTTTCTGAATCCTGCGGTGTTCCCCATGGACCCCCGACACGCCCTCCTCGCGCAGATTGGCTCCGACATCGTCCGTTTCCAGGATGCCTCCGCGGAGTTCGACGCGGCCGTCGGGGAGGTGCTCGCG
>Ga0126314_10001877_pt1 | contig 10313 bp, 11 predicted proteins | sample Plot105B_FD_92535 | JGI IMG/M metagenome (GOLD analysis project Ga0126314, IMG submission 92535) | Serpentine soil microbial communities from UC McLaughlin Reserve, CA, USA - Plot105B | ecosystem: Environmental > Terrestrial > Soil > Grasslands | place: USA: UC McLaughlin Reserve, Lake County... | reverse complement strand
CGGGCGGCTCAGAAGTCTGAGATGAGGTAACGATCGCCGGCGCCCGGGCGTCTGGGATCGGGATGCCACGCTGAACCTGCCCCCTGACGAGGCGGACGTCGGCCTGCGGCGGGTCTTCATGCCGCAGCCGGCGCACGCGTGGCCGCCGCGCGGAGAAGCGCCATGGGCTTGTCGATTCCGGCAAGCGTGTCGAGCCCCAGCAGGGCGCTGGCGAGCTCTTCGAGCGCTGCGGCCTCCATGGTCAGCTCAGCGTTGGCCTGGAACTTCGAGACGACTCGGTGCTCGCCTAACGGGTTATCCGGACTGCCAGGCGCATGCGGCAGGTACGCGTCGAGCTCGCTGCCCCCGCGCACCATCAGGCGTGCACCGCCGGCGAAGCGCGACGCCGGAACGCCCTCGGCGAGCGGCTCAAAGCGGACGCACTCGCTGAGAGCGAGCACCTGGGGGTCGCTGATGGCGGCCGGCGAGAAGGCGGAGAGCCCGAGGTGTCCGTGAACGAGCTGGTGGGCGACCGCAAACGGGAGGCTGAACTTCGCGTCGTAGGGCGTCGTCGGGCGTCTCTTTCGCGCAAGCGGCTCCAACACGATCGGCACGCCCTCGGCGGGGACGCGGACCACGATCTCGATCACGCCCTCGGCATCGAGCCGATGTTCGCGCGCGAGCTCCGCCACGGCCCAGGTGCTCGAGTGAACGAAGTGGCAGGCCGGGAATGCCTTGATCGACACCCGCGGCAGCTCCCAATGCTCGCCGAGACCGTCGCACATCGACAAGGCGGTGTTCGCTGGTACATCGGTGTGCGACGCGAGGAGGCCGAAGCGGCCCTCGAGCACCGTCGCGGGGCCCGTCACCCCGACGGCCGCGAGGAGCGCTGCCTGCACCCCTGCCTGAGCCGCCCAGCCCGCGTGAAGCGGCTTGGTGGCCGAGCCGTCGGCCAGGTACTCGAACAGCCCGGCCGCGAAGCTTCCCGCGATTCCGAGTGCGTTCGCGGTCTGCGCGGGATCGCTACCGAGCAGCCGGCAAGCCGCCGCGGTGGCTCCGAAGGCGCCGCAGATCGGAGTAGGGTGAAACCCGCGCGCGTAGAGGCCGTCCGCGACGGCGATCGCGACCCGCAGGGCCACCTCGCAGCCGACCCCGTAGGCGTCGAGCAGCTCGGCGCCCGCTACGCCGCGCTTCTCGCCGACGGCGAGCGCGGCCGGAAGGACGACCGTGCTGACGTGACAGATACCCGCCTCGTGTGTGTCGTCGAAGTCGAGCGCGTGGCATCGGGTGCCGTTCGCGAACGCTGCCAGCGCCGCCGGTTGCCGGTCCGGCTCGCCCAGGAGCGAGGCATCTGACCGGCCGCCCTGCTCGAGTGCCACCGCCGTCGCGGCGGCACCCTCTTCGAGCGCCACCGCAGCAAGCCCGCAACCGACCGTGTCGAGCACGTGCAGCCTGGCGCACTCGACGACCTCGGGCGGAATCGCGCGTGAGGGTTGCTCGACCGCGAAGCGGGCGAGCCGCTCGGCGAGCGGGTGGCTCGTCACGGCCCCCAACGATGGCAGGGGGCGCGCAACAGTGCGGTCCGGCGGTGGCCAGGGGGCGTCGGTATCGTCGCCGAGCGGCGCGTCAGCTGCGGCCGCCGTACCCCATGACCGCGTCCGCCGGGACTTCGGCCCATTCGAAGTGGACGGCGGTGCCGGTGAGATCGAAGACCCGCATCACCGTCGGTGACCCGGCGATCAGCTGCAACGGCAACCCCGTTCGCAATCCCGCCCGGGAGGCGTGCAGCAGTGCCCGGAGTCCGCTCGAGTCGATGAAGCGGAGGCCGCGCAGATCGACGACGATCGGCCGGCCGTCCCGCTGGGCGGCGTTCAACGCGGCGACGAGCTGCGGCGCGCTCCCGAAATCGAGCTCGCCTACGAGGACCAGCCAGTTCCGTCCGTCGCGGAGGTGATGGCTGAGGTCGAGTATCGGGCCGGCCGAGGCGCCGCCGTTGCTGCCGTTGGAAGAGGGGCCAGGACGGTACATGGGACCTCACAATCGGAATGGCGAGGTCCGTCCGGCGACGATCCAGGTGGAGCATCGGCGTCCGTCCCAGTCGTGGGACAAGATCCTCCGATCCCCGCGGGAGAGATCGAAGTCTCGGAACACAGCTTACGCCCGAAGTCAAACGTCCGCCAGTGCGTCGCCGCAGCGGACGACGCACTAGGTTTCCGGCGAGCGCACCGCACCGGACCGAGGGAGAGCAGATGCCGTCAGTCGAGACCGTGCACGGGCCTGTCGACGTGGAGGAACTCGGCCGCACGCTGATCCACGAGCACTTCCGTGCGACCGACGAGGGCGTGCGCCACCAGTTCCCTCATCTGTACGACGAGCAGGAGGAGTGGGAGAACGCGATCGCGGACGCGAACGCCGTCAAGGGGCACGGCATTCGCACGGTCGTGGAGCCGAGCGCGCTCTTCCTCCAGCGCGACGCGGCTTTCTCGAAGCGCGTGGCTGACGAGGCGGGGATACAGGTCGTGCTCGCCACGGGGGTGTACACCTACGACCACCTGCCGCAGCCGCTTCTGAACCGGGACGAGGACGCGCTCGCCGACATCTTCGTCCACGAGATCGAGAACGGCATCCAGGGCACCGGCGTGAAGCCCGCGTTCATCAAGTGCGCTGCCGACGAGCCGGGTCTCACGCCGAACGTGGAGAAGGTGCACCGGGCGGCGGCGCGCGCGAGCAACCGCACCGGCCGGCCGATCATGGCCCACTCGCGGCCCGCGAGCGGGACCGGTCTGGAGCAGATGCGGGTCTTCACCGAGGAGGGCGTCGACGCGGCGAAGGTGCACGTCGCCCACACCGGCGACACCGACGACCTCGATTACATCCGCCGCCTCCTCGCGACCGGCTGCTGGATCGGCATGGACCGCTACGGCCTCGACATCTTCCTGGCCACGGACCGCCGCAACGCCACGGTGCTTGCTCTTCTCGAAGAGGGCTACGCGAACCGCATGTTCCTCTCGCAGGACTACTGCTCGACGCTCGACTGGTTCGCTCGCGAGGTGCAGGACTACCTGAAGGCGAACGAGGTGCCCGACTGGTCGATGACGTTCCTTTTCGAGTCGGTGATCCCGACCCTCCGCGAAGGCGGCATGACCGACGAGCAGCTCGATCAGATGATGGTCGAGAACCCTAAGCGGTGGCTAGGATCGTGATCGCTCCCGCGGGCGTGGTGTAACGGCTGCACAAGAGCCTTCCAAGCTCTTAGTACGGGTTCGATTCCCGTCGCCCGCTTCAGCCACACAGAGCGGACTCCATCTCCGTAGCCGAACTCGACGCCAGTGAGGAGGCCGACTTCCGACTCGGGGAGGTCACCGAGCTCATTGGGCTGCTTGATAGCGACGCGGAGGATCTCGATCAGCCAGCACTCGACTCGCTTCTACGACTCGCAGATCGGCTCACCCAGTTGGCAGGCCTCCTCCCTGAGGAGCTAGCCGCCTTCCCGGACGACCTGCGAGCACTGGCCGAAGAGGAGTCGGCGTCTCCAACCGACACCGTCGCTCAGCAGCTGTGGCGCCGAACCCCCGACTTCTTGAGGTTCGAGTCGGCAGAGCGTGAGCTGAGTTCCACGTATGACCTGCAGGCGGTCGCTGATGACCCACCGCGGGCTCTGGCCAATTTAGCCGCGCTGGCCGGCCTTGACCTGCGGGCGCTCCGTGGGGCGCTCGCCCAGCCCCTGCGCTCAGCCCGTGCTGCCGGGTGCGAACGAGCAATGGAGGGGGTCCGGTTTGACCGATCGGTTACCCGTTCGGACAGAACCCGCATTGCTCCCGGACGTAAGAACCTGACAGGTGCTTGCTGGCTGGGTGGTGCGCCGCGAGCGGGGTCTGTTGGGCGACTAGTTACTCGCATGCGCGCGAGAGGTGGGCAATGTCGCGCCAGATAGCTGGGGACAAACCGACGGCTTTACCGCGGCGAACCGACGCGCTCGCAGCCGCCGGGCTGCGGCAATCAATCGCCAGCCGCTACGAGCCCCGCTTCCGGGCCGCCGACGGCGACCGCCCCACAACGATGTTAGGTTCGGTTCATGAAAAAGCTCATCATCCTGGCCCTCGCGGCGACCGCTGTCCTGGGTGTGGCACCTGGGAGCGCCCTCGCGGCGAAGGAGCCCTACGCGAAGGTCATCTCCCACGTCAAGCTCAAGAAGGACGGCACCGCGACCGTGCGTGCGCGCTACATGTGCGAGTCCTCGACTCACCTCTGGGTCTCCGCCAAGCAGACGGCAGACGGTTCCGTGGATGCGACGCTCGAAGAGGAGGGCAGCAGCAGCGCCGCCGCGGCTTGGATGGACACCAACAACTGGATCACCGTGGGCCAGGACACGTTCCCGATCTCCAGCGGCGACAACCAGCTCATCTGTGATGGCCGCACGCACTCCCAGAGCATCACCATCAACGTCACGAACGCGCCGTGGGGCTCGTGGGACGCACTGCAGGCGGGCATGGCGTGGGTTCAGTGGTGCATCGTCGGGGACACCGAGTTCGTCAGTGACCAGCTCTGGGTGACCGTCAAGTAGTCACGTTCGAGGACCGGCTCGCCCGCCGCACGGGCGTGCGCACCGGCCGAGTCGGTCCTCGATTCGACGTCCTGCCGTCGTGTAATCGCAGGCCCTAGTGCCGCACTTGCCCCGCAGCCCAGGACTGCGGATACTCGTCTGGCGATGTCGCAGGAGAACGTGGAGGTTGTCCGGCGGGCCTTCGAAGGGGCCGAGGCCAGGAGCATCGAGCAGACGGCCGAGACCTTCTGGCATCCGGACATCACATATGTGGAGGACCCGCGCTGGCCTGGCGCGTCGACCCACAAGGGACGCGACGCCGCGCTTCGCTGCTTCAAGCAGTACATGGAGGCGCTCGGCCGCGAGGAGGACTTCGTGGTCCGCGTCGGGCGTGTCTTCGACGCCGGAGCCCGTCAGGTTCCGTTCGTTCGGATCGGTAACAGGGCGTCCGCGAGCGGCCTCGCGCACGAGCATCTCTGGGGCTACGTGGTCGAGGTCGAAGACGGCCGGATCATCTATCTCCGCGCCTATTACGAGCCTGCTGAAGCCCTCGAAGCCGTGGGGCTGCGGGAGTAGGCGAGTCGCGCCTTTCGGCTCCTCGGGATACGGCGTGGCATCAGACGGTGTTGCCCCCCGCGACCGCGGGATAGAGCCCCTGATCAGATTCCGCACGGAGGTGACGGGGGCGAGCTGGGACGAGCACTCGAGCCGCTGGCGCGTGGAGACGGATCGCGGAGCCTTGTCGGCGCAGTGCTGGTGTCGGCCGCTGGTGGCCTCACCGAGCCGAAGCTGCCCGATGTCCGCGGCCTCGACAGCTTCGCCGGGGCGATGCTCCACTCTGCGCGGTGGGACCACGGGCACGACCTGAATGGCGAGCGCGTGGGCGTAATCGGGACCGGGTCGACGGCGTCGCAGAGCGCCGAGAACATCGAGTTCGCGAAGCGCTTTACCGAGGAGCACCGAGAGACGTTCGACCGGCTCGCCAAGGTAGGGGGTCAATGCGGCCGCGCTGCTAGCCGTCCCTCGAGGACCGCGACCGGTGGCGTCTCAGAGCTGGGGCGGTGAACGGGATAGGCTGCCGACTGGAATGCTCGAGAGCCGGGCGGAGCGGTGAGCGCAGATCCCACGGAGGTTGTTTCTCGGGACGGGACGCCGGTCGCGGTGTGGCGAAGCGGCGGGGGCCCGCCGCTCGTGTTGGTCCACGGCGCGGCGGCCGATCACAACCGTTGGGCGCCGGTGCTTCCGGCGCTGGAGCAGCGCTTCACGGTGTTCGCGATCGACCGTCGCGGCCGCGGGCGCAGCGGTGATGCGAGCGACTACGCGCTGGAGCGCGAGTACGAGGACGTCATCGCGGTGGTGGAGGCGGCCGGTGACGGGGTGGGCGTGCTGGGCCACTCGTACGGGGGTCTTTGCGCGCTCGAGGCGGCATTGCTGACCGGCAGGATCCGCGAGCTCGTCCTCTATGAGCCGCCTATGGGGTTCCTGAAGTCGCCACCGCATGTAGTCGACCGGCTGCAAGCGCTGCTCGACGAGGGGCGGCGCGACGAGCTGCTGGGCTACTTCATGCAGGAGGTCGCCGGGCTGCCGCCGGAGCAGGTCGAGTTGATGCGGTCCCTGCCGGCCTGGGAGGCACGGCTCGACGCGGCCGACACGATCCCACGCGAGGAGCGGGCGAGCAGGGAATACGTCTTCGATCCGGCTCGCTTCGGCGAGCTCGACGTGCCAACGCTGTATCTCCAGGGCGGCGACAGCAGCGAGCCGTTCAAGGCGGCTGGCGAGGCGCTGCGAACGGCTCTGCCGGACTGCCGTGTCGTGGTCATGCCGGGCCAGCGACACGCCGCGATGGACACCGCCACTGACCTGTTCACCGCAGAGGTGCTGAGCTTCCTCGAGGCGCCGCGGCGCGCCGTCTGAGCTGTATCGGCCGCCAGGCGCGTCTTCGAGACGAAGCGACCGCGCTAGCTTCGCGACCACGAGGCGCCTCGCCAGCTAGCGCGCAGCTTCCGGAAATCGCGCATTGCGCAGCTCCGGACGCCTCATGCCTTCCCACACCGTTGGCGAGGCGCGCCTATGCAACAAGGTGGGTCAGCACGACCAGTCCTCCTCTCGGAGCCTGGCATCCGGGCGTACGGCAGCCTAGCCTCCTACGGCGGTGCGACACATTTGACTCTCCTGGCTGAGGGAGGAAGAGATGCTTTTCGAGGTTCGGCTGACGATGTCGGTGGACGCGATCGACCAGATGCAGGTCGAGATCATCGCTCTCGGCGCACTGCAGGCTGCCAAGGCTCACGTCAGAGAGCAGGCCGCAACCGTCACCGACTCCGCAGTGGCGGTCAGCGGCGGCGACGAGTGAAGCCGGGACGCCCCCGGGTATCAAGCTCGATACCGTCTGGGAGGCGTTGAGTGGCGGCCTGTGGGACCCGAACTCGGGCACTGCGGGCCGCGCTCGCAATAGGCTCAGGAGTCGGTGCAGGCTAGGGCGAGATCGACGCAGGGGAGCCTCTCCGGACGCTCCCTTCTGACCCGGAGGTGTCTTCTGTCAGCCGACGGCGAAAGTGTCCGGGTGCGGGCCGGTCCGGTCGCCCGTGTCGAGCGCCTCGATCGTCTCCATCTCCCCGGAGCTGAGCTCGAAGTCGAAGACGTGGAAGTTCTCGCGGATGCGGCTTGGGGTGACCGACTTCGGGATCACGACGTTGCCGAGCTGAAGGTGCCAGCGGATCACCACCTGGCCGGCGCGCTTCGAATGTCGTTCCGCGATCTCCGTGATTGACGGGTCGTCCAGCACGCCGCCCTGCGCCAGCGGGCTCCACGCCTCGGTCACGACGCCGAGCTCCTCGTGCACGCGGCGCAGCTCCCTCTGCTGCAGGCGGGGGTGTAGCTCGATCTGGTTGACGGCCGGCGTCACGCCCGTCTCGTCGACGACGCGCGTGAGGTGGTCCGGTTGGAAGTTCGAGACCCCGATCGCGCGGGCGAGGCCGTCGTCGCGCGCGTCGATGAATGCCTGCCAGGTCTCGACGTAGCGGTCGCGTGACGGCACCGGCCAGTGGATCAGGTAGAGGTCGACGCGGTCCATCCCCAGGCGGTCGAGGCTCGCCTCGAGCGCAGCGCGCGCCGCGTCGTATCCGTGATCCGAGTTCCAGCACTTCGTGGTGACGAACACCTCGTCGCGCGGCAGTCCGGACGCCCTGATTGCCTCGCCTACGCCGGCCTCGTTGCCATAGGCGGCAGCGGTGTCGACGTGGCGGTAGCCGATCTCGAGCGCGAGTCCGACGACCTCCGCCGTCTGCTCGGGCGGTACCTGAAAGACGCCGAAGCCGAGCTGCGGGATCCCGATTCCGGACTCGAGTTGCACCACTTCGCTCATCTCGTCGGTGTGCCCGTGTGCGCCGTGGCTCGAAACGGCCGCACGGGGTAGTGTCCGCCGCCGATGGCCTCGCTACGTGCACGGCGGGAGGCGGTGGTGCGCGAGCACATGGAGTCGGAGAACCTGCACGACTTCGACACGACGCTCGCGACCTTTCACCACCCGCGCTACGAGATCGTGCCGACCGGCGAGGTGCACGACGGCCCGGAGCAGGTGATGGAGTACTTCCGCGAGTCGCGCATGGCGTTCCCCGACCAGCGCAACGAGCTGATCGCGATGCACCACGCCGACGACGCGGTGATAGTGGAGTTCACACTGCGCGCAACCCACCGCGGGCCGCTGCGCGGCTTCGAGCCCACCGGCCGCGCCTTCGAGTGCCGCATGATCGCGGTGTTCGAGTTCGAGGAGGGAGGGGAGAAGATCGCCTGCGAGCGGGTCTACTTCGACTCCGCGACGATCCTGGCCCAGCTCGCGCCCTGACCCGGCGCGAGACCGCTATCGTGTCGCCTCACCCGGGGCGTGGCGCAGTCTGGTAGCGCATTCGGCTGGGGGCCGAAAGGTCGCTGGTTCAAATCCAGTCGCCCCGATCAGAGGCTTAGGTCCGCAACACCCCGCGACTCCCCGCAAACCGCGTAAGTAAGCGGCAGCCGCGAGGAGCCTGCGGGGTGTTGCGACGTTCTGCGGGGCCTCGACCGATGCACGTACGGATGCACCCGGACATGAGTGCATCGGTTCGCTGTCCGTGCAACCTGCGTGGGTTACGCCAAGGGCGCCGCCCGGGTTATCGAACCGACCGCTCAAGAGGACCCGGCCAGTCGGGGGCGAGTTGCGAGCGAGAGTGCCGTGGTCGCCCCAGGCGGCACGGCACCCGATGGGGGGAAAACCTACGCCCGAATGGGCGTGTCGTGAAACGTCTCGCGAGGGTAGCGGCCCCCGCAAGATGACTCGGACAGACGCCGCCATCAGGTCGTCGCCAGACTGCACCGGCCGCTGGGCGTCGCAACGTTGGTCGCGAAGCTGCGAGCCCGCATCTAGTGCGCCTCGCGCGAAGGGGAAGCTTGATGCCGGGGGACCATGGCTCCTGCAAGGCATGGACAGCGAACGCGGAGCACGTCACGAGACGGCTGTCGGCTCTTCGCGATTTGCGCTAGTGAGCCGACGTGGGGAGCCACGCTCGCTGGTCGTCCAGCCCAGGAGTCTCGACCGCTGATGCAGAGACGCTCGCATTTCGCGCATAGCAGTACTCACCAGAACGTTCAGCGCGCGCCGGGCCGCCGACGGCGGTAACGGCGAGCACTGCCCCGCTCGCGTGCCAGCGACCTCGCAAGTTGGCGCGTTCAGGCGTGAGTTTGGCCCGTGCGGCGTGTTTCGTGTTCGAGGGTGGCGGCCGTCCCGCGCATTGGACTGCTGTGGGCCCTGCCGCTCTGGTCCGTCCACGAATCTCGAGGAGTCACGATGTCTCGCTCCGCCCCAACCCTCGCCCAGGTCCTCCTCATGCGACTCCGCCTCATCCTCACCCTCGCCCTGGCGCTGTCGGCTCTTGTGACGGAGGTCTCGCTGGCCGCCGCGAAGTACACCTTCACCAAAGTGGCGGACAGTGCCCGCGACGGCTTCGATCCGAACGCCTTCGCATGCGCTTCGATCAACGACCGGGGCGACATCGCGTTCAGGGCGGGACGCACCAGCGCCGACGGGCTCAACTCCTTCGATGGCATATATCGAGCGAATGCGGACGGAACTCTGACGACGATCGCTGAAGACCCGGACAGGGAGCAGTTCGGCTTCCTCGGACGCAACCCGTCGATGAACGACCTTGGTCAGGTCTCGTTCGCCGCGAACCTGGCCCCTGACTTCGAGCAGGCGATCCTGCGGGGCGACGGCACCAGCCTGACCACGATCGCCACGACGACGGGGCAGTTCCGCTTCTTCGGCTTCGACACCTCGGTCAACAACGATGGCGAGGTCGCGTTCAAGGCCGAGCGCGATTCCGAGTTCGGCTCCGACGAAGGCCTCTTCTCCGGGACGGGCGGTGCGGTCACAACTCACTATCTCAACTCGGCCGACGTCTCACTCGACGGCGAACCGAAGCGCTTCGGCGGCAACGATTCCCGCCCATCGATCAACAACGGCGGCGACATAGCCTTCGACGAATCGGTCCAGCCCGAGTTCGACGGGGGCGTCTTCGTCGGACGGCAAGGAACCTTCCGGACCATCGAAGCGCCCGATCCCAACCGCCAGGTCCGGGAGCCGGTCCTGAACGACAGCGGAACCGCAGGCTTCGAAACGTCCTTCTTCGACGAGAACGCGCAGTTCGTTACCGCGATCGTGAAGGACGACGGGCCCACTCAGACGACGGTCGTCGATACGAACGGGCCGTTCGGGTTCTTCGGCTTCAGGCCTCCGTCGCTGAACAACAATGGCGATGTT
>Ga0126314_10001876_pt1 | contig 10313 bp, 11 predicted proteins | sample Plot105B_FD_92535 | JGI IMG/M metagenome (GOLD analysis project Ga0126314, IMG submission 92535) | Serpentine soil microbial communities from UC McLaughlin Reserve, CA, USA - Plot105B | ecosystem: Environmental > Terrestrial > Soil > Grasslands | place: USA: UC McLaughlin Reserve, Lake County... | reverse complement strand
GGCGCATCGTCGACGTTGGCCTCTAGCAACTCGACGCCACCCTCAGGACCTTCGAGTTCCCCGACGACGGCCCGCAACAGGTTCGGGGCGTTCTGCAAGCGCTTCGATCCGCCTCCGTAGCCGGTGGCGCGCAGAATCATCGGCGGGGCCGCGTCCGTAAAGGTGCCCTCAGTGAAGGCACTCATAAGCGCGGCCCCTGTCGGAGTTGTCGTCTCGGTGGGTTCGTCGGTCCAGCGGACACGCGAGCCAGCGAGGATCTCCAGCGTCGCCGGCCCTGGCACGGGGAGGAGACCGTGGGCGCTGTCGACGACACCAGTGCCCAGGGGCAGAGGGCCGCAAGTTACCGAGGCCGCGTCGAGCAATTCCAGCGCCAGGCAGCTACCGACCACGTCGACTATCGAGTCAACGGCCCCGACCTCGTGGAAGGTGACCTCCTCGGGGTCCTCGCCGTGGACGGCGCCTTCTGCAAGGGCCAGAAGGCGGAACGCCGCGAGCGCGCGTGAGGACGCTCGCTCCGGCAGTCCGGCCTCCTCTATCAGGGCGCGGATGTCCCCGAAGGTCCTGTGGGAGTGTTCTGCGGGGTATTCGACCTCTGCACTGAGTGCGCCGACGCCGTTGATCTCGATTCGCTCCATGGCCACATCGAAGGTTACGCCGAGGCCGCGCAGGGAGGCTGTGATCCTGGGCAGAGGCGCCCCCGCCGCGACCAGCGCCGCGAGGGTCATATCACCCGCCGCGCCACCCACGGGTTGGAAATGCACGTGGGTCAAGACCGGCGCCCTGGTTCTTCCGTGACCGGTCTGGGGTGGGTATTAGTATTCGGGGCCTGGGGAACCGCCCCTCTATTCCTCTCGTCCGTTGGAGATCCTGCGTACGGCCATCAGGGTGAAGGCCAGGCTGAGGGCGAGCAGGATCAGGGGCCTCGGGTCGCTCTTCACGGCGTCCGTCAAGGGTGCTGGATTCCTTTTCCTGCCGGCCTCCCCGAGCATCTTCGCCTGGCGGGTGGCCGATTCCTTGAGGCTCTTGCCGAAACGGATCGCGGCATCCCTGAGGCGTTCTTTGACCCGCGTCGAGACCCGCTTCGCGATGACCGGGGGCTCGGTGTGCTTTTTGAGGTCCCGAACGTCAGGCGCCATGCGGCTCCGGATCTCGAACATCTCCCGTTCTATGCGCTCAGGTATCTCGCTCATTACCTAAACTGCCCCTTTATCCAGTTGATGTTCTGCTGGAGGGTACGGATCGTCCGGTGGGGCGTGGGATCCAACCTCCTGAGTATGCTGGCTCCGGCCGCGCCGAGTATCCCACCGACCAGCAGCAGTATACCACTGACGATAAGGGCCGAGACCCATAAAGAGAGGAAGACGTTCAGCGCCCAGACCCCGGTAAGAGAGAAGATTATGAGGAAGACGAGCATGAAGACACCGGCGGCCGCAAGAAGGCCCGAGGCCAACCCGGCCTGCTTGCCGATGGGGGCCATCTCCGTCTTGGCCAACTCGATCTGCTTGCTGGCAAGCTCCTCGAGCTGCGGCCTCAGAGCGTCGATGATCTCCTTGATGCTCCGGTCGGAAGGCTCGGGACCCTCCCTTAGCTCCCTGCCAAACTCTGCTACCCGCTCTCGCCCATCCATCCCCACGCTCCTTTCTTCTTATCCCGGGCCTACGAGTTCTTCTTGTTCACCTGCTTACCCTTGCCGTACCCTGCGTAATCAGGTAGTCCTCTCGGAGGTAGTTCCCACTATCCTACACCAGATCCTAGTATCCAACATGTCATAAAGCACGCGAACTCAATCGATGATGTAACATGAATACAGGCATTCAAAACCCGCCGCTCTTGGCGGGATGGGGGTGGTAGTGAAGCTGCACGTGGCGCTGGGGATCTCCTCCTCAGACATAGTCGCCTTCGTCGGGGCGGGAGGCAAGTCTACTGCGATCCTTGCCGTCTCCGAGGGGCTCACGCAGGAGGGCCTGAACGTCCTCGTGGCCCCGACGACCAAGATGTTGTCGGGTGAGGCTGAAGGGATAGGCTCGATCGTCACCTCGGAAGACTACGCCGACCTGCGCGCGAAGGCCGAAAGGGCTCTCTCCGAGGCTCCTGCGGTGGTCGTGGGATCCGGGATGCTCTCCAAGAACAGGGTGGGCGGCGTCGAACCCGTGTGGATAAGCGAGCTCGCCGGTCTCGCTGACGTGATCCTCATCGAGGCGGATGGATCGCGGCGGCGCCCGATCAAAGGTACTGCGGATCACGAACCAGCCATCCCGGACACCGCTACCTTGGTCGTCGCCGTCGGCAACGTACACGCTCTCGGGACGCCCGTGGACGAGGAACACGTCCATCGCCCCGCCATCTTCTCCAACCTCACGGGCATCGGTCAGGGCCAGAGCATAACCCCGAGAGCATTCGCCCTCGCCCTCGCGCAAGGCTCGCTCGCCAGGGTGCCGCAAAGCGCCAGAACCGCCGCCCTCATAACCGGTGTCCAACCGGGCCGCAGTATGTCCGACGCCTCCGTCATCACCCGCGAGCTGTGGCGCCTCGGTATCAAGAACGTCGTCCTGGCGTCTCTCCCGGCAGAGTCACCGGCCCGGGTCTGGGTCCCATAGACTTTTCCCACGGAGCGCTTCCCTCCCGACGCCAGCGAGAGTCCGGTGAAACCGGTTCCGACGGACGCTTCGCCCCGAGTCCCACCGGTCCGCTCCACCTCGGCAACCTGCGGACGGCTCTTCTGGCGTGGCTGTTCGCGCGCTCGGCCGGGTCGCGGTTCCTCGTACGCGTGGAGGACCTCGATCGCACGCGGGTGCGTCCCGGAGTGGAGGAGGCACAGCTCTCCGATCTCAGGGCCCTCGGACTCGACTGGGACGGACCCGTGGCACATCAGTCGGGGCGGATGGAACTGTACGAGGAGACCATAGCAAGGCTCGATGCTGAAGGAGTGCTCTACCCCTGCTATTGCACGCGGGCGGAGATCCGGGCCGCCGCCTCCGCCCCGCACGGCATCCCGGCTTCGGATCGTTACCCCGGCACCTGTCGTGAACTGACTGCGGCGCAGCGTGCACAGCACGAGGCCGCAGGACGGCCCCCGGCGTTGCGCGTGCACTCGCGAGGAGCCCGCATAGCCTTCGAGGACCGTCTGCTCGGGCCCTTCGAGGAAGAGGTGGACGACTTCGTCGTGCGTCGCAACGACGGCACCCCGGCCTACCAGCTCGCCGTCGTGGTCGACGATGCCGCGCAGAGGATCGGCGAGGTGGTGCGGGGCGCGGATCTCTTGGACTCAACACCGCGTCAGATCCTGCTGTCACGCTTTCTCGGCCTGCCTGAGCCCCGATACGCCCACGTCCCGCTCGTGCTCGGCACCGACGGAAGGCGTCTCGCCAAACGCCACGGCGCCGTTACCCTCGCAGACAGGGACGAGGGGCCGGAGAAAACACGCGCCTGGATGGCACGCACGTTGGGCCTCGCAAGGGCCGGAGAAACACCGTCACCGGGCGACCTCATCGCCCGCTTCGAACCGGAACAACTGCCGCGCGAGCCGACCATCTGGTCACCCGAGACCGCAGTCTGAGCCGCGCTCTATGGTACCTTTGTGGCGCAGCGGCGTCTCAGCAGACAAGAAGCTGACTGCTGATAGCTGACCGCGCGGGTTGGCGAAGGCCTTCCCCAACCCGCTGAGAGAGGAGGCTTCGTGGACGTATCTCAGAGGTTCGAAGGCTTGCAGCAGGAAGTCGAAGAGAACTTTGGGGAGAAGCTCGTCGCGCTCAGGCGCGACATTCACAGTGAGCCCGAACTGGGCTTCGATACGGAGAAGACGGCAGAGAAGGTCCTAGCGGCCCTCGAAGGCCTGCCACTCGACGTGGAGACCGGGGTCGCACAGAATGGGATCGTCGCCACGCTCGAGGGTGATGGAGACGGACCAACGGTAGCGCTGCGGGCCGACATGGACGCCTTACCCATTCAGGAGGAGACGGGCCTGCCTTTCGCCTCGGAGGTAGAAGGCAAGATGCACGCTTGCGGCCACGACGGGCACACCAGCATGCTCGTCGGCGCGGCCCACGCACTATCCGGGATGAGGGATCGGCTCGACGGCACCGTGAAGTTCGTCTTTCAGCCGGCCGAAGAGGGCGGAGGCGGAGGTAAGGTCATGGTCGATGAGGGGGTGGCAGACGGTGTCGCTTCCATCTTCGCCCTCCACCTGTGGCCGGGACTACCTTTCGGGAAAGTGGCCACCAAGGCTGGCCCGATCATGGCCGCCGCCGACGCCTTCGAGATGGAGATAAGAGGCTCGGGCGGGCACGGCGCGATGCCCCATCTGTCCGCCGACGCCGTAGTCATCGCCGCCCAGGTGGTGACGGCGTTGCAGACCGTCGTCTCCAGGGAGGTAGACCCTGTCCAGCCAGCCGTCCTTACCGTCGGGGAGATCGGGGCCGGAACGGCTTTCAACATCATCCCGGAGAAGGCCCGTCTCGGGGGAACGGTCAGGACCCTCGACCCTGACCTCCGCGAGAGTATGCCGGAGCGTATCGAGGCCTTAGCCCGCGGCGTCGCCAATGGGATGCGCGGCGATGCGTATCTGGACTACACGTTCTCTTACCCTGTAACCACCAACGAAGAAGGCGCTGCGGCCCGCGCCCTTGGCGTGGCAGGAGAACTCTTCGGCCAGGAGTCCGTCCTCGAGCTGCCCAACCCATCGATGGGAGCCGAGGATTTCTCATACTTTCTGGAGAGAGTGCCAGGGGCCTTTATCTGGCTCGGCGTGGGGGAGGACGTCTCGGGATTGCACACGCCCCAGTTCGCCTTCGACGAGGAGATACTTCCGCGTGGATCTGCACTGCTCGGCGCACTCGCATTGGAAGCCACTCAGCATGCCGCCTAACGGCGCCTTGTCAGCACGCTCCGCCTTCGCTTGTCAGCCAGGACGCGCCGATACAAAAGCTGAAGTGCTGACAAGCGACCGAAGGGAGCGTGCTGACAAGGCGCGAAGCGCCGTGCTGAAATGCTTAACCGCCTGGCGGGTTTACGAGAAAGCCCACGGCTTCGTCGGAGCCTAGCAGGACGAGCACCGTCAGGATGATGGCCCCGAGTGGGATGAGGGTTGCGGCGGCGGCCCTGGCCCAGGTGACGTTCATGGTCTCCTTTACGGCGATGGTGGCCACGAAGGCTCCGTAAGGGACAGCAAGGAGGGGGGCGAAGGGGATCCAGAGCGCGAACCCTATCCCGCTCGCGTAGCCTAAAGAGCGGAAGAGTGGGACGAAGTCACCGCGCGAGAGCTTGCCCCCTCCGAGGATGACCATAACCAGGATCGCCAGTCCAGCGACGAGCAGGGGCGCGAGCACGATCGCAACCACCAGTCCGAGGAAGGGGGCGTAGATCAAGCCGAAGTTGAACTCGCGGAGCCAGATCATCTGGAGCACCGTCTCGAGGAGCAGGTCGAGGTAGAGGACCACCGAGGCGAAGATGGCTGGCCGGATCACTCCTCCATCCGGGTCGAGCCCTCTGAAAAAGCGGACCGGGGCAAACCAGACTCCTCGCAGGGCGCCCCAGAAGTCTTCGGGTGACTCGCCAACGTATCCTACGTCTCTGTGGAGGCTCCTACGGGCCATTAGGTCCCTTGCTGCTGTCTTGCGGAGCCCTGCTCGTGCGAGTCTCCACCCGGGGGCTCGCGCAAGACGCTGCCGACGCGCGTCTGGAGGATCAAGTCTCTAGTATCCTCTGGAGGTAGCCTGGCGATAATATCGCCGGTCTGTACGGAGACCCTGCCCCCGCCGGAGAAGCGCCCCAGGAGGGTGACATCGCCGGCCTCGACGCTGGCTTCGAGGGTGCCGAGGATCAGGTCTTCGAGCGAGAGGTCCCCCGACCCGACTTCGAGATCCGCGCTTCCGGTATCGGTGTTGACGTCGCCGACGCTGACATCTCCACTGGGGGCCTCGACTTGGAGGTTTCCTCCCACCTTCCCGACCGTCACGTCCCCGGCTTCGGCTGCGACCGTCACGTTGCCCGTTAGTCCAGAGACCTCGACGTCCCCTTCTTCGGACTCGACCTCGACGGAACTGCCGGAGGGCACCCCGAGCACGTAATCGGCCCCCGTATCTTCGCCCCCGTCCGTCTGGATAGCGATCTCCGAATCCTTGCGGGAGATGTCCACGGGCACCTCGGAGGCCTGCTGCTTGGCAGCGGCGGGGTCGCCGGCCATCGCATACCGCGTCGCCTCGTACTCCACGGACTTCGATCCTTTCACGCCCTCGATGCGCACCTGGCCCGCGGCGTTGGTGAGCTTTACGTGCGGTTCAGGACCGGCCGAATCTATGGAATCCCTGGCGACGCTGGTGCCCGAGATGCTCTCGCCGAAGGATCTCCAGAGGAGGATTGCGGCGACAGCGAGCAGCACCAGTACCAGCACGGCGAGCAACGCGAGCAGGGGGGTCGTGCGGAAGGGTCGTCCCCTGGACCTCTCTGACCCGGTCGGTGCCTGTTCCTCGGGCCGGGATTCCTCTGCGTCCCTGAAGCTCACCGGGGGTCTACACCCGAACGGTCATGGCGCGACACGGCCGTAGACGTCATCGAGCCTGACGATATCCTCCTCGTCGAACTCCCCGAAGGAGATCTCCAGGATCCGCACCTCCCTCTCGCCGGACGCGGAGAGTCGGTGTACCGTCCCCCGCGGGATGAATACCTTCTCCCCGGTCTCGGGTTCGAGGACATCTTCGCCGAGCTGTACCCTGGCACCCTCATCCAGTACGACCCAGAGTTCGTCGCGGCGGTCGTGGTACTGGCTCGAGAGCTTGCCGCCGGCAGCGACGGTGATGATCTTGACCGTGCACGGCAGGTTGTGCGTGTACTGCTCGAACCGGCCCCAGGGCTTTTCTACCTTTATGGAAGGCGGGCGGTGATCCAAAGTTGACCCCCTTTCGTGAATCGCCAGTTTAGCCGATCCACCTGCTGTTTGGGAGACGTATAACCTCGAAAGTCCGCACCCGGGCGTTCGCGCCTGGTCTGCGAGCGTGGTTAGATGTGGGAGGTAGTTCCGTCTCCGAAGGAGGGATGATGCCCCAGCTAGAGGTCGAGGGTGTAGGAACTTTCGACGTTCCCGAGAACAAGCGGTTGGTCTTGGCGATCGAGGAGGATGCAGGGGTAGATATCCTGCATCGCTGCGGCTCCTACGCCAGGTGCACTACCTGCCGCATAGAGTATCTCGAAGGCGAGCCCGACGAGATGACCAGGGCCGAGCTCGAAGTGCTCGAGAAGCGCAACCTCCTCGGTCAGGTCAGGCTCTCGTGTCAGACTCTAGCCGACCGTGACAAGAAGGTGCGAGTATTGTTGACAGTGACCTCCACAGGACTCGACGGCCCCGGGCCGCATCCCGAATCCCACATAACGCCAGACCCCGAATGGGTGGACAAACCGGCCTGAAGTACCCCTACCCTTTCGAGAGGGTCTTCTTACCGTCGGCGTTACGTGCGAGGACGAAGAGGACGTCGGAGAGGCGGTTGACGACGCGCACGGCGTGAGGGTGTTCGCCCGCGTATCCGGAGGCGACGAGGCTTCGCTCCGCGCGGCGCGTAATAGAGCGGGCGACGTCGAGGAGCGCTCCGAGCCGGCTCTCACCCGGGACGACGAACTCCCTGGGGATCTCTGTGCGGCCACGCCACTCTTCGAGGGCGCCGTCGAGGAACCGCAGGTCATCCTCGCCGACCATGTTGTCTTCTTGCGGCATCGCCACGTCGCCCATGACGCGGTAAAGGAGACGCTGCAGCCCGATCAAGAGTTCTCCGACCTCCTCTTCTGCCTCGGCACGGGCCAGGCCGAGGAAGGAACTAGCCTCGTCCACGTCACCGAGCGCGACTATCCTCGGGTCGTCCTTACCCATCCGTCCCGACCCGAGCAGGGTCGTCGTTCCATCATCGCCCCCGCCGGTCGAGACTGGCGGGTTGCTATCCTGCTCACTCACGAGGTCTCCTGTTCTCTTCGGGGTGCCCGGTCAAGGTAGCCCGGGCGGTCACGCCACGCAAGCCCGTTCTACCCGCTGAACCGGATCCCGAACTCCTCGGCTCCTTGCGGTTCGGCCGAAAAGCGCAGCAGTCGCTCCCCCTCCTCGGCCAGGGCGGCGCGATCCTCCTTCGACAGCGTCCCGAACGGCGCGATCTCCAGGGTCACCTTCCCGCGACTGTACTCCATCCTCCAGGTCCCGCAGGCGAATCCGTCGAGCAGCACGCTGCGCATGGAGCGATCCCCGAAGAGTAGCTTGCGATGCTCGTCGGAGATGATGCGGGTCCGGTCGTCGTGGGAGAGCAACGCATTGTCGAACTCGGGCAAGAAGCGCGCTGGAGCCGGGGTGTCGGGATCGGGCAGCGGGGCTCCCGGCACGTCGAACAGCTCGCGGCCGCGTTCGTCACGGAAGGTAGTCAGACGCGGCCGCAACCGCTCGAAGACCTCCCGCAAGCCACCAAGACCCGACCACGCTCGCGCATCGGCGACCGTGGCAGGGCCGAAAGCCGCGAGGTAGCGTAAGACGGTCTCGTCTGCCGAGGCGTCAGAGTCCAGGTCGCGGCCGAGCCAGGATTCGACCGTGGTCCAGGTGGCCTGTCCGCTCTCGCCCCAGAGACCGCGGGGAGGCACCTGGACCAGCGCTGCCAGGAATGTGATGGCGTAGGCGAGGGAGAGAGCATCACGGTCGGGCCACCTCTCTTCGAGTAGCCCGCCAAGCTCGGCACGGGTGAGCGGGCGCTCCTCCAGAAGAGCTCGGCCAGCTGCCAGGAGCGCCTCGAAGTCAATACCTTCCAGCTCGCGGCGGAAGGGGCTACTGGAGAAGGCGCGGACGAGGACAGACTGAACCACCGGACGCAGCGCCAGGCAGTCGCTGGCGCTGATGAGATGGATGGTCGAGCGCATCAGCGAAGCGCGCACAGCCTGCCGCTCGAAGATCAGGCCTGACAACTCGTCAGGCTCGAAGTCTTCCAGGCGCGTCCACAGGCCAACGTATGGTGCGCCTGGCTCCTGGGCCTGCAGGCCGACCAGGTGCTCGATGGCCTCGACGGCGGACAACTCCTGGCGGCGCAGCAACATCTGGCGCCCGAGCAGGGCGCGGTTGAGCGCCCGCCGCCCGAGCACGCTACCGCCTCGTGTGGGCCCTGAGTTGGTTGGCGATTCTGGGGGCATGCCTATCCTTTCGCGCGCCGACAGCCACGCTGTGATGGTACCGGCGAATGAGGTCACGAGCGTTCCGTATTGGCCTGGCATCAGAAACGTTTGTTGCTGACGGTCTCTGGTGGCGTGGGTTAGAATCTGCAGGCCATGCTTGTTAGAGTCGGTTTTCCGCTGAGACCCGAAGGCCACCTCGGCCGGGCCGCGGCCCTTGCGTCAGGCCATCCGTCCTACCACGTGGAGGGTGCGAACGGCACAGGACGGGTCTGTGTGGACCTGGATCTCCCCTCCGACTGGCGGCTTCTAGATAACTTCTCCGGGCTCCTGCGCGGCGAGGGTGACGCTGAGTACGCGGCCGACGGAGCTTCGCTCTCGGCGGAAGAGCTCTTCGGGGGCCTGAGGTGTTTTTTGCGCAAGCAGCGCTCCGGGAGGGCGGCGAGGGAGTGGTGCACGCCCCCGTCCCTCGCGGACAAGCAGCTTTTCCCTTGCCGTCAGATCCGGGTCTACGACAATGACCATCTCACGGATAACTCCTGGTACGCCTTCGGCAAGATGGACGATGGGGCCGCCTTCGAAGTGGACAAGGACGCCATCACCGAGCGTGTCCTCTCGGACCTCGGACCGTGCGTCAGGTGCCCCATTCTGGACCTCGACTCGACCGCCGAGATCGTGGCCCGCCTCCCCGAGAGGATAGACCCTGGCAGAGACCCGTCCTGGGGTTACAGGGAAGAAGGAGAATTCCCTGGCTGGAAGGTGGTCAAGACGCGCGACGGACGCGAAGAGGCCGCCCCGCAGGAGGACAGGGAGGGCCTCATCGAACGCCTCGCAAGGAGCGTGCGCAGTGGGGGCGCAGGCGTCGCCGCGGCGAGCGGCACGGCGCCCGGCAGCCGCAACGTGCCGGCGACCCGCTACGAGGACGTGGGCGGGATGCGCGAGACCATTGACCTGGTCCGCGAGTCTGTGGAGCTGCCCATAACCCACCCCGAGATCTTCCGCAAGCTCCACATCAGGCCGCACAAGGGGATCCTCTTCTACGGGCCGCCGGGGACGGGCAAGACGCTCCTCGCTCGCGCCGTCGCCCACGAAAGCGGAGCCCACTTCGTGGCCGTCTCCGGGCCGGAGATCCTCAACAAGTTCTGGGGCCAGAGCGAGGCGAAGCTGCGTTCGATCTTCAACGAGGCGCG
>Ga0126314_10001875_pt1 | contig 10315 bp, 10 predicted proteins | sample Plot105B_FD_92535 | JGI IMG/M metagenome (GOLD analysis project Ga0126314, IMG submission 92535) | Serpentine soil microbial communities from UC McLaughlin Reserve, CA, USA - Plot105B | ecosystem: Environmental > Terrestrial > Soil > Grasslands | place: USA: UC McLaughlin Reserve, Lake County... | reverse complement strand
GCTTCCTCGACGGGCATCGAGACGGCCAGGGCGCTCGGGCTCGCACTCTCCGAGCGGGGCGTCTGCGTGGTGAGTGGGCTCGCACTCGGGGTGGACGCCGCGGCGCATGAGGGTGCTCTCCGGGCCGGAGGCTCTACCGTCGGTGTGCTCGGTTGCGGCATAGACGTAGTCTACCCAAGGAGCAACAGGGCCCTCTTCGAGTCGGTCAGGCGTCACGGGGCTCTCGTCTCCGAGTACTACCTCGGCGAGGCGCCGCTGGCGTGGCGCTTCCCCGCCAGAAACCGCATCATAGCCGGACTCGCTGGGACGGTCGTGGTCGTCGAGGCGCCCGAGCATAGCGGGGCGCTCATAACCGCCCGCCACGCCCTCGATGCCGGACGTGATGTCTGGGCCGTGCCTGGCCCTCCTGGCGTGCGCGAGTGCCGGGGCTCGAACGGGTTGCTCGCCGACGGCGCAGGCGTCCTCTGGGACATAGAAGAGTTCGTCGACGCCGTTGCGCGAGAGAGTATCCTCCCCGCACTGGGAGCGGGTTCCGCCGATGCTCGGCCTTTGCCTTCCGGCCTGCCTGGTACGGAGGCCGCCGTGCTGCGCGGGGTCGGCTTCGAACCGGTGGGAGTAGATATCGTCGCCAAGCACAGCGGGGTAGCGATGCCTGAAGTACTGACCGCGCTGGCGTTGCTCGAGCTGAAGGGGTTTGTGAGCCGTGATGCCGTAGGGGCGTACGTCAGGAAGGCTGTCCTTTGACGCAGCGTACGATCCGCTCGCTCTGGTCGCACTATTTCCGGGTCCGCAGGCGCCTGGAGGAAAGAGAAATGTCGGGTGACGAGCGCCGGATGGCCGAACGCGAGGCGAGGGGACTCAGGGACAGGCTCGTCGTCAACTACTCTCCGCTCGTAAAGTACGTAGCCGGCAGAACCTCGGGACGCATGGCCGGACCGCTAGATCAGGAAGACGTCGTCGCTTCCGGGTTGTTCGGGCTCTTGAACGCGGTCGAGACCTACGATCCGGAGCGCCGCACCAAATTCGAGTCTTACGCGATCTCCAAGATCAGATGGTCCATCCTGGACGAACTGAGGAAGGTGGATCCACTCTCCCGCCGCACCCGTATGAGGGCGCACCAGACCGAGCGCATGAGGGACGAGCTCCTCCAGAAGCTGGGCCGCGCGCCCACCGAGTCGGAGCTGGTCGGGCGACTCGGTGTCAGCGTCGCAGAACACAGGGCATTCCTCGAGCAATACGCGCGGGCGCAGGTGAGGTCGCTCGAGGCTCGCCTGGAGTATCAGGGCAGCCCCGGCGCCTGGCTTCACGATCTTGTTGGTGACAATGCCGCTACCGACCCCGCGTCGGCCGCAGAGGTTGCCGAGGTCCGCGCGCGGTTGGTTCGGGCTATAGAGGACCTCGGCGAGCAAGAGCGGGTGGTCACCACCTTCTACTACTACGAAGGCCTTACCCTCAAGGAGATCGGAAGGGCCCTGCAGCTTACCGAAGGCCGGATCTCGCAGATCCTCCACAGCGCGCTCGTCCGGCTAAGGCAAAGCCTCGCCGAGGAGATCAGTTTCTCCGAAAGAACCTGAGGGGATCCTTGCATACCGCTGTACTAGAAGCATCCACCCCCTTGTGCTAACATCTGCGGGGTCGGACGGGGCGTTGCATGTAGCCTTCGTCCGCAACTACGCACGCCCGCCGTAGGGCCCTCCGGGCCCGGGTGGTGGTCCGCCGGGAGATGCAGGGGCGGATTGCGAGGCGCGGGCGGAGGATACCAACCACCTTAAAGAGAGGTAGAGATCTTGCAGAGCACAACCGAGCGCGTAGGAATCCGAGAACTGCTCGAAGCCGGCGTCCATTTCGGGCACCAGGCCAAGCGGTGGAACCCCAAGATGAAGCGCTACATCTTCGCCCAGCGGACCGGCGTCCACATAATCGACCTGGATCAGACGCTGACGCTTCTGGAGCAGGCCCTTGGTTTCGTCCGCGGCGTCGCCGAGGCGAACCGAGAGGTCCTCTTCGTGGGGACGAAGAAGCAGGCTCAGATACCGCTGGCCGAGGAGGCCATCAGGAGCGGGCAGCCCTTTGTCGCGGAGCGCTACATAGGCGGCATGCTCACCAATTTCCAGACGATCCTGCCGCGCATCCAGTACTTCAAGGACCTGGCTGTGAGGGTCGACGAGACGCCCGAGGAGGAGAGAACCGGCAAGGACTGGTTCGCCCTCAACAGGGAGTACCAGAAGCTCAGGCGCAACTTCGCCGGCATAACCGAGATGGAGCACCTCCCCGGCGCCGTCTTCGTGGTAGACCCGAAGCGCGAGGAGCTCCTCGTCAAAGAGGCGAACAGGCTCAAGATTCCCGTACTCGCCCTCACCGACACTAACTGCGACCCTGACGTCATCGACTACGTGATCCCCGGCAACGACGACGCGATACGTTCGATCAGCCTGATCTCCAGGCTCGTCGCCGATGCGATAATCGCCGGTAGGGGCGAGGAAGTGCAGGTCGAGGAACGCCCCGTGCCGCCGGTGATCGAAGATTCTCAGGTGGAAGCCGAGGTCCAGCAGACAGGAACGGCCGACGGCGCTGCGGAACTCGCGAGCGAAGTCACCACTCCGCCACCCGCGAACGAGCCGGAAGCTACACCGGAACCCGAAGCGGAGGCCGTGGAGGAGACCGAGGTCGTGGTCGAGTCCGATGTCGCGACGGAACCAGAAGCTGAGCCGGAGGCAGCGGAAGTCGTGGAGACGGAGGCCGTGGAAACGGAGGCCGTCGAACCCGAAGCCGTCGAAGTGGAGACCGTGGAAACAGATACCGTCAAAACGGATAGCGTCGAAACGGAGGCCGTCGAAGCGGAGGATGTCGAGGTGGAGGCTGTCGACCCCGAGGTCGTCGAACCGGAAGCCTCCGCGGAGCCTGAGGCGGAGGAGCCGGAGACAGAAGAGACCGAAGCCGCAGACGAGTCCGGGCGAGTCGAAGATGGGGCTCAGGTCGAGGAGAACGAAGAGACTGAGGAGAAGTAAGAACTTTGGCTAGTACTATAGAGAAGATCAAGCAGCTCCGGGAGGAGACTGCCGCTGGGATGATGGACGTGAAACGGGCGCTCGAGGAGTCCGACGGGGATGTCGAGGGCGCGAGGAAGGTTCTCAGGGAGAAGGGCCAGGCCCTGGCCGCCAAGAAGAGCGGGCGGGCCGCGACCGAGGGGCTCATCGAAGCCTACGTACACTTCAACGGGCGGGTAGGCGTGCTCGTCGAGGTCAATTGCGAGACGGATTTCGTGGCCCGCACGCCCGAGTTCAAGACGTTCGCCCGCAACGTGGCCCTGCACGTGGCTTCGATGCGACCGATGTGTGTCTCGAGTGAGGACATTCCTGCCGGGGCGCTCGAGGAGGAGCGACAGGTAGTCGAGAAACAGGTAGCCGAGATGGGCAAGCCCGAGAACATCTCGCAGCAGATCGTCGAGGGCAGGATGAGGAAGTGGGTCTCCGAGCAGGCCCTCCTCACGCAGCCCTACGTCAAGGAGACGGACAAGACGGTCGGGGATCTCCTGCAGGAGTCGATCCAGAGAGTCGGCGAGAACGTCGTGATCCGGCGGTTCGTCCACTACGAGCTCTAAAGGGAACCTTGGAAGACCCCGCCAAAGTCGAGACCGAGGAGGCAGGGCTCTCTGAGCTCGGCCCCGTAAAGCGCGTCGTACTCAAGCTCTCGGGGGAGAGCCTCGCCGGAGACGGTGGCTACGGTATCGACCCTTCCAGCCTCGACTCGACGGCGAAGGGCGTCCACGAGGCTGTGGAGTCAGGGGCAGAGCTCGCCGTCGTGGTCGGCGGCGGTAACATCTTCCGGGGTTCTGAGGTCGCCGACGAGCTAGGCATCGAGGGGGCGACGGCCGACTACATGGCGATGCTCGGCACCGTCATCAACGCGATGGCCTTGCAGGCTGCCCTCGAAAGCCGTGGCGTACCCACCAGGGTCCAATCAGCTATCGAGATCCAGGAGGTCGCCGAACCCTACATCCGCAGGCGCGCTATAAGGCACCTGGAGAAGGGCCGCGTCGTCATCTTCGCATCCGGGACAGGTAACCCCTTCTTCACCACCGACACGGGGGCGGCGCTCAGGGCGCTGGAGATAAACGCCGACGCACTGCTGATGGCCAAGAACAGGGTAGATGGCGTCTACGACAAGGACCCGAGGCGGTATCCGGACGCCACCCACCTGTCGCGACTCAACTACATGGACCTGCTCTCCAACAACCTTTCCGTCATGGATCATACGGCGGCCACGCTGTGCAGCGGTGAGAACCTGCCCATAGTGGTTTTCGATATACTCAGGGCAGGCAACCTGCGCCGTATTTTACGAGGAGAACGGGTGGGATCGCTGGTGTGGGGCGCCGCGAGCGGAGGAGGAGAGGATGTCTGAAGTTATTGATCTCACAGCGGCCGAAAGAAGGATGAAGGGGGCCGTCGAGTCGGTAAGGAGCAATTTCGCGACGATTCGCACCGGCAGGGCGAACCCGTCGCTTCTCGATAGGATCGAGGTCGAGGTCTACGGCACGAAGATGGCCTTGAGGAGCGTCGCCAATATCGGTGCGCCCGAGGCGAGACTTCTCACCGTTACCCCCTTCGACCCCAACTCCCTCAAGGACATAGAACGCGCCATCAGGGACGCTGATATAGGGCTCAACCCGCAGAATGACGGCAAGATACTCAGGCTACCGATACCGGAACTCACGGAGGAGCGCCGCAGGGACCTCATCAGGTTGGCGCGGGGCATGGCCGAGGAGGGGAGGGTCTCTGTCCGAAACGTGCGCCGTGACGAGATGAGGGACGTGCACGAATTGCGCAAGGAAGGTGAGATCTCCCAGGACGACGAACACAGGGCCGAGGATGAGCTGCAGAAGCTCACCGACGGCTACGTCAAGAGGGTCGAGGCTGCCCTTGCCGACAAGGAAGCCGAGCTCTCGGAGGTCTAACTGCTGGAACCCGTCGAGAAACGACTCTCTACCGATCCACCCGAGCAGCGTGTCCTCGACCCAGAGCGGACCCCGCGCCACGTCGCCATCATCATGGACGGCAACGGGCGCTGGGCCAAGAAGCGCTGGCTTCCCAGGGCCGCCGGTCACAGGGCCGGTGTCTCGGTGCTCACGCCCCTGCTGGAGACGGCGGGCCGGGCCGGGGTGAAGACGCTAACCCTCTATGCTTTCTCGACCGAGAACTGGGGACGCCCGGAGAGGGAGGTAAAGACCCTCATGAAGCTCTTCCTGGACACGGCCCGTGAGAAGGTTCCGGAGTTGAACGAGCGCGGGGCCAGGCTCCGTTTCCTGGGCAGAAGGGAGCACCTGCCAGCCTCGGTGCTCGAAGCTATGGAGGAGGCCGAGGATCTCACCTCTGGCAATGAGAGGCTCGACGTCTACATCGCGCTCGACTACGGGGGCCGGGCGGAGATCGTGGACGCAACCCGCCGGATCCTCGCCGATGGTCTCTCTCCTGAGGATGTCAACGAGGTGACCTTCTCCAGGTACCTCTACGCCCCGGACGTACCCGAGGTCGACCTGGTAATAAGGACCAGCGGCGAGCTACGTGTCTCGAACTTCCTGCTCTGGCAGATAGCCTACGCCGAGTTCTACGTCACGGACACGCTGTGGCCAGACTTCTCCCCGGAGGAGTTCTTGCGTGCCCTCGAGTCCTTCGGGTCGCGCTCGAGGCGCCGGGGCGGCGTCTAGGACTCCCGTGCTGAGGTGGAGGGCAGCGACCGCCCTGGTGCTCGCGCCGATCGCGCTGGCCAGCATAGCCATCGGGAAGTGGGCCGTGCTCGCGGTACTGCTCATCGTTATTGCGGGGGCGGCCTACGAGCTCTCCAGGGCCCTGGAGCCCCTGCCTCTGGCCGCGGCTCTCGGCGCCGGCGCCCTCCCGCTACTCCTCTCCATTCCTTACCATCAGACCGGCCTGCTCGCGGGCGCCGTGGCAGGACTCCCCTGGGCGCTCCTCTGGCTTGCCGGTAAGCCCGAAACCAGAACCCTGCGCGCGGTGCTAGCCCTCCTCCTCATGTCGCTCTGGGTCGGTGTCCCCCTGGCGCACCTCGGGCTCTTTCCCCGCTCCCGCGAGGGGGTCGTCCTCATCCTCATCGCCGTGGTGGGGCCCTGGATCTCCGACGCGGGCGCGTATTTCGCCGGGCGTTTTTTCGGCCGCAACCTGTTGATCCCCAGCCTCAGCCCGAACAAGACGGTGGAGGGTGGCGTGGGCGGCCTCATACTCACCGTACTCATCATCGCCCCGCTCTCTTACCAGCTACTGGACTTTACTCCCGCCAAAGCTTTGATCATCGGCGCCGGTGTCTCCGTATTGAGCCAGTGCGGGGATCTCTTCGAATCGGCCCTCAAACGTATCCTCGACGTCAAGGATCTCGGTAACTTCCTCCCCGGCCACGGCGGCGTCCTCGACAGGGTCGATAGCCTGCTGTTTACGGCACCGGCGGTATACTATATCTCCCTACTCGTATGAGCTTCGATTCGACACGACGCCGTCTCACGATCCTCGGCTCGACCGGCAGTATAGGCCGGCAGGCGCTCGACGTGGTCCGCAGATACCCCGACCGCTTCGAACTCGTCGGCCTCTCCGCCGGTAGCGACGCCAGGACGCTCGCCGCCCAGGCGACCGCCTTCGGCCCTGAGTACGTGGCCCTGGAATCGACGGAGACCGGACCCCTCGAAGGTATCGAGGCCAGAATCCTCTCCGGATCAGGCGCCGCCGCACGTCTGGCCGCCGAGCCATCAGACATAGTCCTCAACGGTATAGTCGGCTTCGCCGGCCTCGCGGCCACCGTCGCCGCCCTGCAAACGGGCAACCGCGTCGCCCTCGCCAACAAAGAGTCGCTCGTCGCCGGGGGCGAGTGGGTGATGGATCTAGCCACAAATAACCGCATAATACCGGTGGACTCTGAGCACTCGGCGATCTTCCAGTGTCTGGAGGGTAGGAAGAAAGAGGAGGTGAGGGGGATCCTGTTGACGGCCTCGGGGGGACCTTTTTTCGGGCTGGAGAAGGCGAGGCTCCTCGAGGCCGGGCCGGGAGATGCGCTCAAGCACCCCACCTGGCGGATGGGGCCGAAGATCACCATAGACTCGGCCACAATGATGAACAAGGGGCTGGAGGTTTTGGAGGCGCATCACCTCTTCGGAGTTCCTTTCGACGACGTGCGGGTCGTCGTGCACCGCCAGTCTGTAGTTCACGGGGGTGCGTTCTTCGAGGATGGCTCGCTTGTATTGCACGCCGCGTTGCCCGACATGAGGGTGCCCATAGCATTCGGTCTCATCTATCCCGAGAGGGTCGACGTGGGGGCCGAGCCGGTTTCTTTCGACGGCGTCCGTTGGAGTTTCGAGGAGCCGCGCAACGACGTGTTCAGGTGCCTTCCGCTCGCCGTAGAGGCAGGACGTGCCGGTGGTGCCTATCCCGTCGCGCTCAACGCCGCCAACGAAATCGCAGTAGGGGCTTTCCTTGACGGCAGGATAAGATTCTTGCGTATAGCCGATGTGATCGAGGAGGTCCTCGAGGTGGTCCCTGACTTCGGGATAATGCAGAGCATGGAAGCCATAGTAGCCGTGGACGAGTGGGCGCGTGATGAGGCCGCGAGGCGCCTGGTCGGAGCCTCACGATGACCGTAATCGTCGCGCTGCTAGGCCTGATCTTACTCATCGTCATTCACGAGTTAGGGCATATGCTCACGGCCAAAGCCCTGGGCGTGAGGGTCCCCGAGTTCGGTATAGGCTTCGGACCGCCGCTCGTAAAGAAGAGGATCGGCAAGACTGTCTATTCTCTCCGCATAATACTTCTGGGTGGTTTCGCCAAGATGGCGGGGATGGGAGACGGTGCGGAGGGGCCTGACACCTACTACGCCAAACCGGCGTGGCGCCGGGCCCTCATCATCCTCGCAGGCCCTGTGGCCAACATGCTTGCGGCCGTGGTCATTCTCGCCGGCGTTTACATGTTCCAGGGCGTTATCACGGACGTAAAGCCGGTCGTAAACGCAGTCGAACCGGGATCGATGGCGCAGCAGGTTGGGATCAGGGCCGGAGACAGGATCGTCGGACTCGATGGCGAGAGGATAAAGGGCTGGAACGGTTTCGAACGCCAGATGTCGGGCCGGGAGCCGGGTGAGAGAGTCAGCGTGACCGTGTTGCGTGATGGTTCACGGAAGACCTTCGAAGGAGAGTTGGGGGCGGATCCCGAGGATAAAGATCGGGCGCTGGTCGGTGTCAGACCTGAGGTGGAGACCACCACCTACGGGCCCCTGAAATCCGTCGGGTTGGCCGTGCAGCGATGCGGAGAGATCACGGTCAAGCTCGGTGCTTTCGTTGGGCAGCTCGTGACCGGCGAGAAGGATTTGTACAAGAACGTGACGGGCCCCGTGGGCATAGCCTCGGTCGGGAGCACCGCCGTCAACCAGGGGTTCTTCCTGCCGCTACTCGCCTTGATCAGCCTCAACCTGGCATTGTTCAACCTGCTCCCCATCCTACCGCTCGACGGCGGACATCTGTTCTTCATCGCCGCGGAGAAGGTTTTGGGCAGGCCGGTCAGCGAACAGACGATGGGCAAGATCGCTGCTTTCGGTCTCGTTTTGGTCCTCGCCCTGTTCCTCTTCGCGACCTACGCTGACCTGAGTAAAATCTTCACTGGACAGCCTTTCATCCCGGATTAAGATAGGGACGTAGTGAACGTATGGGAGTGAGATGACAGAGGCAGCACTGCGCGAACGGCCGGTCACGAGCCGGCAGATAAAGGTCGGCGACGTGCCCATCGGCGGCGGCGCCCAGGTCGCCGTGCAGTCGATGACCAATACCATGACCTACGACGTCGAGTCTACGGTGCAACAGGTCTATGACCTCAATGCCGCTGGCGCCGACCTCGTACGGGTGTCCGTTAACGGCTCCAAGGCACTGAAAGGTTTCCGAGAGGTCGTCTGGCGCTCGCCGGTGCCGCTGATCGCCGACATCCACTTCGATTACAGGATGGCGCTCGGGGCCGCCGATGCTGGCGCCGCTTGCGTCCGCATCAACCCTGGCAACGTGGGGAGCGACGACCGCTTTCGGCAGGTGATCGAGAAGTGTCAACAGACGGACACAGCCATGCGCATCGGAGTCAACTCCGGGTCCGTGGAGAAGCGGTTCTGGGATCTTCCGAAGGCCGAGGCGCTCGTGGCGAGCGCGTTGCACAAGGTCGAGATCGCCGAGGAGATGGACTTCTTCGATTTCAAGGTCTCGCTGAAGGCCAGCCACGTTCCCGAGATGGTCGAGGCCAACAAGAAGTTCCGCGAGCACTCCGACGCGCCGCTCCACCTCGGTGTCACCGAGGCGGGGACCAAGCTTCCCGGTGCCATAAAGAGCGCGGCCGCCCTCGGGCAGCTCTTGCCCTACGGGATCGGGGATACCATACGCATCTCGCTCGCCGAGGACCCTGTCGAGGAGATACCGGTGGCCTACCAGATCCTCTCGGCCCTCGACCTCAGGCACCGTGGGCCCAACGTCATAGCCTGTCCCAGCTGCGCCCGCACGCTCGGCTTCGACGTGATCGGGATGGCGGCGAAGGTCGAAGAGGGACTCAAGCATTATGAGGACCATTTCACCGTCGCGGTCATGGGCTGCGTGGTCAACGGGCCAGGCGAGGCCCGTGATGCGGATTACGGCGTAGCCGGGGGCAAGGACGACGGTGTGATCTTCTCCAAGGGCCAGCCGTTGCGGAAGGTCGGTCGCGACGAGATCTACGATGCACTCTTCGAAGAGATAGCAAAGGACGACAGAAAGTAAGCAAGGCTTCAGGTTTCAGCCCGAGAACGAGTGCTGAAAGCTGACAGCGTAGTTTGCAAGAGGTTCACCTTTTGCAAGCTGCTTTCAGTGCTCTCAGCACTGTGATCCGGTAGAACTTCCACTTTCGTAGACCTTGGTGGATCGGGAGCGAACCCGGTCTACGGACAAGAGGTCCTGTATCCGTCCCGAAAACTCGGGTGCCCGGGGACGGATGGGCCAGGGGCGCAACCAGCTACCAAGAAGCTATTCGCTTGCCTGGGATAGGTGGTTGCTCGTCGGCGCGCGAAGTTAGGGGGAGGCAACTAAAGGATAGATCGAACGAATGTTGATGAAGTGGCGATAAGGACCATGGCTTGTCGAGCAAAGGAGAGTGAGTCCATGAGTGAGGGTACATACCTCAACGAAGAGTACAGTAGATCACTGACTTCCCGGCGGAAGTTCCTGGCCGGTTCGGCGGCGGCGCTCGCCGGTGGTGCCCTGATGGCTGTACCCGGCGTGGCATCGGCCCACAACCCGCCAGACCCGACCAGCGACATC
>Ga0126314_10001874_pt1 | contig 10315 bp, 10 predicted proteins | sample Plot105B_FD_92535 | JGI IMG/M metagenome (GOLD analysis project Ga0126314, IMG submission 92535) | Serpentine soil microbial communities from UC McLaughlin Reserve, CA, USA - Plot105B | ecosystem: Environmental > Terrestrial > Soil > Grasslands | place: USA: UC McLaughlin Reserve, Lake County... | reverse complement strand
GCGACCGAGACCACGGCGACCACGATCGCGCCGGCCGCGAGGCTTCGCATGATCGTGTGCGGCACGAGCAGCAGCCCGACCATCGCGAGCGTGAAGGCGATGCCGCTGAACAGCACCGCGCGGCTGGCCGTGGCGCCGCCGGCGGCGATCGCCGCCGGCGGCTCGCGCCCGTCGAGCCGCTCCTCGCGATAGCGCGAAAGGACGAACAGCGAGTAGTCGATCCCGAGCGCCAGCCCCATCCCGGTGAGCATGTTGGTGGCGAAGACCGAGAGTGGGAACGCCTGCCCGACCAGCGCCAAGAGCCCGAGCGCAACGGCGATCGAGACGATCGACAAGAGCATCGGGATCAGCCCGGCCACCACCGAGCCGAAGACAATCAACAGCACGATCAGCGCGGCCGGCAGTCCGAAGCCAAGTTCACCGTTGCGCAGGTCGTCGCCCGCCAGCGTGTCGAAGTCGGCATCGAGCGTGAACTCGCCGGTAATCGAGGCGTCGAAGCCATCCGGGCCGTCGCTTGCGCGCACGGCGTCGACGACGCCCTCGATGTCGTCATCGGCAGCGGGACCGAGGGTCACGAGCATCGCAGTGGCGTGGCGATCGCGGGAAACGAGCCGCCGCTCGCCCGAGTCATAGACGGTGGTGACGCGTGTCGCGCCCGTCCGTCGCAGCTCCGCCGCCAGTCCCCGCACCCGCCGCTCGAAACGTGGCTCGTCGACGGTCGCCGTACCGGAGCGAACGACGACTACCTCGGTGGCGCCGCGCCCCCGTCTGGCCCGTTCGTACGCGAAGCGCTCGAACTTGAGGTCATCGGCGCGCCGCGACTCAGTACTGCTCGTGACCTCCTCATCGCCCGACAGCGCGTCACCGATGAACGCTCCGCTGAGCGCGCCCGCAACCGCCAGCGCCAGCGCCCAGCCGGCAAGCGTCAGCCACGGGCGGCGACTAGTCCAGACCGCCAGCCGCTCGGTCATCGCCGATGGCTCCGCTGAACTTGCTTACTCCGGAGATCATGAGTGCTCCTTTGATGTCGACGATCGGCCTGGCACGGCGGACCTTAGGTCGCTCCGGCGGGTCGCGCATCGGCCTACGGGACCGACTTGAGATCCGACCGTGGGGGGAGCGTCGCCTAGCGGTCGATCGGTGCACCCGTCGAGCCGGGGCTGACGAGGCCGTGGTCGTAGGCGAACACGATCGCCGCGGCCCGGTCGCGGACGCCGAGCTTGGCGAAGATGCTGCCTACGTGGGTCTTCACGGTCGTCTCCGCGACGTAGAGGTCCGCGGCGATCTCGGCATTCGTTGCGCCGCGCGCCATCAGCCTCAGCACCTCGCGCTCGCGGTCGGTAAGCAAGTCGAGGAGGGCCGCCTGACGGCTGGTCGGCGCGACTACCCGGCGGTATCCGTCGAGCACCCGCGGCGCGACACCGCGGTCGAACCAGGCGCCTCCCCCGGCGACGGCGCGCACGGCTGCGATCAGGTCCTCCGCGGAGCTGTCCTTGAGCACGAAGCCCGCCGCCCCGGCCTCGAGCGCGCCCCACAGCACCTCGTCCTCGCCGAAGGTCGTAAGCACTAGGACGGGACCGAGATGACCGGACTCGCGCAGCTGTGCCGTGGCCTCGATACCGTCAAGCCCCGGCATGCGGACGTCCATCAGGATCACATCAGGGCGCAGCTCCGGCAGGCGCTCTACGGCTTGCCGGCCGTTGACGCACTCGGCGACGACCTCGAATCCATCGCTCGGGGAAAGGATCCGCGCCAAACCGGCCCGCACGATCGCCTGGTCGTCGACGAGCGCCACGCGGATCATGGGGTTGCCGCCGCGCCCGCACGCATCGAGACGTTTGCCTCCAGCGGAAGCCGGCAGCTGACTCGCCAGCCCTCGGGCGTCGGCCCGGCGGTAAGCTCGCCGCCGAGCGCCGTCGCTCGCTCGCGCATCCCGGTCAAGCCGTACCCGCGCCGTTCCGCGTCGCCGCCCGTGGGTCCGGTCGTCTCAGCCACAAGGCACACGTAGCCGTCGCTCAATTCGAGCTCCACCACCGTCCGCGCGCGCGGGGCGTGCTTCGCCGCGTTCGCCAGCGCCTCCTGAGCGATCCGGTAGAGCGCGACTCCGATGCCCGGTGCGATCTGAGACAGCTCCCCGCCCACGCGCAGCTCGACCGCCAGCCCCCCGGCCCGCGCATGGTCGACGAGCGTCGCGATCTCGATCGCCGACGGCAGCGGCGGGGCCACGGCCGCGTCATCGTCGCTGCGCAGCAACGCGACCGTGCGACGCAGTTCACGCATGCTGCGCCGGCCTACCTCCTCAGCCGAGCGCAGCGCCTCCTCGGCGACCGCGGGGTCGCGGTGCAGGACGTGACGAGCGCTGGTGACTTGAAGCATCATCGCGGCCAGACCGTGTCCCACGAAGTCATGCACGTCGCGAGCGACCTGGCGTCGCTCGGCGAGCACCGCCTGCTCGCTGAGCTCGCGCCGGGTCGCCTCGAGCTCAGCGACAAGCTCAGCCTGGTGGCCGGCCGCGCGTCCGAAGACCCACGGGAAGGCAATACCCATGATCCAGATGAACACGGCAATCTCCGACGGGTCCTGGATGACACTCGCCACCACCAGAGCAGCGAGTGCGCACAGTCCCAATATCGCTGCCGCCACCGTGGACCGCGCGGAGCGGCCGATGACGAAGGCAAGGAGAGACACCTCGAACAGGAGCGGCTCGAGCTGCCCCGAGCGCTGTGCGATGACAGCCGGGATGAGCACCGCGAACGACAACGCGGGCAACGGCACGTGGGGGACGTAGGTCCAAACGATGAACGGCGCGGCCGCGAGCGCACACAGAACGAGATCGGCCCGAGACGACGGATCGGTGACCGCGGCGATTAGCGCCGCTGCGAGCGCGAACGCGGGAATCAGCAGTCGCACCAGCTCCGTCTGCGACCACTCAGGAAGCGACCCGCCCGACACACCTCGACGGTACTGCCGCGCCAACCCCAGCGTCACCCCCTCAAGGCCATACTCCGTGTCCTACCACGGGCGGAGCAGCGTGGTCGCAGGACGGACCACCATCCACCCGCGCCACGGTCCGAGCCCCGTTGCTGAGGGCCCGCGACCGCCTGGACCACAACCAGCGCTCACCAGGTGATCGGACGCCTCTCCCCGCTTCCCAATGCGGTTTACGTCATCTGAGTTGGACTGACCTTCGCGCAATTTGCCCCCCAGATTGCCCCCTCGGTCAGCGCATAACCGCAACGACCCGGTCGCGGCGACTCTGTGCATGACTGCTCGATTACTCGTCGAGCAGTCAGCCGACTTGAGTCGCCGCGCCAAGTTGCTGCCCAGCCACTTGAAGGTTGACACCGACGTCGATTGGGTTCAGGCTGCTGCCGAAGAGGGTGAAGGCGTTTCCGTTGGTCAACGGCTCAGGAGGGTGACCTTGAAGAAGCTCGTTCTTCTCGCAGGACTCGTAGTGATCGCGACTACGGCGCTTGCCGGATCGGCGTACGCGAACCACGCGTGGAGCAAGTACCACTGGGCACGCACGTCGAACCCGTTCTACCTCACGCTCGGCGACAACACGAGGTCGGACAAGCTCGTCACGAACTGGAGCTCACTGCTTTCGAACGCGTCGAACGCATGGAACGCCTCCAGCGGTCCCTCTACCGTCGTGCGCACCAGCGTTGGCGCCGGCGATGGCTGTGGCGCACAGGCAGGAAAGGTTGAAGTCTGTAGCCAGGACTACGGTGACACCGGCTGGCTCGGGGTGGCACAGGTCTGGATCTACCGCGGCGGCGGCCACATCGCCCAGGGAGTCGTCCAGCTGAACGACTACTACTTCAAGAGCGGCTCTACGTACCAGTACAACAACATCGCCGAGCGGCAGCACGTGGTCTGCCAGGAGGTGGCGCACACGTTCGGGCTCGACCACCAGAGCACGAACGGCGGCTCGCTCGATACGTGCATGGACTACTGGCACAACACGAGCGCCGAGGACACGCGTTCAACGACACCGAACGCCGGCGACTTCGGCGAGCTGTCGTGCATCTACGACCCGGTCTTCAACCGTCGGCTGGTGTCAAGCGTGGTGTTGACCGCCTTCGCGAATTACACCCACACCTGCCGAGGGAACGGCCATCTCGACTCGTTCAACTCGACCGGCGCGACATCGAGCTACTTCGGCCACGCGAAGCCATCGTTTGCGCGCGGCACGCGAGTGGCGAAGGACGAGTACGTCGACCACCTGCCCGATGGAGGCCTGCTCGTCACGTTCGTCACGCCCGCGAACCGGTAGCAAGGCTGGACGGGCTGTTCCGCACGCGCCTTCGCGTCGTCAGCCGTGACCTGCGGCAACGCGTGTCTAGATCCCGCCCCCTGCCGGTGAGCGGCAGGGTCACATGTCACGGCCGCTCGGTGAGCTGCCGTCGATTACTGGCGCGACCATCTCGACCGCTAAGACTGCAAAGAATGCCGAAGTGGGTCGAGTTCCCGGGCCTCTGGCTCACGCGCCGGCGAGCGATCGCGCTTGGGCCGGTGTGAGGCGTACGTGATCGGCACGATCGGATTCGTTGCCGAGTACGGCTGCTCGCACGTCTCGGGGCGCAGCCCGCGGATTTCGATAGTCGACGACCCGATCCCGCTGGTGATTATCGCCGGTGTGTCCGGCGGGATTCGCGTGCGGAAAGGTCGGCCGTACTTGAGCTCGTCCACGAACCCGCGCACCTGCGGGCACTGCACCTTCCAAGTTGTTAGGTCGTACTTGCCGGCCCCTTGCGCCGTGCCGACGGTCCAGCCCGCTCCGAGGTTGCTTCCGCACTCGAGGATCCGCGGGAACGTGTAGCGAAAGCCGTCTCCCCGAACGTTGACACAGGAATGCGTTCGCCCGCGCTCGCGGCACGTGTAGCGCACGCTGGGAGAAAGCTTCCAGTGCCGGGCCATGCAAGAACGTCCGACCGTTTTCGACCTCGATCGCTAACCGCGCATCGCACGCGCCGTCGTTGCTTATGAGCTTGCCTCTGAGCGGGACGCGACGAGGCAGCCGCGGCGGCACCACGACGATGTCAACCGTCGCGGCCGCGACTCTGGGCGGCTCGTCTAAAGAGGCACCATTCGCGCCGAAGCCATCGTAAGCCCGAGGCCGAGGTCGAACCCGCGCTGGCTGTAGGCGCCTCGCTCGCCGCCCGGCGCGTGCGCTCGCCCAGCCCGAGGCGGCATGACCGAAAGAACCCCAGCAGCGCGGTGCCTCGTATCCGCAAAACGGGGCCGGTCTCGAAAACCGTTGTGCCCTTTTCGGGGCACCGAGGGTTCGAATCCCTCCCCTCCGGTACAAGAGCAATTTCAGGCGAATTGCCGGGACTTCGTTGGTCAGATGCCTGTTCGCAGACGTGCGCTCGCGTCAACGAGCGTCAGCGAATGCCTCATCTGACAGAGGTTCATTCCCCCGCCATTCCCCTCGACCGATGACCGCTCCCCAGGCATCTGTGATGCCCTGCGGAGTGCGCCGGTCCACGGAACCGGTCAGAGGTTCGAATCCTCTCGGGCGCTGCTGAAGGCGCTTATACGTGGAGCGTGGCGTCGCGCCGGAGCCGTTCAGCGTGACCTTCCCGCGGTTGCCGGACGCGAGGCTGAGCTCGAAGGCGGCGCGCGCATTCTCGAGCGACGGGGACCGGCAGTCTTTGATTTGGCCCCGGCGGCCCCGGTCAGTCAGTGCGTGGGGCTGCGACGGCAACGAAGTGGAGGATCCCGCTCGGCGGCAGCGGCTGCGGGTTCAGCGCCACGAAGTCGATCGTCGCCTTGGGAGGCAGTGGCTGCGGGTTCAGCGCCACCAGGTTGATCTCAACGCCCGGCGGCAGGGGTTGAGCGTGGAGCGCGACGAGGTTGATCGTCGCGTCGGGCGGCAGCGGTTGAGGGTTCAGCGCCAGAAGCTTGATCGTCGCGTCGGGCGGCAGCGGTTGAGGGTTCAGCGCGACGAGCTTGATCGTCACGCCGGGCGGGATCGGCTGCGGATTTAGCGCAACAAGGTCGACGCTCGGCTGCTCCATGTGGTCTCCTTCCGGGTCGGGATGGCCGGAGCGTACCCCGGGCACTCCCAATCGCTCGAGTTCGCCATCTACGCCCGGACTCAATCGCTGCGCAGAATGCCGGCGGCATGAACGGTCAGGGTGTTGCCATAGGTGTCGCTGAAGGCGTCGCCGTCGCGGAGGACGAAGGTGGAGCCCTTTTGCAGCGTTGTCGTCGCGGCGGTCAGGGTCACGGGGGAGGTTCCGGTGACCGGCGTCGTGCCGTCCGATTGGACGCCGCTGAAGCTGAACGTGCAGCTCGCGGCGTGGATCGTCGCGACGCCGCCAATCGTCGGCAGCGCGTATGCCGTCTCCGTGACCGGGCCGGCCGTCCAGCTGCCGGAGGCGGCCGCGCCGTACATCCCAGTGCCGACCGTGGCGGCGGTGTCGCCCACCTTGCCGACCGGCTTCAGCGGCATCAGACAAACTCGAGTCGAAGCTCGACGCCCGCAAGCGGCGGCTGCCCCAGGGCCTCGACGGTGACGAGACGGCCGACGGGTTCGGAGACGAGACGGAACGTCGCCCTTCCCGACGAGAGCTTCACTGACCGGATGGGCTTCCCGTGCTCGTCCTGCAGCGAGCCGCCTGTCGTGCGAACGAACACCTCGTCGTTGTCGCGCCTGCGCGTCAGCGGCTCGCCATGCGCGTCGAGCTTCTCGACCGTGATCGTCGCGTAGCTCTCGCCGTCGGCCGGGACCTCGGCCACACCGTCGACCGGGTGCTCGTCCGTTGCGTCGGAGGTGAGCCGCAGCGAGGCGGCGTCGGGCTCGGTGCCCGGCAGCTCCGGGATCTCGATCGTGCGGGCCTCTGCCGCCTTCAGCTTGCCGTCGGTGCGCACCATGTATGCGCCGGGGCCCACGCCGAACGAGGTCTCCGGTCCGCCCGCCTGGTCGCGGGCGAGCTCTCCCTCGCGACCGACGAGCGCGATCCAGGTGTGACCGGTAGCGCGCGCGACAACAAGGTTGCGACTCCCTTCAACCTTGACGCTCCGCTCGTCGACCGTTGGCTGGTGGCGTTGTCGAGGCATGGTGCTCCTCTCAGGGGACGAACCGCACGGACACGCCGTAGACGTCCGAGACGCCCGGCGTCGTGCTCGTGAAGACGGTGACGTGGTAGTAGTTGAGCGAGCTGTCGACCAGTGGCTCTCCGACCGGAATCGGCAGAATCCGGTCGAACGGGCCAGGTGTGGCAAAGAACTCGTTCGTGATCGCCGTGGTCGCTGAACCGTCGTTGAGCGACCTGAAGAATTGCCAGCTGAATGCGCCCGCGCTCGTCCCGCGAATCCGGATCTGCGTCAGGCGCGCGCCGTCGGGGACGTGGATCTGCATGTCGCCCATCGCCGACAACTGCGCCGACGGCTTCCGCGCGATGACGCGGTACGGGAACGCGCCGGTGTCGATCGAGAATGTTGGCTGCGCCGAGCCGTTCGAGCTGACAGGCAGGAGGAATGGCGCGAATGCCGCGTCGCGCGCGCCGAGCGGGAGCGGGTACGGCTTGACATCCTGGATCTGCGGTGGCGTGATCGGACCGGCGTTGCGCGAAATCAACGCGATCGCGAGGTGGACGTGGCCGGGGGGTGGGAACGGCGGCGACGCCGAGCCCTGCGCCACGCGCAGCACGATCTCACGCTTCAGCCGCGTCGATGTCTCGAGACCAATCGCACCGTTGATCAGGTTCGGGTCGTCAGCGCTCGTCACCTCGCGCTCGAATGAGTCGAGGTAGACCGAGTCGTTCCGCGGCCCCGCGGGCTGCGTCAACGGCGTCGCCTGTGGCACGCCGTCGGCGGCCGCGGTCGCCGCATTGGCGTACCGCTGCGTCGAGTACTGGAGCGCCCCCCACAGCCGAATCGGACGGCCGTCGACAACTGCGCGTCCGGGGCTGACAACGATGTCGTTGGGGCCGGCGACCGCGACATCGAGGCCGCCGCGGCCGACGACGCTCGGCGCCGCGCACCGCAACGCTTCATAGATCTCGAACCGCGTCACATCCTCGAGCTCATTCCAGTCGGCATCCACGAGCGGGACGCCCTGCTCGAGGCGGACCGCGACGTAGTTCTTCGTCTGGTCGAACGTGTTACGCGAGAAGTTGCCCATGGTCGCTCCTCAGAAGGTCAGGTGGAGGGTCCGCTCGAGCGTGAAGCCAGGCTGCATGTCGATCCGCGGGTGCGCTCGATGGTTGATCAGGACCCCGGAGCTGGCGGCCGCCGTCCCGCCCCCGAAGAGCCCGAATTCGCGCAGCGGCCCAGCGGGGACGTCGGCGGTCGTGAAGCTCGAGATGATCTCGAGTCGGTTGGTGAACGAGCCTCCGAGGAACATCACCGCACCTGTGGTGATCGCTTTCCGCCCCACCTCGGCGACGAGCTGAGCGAACGTCTGCCGCGTCGCATCGGGCGGCGCGCCGGGCGGCGCGTCCCACGAGGCGGCGCCGGCGCCGACTGCCCACCACCCGAGCGGGTGGCCCTGGGGGTCGCCCTTCACGAGCGCCGCGAGCAGCGCGCGCAGGCCGTCGACGACGACGTTGTGGCCCCACTCGCCCACCCACACGACCTCGTCGTGAGGGCCGCGCAGGACGTCACGGTGGACGCCGGACGGGCTCAAGTTCACGTGCTCCTCCATCCCAGTCCTCCTCGTGTCGCTCACGGACCGGCCTCGATGCCGACATGGCGGGTCCGGTGTGAGAGGTCGACGGGCACCACGGCCGTGTTCACCGTCCGCGACGCCAGCTGGTTCGTGATGAGCCAGCGCCACTGCGGGATCTTGTCCTTGGCGTCCTCGGCGATTGGGCCGTAGATCTCGTCCTGAAGCAGCGTCGCCTTCGTGCCGACCTCCTCGACGACCTCCGCCGTCGCGACGTACGGCGTCTCGTTGACGACACCCGGGCGGATAAAGAGCACAGCGCGAACCTGGATCGGCAGGAACTCCGCGAGGATCGCGCGAACGCGCTCCCAGGTCTGCTGCAGCGCGAACGGCTCAGTGACGACGTCGGGCGTCGCGTAGACGCCGAGTGTCTCGCGGTTGTACCACGTCGTGTCGTCACGGACGTAACCCCCCGTCGGGTCTGGCCGACCGCAGTCGTAGCTGAATGCGGTCTCGTCCTCGAAGGTCCGGTTCCGGAGCCGGAACATCGCGCTCGGGTCGGCGGTGTCGACCGATCCTGCTGGGACCTTCCGCGTCACGAGCACGGGCGGCGCGCCGTCGGCCCTCGCTCTGCCGTCGAGGTACGCGCGAACGCCGCCGTCGAGGCGCTCGATGCGCGTCGAGTCCCAGCTGACGACCACGTTGCGCGCGAACTCCTTCACGTCCGCGGTCCAGCCCGTCAGCCGGTTCACCATCGCTGCGATGTTCGGTTTCGTGCCCAGCGTCCGGTAGACCTCGTTCGCGAACACGATCTCGTTGCGGCGTCCCTCCTCCGTGAGGTACGCCTTCAGCTCCCAGCCGATCAGCTCGGCCATCGGATGGAGCAGGCGCGCGTCGACGCGGCGCGGGTCGTGGAGATCGCGCAGGCCGTCGACGAATCCCATCAGCATGTCCCCGTGCACTTGCACCGTCCGCAGCAAGCGCTCGAGCTGGCCGCGGCCCTGCTCCGCGTTCTCGACCGCGAACGGCGCCGGCGCCTCCGTGTCGCGCTCCTGGTGGATCCGCGGCAGGAGCGGAAACAGCTCCGGGCCGGCGGGTCCCGTGGCCAGCGCCGACGACTGCGTGCGCCCGCTGAAGCGGAACGGCGCACCGACGAACGCGGTGTAGTAGTAGATCGTCCCGACCTCGAGGTTGGCGCGGTCGACGAAGCGGACGAGCGTGCGCGTAGCGGGTCCGCCTACGCGCGGCGACTCCCGGCGGATCGTGCGCATGAGGACGCGGTCCCGCGGGGTCCCGCGGTAGAGGTATTGGCGCGTCGTCGCGATGCGACGTTCCGGCAGGACCTCCTCGCGTGTCTCCTCAAGGTCCCACTCCACGCTCGCGCTGTCGTATACGACGTCGCCTTCGGCGAGGTCATCCGCGGTCGCGACGACGGCCACAACGCCGCGCCGGCTCGCGCCCGGGAACCGCCGCACGCGCCGTAGCACGCGCAGCTGCAGCGCGTCGACCGCCGCGGCGGGGCTTGGGAGCTCCCAGACGAGGTTGATAGCGGGTCCGGCCGGGTTCGTCTCGGCACGGAACCGGAACGCATCGAGGTCGGTCGGGATGAATGGCAGCAGCGGGTGGACGTGGCCGGGCAGCGGCGGGACGAGCGGACTCAAGCGAGGCCTCCTGTCGTCGTCACGATCACCGTGCCAT
>Ga0126314_10001873_pt1 | contig 10322 bp, 7 predicted proteins | sample Plot105B_FD_92535 | JGI IMG/M metagenome (GOLD analysis project Ga0126314, IMG submission 92535) | Serpentine soil microbial communities from UC McLaughlin Reserve, CA, USA - Plot105B | ecosystem: Environmental > Terrestrial > Soil > Grasslands | place: USA: UC McLaughlin Reserve, Lake County... | reverse complement strand
CCAACCCCGCAGCCGGTACCACATTCGGCGATCGTTCCGGTTCGGGTCGCAGCCAGCGCGGCCAAGAGCCGGCCAGTCTCAGTACGCGAGGCCTGCACATAGCCGCGCTCCAATGACATTCGCAGTGCCCTGATCACCAGTTCGGGGAGGTCTGGAGGAGCGCTCACTTCAACAGTGTGCCAGCCATAGAGATCGCGGTTCCAACATGTGGAACATCAGGGCTAAACAGATGGGCACACGATAGTCGGACACCCTACTATTTTCCCTAGTCCTTCTCCCGCGACTCACGAGAAAAGCTGATCATGTACGACATGTATCCGGACGCATGGACGATCTCGGCAGATCGTCAGCACCAGGTAGCCACCGACCAACCGCGTCGCCGGGCCCGTAAGGAACACTCGGTCGTACCTGCCATTCTTCAGGCCCGTACCCGCAAGGTCCTCAAGGCTGCCTGAGCGCCTGGAATGCGGTCGGTCAAGATCTAGACCGCCGACGCGATGGCGTCACCGACCTCACGTGTCGTCCGGGTCTGACCGGCCCTACGCCTTCGAATGTCGGCGATCACTGCTCTTTCAATTCGTGCCGCTTCCTCGGGGAGACCACAGTGATTCAGCAACAGTGCGACCGAGAGAATGGTCGCGGTCGGATCGGCGATGCCTTGGCCGGCGATGTCAGGAGCCGACCCGTGTACCGGCTCGAACATCGACGGAAAACGACGGTCGGGGTTGATGTTGCCGCTCGCGGCCAGGCCGATCCCCCCCGTGACCGCCGCAGCCAGGTCGGTCAAGATGTCACCGAACAGGTTGTCAGTCACAATGACGTCGAAACGCGCCGGATCGGTGACCAGGAAGATCGTCGCAGCGTCGACATGCATGTAGTCGGTGTTGACGCTGGGATATTCGACGGCGACCGCATTGAAGAGGCGGTTCCACAGCCCGCCGGCGTTGACCAGAACGTTGTGCTTGTGGACCAAGGTGATCTTGTTGCGACGAATGGTCGCGCGCTCGAAGGCGTCGCGGATGACGCGCTCCACTCCGTACGCAGTGTTGATGCTCACCTCTGTTGCGATCTCGTGCGGCGTGCCGGTACGCACCAGCCCGCCATTTCCGCAGTACAGCCCCTCGGTGCCCTCGCGGACGACCACGAAGTCGATGTCCCTGGCAGCGGTCACCTGGTCGGACAGCGGGGTCGGAACGCCGGGGTAGAGCCGGCTGGGCCGGAGGTTCACGTAGTGATCGAAGGCGAAGCGCAGCTTCAACAGCAGGCCGCGCTCCAGCAGTCCGCTCGGCACATCCACCGCCCCCGGAGCAGCGCCGACAGCTCCGAACAAGATCACGTCGGCGGCGGCGAGCTCGGCCAGCACGGAGTCTGGCAGCACCTCGCCGGTACGCTGCCAGCGGCTGGCTCCGAGGTCATAACTGATCGGGGTGAAGACGCTGGGCCCTGCGACGGCACTGAGTACCTTGAGTCCTTCGGTGACAACCTCTGGCCCAATGCCGTCCCCGCCGATAACAGCCAGCTTGAAGGACCGCTCGGTCTGCGGACGAAGATCATTACCAGTTGCTGTGCTTGCGTGGGTCACCGGCGCATCGTAGCTGTGGGGACGACGTTCGGCGACGAGGTCTCAGAGAGGTGGCGGTAGCGTGACCGCCAGCAGCACGGTCCGGAAGCCACGCCGGCACCACGAGCGAAAGCGACAGATGTGAGTCTTCAATTCGAACTCCGTTCCAACCCCAAGCCGCACAGCGAAAGCGAACGTGACGCCATCTTGGCCGATCCCGGTTTCGGTCTGCACTTCACCGACCACATGGCAGTGGCGACCTGGACGGCTGCTGATGGCTGGCACGACTCGGCGATCGTGCCGTACGGACCATTTTCGCTCGACCCGGCGACGGCCGTGCTGCACTATGCACAGCAAATCTTCGAAGGACTCAAGGCGTATCGCCACGAGGATGGCACTATCTGGACCTTTCGCGCCGACAAGAACGCCGAACGGATGATCCGCTCGGCGCATCGGCTGGCTCTGCCGCCGCTGGATGCCGAAGACTTTCTCTGCAGCATTGAAGAGTTGGTCGCCGCTGACGTCGCCTGGGTGCCGACGGCTCCCGAGCAGAGCCTGTATCTGCGACCGTTGATGTTCGCGACGGAGGCATTTCTCGGCGTCCGCCCCGCGAAGCGAGTCACCTATTGCTGCATCGCCAGCCCAGCTGGCCCCTACTTCGCCTCGGGCGTGAAGCCGGTGAGCATCTGGATCTCGACCGTTTATTCCCGCGCTGCGCCTGGCGGCACGGGCGCAGCGAAATGCGGAGGCAACTACGCCGCAAGCCTGATCGCGCAGCAGGAAGCGGCCAGCCAAGGATGCGAGCAGGTGATGTTCGCCGATGCCAAAGAGCACTGCTGGTTGGAGGAGCTCGGTGGCATGAACGTGTACCTGGTCACGACCGACAATGAACTGATTACGCCGGAACTCACCGGATCCATCCTCGAGGGGGTCACCCGCGATTCGATCTTGACTCTGGCACCCGAGTTTGGTCTGACACCCGTTGAGCGCCGGATCGCCATCGATGAGCTGCTGGAAGGTGTGGGTTCGGGGAAGGTGACCGAACTCTTCGCCTGCGGCACGGCGGCGGTGATGACCCCGATCGGAACGTTGAAGAACGACGTCGGCAGCCACCAGGTCGGCTCTGGGGAGAGTGGCGAGACGACTCTGGCCTTGCGACAGAAACTGCTGGATATCCAGTACGGTCGCACCGAGGACACCCACGCCTGGCTGCGCCGGATCCTCTAACCCCCTGACCTGTCAGAATCCAGTTGACCTATAACTCAACTGCGTTCTGACAACTCGGCGGATCGGCTGGCAATTTTGCGAGATCTAGGGAACACTGTGGCACATGCAGTTTCTGGTGGTGATTATTCGATAGCGCGCTGAACATCGTCAGCGCGCGACCTCCTGTGTGTACACGGGAGGTTTTTTCATGCCAGGAAGTGCCAGGACACCCGACAATCGACCTGAGGATCCGAATGTCTGCCCAGCCAAGGCCCAAGCCGGCCGAATTCCACGTATTCGACACCACCCTGCGTGACGGCTCGCAGCAGGAAGGCATCAACTTGTCGGTGGCCGACAAACTGGCGATTGCGGCGATGCTCGACGAGCTGGGGGTCGGGTTCATCGAGGGCGGTTGGCCGGGCGCCAATCCGACCGACACTGCATTCTTCGCCGCGATGTCGGATGGAGCACTGACTCTGAAGAATGCCCAGCTGGTGTCCTTTGGCTTCACGCGGCGCGTAGGCATGATGGCAGCCGATGACCCGTTGACCGCCGCGCTTCGCGACGCGCGTGCCCCCGTCGCGTGCATCGTTGCCAAGAGCCATGACCGTCACGTCGAGCAGGCGCTACACACCACGCTGTCAGAAAACCTGGCGATGATCACCGACACCGTGCGGCACTTGCGGTCTGAAGGTCAGCGGGTCTTCGTCGACTGCGAGCACTTCTTTGACGGATACCGGGAGAACCCCGGGTATGCCTTGGAGGTAGTGCGTACCGCGGCCGAGGCAGGCGCTGAGGTCGTCGTGCTGTGCGACACCAACGGCGGCATGCTCCCGCCGTGGATCGGCGAGATCGTGACGGCGGTGAACGAGACCGGCGTTCCGCTGGGCATTCACGCCCACAACGACGCGGGCTGCGCTGTCGCCAACACACTGGCCGCGGTGGATGCCGGAGTCATGCACGTCCAGGGAACTGTGAACGGCTATGGCGAGCGCACCGGCAACGCCGAGCTGCTCTCGATAGTCGCCAACCTCGAGCTCAAGTACGGCTGGCCGCTGCTTCCGGCCGGCTCGCTGCGGGAGGCAACCCGTCTCGCGCATGCAATCGCAGAGGTGACGAACGTGCCACCGAGCGCTCGTCAGCCTTATGTTGGTCTGTCGTCCTTCGCCCACAAGGCGGGGCTGCATGCCAGCGCGATCAAAGTGGATCCCAACCTCTACCAGCACACTGATCCTGCCCTGGTCGGAAACGACATGCGGATGCTGGTCTCCCACATGGCGGGTCGGGCGAACGTCCAAATCAAGGGGGAGGAGCTGGGATTCGACCTATCCGACCGCGAACTTGCGGCTCGGATCACCGACCGGGTGAAAGACGCTGAAGCAGCCGGGTACACCTACGAGGCAGCGGACGCGAGCTTCGAGCTGCTGTTGCGGCGTGAGCTCGGGCAGCTGCCTGAGTTCTTCAGGGTGCACTCTTGGCGCGTCTTCACCCAGTCGACGCATGGCCAAGAGACCGATACCGAATGCACGGTGCGGTTGACTGCCAAGGGCCAGAGCCAGCGCGTCGTGGGGGAGGGCAACGGCCCGGTCAATGCCCTTGATCATGCAATCCGCAAGGCGCTGCTCTCGGCCTACCCTGCGGTCGAGAAGTTCGAGCTCATCGACTACAAGGTGCGGATCCTTGACCAAGGTCACGGGACCGATGCGACCGTACGGGTGCTCATCGAGACCACCGACGGCATGAGCGCCTGGACAACGGTCGGAGTCGGCCAGAACATCATCGAGGCCTCCTGGGAGGCCCTCTGTGAGGCGTACCTCTATGGCCTGATCCACACTGACGATGCATCCGAGTTGCCAGCCGCTGAGCTGGCGATGGCTCGCTGAGCGCTCCATCAGCTCGCTATCTAGGCGATTCGATCGATGATAAGGAGGCGCTCCTCTGGCGCGGCGTCGTCGATGGCGTACCCGCCCCGGAGTGCCTCGCGCGCCCGGGCGAACCGCTCAGGCGTGTCGGTGTGCAACGTGACCAGCGGCTGACCAGCACGTACCCGCATGCCGGGCTTGGCGTGCATCTGGACACCCGCTCCGGCCTGCACGGCATGCTCCTTACGGGCGCGGCCGGCTCCCAGCCGCCAAGCGGCTTCTCCAACGGCCCGCGCATCCAGGAACTGCAGCACCCCGTCCCGCTCTGCGGCGATCACATCCGTCTCGCGCGCGGTGGGCAGTGCCGCGTCAGGATCTCCGCCCTGCGCTTTGATCATGGCACGCCAGACGTCCATGGCAGCGCCTGAAGCCAGCAGCGCGGCCGGATCATGATCATCCCAGCGAACCGCGTTGATCATCTCTCGGGCCAGGGCGACGGTGAGTTCAACAACATCGGGAGGACCGCCGCCAGCCAGTACCTCGACCGATTCCGCCACCTCCAGCGCGTTTCCTGCGGTGAAGCCCAACGGAACCGACATATCAGTCAGCAGCGCGACCGTGGTCACGCCCTCGGCACGGCCCAGGTCCACCATGGTCTCCGCCAGCTCCCGTGCTGATTCGAGCGTCTTCATGAACGCGCCCGAGCCAACCTTGACGTCCAGCACCAACGCACCAGCGCCCTCCGCAATCTTCTTGCTCATGATCGATGAGGCGATCAGCGGGATCGACTCAACGGTTCCGGTCACATCCCGGAGCGCGTAGAGCTTCTTGTCGGCCGGCACCAGGCCGGGCCCGGGTGCGCAGATCACTGCACCGAGGTCCGCGAGCTGACGCAGCATCTCCTCGTTGGTCAAGTTCGCCCGCCAGCCGGGAATCGATTCCAGCTTGTCCAGCGTGCCGCCGGTGTGACCGAGTCCCCGACCAGCCAGTTGCGGCACCGCAACCCCGCAGGCGGCGACCAGCGGAACCAGCGGAAGCGTGATCTTGTCACCGACACCGCCGGTGGAGTGTTTGTCCACGGTCGGCTTGGACAGTGCGGAGAAGTCCAGTCGCTCCCCAGAGTTGATCATGGCTCGGGTCCAACGGCCGAGCTCTCGTCTGCTCATGCCACAAAACCACACCGCCATGGCGAAGGCCGACATCTGCTCGTGAGCGATCTCGTCATCGGTATACGCCGCGATCAACCAGTCGATCTGGGCATCGCTCAGCTCAGCGCCCTCGCACTTGCTGCGGATGAGATCGACGACATGGAACCCAGGATGCGATGGGCTCGGGGCCGTCACCATGCCGGATAGGCTACTTCGGTGCGCATCGCCCGTTTTGCCGCTGGCCGGGACCCGCAATACGGCGTCGTGGAACTCGCCGAGGACGGTGGGCCCCACCCCGACACTGTCTCGGTATTGACCGGTGATCCGATCGCGATGTCGGTCCAGCTGACGGGGGAGCGTAAGGAACTCAGCAGTGTTCGGCTACTCGCTCCGGTGATCCCGCGAAGCAAGATTGTCGCTGTCGGCCGCAACTATGCCGCGCACGCAGCCGAGATGGGCGACGAAGTGCCGAAGACCCCGCTCACCTTCTTCAAGCCGAATACGTCAGTGATCGGGCCGGGGGAGCCCATCATCTACCCCGGCGCAAGTCGTGAGGTGAGCTTCGAGGGCGAGCTTGCACTCGTGATCGGCCGCATCTGCAAGGAAGTGCCCGTTTCCCGCGTACCTGAAGTGATCTTCGGCTACACGGTCGCCAACGACGTCACGGCGCGCGACCTGCAAAGAAGCGACGGCCAGTGGGCCCGGGCTAAGGGCTACGACACGTTCTGCCCGCTTGGGCCGTGGATCACCACACATCAGCGCCTGGAGGAGGCTGCGGCGCTCGCCATTCGCACCACCCTGGATGGCGAGCTTCGCCAAGACGGCAATACCAAAGACATGATCTTGACTATCCCTGAGCTCGTGGCCTACATCTCCTCATACACCACCCTATTGCCGGGTGATGTGATCTTGACCGGTACGCCGTCGGGCGTCGGGCCAATGCTGCCTGGTCAGGAGGTCAGTGTCGAGATCGAGGGCATCGGCACCCTCACCAACCCGGTCGCTGGCGCGCGCCCTGATGAGACATCGAAACAGGCGGAGCAGTGAGCGAGGGCGAGACCACGGCCCGAGACGATTCGGCTGTACTCGGGAATCTGGCTCCCCACCAGGTGCGAGTCCGGTTTCCTCCTTCGCCGACTGGCAACCTGCATGTCGGGAACGTCCGCAGCGCCCTCTTCAACTGGGTCTTCGCCAGGCATTACGGCGGGACCTTCGTACTCCGGGTGGAGGATACCGACGCGGGACGGAACCTCCAGGAGTCATATCAGGTCCTCTACGACTCACTCACGTGGCTGGGTCTGAGGTGGGACGAGGGGCCACAGGTCGGCGGTCCGTACGGTCCCTATATCCAGACCGAGCGCGGCGACATCTATCGCGATGTCGTCGACAAGCTGCTCGCGGCCAAGTTGGCGTACCGCTGCTACTGCACGCGTGAAGAAATCGAAGCTCGGGAAGCGGCGCGGCCAGCAGGTGCGCCTTCTGGCTACGACGGTTTCTGCCGCAACCTGAGTCAGCAGCGGATCGCTGAGCTGGAAGCGAGGTCGACGCCATCTGTGGTCCGGATGCGGGTACCCGATGCAGACATCGCCTTCGATGACCTGGTGCGTGGGCCGGTGCGCTTCGCCGCCGCCCACGTGCCTGACTATGTCATCGTGCGCGCTAATGGCGAGCCGCTCTACACCCTCGTCAACCCAGTGGACGATTCACTGATGGAGATCACTCATGTGCTCCGGGGTGAGGACCTGCTGCCGTCAACTCCACGCCAGATCGTGCTGTACGACGCGCTCAAGCAGATTGGCGTCGGCAGTGGGCGAACTCCGGCCTTCGGTCACTTGCCGACCGTGCTCGGGGAGGGCAACCGGCGGCTGTCCAAGCGTGACAAGGGATCCGGCCTCGCCGAATACCAGCAGAAGGGCTATCTGCCGGAAGGGCTGCTGAACTATCTGGCGCTGTTGGGCTGGGGCATCGCTGAGGACCGCGACGTCTTCACCATCGCTGAAATGGTCGAGGCCTTCGACATCCGACGGGTCAACGCGAGTCCTGCTCGTTTCGATGCCAAGAAGTGTGAAGCGATCAACGCTGCGCACATCCGGCTGCTTCCCCCAGCTGAGCTGACCGAGAATCTGGTGCCCTTCCTGGCCGCAGCCGGCTTGATCAGCGAGCCGCCACTGCCACCGGAGCGAGACAAGCTCGCAGCCGCTACGCCGCTGATCCAGGAGCGGATCAACACCCTCTCCGAGGCCGTCGGACTGTTGGCTTTCTTGTTCCTCCCCGATGACAAGATCACCATCGCCCCCGATGCTGGACTGTCGGCTGACTCGATACCGACGCTGACCGCGGCATACGAGGCGCTGGCTGCTCTCAACGACTTCGACGCTGCCGCTGTTGAGTCGGCGTTGCGCACAGCGCTTGTCGAGAAGCTGAGGCTGAAACCGCGGCTTGCCTTTGGGCCGGTGCGGGCAGCGGTTACCGGGAGCCGTGTTTCACCGCCGTTGTTCGAGTCGATCGAGTTGCTCGGCCGGCAGTCCACTCTTGCGCGGATCGCTGCTGCCTTGACCGAACTCGGGGAGCCGGAATACGCCGAATCCGGCCAGACACACGGCACCGGGACAATGTCGAGGCCGGGCGATGTGAAACCGTGACCAAGGAAAAGAGGCCGTCCGTCCCGGCGCGAACCGTCCCCAAGGCCCGAAGCAGATCTGGCAATCCTGCAGTGCGTGCCGGTGAGGCCCAACCGGCCGCTCGGTCCGCGACTCCCGGCGCCGCCGCGAAGCGCCAACCGTCGCAATCAGCTGCGCCTTTCGCCGGTGCTGAGGAAGGTGCCCTCCCGCCGGACGGTGCCGAGTACCCGCAGATCTTGCGTGGCGAATCGTACGTGTGGTGGCGTTCCCTGTTGGGGGTGATCTTCGGCATTTCGCTCTTCGTGCTCGTGACCACGGTGGTGAGCCAGGCTCTGGTCATGCTGTTCTGGGCGACCACCTCTGGCGATCAGCCGATCCAGGAGTACTTTGCGAGGGCGTTCGGGTTCGAACAGCCGCTCGGCATGTTGGCCGTGAACCTGGGCCTCGCTGCCTTGATTCCGATTGCCTGGGCCTTGATGGCGATGGTCCATCAAATGCGGCCGCGGTGGTTGTCCTCGGTTCAGCCGCGCATCCGCTGGCGCTACTTGTTCGGGTGTCTGGCGATCGCTGCCGTCGCGCTGAACGGGGTAATGCTGCTCTCGACGACGATTGGCAAAGGCCTCTCCTTCCAGCCTCAGGAAGGTTTGCTTGGTTTCCTCGTGGTGATCCTGCTGACCTCGCCCATCCAGGCGGTAGCCGAAGAGATCTTCTTTCGGGGCTATCTGCTCCAGGCGCTGGGCAGCCTGGTTGCCAAGCCGTGGTTCGGCGTTATCGTCTCTGCGTTGGTATTCGCCCTGCTGCATGGCACGCAGAACTTGCCGTTGTTTGTGGACCGTTTTGTTTTCGGCCTGCTTGCCGCGCTCCTGGTCTGGCGCACCGGCGGCCTGGAAGCCGCCATTGCGGCGCACGTGATCAACAACATATTCGCCTACCTCGTCGCCGGACTGACCACTTCGATTGCCGCACTCAAGGCGATCGATGGAATCGGCTGGATCCATGCCGGGTCCAACGTAGCTGGTTTCGCCCTCTTCGCGGTCCTGGCGTACGGTCTGTCACGTCTGATGAAGCTGCGCATCCGCGTCCAACTGAACTGAGCAGCCGCCGTCGAAAAGGTGCGCTCCTCAGAGAAGCAGTTTGGGGCCGAAACTCGGCTTACAGTAAAGTTTGTCCTTGCGCCAGGGCGGGTGCGATCAGCCCAGACCTAGTGCACATGGGGTATAGGGTAATTGGCAGCCCGACTGATTCTGGTTCAGTTAGTCTAGGTTCGAGTCCTAGTACCCCAGCGACGCAGATCCTCCTGATTCGCTGTACTAAAAGGGGAATTGGTAGGCTTCCGCAGTCCAAGAGAATGCTGATCATCGGCTAGGGCCCCGTTGTGTAGCGGCCTAGCACGCCGCCCTCTCAAGGCGGTAGCGCGGGTTCGAATCCCGTCGGGGCTACCAGGGAAACTACCTAGTCAGGGCCTATTTTGCGTCTCGTCTCAATTTGACTACCTCCCTCTGGTACCTAATGGGTACCCACCAGCGAGCGCTGAGGTGCGCGCCGCGTCCATTGCGTCGGCCACAATGTCGAGCCGATCGCCGAATAGGTGGCCGTACTGATCGAGGGTCATCACTGCCGACTTGTGACCCAACATCTGCTGGACGATCTTGATGTCGGCACCGCTGGCAATGGCCAAGCTGGCCGCGGTATGGCGCAGTTCGTGCGGATGGAAGCCAAGGATGCCGAGCTCGGCCGCGGCCCTGGTCAGCACTGACCGCTGGAAGGTTTGAGAGCGCATCACGGCCCCTCGCTCGCCGATGAACACCAGATCGGCAGCTGACTTGTCCTCGACGTGGCGAGCCAGTTCCTCAATGAGGAACCTAGGCAGCGGGACCTCGCGACGCTCGTGTCCCTTCGTCGGACCGAACGTCATTACCCCCTT
>Ga0126314_10001872_pt1 | contig 10324 bp, 9 predicted proteins | sample Plot105B_FD_92535 | JGI IMG/M metagenome (GOLD analysis project Ga0126314, IMG submission 92535) | Serpentine soil microbial communities from UC McLaughlin Reserve, CA, USA - Plot105B | ecosystem: Environmental > Terrestrial > Soil > Grasslands | place: USA: UC McLaughlin Reserve, Lake County... | reverse complement strand
TCGCTGGCCACGTTCGCCGCGATCGTCCTCGCGCTGCAGGCGACCGCGGCGGTATCGGTGCTCACGATCGGGTTCTTCGCCTCGGGCCGCCGCCGCGCGGCAACGGCGCCGTGAGCGAGATCGAGGGCTGGCTCACCGACGCGCAGGCCGAGCGCCTGCGCTCGCGCGCCGCGGCCGCCGGAGCCGGGACGATCGTCGAGATCGGCTCCTACCGCGGGCGCTCGACGATCGTGCTGGCCGGCGCCGCGGCCCCGGGCGCGAGCGTCGTCGCGATCGACCCGCACGCGGGCTCGGACCGGGGCCCGCAGGAGATCGGCGCCGACTCGATGCGGGGCGACGCCGACCATGTCGCTTTCCACGCCAACCTCGCGGCCGCGGGCGTGGGCGACCGCGTCCGCCACGTGCGCAGGATGAGCGCCGACGCGCTCGGCGACGTCGACGGCCCGCTGGCGCTGCTCTACGTCGACGGCGCCCACCGCTTCGCCCCCGCCCGCGACGACATCGCCCGATGGGGCGCGCGTGTGCGGCCGGGCGGCACGATGCTCGTCCACGACGCGTTCTCCTCGCTCGGCGTCACGGGCGCCCTGCTGGCGGAGTGCGTGCTGCGAGGCGGCTGGCGCTACGCCGGCCGGACCGGCTCGCTCGCCGAGTACGAGCGCCTCGCCGCCCCGTTGCGGGGCTGGGAGCGCGTGCGCGACGGCGCCCGCCTGCTCGCGGAGCTTCCGTGGTTCGCCCGCAACGTGCTGTTCAAGGTGCTCGTGCTCGCGGGCCTGCGGCCCGTCGCGCACCGCCTCGGCCTTCCGGCCGGGATGCACTGGCCCTACTAGCGCGTCTGGTAGCGGGCCAGGCCGTGACTCGAGTAGATCGAGCCGGCGACCGTGGCCCGGCCCGGCGTCAGCGCGATCGCCTCGGCGGCGTCCTCGCCCGTCCCGAAGTCGGTGGTCGTCACGCCCAGGAGCCTTCCGCCCGCCGTGTAGCGCGCCAGCGCCCAGTCGGACGGGCCGGTGCCGGGCTCGGTGTAGGCGCGTCCGGCGACGAGGACGCCGCCGCGGGTCGCGCGCACGGCCCGCGCGTAGCCGCCGAACGGCCCCGGCGCGGTGCGCACTCGTTGCTGGACCGTGCCGCCGCGGGAGAGCAACGCCAGCGCCATCTGTGGCTGCCGGCCCTCGACCACGGCGCTGCCGGCAACCGCGATCCGGCCGCGGGGCGCTGCCGAGATCGCATAGCCCGCGGCCAGCCGCCGCGCGCCGAACGAGACGAGCCGGCGGCCGCGGGCGCCGAACGAGCGGTCGAGCCCGCCGTCGGCGCGCAGCCGCGCGACGCCGGCGAAGCTGCGGTACGCCCGGCGGCCCTCGCCCGCGACGATGACCTTGCCGCGGCGCAGCAGCACGGCCTCCGCACTGTCGTTGCCGTAGCCGTGGTCGACGATCGCGACCCCGTCGCGGGAGAAGCCAGGGTCCGGCCGCCCGTCGGGCAGCAGCCGGATCACGCACACGGTCGCGCTGTCCTGCGCGTCGCCCCCGCGCAGGCGCACGCCCGCCATCACGATCCGCCCCTGGCCGTCGATCGCGACGTCGTTGGCCCAGGCGGCGTGCAGGTAGAACGGCACGCGCACGACGCCGCCCGCGCCGAACGTGGGGTCCGGGCTGCCGTCGGGGTTCAGCCGCATGGCGGCGAAGCAGCGAGCGGTCTCGCAGTCGGTCTCCCCCGCCACGACGATCTTGCCGTCCCGCTGCAGCGCCACCGCGCGCGGCTCCTCGAAGCTGCCGAGGTCGGCCGCGACGAGGCCCCCGGAGCCGAACGAGCCGTCGAGCGAGCCGTCCGGCAGGTAGCGCAGCGCGCCGAAGTAGCGGTTGGAGCGCCCGTCGATGACGCCGCCGGTGACGACGATCCGTCCGTCCGCCTGGACCACCACGTCCTCCGCGCCCGCGGCAGGTAGTTGTTGGCCGCGTCGCGGATCTCGAGCGTGCGCACCCAGCCGGCGCCGCCGCCGAAGGACGGGTCGAGGTCGCCGGGTGCGGCGAGCGCCGACACCGGCGCGGCGAGCGCGAGCACCACCACCGTCACGGCGAGGATGCGCATGGCAGCGAGGCCCCTACCCGTCCTTCACCGCCGGCGAACGTAGTCGGCCGCAGCGCCGAGCGGGAGGCCCAGCGCTCCCAGCCCAGAGCAGTTCCGAACCCGGAAGCCGACAGGCGCCCTCAGCCCCCGGGCTGAACATTCCGCCGCTCTCGTGAATCGCAACGCCCGCGTCGCGCCCGGGTCAGGCGGCGGCCCGGTGCTCTCGCGGGCTCACGCCGCGCAGGCGCTTGAACGCCCATGAGAGCGCGAACGGGCTGCCGTAGCCGACCTGCGCGGCGACCGAGCCGATCGTCGCGCCGGGCTCGAGCAGGAGGTCGGCGGCCAGCGCGATCCGCCAGCCTGCGAGGTAGCCCATCGGCGGCTCGCCCACGAGCTCGGTGAAGCGGCGGGCGAGCGCGGCGCGCGAGACGCCGGCCTCCCGCGCCAGCTCGCCGACAGTCCACGGGTGCCCGGGGTCATGGTGGATCAGCCGGAGCGCGTGTCCCACGACCGGGTCGGCGTGGGCGCGGTACCAGCCTGGCGCGGCTGCCTCGGGGCGTGAGAACCACGCGCGCAGGGCGGCGATCAGCAGCAGGTCGAGCAGGCGGTCGAGCACCGCCTCCTGGCCGGGCGCGTCGCGGACGATCTCCTCGGCGAGCAGGGCGATCAGCGGGCTCTCGAGCGCGTCGGCGCCGATCACGGCCAGCGACGGGAGCGCGCGCAGCAGCCGGCCGCCGACCTCGCCGTCGAGCTGGTAGGTGCCCGTCAGCAGCTCGGTGTCGCCGTCGGGGCGGTTGCCCCACGTGCGTACGCCGTGGCGGCGCATCACGACCTCGCGACCCTCGGGCGTGACGCACCGCTGGCCGGGCAGGACGAGCACCTGCGGCTCGGTCGCCTCATCGTCGGCGACCGTATAGGCGTCGGGCCCGCGCAGCAGGCACGCGTCGCCGGCATGCAGCCGCACCGCGTCGCCGTCGTCGGGGAGCACGACGGCCTCGCCGCGCACGACGGCCAGGAACGTCAGCGGCGCCTCGTCGGCGATCCGCATCGACCACGGCGGCGCGAGCGTCGAGCGCAGCAGGAACGCCCCGCGTGCCCGGGGTCCGTCGAGCAGTCCGGCGATGGCGTCCATGATGCTAGACGTTCGCATATGAATCTGCTCGTTTCAACTATGGACCGTCTCACGCAGACGGCGTTCAATGGCGCCATGCGCACCCACACCGACTCCCCCGTCCTCGTCATCGGCGGCACCGGCAAGACCGGCCGCCGCGTCGCCGCCCGCCTGCAGGAGCGCGGCGTGTCCGTCCGGATCGGCTCGCGCTCCGGCACCCCGCCGTTCGACTGGGAGGACCGCGCCACCTGGGCGCCCGCCCTGCGCGGCACCTGCGCCGCCTACGTCTCCTACTTCCCCGACCTCGCGGTCCCCGGCGCGCCCGAGGCGATCGCCGAGCTGGCGCGGATCGCGCTCGCCGAGGGCACGCGCCGACTGGTGCTGCTGTCCGGCCGCGGCGAGGAGGAGGCTCAGCGCGCCGAGCAGGCGCTGCAAGCCTCCGGCGCCGACTGGACCATCGTCCGCTGCAGCTGGTTCAGCCAGAACTTCAGCGAGGACCACCTGCGCGACGCGGTGCAGGCCGGCGAGGTCGTGCTGCCCGTCGACGACGTTCCCGAGCCGTTCGTCGACGTCGACGACATCGCCGACGTCGCCGTCGCGGCGCTCACCGACGACCGCCACATCGGCCGGCTCTACGAGCTGACCGGGCCGCGACTGCTGACGTTCGAGGACGCGCTCGGCGAGATCGGCGCCGCCACCGACCGCGACATCCGCCTGACGCGCGTCTCCGAGCACGACTACGCGGCGGCGCTCGCCGGCCACGGGGTGCCGCACGGCGTGATCTCGCTCCTGAGCTACCTGCTCACGGTCGTGCTCGACGGCCGCAATGCGAGCGTCGCCGACGGGGTCCAGCGCGCGCTCGGCCGCCCGGCGCGCGACTTCCGCGACTACGCCCTGCGGGCCGCGGCGGCCGGGGCCTGGAGCTGAGATGACCGAGCTGACGATCGCCACCGCGCTCGCGTGCATGCTCGCGAGCGGCGCCCTGTTCGCGTTCTCCTCGTTCGTGATGGACGCGCTCGGGCGCCTGGCACCCGAGCACGGCCTGCTGACGATGCAGTCGATCAACCTGCGCGCCCCGACGCCGGTGTTCATGACCGCCCTGTTCGGCCCGGCGCTCGCCTGCATCGTGATCGCCGTCGACGCGCTGGCCGGCGACGGCGAGCCGCTCGCGCTGGCCGGCGCCGCGCTGTACCTGCTCGGCCCGGTCGGGACGACGATGGCCGGCAACGTGCCGCTCAACGACGCGCTCGCGCGCGTCGAACCGGCCGACGCGGACGCCGCCGCGCGCTGGCGCGACTACGCGCGGCGCTGGACCGCGCTCAACCACCTGCGGGTGGCCCTCGGCGTGGCGGCGGCGGTGCTGCTCGCGGCGGCCGCGGTCTAGATCTCTTGCCAGGGGGCCGCGACGAGGGCTCGGGGACGGCGGCTGGGTAAGGGGGTGGTCGGCCCCGGCGCGCCTCGCCGGGCGCGACTTTCCGCACAGTGGCGCGCAGCGCCGGATCGACTGTGCGGAAACCGTCGGCTACCGGCGGTTTCCGTACAGTCGATTCACGAGAGTCGCGTAGTGAGCGGAAACCGTCCAGTACACACCTCTCCGGAATCGACTGGCCGCAGTTGACGTCGCCACGCGACCGGCCGGGTGCAGTGTCGGGCTAGCTCGCGAAGTCCGGCTGGTTGGCGCGGACGTGCGCGGCGCGGCCCTTCGGCTCCTCCCAGTCCTCCTGGCGCCCGAGCGCCGTGAGGTCCAGGAACGCGTAGGAACCGCCCGTCCACTCCTGCCCGCGGGCATACGACGAGTAGGTGTGGAGCACGCGCTCGCCGTCGCGCAGGAAGCAGCTCAGGCCCGGCATGTCGAACGGCTGCTCCGACTCCTCCCACGCCTCCGGCGCGGGGCGGAAGTTGTACTCGAGCGGCTTCACGTCGGAGTCGAGCGTCACGTCGAAGTCGAAGTTGAAGTCGCTGCCGTGCGACGAGTACCAGGGGAACGTCCAGCCCTTCTTGGCCCTGTAGCGCTCGATCTTCTCCAGCGGGGCGCGCGAGACGTACGCCAGCGTGGTGTCGCGGACCGCCAGGTGCTCCCGCAGGCCGTCGGCGATCTCGTCGGCGCCGGCCGTGCAGCTCGGGCACCCGTCCTCCCACTCCGGGTGGAACATGAAGTGGCCGACGATCAGCTGCAGGCGGCCCTCGAACAGGTCGAGCAGGCCGACCTCGCCCTGCGGACCCTCGAAGCGGTAGTCCTTGGTGATCTCGATCATCGGCAGGCGGCGGCGCGCCGCGCTCAGCGCGTCCCGCGCGCGGGTCATCGCCTTCTCCTTCTCCAGCAGCGCGATGCGCGCCTCGCGCCATTGCTCACGACTCACGATCCCGGGCAGGCTCATCGGATCTCCTCTCGTGTCGAGCTCTCGTTGTGCTGACCGGAGCGGGAACGAGAACTCATCGGTGGGCGTAGCGTCGCCCAGGAATGGAGCGGATCGACCGGGTGGTGCTGGCGGTGTTCGTCGCCGCGGTGGTGGTGGCCGGCGCCGTGGTCGGCGTCGTGATCGCCGCGTCGAGCGACGACCCCGGCCTCACGCGGACGTTCACGCGCGACCCGGGCGCCTGCACGGGCACGGTCGATCGCGGCGTGCTCCCGCGATGGGCGCGCACCGGCTTCTCCGATCCTCGGCCGCGGATGCCGCACGTCGTGGGGCGCGACGGCGAGCTCAGCTCCGAGCCGCACTGACCGCCCGCGGCGGGACCGGCGAGGTCTGCATGATCGACGTCGTCGTCTGGCCGTAGAACGCGAACGCGTCGATCACCTCCTCGAGGTGCTCCACGTCGCGGACGTGCAGCTTGACGAAGAAGCAGTCCTCGCCGGTGATGCGATGGCACTCGACCACCTCCGGCGTGTCGCGGGCCAGCTGGGCGACCTTCGGCAGCTCGCGCGGCGCCGGGCGGATGCGCAGGATCGCCGACAGCGTCAGCCCGAGCGCGCGGGGGTCGACGGCGGCGTGGAACCCCTTGATCGCGCCGGTGTCGACGAGGCGCGCGATGCGCTCCGCGACCGCGGGCGCCGACAGGCCGACGCGGCGGCCGAGCTCGGCGTTGGACACGCGCGCGTCGTCCTGCAGCTCGGCGAGAAGCCGAAGGTCGATGTCGTCGATCTGCCGTCGATTCGAAGGCAATGTCGCTGAAGCTCCTGCGATCGTCCATGGGATCGTCGCACAGCGGGCGCGATCCTGCAGGGCGTGCAGGATCGAGTGCCACCGCACGCTTACTTCGTCGGGAGCGCGATCTTCCACTACCTCGGGCCGGCGTTCGCGGTGCTGTTGTTCGTGCGCGTCGAGGCACTCGGGGTGGCGTGGCTGCGGATCGCCTCGGCAGCGCTCGTGTTCGCGCTGTGGCGGCGGCCGTGGCGGGCGCTGGCCGCGCTCGACCGCCGCGCGCTGGTCGCCTGGGGCGCGGTGCTGGCGCTGATGAACTGCTGCTTCTACCTCGCGATCGAGCGGCTGCCGCTGGCGACCGTCGCGGCGATCGAGTTCCTGCCGGTCGTCGGGCTGGCCGCGCTCGGCGCGCGGACGCCGCGCAACGCGCTGGCGCTGCTGCTGGCGGTGCCCGGCGTGTACCTGCTGACGGGAATCCGGCTGGAGGGTGAGCCGCTCGGCGTCGCGCTCGCGTTCGCCAACGCGGGCCTGTTCGCGCTCTACATCGTGCTCGCGCACCGGGCGGCGCAGGGCGCCGGCGTCGACGCGCTCGGGGCGGCGATGCTGGTGGCGGTCGTGGCGGTCACGCCGCTCGCCGGCGCGGAGGCGCTGCCGGCCCTGGCCGATCCCGTCGCGCTGCTGGCCGGCGCGGGCGTGGGGATCTCCTCGTCGGTCATCCCGTACGTGCTCGACCAGCTCGCGATGGCGCGGCTGCCGCGCGCGACCTACGCGCTCCTGGTGTCGCTGCTGCCGGCGACCGCCGCCGTGATCGGCGTGGTGGTGCTCGGCCAGGTGCCGACGCTGACCGAGGCCGCCGGGGTCACGCTGGTGATCGCCGGCGTCGCGCTGCACCGAGCACCCGAGCCAGCGCCAGCGCCAGCAGGCTGAACGCGGCCGCCGCGACCCAGTGGACGGCGATCCGCACCTGGGCGTACTCCGGGTTGTAGCCGCCCCGGTCCTCGACACCGATCGCGAGCGTGAGCACGGGCACCGCGACGAGCAGCAGCGTGGCCGCCGCCGTCACGAGCGCGCGCACGCCGATCCCGCGCCAGAGGATCACGAACGTCCCGAGCGCGATCAGCGGCGCGGCGCGCGCGGCGAACACGAACCCGAGCACGGCGCCGGCCAGCAGCGCGAACGCGGCGGCGCGGCCGAGCGGCATCGGGTCGGCGGCGGGCTCCGGGAGCTCGTCCGGCGCCTCGACCGCCTCCGGGGGGCGCCGGACGAGGACGAGGCCGAGCATCGCGAGCAGGAACGGCAGCGACACGAGGTAGCCCGCCCGGACCAGCCCGTCGGGCGCGAAGGCCATGTCGGCCTCCTTGCAGCCCGCGGGGACGCGCCAGCCCATCGCGAAGCCGTCGACCGGCACGGGCGCGCCGAGATCGCGGCCGTCGCAGCTCGCGCGCCAGGCGTCGCTGTAGGACTGGGCGAGCACGAGCCAGGCGCGCTCGTCCACCTCGAGCCGGACGCCGGTGCGCGCGTCGCGCTTGGGCTCGCCGGGGTCGAGCACGCGGCCGGGGACCGCGGCGGTCGCGGCGGGCGGCTCGGGAGCAGCCGAGCGCAGGCGTACGAGATACGGCGCGAACGTGTCCGCCGGCATCTCGAAGCGGGCCGGGCCGGCGGGCATGTCGGCCGCCGGCCCGCAGGGGCGGAAGCGCAGTGGGCGGCCGGCGTCGACGTCCGCGACCGTCGCGTCGACGCGCATCCGCACGGGAGCGGAGCCGAGCGTGCCGCGCAGGTCGCCGCAGCGGCCCGCGACCCGGCCGGCGCGCGGTACGCGCACGATCGGGAGGCCCGCGCCCGTGACCTCGCGGATGCCGACCGCGCGCCGCTGACGCTCGACGCCCGTGGCGCTTTCGGGGAACGCCGCCCGCAGGATCTCGATCCGGAACGTGCGCCCGCGCAGCGGCTCCGGGAGCTCCAAGCGGCCGTCGGCGGCGACGGGCAGCTCAGGCGTGACCGACCCGCCGGCATGCACGCGCACCAGCGTCGGCCGCCGGACCGTCTGGTCCGCCGGCTCGAGCCGCAGCTGCTGGACGGTCGCGCGCTCGGGCACGGTCCACTCGAGCCACGCGGTGCGCCCGTCGAGCCACGAGCCGATCCACGGCCGGGGCGAGCTGTCGAAGGCGCTCGAGGCACGGAACCCCGGCCGGCCCTCGAAGCGGCCCGACGAGTCGAACGTGGCGCCGCCGCGCGCCCCCACCAGCTCGTCGATCGCACTGTCGGAGGCGTGCGGGTCGACGGTGCCCCACCCGTCGGCCTCCCACGCGCGCGCGGCGGGCGGGGCGATCGCCCGCTCCAGACCGTGCTCGCCGTCCTGGCGGTCGCGCACGAGCACCGCGCCCGCGGTGCCGCGGCGCGGGTCGCGGCGGAACGGATCGTCGCCCGCGGTGCGCTCGAACAGGTAGGTCAGGCCGGTGGCGGAGAGGTCGCGCCCGGTGAGGGCCCGCTCGGCCAGCACCGGCGGGCGCAGCGCCTCGCGCAGCTTCACGCCGGGGATGCGCAGCTCCCGGATCCCGCCCGGACCCTCGGGGACCCCCTCCGGCGCCGCCACGCGCGCGATCCGCACGCGCAGCGAGCGCACGTCGCGCAGGCCGAGCTCCAGCCGGTTCCACCCCTGGCGCACGGGGAACGTGCGGCCCGCGACCTCGACCGCGGTCACCTTCGCGCGCCGGTCGGAGTACGGCAGCAGCTCGATCGCGTCGACGTCGCGCGGTGCCTCGAAGCCGATCTCGAGCCAGTGGCGCGGCTCCTCGAGCGCGCGGTCGGCCTGCCAGTGCGTGGCCGGGTCGCCGTCGAATGCGGCGTACGGCCGGCGCTCGGGGAACTGCGAGTAGGCGGGCGAGAACGGCATCCGCAGGTAGCGGGCGCCCTCGTAGGTGGCGACCGTCTGCCCGTCGGTGCCGCGCGCCGGGAACAGGTCGAGCACCGCGGCGTCGGGCGAGAACGGGTCGTCGGCGGCCAGCGTCGTGCCGTGGTTCTGGGCCATGCGCGCGGCCGCGAGCACGCGCCGGCGGTTGGAGTCGGAGATCACGACCTCCCTCGCGCGGCGCACGCCGTCGGGGCTGGAGTCGCCCGCGTAGGCGATCCGCCCGGACGGGAGCGCGCCGAACGCCGCGAGGGCGGCGAGACCGTCGGCGCTGCCGTCGACGACCGTCGCGCCGGCATCGCCCTCAAGGCGCACCATCGGCCGCGCGCCGGGCCGGTCCCACGCCCGCACCCGCGGCAGCGGCCGGGCCGCGCCGAGCGTCCCGGCCGCGCGCGGCTCGCGCCGCACCGGCCCCCACCGCTCGTCGGGCTCCCCGAGCTGGTCGAGCACGTCAGCGGCGTCAGCGGCGGTCGCCGCGCCGCTGCCGGCGCGGTCGTCGTCGGCGCCGGCGACGATCGAGCGTGCCGACAGCAGGTCCGTCAATGGGCCGAGCTGCTCCGGCAGCGCGCGCCGCTGCTGGACGAGCCCGTCGACCGTCCACAGCAGATCGACCGCGCGCAGGTCCGCGTAGGGCACGGCGTAGCGGACCGCCACCGGGCTGTCCGCGAGCGCCGGCAGGATCGCGTCCACCGTCCCGCCCCAGTCGTAGTCGGCGTAGAGCTGCCCGGGCAGGACGACCGCACGCCCGTCGTCGCCGACCGTCGCGTCGACGTGGTCCGCGGCGGCCTCCCAGGCGGGCGGGATCCGCTCCCAGGTCAGCTGGGAGTCCAGCGCCTGCCCGCGCACGAGCGGCCACGACGCGACGGCGGCGAACCCCGCGATGCCCAGCAGCGCGAGCGCCGGCAGCGCCCGCCCGCGGGCGCGCAGCCACGGCGCCGCCCGCACAGCCGCCAGCCCGCCGAGCCCGGCCAGCGCGAGTGCGAGCAGCGGCCCGGCCTTGTAGGTCGTGCGCAGGAACTGCAGCGGCTCGACCCGGTTATAAGTGAAGTGCATCGCGCGCCGCAGCGGCGTCCCCTCCGGGAAGCCGGCCACCATCACGAC
>Ga0126314_10001871_pt1 | contig 10325 bp, 8 predicted proteins | sample Plot105B_FD_92535 | JGI IMG/M metagenome (GOLD analysis project Ga0126314, IMG submission 92535) | Serpentine soil microbial communities from UC McLaughlin Reserve, CA, USA - Plot105B | ecosystem: Environmental > Terrestrial > Soil > Grasslands | place: USA: UC McLaughlin Reserve, Lake County... | reverse complement strand
CATCGATGTGACCCTCGAGGGTTTGATAAGGCAGTATGCGCAAAACGTGCTCGCGCCCATTGACCGTGCGCACGTTGCGCTCGATAGGCTCAAGGTGGTCAAGGACGGCGGCGACATCTTGCTGCAAGCCTTCATAATCGTGCTTAGGACGGATATCCAGGATCGGACGCCCGACATCCGACGAACGCAGGTAATAAAGGTCACTCATGCGAGGCGTGATGCTCTTAATGTTCAACGCCTTGCTTAAAAACATCATCGCGATCTGGGTGTTTTCCAGCAGATTCTTGATGTCGTTGTTGGCACGCGCCAGCTCGTCGACGTTTCTGTGCAGCTCCTCGTTGGCGGTCGTCAATTCCTCGTTCAAGGACTGCAACTCCTCTTTCGAGGTATCGAGCTCCTCGGCCGTGGATTGCAGCTCCTCGTTGGCGGACATCAACTCCTCATTGGAGGATTTGTGTTCTTCGTTAGAAGCCTCTAAATCCTCGACTACGGCCTGCAGGTGATGCTGAGTGCTTTTGAGTTCCTCCTCCAGCTGGCGAATAATCGATTTTTCCTCCTCCGGCGCCAGATGCTCAAGTCCCTCTCTCGGCGCCGCGGCGCAGTGCGGCCCCGATGGCTCCTCGAACAGCACAGCGAAATAGTTGGACGGCTCATCGCCGCGTGCCATGGGGCGCACTATGAGGCGTACACTTTTATATTCACCGCTCGTGTTGACGTGCACATCGTCGCGCACCACAAGCTTCTTTTCGCGCGCTGCTTCTTCCAGCGCTGCTCTTAGCTGCGTGCGCAGCCCGCACCGCGCCATGTTGATGACGCTGTTGTCGGGCGCGCCGCACGGCTGTTCGAGATACATGCCCGTGCTGCCCGAGAAATGCACCGCCTCGAAACGAGAATTGACGATAACCGAAGAAGGCGCGTATTGATCGAGCAGATAGCGCTCCAGTTGACGCCTGAGTTCGCCGTCCTGTTGGCGTTCGAGGTGTGTCGCTGCCTTGGCCTCTCGCGTCAGCAGCTTACTATAATGGCCCATGGGAAACTTATGCCTGGGCGCTACCGCCGTCTCCTTGCGCCGGTAGATGCACTGTTTGCGATCTTCGGTTTCGAAAAGTTCCTCGAATCCAGTAACGGTCTCCGACGGTCCCAATAATAAAATCCCGTTCGGGCGCAAGGCGTAGTGAAAGATTGGAATGACCTGTTTTTGCAGCGCCGGCGCCAGATAGATTAGCAAGTTGCGACAAGAGATCATGTCCAGGCGGGAAAACGGCGGATCTTTGATCAGATTGTGCTTAGAAAATGTGCAGGTTTCACGTAAGCACTTGGCGACACGATAGCCATAATCGTGCTTGCGGAAAAATTGCTTCAGCCGTTCAGGGGAAACATAATTGGAGATCAGCTCGGGATAGACGCCGGCGCGGCCAGCCTCCAGAGCCTTCTCGTCGATGTCGGTAGCGAAGATCATTGGCCGGGCGTTACATGCACTGCGCTGCAATTCCTCCAAGAACAACATGCCAATTGAATAGGCCTCTTCGCCGCTCGAGCATCCTGGTGCCCAGATGCGGACCTTATCGTCATCATCCTTGCCGGCGCAGATTTCCGGCACGATGGCACTCGCGAGCCGCTCGAATACGGCCGTATCACGCATGAACTGTGTTACCCCGATCAGCATGTCGTTAAACAACAGCTTAAGTTCTGCAGATGAACCACGCAGATATTCCAGATAGTCCTGGGGCGAGGCCGAGCGGGTTACCTGCATACGGCGCTCAATACGGCGGATAATGGTGCTTTCCTTGTACTGACTGAATTCGTACCCCGTGCTCGAGCGCAGCAGCGCGAGGATGCGCCTGAGCTGATCGCACCCTCCCTGAGCCAGGCCAGTGGCGACCTCTTCGCCATCTATGTCAGCAAGATGCTCAATGTATTCAAGCAGGCGCGCCGGCATTTCTTCCACCGGCAACACGTAATCGCCCTGACCAGTCGCTCTCGCGCTGTGCGGCATCTCGCCGTATGCGGCGGATTCCTCGTCCTGCGTCATGGCCATGCCGCCATGTTGCTTGATGGCTATCAGGCCCTCCGTGCCATCGGAGCCCGTGCCCGACAAAACTATGCAGATAGCAAAGCGCCCCTGGTCCTCGGCCAGTGAGCAAAAGAAATTATCGATAGGTAAGCGTTGGGGTCGAGGTTGCGCTTTAGTGAGCCGTAAGGTGCGGTCGCGGATGGTGAGGGTGGCGTTCGGCGGGATGACATAGACGTGATTCGGCTCCACCAGCACAGCGTCTTCGGCTTTGGTCACGGGCATGTCGGTAGAACGCGAGAGCAATTCGGCCATATGGCTCTTGTGGTCGGGGCTTAAATGTACCACCAGCACGAACGCCATGCGGCTGTCGGCGGGCATATGGTCTAAAAACGTCTTGAGCGCTTCCAGGCCGCCGGCCGAAGCGCCCACGCCTACGATGGGAAACGCATCGCCTGCGGCCCTTGGTTTATCAGCCGCTTGCGCGGAGCATTGATCCGTTTCAGCCTCGCTCTGAGGAGCGTCATCGTTCATATTTTATCCTCGAAGAGGGGTAACAACATTTGAATCAGTGCGGCCGGTAGAGGAAGAGGTTTAACGATTAGCAACTGCAAATAACGTGGCAAGCGGGCGCTCGCGCCGCGACAATTTTAAGAAACAGTCTGCCAATGCAGAAACCTTGCACCCGGACGGTCGCCTGAATAAGTCTATCATATGGTTAGGTTTAGGCACGACGACACGCCGCGATCGATGCTTGACGAACGGCAATCGTCCGTGACGCGCGTTAAACGAGATCATGCATCTTAGGCCATAGCATTGCACATTTTGCTAGCTGCTTAAGCACCGAAGTTATAGACTGAAAATTCACAACCGGAGAACTAATATGGGCTATAACATCCTGTACATTATCGGCGCTGCTGTGGTGGTTATTGCGGTGTTGAAGCTGGCCGGAATTCTGTAACGCCTGATGCTGTAGCGCACATAGGCGTAAGAGAATTTTGGCCCGCCCGCCCTTTAAGCCTTAGCACCAGCTTAAAGGGCGGCGTTTCTTATCTAATCTAAACATCATTTCGCAGATTCGAGCCGAGCTAGTCGCGCAAGTTTAGCAACGCCACGTCAATATAAGCCGGCGACGCTTGAAAGCGATGCAAGCAGCGACGTTTACACTCACACTTAAGGCGACGGCTAATATGGTCGAGATAGCATGAAGCTCATCAAAGGATCACAACCTATGCGTGTAGCATGCTTATCACAAAGCCCATCGTGAGCGACATGACTCGATATAGTCTGATAGTAATCGGCATGTTCCTGCCCCTTGTTGCGAGGGCTGAAAATTTTGTGAGCGGTTACGAGCGGGCGATTGTAGATACCAGTCGCAGAAGGGCGAGATCAGCCAGATCATAGCCGCTACCGCTAAAATAGCGAGCCTGCAAAGCAAAGCCTGCTTTCCGCCGGCACGCCGCGCAGTACGGAAAGACGCATTAACCAAGAGCCCGATGATCCACTCTGTGAAATGGCAGGCACTGTCCCACACAGCCGCGCAAATGCGTGAGCGGACACAGTACGCAGAACAGGAAGAAGAAGCAGGCATATTGCCGCAAGGCGATTTTTTGCACCACTGCTGATGGATCCGCAGCAACCGCAATTCGCCCCGCATAATCGGGGGCATCAGACGCCAGCTGGTATCTCCAACGCCGCGCTGGTTGCGCTCGGAGCTTAGTTTCCATTTCCTAAAGGTAATCTCGGGACGGACCGCTATGAGTTCGACGCTCAAGCTGGAATTTTCTCGCTCTCTAATCTCGAACCAAGCGCGTTCAACCTGATCAACCCGGCCTTCATCGTCGGCCTGCCCCGCTCAGCTATGGACTGGGCGCGTTTTCGGCACGCGCACACATTTAACACCAGAGCTCGCACTTAGGCGACGAGTTCTTGATCGGCAACCCCAACGTCAACCGCGTTAATCTGAGCTATGAAGACTCGGAGCCTCTGCTTGCGCATAAATTCTTCGGGTTCCGGTTATACGGCGGCGGCTACATCTTTGAGGCTGAACCGAATTTAGAGTCGGCACACTAGCAGGACGGTCTAAAGCTCCGCTGGCCGCACTTGCTTGGCAGTCCGCATGTGGTCGCCGCCGGCGATTTCGAGGGATTTAAGGAACTTGGATTGGAGCTCGACCACGCTTACACGCTGGACTTAGCATATCGCCGAGACGAAGACCGGGAGAGCCGCTTAATGGCAGAAGACTTCAATAGCCTGTCGCCTAATGATCGATTTTACAACTCGCGCCGGACATACACGGGGGTCGGATTGTTTTTCGATCTCTAGCTCAAATCCTTAGAAAATCGCCGAAAAACCGTTTTCCAGGTGCAGCCGCTCGGCGCGGGGCCGCCCCCTGATCAACTAACTTTGCTGCCCGTTCGCTGGTCTCACGTTGCTCCTTGCTGAGTTCGAGGTTCAACCTCCCATTGGCTCGACCCCCGCGCACTACGTATTATAGAGAACACAATACACAGTTATGCTGCAAGTCATCAGGGGAGAATATTCCAAAGCCCGGGCAAGCGTGCCGACGACCACCCGCCAAGCACGAACTACGAAGTATTGGCTAAAGGAGATGGCATGTATAATTCGCAGCCAGATAATGAGTTGCAGGGGCAGCTTGTTTGGCAAGTAGTGACAGCACCGGTCGCGCTACGGGCGATAAGCTCTTGACAGGATAAATTGTGGAACTCTACATGTTATTCTTTCTAGCCGCGATCGTAGCGGGCGCAATCAATGCGTTGGCCGGCGGCGGCGGGCTGCTAACGTTTCCCTTGCTGACTTTGGTCTTGCCGCCGGTAGTCGCCGACGGCACCAGCGCAGTGGCTTTGTTCCCGGCGTACGTGACGTCCGCGTGGGTAAGCCGTGCTGAGCTGGCCCGAGTAGTTCGCTGGGCATGGCTACTGCTCGGCCCTAGTGTACTCGGTGGTCTATTGGGGGCGCTGCTGCTAATTTGGTCAGGTAACCACAACTTCACTTTGCTGATACCGTGGCTGGTGCTGGCAGGCACCCTGCTACTGCTGCTGCAACCTTTACTGGTTCGGCGACCCGGTAGCAGCGCTTCAGGACTCGAGGGTACGCCGGCGTCACGGTCATTACTAACCTTGTTGCGTCTTGCGGCGGTGGCATCCATGTTCCTGATCTCGATTTATGGCGGGTACTTCGGTGCCGGCATTGGCATCATCGTGATCAGCGCCCTGACTCTTATGGGGTTGGAGGATATGCGACAAACAGTCGCCCTCAAGAACCTCCTAACGGGTTGTCTCCGAGGCGTGGCGGTAGCGGTACTCGTCATCAATAATAGAGTATCCTGGGAGTATGGCCTGCCGATGGCGCTTGGCTCTCTGGTAGGCGGTTATCTCGGGGCTAGAGTGGCGCGCCGGTCGCATCCCACCGCGATACGTAGAATTGTCATTGTTATCGGTTTTGGCGTAGCCGCATACTACTTCTGGAAGTTCTATGGCGCAGCCGACCTAAGCTTCGGAGGCGAATGAACTAGTCTTCACCCACTGCTCCGGATTTTTACGCCCAGCCGCCCGAGCTTATCAGCCGCCTCTGGTCGTGCTTCGCGGCGCTTGCTACGGGTTGAAGTGCGTGTCGCACGGTGGATTGCTATAAGGACTGTGCAACGCCGAAAAGACAGGTTACGCAACCTAGAGCTACGATAAGAACGTACGTTGACCAACGACAAAATTCCATCGCTTACCGTTCGACTATATCCGGTCCTCACGGTGGGCGAACTGCAGAAACGCGCGGGTATTCGTGGCCAATGGGAGCCTTCCAGCCGGTTTGCCCCTCGAACTCGGCAAGTGAATCATGTAGAACTACGCGGCGCGTATAAAAGACGAGCCGGTATCCAATGGACACCGGCCCGACACGACGGTCTTTGAGGGGAGGGGATGCGACCGTCATCAGAGGCGTTAGTGAAACTCTATCTAACTTAAATCTCCGTATGTGCGGGCTTACTGATGAGCGTCTTGCATCTTGTTGCCGGCCTTCTTTGCTGCCTGGCCCATCTTCTTGTTGTCGGCCTTCTTTGCCGCCTGACCCATCTTTTCGCCTGCCTTATCGGTAGTCTGTTTCATTTTGTTACTGGCCTGCTTAGCTGTCTGTTTCACCTTATTAGTGGCCTGATTTGCCGCCTGACCCATCTTGTTGCCGACTTTACTTGCGGCCTGATCCATTTTTTCACCGGCCTTTTCCATCGCGCCTTGCTGATCCTGCTGCCCGCAACCTGCTATGCTAAGCGTGAACAGCAGTGCTAATATCCCCGGTACCAGTATTTTTCTCATGTGACTTCCTCCTCATCCGTTGTAGAAATATATAGCTTCGATTGAAGCAACTTGCGTTCCAGAGTTGGGAGAACGCGCCTGAACCAACATAACACGTATATTCCGCACCAAAACAATTTGCGCAGTGCGCCACGTGGTAACTTTTACAATACGTTGAACATATTGCCTAGCGCTAAGCGCGCATGGCGAAGGCCTGCATTGGCTAACGGGCCGGCGCTAACGAACTTCAAACCCATTAAAGTGCTCCCCCGCCGCTGATTCACAGTCCACGGCCGTAACGCTCGCCCCAGTTGGGCCCCGCCGCAGCCACTCCTTGAGGCCATCGAGGTGCATGGGCGGCCCGCAGGCGTACACTTCGACTCTTCCGTCGTTCAAATTACGGGCGAAACCTGAAAGTCCCAATTCTTGCGCTTTTGTTTGTGTATCGGCGCGAAAGAAGACCCCTTGTACGCGGCCGCTGACATGGCAGCGGAGACACTTGTTCGAGTGAACGTTCATATCAAAAACAATCTTAGCACCATGACGATGTCACATGCTTTAAAGCAATACGTCCACTTCTAAACTGCGCCGCTTTAAGCATCTTGCACTTAGGCTCGCCATCCGCTCATTACGGGGGCTGTCATTGGTTTGACTGACATTGACGCGCTAGTGCCCGAATAGGTGTGGTTGACGCGCTAGTGCCCGTTCGCGCGCTACCAATGCATGCGTCTTTGCCCAGGTGGCATGCGCGCGCGCATCCTTGTAATCGCCGGTTTCAAGCGCCGATTCCGCGTAGCGCATGTGAGCGGTAGCTTTGTTGTAGGCATCCGGCGCTTTGACCGGCGCATTGACCGCCTTTGCTGCTTCCACCGCTTGGCGCGCGTCGCTCATCTCCTGCACCGGGGCGCTCACACACCCGCCGGCTACCACAACCAGCAGCATTAGAAGACGCCAACTGCATCTTATGCTCCTAATACGGTGCATGTACTATAGCCCAGTGTGAGCGATACTCCGGTTGCCAAGGCCAAATGGCCCAGTGCTTAATAGCTGAACGCTGACTTTCGCGACCGCGCCAACCGACTTGACCGCCGCCGATTAAATTTAGCCAGACATCACCTATGATACCTGAAGTTCGACCAATCCTTAAGCTGCATTCAACGTCATGAGCGAGATACTGGTGTTGTATTACAGCCGTCATGGCGCGACAGCGGATATGGCCCGGCGTGTCGCGCGAGGAGTCGAAGCAATCGCCGGTATGCGGGCGAGGGTGCGCACGGTGCCGTCGATATCGGCGACTTCAGAGGCGATTGCAAATGATATACCTGCCTCGGGTCCGCCTTATGCCGTTGTCGATGATCTAAGCGCCTGCGCCGGCTTAGTGATGGGTAGCCCCACTCGTTTTGGCAACATGGCCGCGCCGCTTAAGTATTTTCTTGATCAAACCAGCGCTCTGTGGCTATCGGGCGCGTTGGTGGATAAGCCGGTCGGCGTATTCACCTCTACGGCAACTTTACATGGCGGGCAGGAGAGTACCTTGCTGTCCATGATGCTACCACTCATGCATCACGGCATGCTGATCGTAGGTTTGCCCTATACCGAGGCGGGATTGTTTAACACGCGCGCGGGCGGTACGCCTTACGGGCCCAGCCACACCGCCGGCAGCGATAATAAAGCATCACTGACGGCCGAGGAAAAAGATCTGTGCATGGCGCTAGGGCGGCGTGTGGCGCGGCTGGCGAAGGCTCTTCTGCCTCCCCATGGGCAGGGCGCCACCTAGCGAGTCAGTACGGCAGCTTGGAATGCTAATATTTGATTTGCTGGGCGCTAAGCCACTACGCTTGGCGCTTGTCGACGCGTCTTACCTATCTTTGCGGCCCGCAAGACCAGCGCCTACCCTATAAGGATTTACAAGTAGCTGCAACCATCAAAAAACTTCATGATCCGACCATCTGCCAGACGTCTCGTCTGACGCTAAAAATGCGTGCAGTCGAGCGGCTAAAGCCCATAGAGATTCCTCGGAAAGCCGGCGCAAATACCAATCCAATCTTGATGCCTTGTCAACAATTCACGAAGGCATCTATACCATTGAACGGCGCTTCGCTTGTAAGCCGGATGCGCCGTCAGACGCGCACGTGTTTATTCTGGCTAGCGCCTGGGTACAGGCTCGACCTTAGTACAGCGCCTGGTCATGTCCTCAAAAAAAGCTTTTTGTAAAGTTTTTTTGTTTGGAAAAAATCGCGTGCTTATGCGGATTATATAACCCGACTCGCGGGTTCGCTTCAGGCTTTCATGCCGGAGTTTCCGCTTGAAAGAGACCTGCTGCAGGCTCATCAACAGCGGGACCGAGGCGTCAACGCATAGGTGGCAAATACGATTTCAAATCCCAACTATTAGTTCGGGATCTAGTCTGTCCTATGTTGTCCCTAAGTCGGCTGTAAATACTGGCTTTATGCCTAGCTGTCGTCTAGGCTTGTCTTGTCATGTCCGCTTAAATCCTGTGTCAATGCGCGGTACTTTGGCGGACAGGTGCCTTCAATTCAGCTTTATAGGTACCGCTATGCCACTGACCGACAGGACTATTCAAAGCAAAGCCAAACCCATTGCTAGGCCGTTTAAGTTATTCGACGGTGGTGGGCTGTATTTACTAGTAAAACCTAATGGCGGGCGCTACTGGCGCATGCAGTATCGGTTCAAGGGTAAGGCAAAAGGACTTGCCTTCGGTACCTATCCCACCGTCAGTTTGCGTGAAGCGCGAGATAAGCGCGACGACGCACGTAAGCTGCTGCGCAATGGTATCGATCCTTCAGCCGTCCGGCGCGAATTAAAATTGCGCGCTAAAGGACAAGCGGCAGACGCCTTCGAAGCCATAGCCCGTGAATGGCATACCCAGCTTAAAGACCGCTGGTCAGTAGCGTATAGCGCAAACGTTCAGCGATTGCTTCAAAAAGAAGTCTTTCCCTACATTGGCGACCAGCAGATCTAGGATCTTACAGCACCCGCAATACTGGCAGTCGTGCGTCGTATCGAAGCGCGCAATGCACTAAGTGTTGCTGCCAGGGTGTTGCAGCAGATCAGTTCGGTCTATCGCTATGCTATTAGAACAGGCCGTGCCACGTACAACCCAGCCGCCGACTTAACTGGCAGCATTAGAACGCGCCGAACAATACACCGTGCCGCCTTAAGCCGTGATGAATTACCTGAATTCTTGCGCCGCGTTAATGCGTATCAGGGGCACCCTACTACCCGCCTAGCGCTTAAGCTGCTGGTGCTGACGTTTGTGCGATCGGCAGAACTGCGCGGCGCGCGCTGGACTGAATTTGACTTTGAATGGCGCGAATGGCGGATCCCTGCCAGTCGCATGAAGATGAACGTCGAACATATCGTGCCGCTGGCTAGCCCGGCGCTAGCTGTCCTAGATGAACTGCACCCGCTGACCGGTCGCTATGAACTGCTGCTTCCTAACCGGGACAACCCACACAAGCCGATGAGTGCCAATGGGTTGTTACATGCTATTTACCGCATGGGGTACTACGAATCCGGCACGGTGCATGGCTTTAGAGCGACCGCCAGCACGATCCTGCATGAGATGGGCTTCAAGCCGGACGTTATTGAACGCCAGCTGGCACACGCTGAGCGCAGCCAGGTCAGAGCAGCGTATCACCGATCCGAGTACTTAGCAGACCGTAGGCAAATGATGCAGGCGTGGAGCATTTATATAGAAGGTTTGATCGGAGGCAAAAGTCATGAACAAGGCTAGCAGCGTCGTGCAACTGCACCCGCGGCTTTATCGACAAGCCGAAGACATGCCTGTTACGGACGCTGTACGGATCGTGCGACGGTTTGAACAAGGCATGCGAAAGCTGGGTTACAAGCGGTGACTAAGCGGGCGCTGACCATATAAAACTAGGGTCATATACGACCCAAAGTTTTAGATCTTACATTAACTTTATGTCATATATCTCGTTATGATATAAGCAAATTTTTAGGCAAAATCTATTGCCTCCGGT
>Ga0126314_10001870_pt1 | contig 10326 bp, 9 predicted proteins | sample Plot105B_FD_92535 | JGI IMG/M metagenome (GOLD analysis project Ga0126314, IMG submission 92535) | Serpentine soil microbial communities from UC McLaughlin Reserve, CA, USA - Plot105B | ecosystem: Environmental > Terrestrial > Soil > Grasslands | place: USA: UC McLaughlin Reserve, Lake County... | reverse complement strand
CCCACCGGAGGGTCGTCGATCGAGTCGGCATGCTGCGGTACGGCCTGCATCCACCATGTGGCCTCGAAGCGGTCGCGAAGCTTGCGGGCGAGGTTCCTCGCCCAGGCGTAGGTCCGGTCGTCGTGCTTCGAGCGAGCCATGTCGGCGAGGTCGAACAGACCCCGGATCAGGTAGACCGAGTTGTCCAGCTTCTCGACGCCCATGCCGCCTCGTTCGACGTTGCCGGACCCCTCCGGCCAACCGTCCCCGTCCTCGTCGAGCTGCTTGACCGCGTAGCGCAGGTTGCGCTTGGAGAAGTCGTACATCGCGTCGCGGAACGCGTTGTCGCCGGTCCATCGCCACAAGAGCGCGACCGCGCTCGGGAACTTGACCATCTCGTCGGTGTTGAAGTCGTACTTGACCTCACCCGTGGCGGGATCGGTGTGGCGCGAGTCCTTCCCGAACCAGATCGAGCCGTCCGAGATGACCTCGTGGACCACCACTCCCGAGCGGTCGTTGAGGATGTCCGAGATCCGGCGCAGCGCGCGCAGGTGGTCCTCGATCACCTCGAACTGGCCGACGGCGACGCTCGCAAACGCGGTGTACTCGCCGTCCGTGGCGAACATCCACGGATAGTCGGGGAAGCCGGCGCCCACCCAACGCGCGCGCGCGACCGAGCCCTCGGGCGGCGGGAACTGCTTGCCCTGGTCGGTCCAGCGGATCTGCATGTTCTCGGCGACCCGCGTGAGATCGAGGATGTTCTGCTTGCCCCAGTCGACGGCCGCCTCGAGGCGTGCGTCGGCGGGCAGCTCCAGCCGTGTGAAGCGGCCCCAGCGCTCGCGCTCGGCGATCTTGGCCGCGAGCTGCGCGCTCGGGTTGTCAAGGGCGGCCGCGAGCTCGCGCCGGGCCTCCGCGGGGCCCTCGTCCGAGCCCGCCACCGCCACCCAGAGCGCCTTCGTGGCACCAGCACCAACGGTCACCTGGTAGCGCAGCTGCCCGCCCTTGCCCTTGCCGAACGGGCCGTCGTCGCACGCACTCGGGGGCTCCTCGGCCGTGCAGACGTTGGTGCCCTGGGGTCCGCGGTACTCGTTCGCGGACTGGCCGGTCTCGCCTGCGACAGGCTTCAAATTCGAGGCCACGAGCGCTGCGTAGTCGTGCTCGGGCGCGTTCGGATGCGGCAGCCGGCCCTGGTCCCTGAAGACGAGCGCGCCGGACGCGTCGTCGTACCCCGCCGAGTCCGGCAGGTTGTCCGCGGCGTTCGGCGTGACGCCGCTGAAGCCCCACGGGTATTCGGTCATCAGGTCGGAGTGCGCATCGACCTTGACGGTCACCGTTCGGGAGGCCGCGCCGGGATTCGTCAACCTCAGTCGGAACAGCGCGGCCCTTCGCCCGTCGGGCACGAAGTCCGTGCGCTGGAGCGTCAGCCCGCCGGCGGAAGGCAGAGCGAACTTGGCGTAGCCCCACCCGCTGGTGAACTGGCTTGCCGGCCCGACCCATTGGTCGTCGATGCCGAACCACACGCCGTCAACGAGCTTGAGCGGCTCCGTCCAGACCCCGCCCATCTCCCCGGTGATGTGCCAGCCGTTGGCGTAGAAGCGGCCGTCCTCGAAGCCGATCGCGCGGGCGCGCTCACCGGCAACGTCGTAGCGGCGGTCGGCGAGGCGCTGGGAGACGGAGAGCTCGGGCGCGGCGAGCGCCGCCCACGGCGCGCAGAACACCAGCCCGAAGGCGAGCGACGCGATGAGCCTCCAACGCAGCACTGCAGGAGCGCAGTCCCCGGGCCTCGGCGGTTCAAACCCGATCGAGGTTCTCAGCGTGAATGCGCCACTGTTCCCTGGTCGCGCGGTCCTTCGGCAGCGCCGGTCGCTCCACGCCGCGCTCCAGGGCGTCGAGGTAGTCCACGTCCTCGTCGAGGATCCGCAGCGCGGCCTCGCGGCCGTGCGGCGCGCCGTGGCCGGGCACGACCGTCTCGGCGGTCTCCACCAGCGGTGCGAGGCGGGCCAGCGTGGAGCGGTAGTCGGCGAGCGAGCCTCCTGGTGAGATCATCGGGATCTCCTCCCCGGAGAGGTAGTCGCCAACGCAGAGCACGCCACACCAGCGGGCCATCACGGCCAGGCCGTCAGCCGTGTGGCCGTCGGCCGGGTAAAGCTCGAGCTCCTCCGCGCCCAGCTCCACGCTGCCCGGCACCGGCAGGGCCTGCACCTGCCCGAGCGCTAGCGGCGAGGGTCGCTCCACGTAGAACTGGTCATCGTGGTCACGCAGCTCGCGCTGTGCCGCTCCGGGCTCCCGGTGGAGGCGCTCGACGCTCGGCTCGCCGAGCCCCAGCGCGAGCCCCGGGAACGCCAGCCGCCCCAGCAGATGGTCGAAGTCCGCGTGCGTGGCGAGCAGGGCGTCGGGCTCGAATCCCGCTCCCGCGAGCAGTCCCGGGAGCGCCTCTAGCTCGTCGGGGAAGTAGGGGGAGTCGACGAGCATCGCTTCGTCGCCCGCCCGCAGAGCGACCGCATTGGTCTGCCACATGCGGCTTGTGATGACGAGAACGTCGGGGTAGACCGAAACTGCTCTCAAGCGGCCTTGAGCAGCTTGCCGGCGTCGCGGAAGGTCTTGACCTCGGCGTCCGGCTTCTTGCGCCCCTCGAGGTCCTCGCCGTGGCGGTTCACCCAGATCACGGGAATCTTCGACTTGAGGCACGGCTCAACGTCGGTGGGATAGCCGGAGGCGATGTGCACCCAATTGCGCTTGAGCTTGTCGATCCGCCGCGCGCACTCCTTGAAGTGCGCCGGATCGGGCTTGTAGCTCCGCACCTGCTGCGCGGTGACAACCAGGTCGAAGTCCGCGCGGAAGTGGCGCCGCGTGGCGCCGAGGAGCTTGTCGTCGATGTTCGAGAGGATGCCGAGCTCGTACTTCTTCGAGAAGCGCTCCAGCTGCGGGTTCGTCTCCCGAAAGGGCGCCCACGCCGGCACGCTGTTCGGCAGGAAGTTCGAGCGCGAGGGCTCCAGCTCCCAGCCGAGCTCGGCCGCTACGCGCACCGCGGTGCGCCGCAGAACCTCCGCGTAGAGCTCGTAGGAGCCGCGCTGGATCTCGCGCTGGATCTCGATGAAGCGCGGGATCAGGGTGTCCCGGTCGATCGTGAAGCCGTCACGGTCCGCCTCCCGCTGAAAGGCCTCGTAGACGCCGCTCTCCCAGTCAATGAGCGTGCCGTAGCAGTCGAATGTCAGGAATTTGACGTCTTTAGGAAGAGCCATGCTGAATGCTTTCGATAGGGTCCTGCGCCCCCTGCCAGACGGCTGAGCGCGGCGGCGGATAGTACCTACCCGATGGATCTCCTCGAATACCAGGGCAAGCAGCTCTTCGCCAAGCACGGCGTGCCGGTGCCCGACGGAAGGCCTGCCACGACGGTCCCCGAGGCGACCCAGGCGGCCGAGGATCTCGGCTACCCCGTGGTGATCAAGGCGCAGGTCCAGATCGGCGGCCGCGGCAAGGCCGGAGGCATAAAGCTGGCCGCCAACCGGCATGAGGCGGAGGAGCACGCCACAGCGATCCTCGGCATGGACATTCGCGGCTACACCGTCCACGAGCTGTACGTGGAGAAGGCCTCGCAGATCGACGAGGAGTACTACGCCGCGATCGTCTTCGATCGCTCTGCCAAGAAGCCGATGGTGATGCTCTCGCGCATGGGCGGCATGGACGTCGAGGAGGTCGCCGAGACCGACCCCGAGGCCATGCGGATGCTGCACGTGGACCCGCTGCTCGGCCTCCAGGACTTCCACGGGCGCCGGCTGGCCTTCGAGTCCGACATCGCCGAGGACGTGATCCGGCCGGTGGGGGCCATGCTCGCCAAGCTCTACGACGTGTTCGTGCGTGAGGACGCGACCCTCGTTGAGGTCAATCCGCTGCTGATAACGAAGGGTCGCGAGGTTGTGGCGCTCGACGCCAAGGTCACGGTTGACGACAATGCCCTCTACCGCCATCCCGACGTGGCCGAGCTGCGCGACGTCTCCGCCGAGGACCCGCAGGAGCGGATGGCCAAGGAGCGCGGGCTCACCTACGTGAAGCTCGACGGCAACGTCGGCATCCTCGGGAACGGCGCCGGACTCGTGATGTCAACGCTCGACGTGGTAGCCCAGGCGGGCGGCAAGCCGGCGAACTTCCTGGACGCGGGCGGCGGCTCCAAGGCCGAGGCGATCACGAGCGCGGTCGAGGTGATCCTCTCCGACGACAAGGTGCGCGCCGTGCTCTTCAACATCTTCGGCGGCATCACCCGCTGCGATGAGGTGGCCAGGGGCCTGATCGAGGCGTTCGAGCAGATCAAGCCGGACGTCCCGTTCGTGGTCCGGCTCGACGGCACGAACGACCAGGAGGGTCGCGCCCTGCTGGCCGAGGCCGACCTGCCGAACGTGCACACCGAGGCGACCATGCTGGGAGCCGCGGAGAAGGTCGTCGAGCTGGCGGCAGCCTGATGTCGGTCTTGATCGACAGGGACACGCGCCTCGTGGTGTCCGGGATTACCGGACGCGAGGGCACCTTCCACAGCCTGCGCAACCGCGACTACGGAACAAACGTCGTGGCCGGCGTAACCCCCGGCAAGGGCGGCCAGGACGTGGACGGCATTCCGGTCTTCAACACTTTCCACGAGGCCGTCGAGCAGACCGCCGCGAACACGGCGATGGTGTTCGTGCCGCCGCGCTTCGCGGCCGACTCCATCCTGGAGGCCGAGAACGCCGGCGTCGCACTGATTATCACGATCACGGAGGGCATCCCCGCCCACGACGAGCTGCGCGTGTACAACCACCTGAGGCGCGGCCACTCGCGGCTCGTGGGCCCGAATTGCCCGGGAATCCTGTCGCCCGCGAAGGCGAACGTGGGGATCATCCCCGCCCAGTTCTTCAAGGAGGGCAACGTCGGGCTCGTGTCGCGCTCGGGCACGCTGACCTACCAGATCGGAAACGAGCTGGCGCAGCGGGGATTCGGCAACTCCTCGATCGTCGGCATCGGCGGCGACCCTGTGCCCGGCTCGAGCTTCATCGACATGATCGAGCTGTTCGAGGCCGACCCCGAGACCGAGCTGATCGTGATGTGCGGCGAGATCGGCGGCAGCGCGGAGGAGGAGGCTGCCGACTACATCGCCGAGAACGTGTCGAAGCCCGTGCTCGCCTACATCGCCGGCTTCACCGCGCCGCCCGGCAAGACGATGGGTCACGCTGGGGCAATCGTGTCCGGCTCGAAGGGAACCGCTGTGGCGAAGGCCGAGGCACTGGAGGCGAAGGGCGTCCGCGTGGGGCGCAACCCAACGCAGGTCTCCGAGATCGCCGTCGAGATCCTCGGTGCGCGCGTCTAGCCGGCCGTTCTCCTCGCTTCGTTCCACAGACCCGAATGTCTACGGCAGCGGTGAAGGCGTGCCCTCTCGTGGGGCTTGGCGAGAAACTCTCGCTATCCGAGACTAACTCGCCGAACCCCCCGCCCTCTGCCTCGATATCGTGGCGCTCGTGGCCGAGCTGACAAACATCTCGCTCGCTCGCGGCGCCCCCTCGCTGGACATCATCGCCGTCGATGACCTGAAGGCCGCGGCGCAGAGCGCGTTCGAGCGTGACCCGGCCGGGACCTTCGCGTACGGGACCTCGGCGGGCTATCCGCACCTGCTCGAGTGGATCGCCGCCAAGCACGGCGTCGAGCCCGATCGGCTCCTCGCCACGAACGGGTCGATGCAGGCGGATGCCTTCCTGTTCCAGACGCTGGTGCAGCCCGGTGACCTTGTGCTGGTGGAGGCGCCCACCTATGACCGAACGCTGCTCGCGCTCCGGCAGCTCGGCGCCGAGATCCTCGCGATCCCGCTGGAGTCCGACGGCATCGACGTGGCGGCCCTCGAGGTCGCGCTCAGCGAAGGGGCCCGCCCGAAGCTCGCGCACATCATCCCCAACTTCCAGAACCCGGCCGGCTGCACGCTCTCGCTCGAGAAGCGCAGGCGGCTGCTCGAGCTCGCGGCGGAGCACGGCTTCCTGATCTTCGAGGACGACCCGTACGTAGAGCTGCGCTTCGAGGGCGAATCCCTGCCGACGATGCTGTCGATGGGCGGCGCCGACACCGTGGTCTACGCCTCCTCGTTCTCGAAGACCGTGTGCCCTGGCATTCGCGTGGGTTACCTGGTTGGCCCGGCGGACCTGATCGCGACCGTCCGCAAGCTCGCGACCAACACGTACATCTCGCCCAACATGGTGGCTCAGTCGATCGTGGCCGAGTTCTGCCACTCCGGCGCCATCGAGCGCTCGATCGAGACCGTGAAGCAGGCACTGCGCGAGCGCCGCGACGCGACCGCGAGCGCGCTCGAGCGACACCTCCCCGACGCCCGCTTCGTTATGCCGGAGGGTGGCTACTTCCTCTGGGTGGACCTGCCCGAGGGCAGCGACGTGGCGCGGCTCGAGGCCGCCGCGCGCGAGCGCGGCGTGATCTTCGTGAAGGGCACCGACTTCCTCATCAAGGGGGGCGAGAGCTCCCTCCGGATCGCCTACTCCGCCGTGCCCCCCGACCAGATCGAGGAGGGCATCGCGCGCGTGGCCGATGCCTACCGCGAGCTGGCGGGCGCGCCCGCGTGAAGCAGCTTCAACTCCGGCAACCACGGGATGTCGGCGCGCTGTTTCGCGACTCCCTGAGCGTCTTTTTCCGACACGCGTGGCTGTTCATCCTCCTCTCGGCGGCCGTCGTGATCCCCGTCGAGCTGGTGGTGGAGGGCATCGGGCTCGAGATGCTCACGAGCTCCTACGACGAGTCGCCGCCCTTGGTGGAGTCCGCGGCGCCGACGATCGTCGGCTTCCTCGTGATGACGCCGATCATCACGGCGATCTGCATCTACGCCCTGCAGACGATCGCCGAGGGCGAGCGCCCGGCGCCCGGGCAGGTCTTCGTGGCCGGCTTCGAGGCCTTCACGCCCCTCTTCTCGGCCGTGGCCCTGGCGGCGATCGGCATCGCGCTCGGCTTCCTGGCGCTGATAGTCCCGGGCATCTACCTGGCGGTGCGCTGGTACTTCGTGCCGCAGGCGGCGGTGATCGAGGGCGCGCGCGGACCGGCCGCGCTGACGCGCTCCAGCCAGCTGGTCGAGGGCTTCTGGTGGCGCACGCTCGGCCTCGTGGCGCTGGCCAACATCGCCATTGTGATCCCCGGCTTTCTGCTGCTGTCCCCGTTCACTGCGATCGCCGCGAGCACCGACCAGGCGGTTTGGGCGCTCGTTGGCACGATCCTCGCCACCTCGGTGACCACGCCATTCGTCGCGGTCTACTCCACGCTTCTCTACTACGACCTGCTCGCCCGGCGCACGGCGGCGCACTGAGCCGCCGTGAGCAGCGAGCGGCTGACCCGGAACTTCATCCTTCTACGGGCGCTCCGCTGGCTGCCGGTCGGACTCGTCCTTCCGTTCCTCGTCCTCACGCCGGTCGCGCGAGGCCTCGACCTGGGCGCCGTGGGCCTCGTCTTCGCCGTCCACAGCGCCGTGCTGATCCTGCTGGAGGTCCCGAGCGGTGCGCTCGCCGACACGATCGGACGCAAGCGCGTGCTGGTCGTGGGGGCGGCACTCACGGCGGCGAGCCTTGGGACCTTTGCCGTGGCCCAGAGCGTCCTGGCCTTCATGGCCTCCGTCGCCGCACTGGCCGCGGGACGAGCACTCATCTCCGGGGCGCTGGAAGCGTGGTACGTCGACTCGCTGCGAGCGCTGGACCCGGTGGCGCCGCTCGCACGTGGCCTGTCTCGTGGCACCGCGGCGGAGGGCGTGGCCATGGCGCTGGGCGCCGTCTTCGGCGGCGCGATCGTGTCGATCGCCGACCCCTCGAACGTCGCCGACGGCGCCTTTGCCGGCTACGGCCTGGCGGCGCTCGCGGGCGCAGCGGCCGCGCTCGTATATCTCGGCGCCGTGGCGACACTGGTGCACGAGGCACCACGGACGGCTGCGCTGCACGACGCGGGACAAGGGATCGCGCGGCACGTGCGCACGGTCTTTGCGACCGCCCGCGCGGAGGCGGCGGCCTCGGTGACCGTCCGCGTGATCCTCGCCATCGCGGTCGCCTTCGGATTTGCGATGAGTTCCGTCGAGCTCCTGTGGCAACCGCATCTCGCGGACCTTCTGGGGAGCGGGCGGGGCCATGGCTTCGCGTTCGGCGCGCTCGCCGCCGCGTCGATGCTGGCCGTGGCGCTCGGAGCGGGGGCGAGCCCGCGACTGCGGCGGGCGCTCGGCCTCCGGGTCGGCTACCTCGCGGCCCTGGGACTCGTCGCGGTGTTCACCGCACTTCTGGGTGAGCCGGGCGCGGCGGCGCTGTTCGTCGCCCTGTATCTCCTGACCTACCTCAGCTACGGCTTCGTCGAGCCGATGCACGCGGAGCTGCTGAACGAGGCGGTCGGGCCCGATGCGCGCGCGACCGTGATCTCCGGGGAGTCGCTGGCCGCCCAGGGCGGTGCCCTGGTGGCCAACCTCACGGTTGGCGCGCTGGCTGCCGCGGAGGGCACGGGGACGGCCTGGGTCGTGGCCGGCGCGCTCCTCGCTGTGGCGGGCGTGCTGCTGGCCGCGCCGCTTCGCCGCGCGTTGAGCGCCGCGGCCGCCTGACGCTCGCGAGGAATACGAGCACTGGTTCGGCACCGCCTGCTCACTGTTGCTGGGATAGGCGAACCGGGGCCCTGGGTACGACCAGGGCATGGGTACGACACTACGTTCGGGACGGGTCGGACCACGCGCGGGGTTTGCCGCACGTCGAGGTCTCTGGGGCATTGCCCGCATCGTGAGCCTGATCACCTCGGTGGTGGTGGGACTGATCGTGATCGGCATCGTCCTCGTCCTGCTCGAGGCGAACCGGGACAACGCCATCGTCGACTGGCTGGTCGGCGCAGGCCAGTTCCTCGCCCAGCCATTCGACAACGTCTTCCAGCTCGACGGCCACAAGGCACGCGTGAGCGTCAACTGGGGCCTTGCGGCCGTGCTCTACGCGGTAGCGGGAAGCCTGATCGCCCGCTTGTTGCGCCGCTAGCGCCCGTAGCGCTCGCGGCCCAGCACGAGCTGGTCCGGCAGCGCGGTGCGCGGCGGCGGTGACGGATCGGCCACGACCGAGACGGTCTCGGCCACGCTGCGGGTGACGGAGAGCCTGTCCTCGCCGGCCTCGAGCACGACCTCGTCATCGCCAGCGCGGGCGAGCACGCCCTCGAGCCCGGGGGTGAGGCCGGTGTCCTTCAGGTAGTGCAGCAGGTCCTCGGCCTCGTTCTCGAAGCGCAGGACCCGCACGCGCGCGCCCTCCTTCACGTCCGCGAGCGGCACTCCGAGCTCACGCTCGCCCTCGAAGATCGGGTGGCCGTGAGGGCACGTCTTGGCGTCCCCGATCGCGCGCAGCATGCGCTCCTCGACCATGGGCGACATCCAGTGCTCGAGCCGCTCGGCCTCCTCGTGGACCTGGTCCCAGGGGATGTCGAACACGTCGGTGAGGAAGCGCTCGATCAACCGGTGGCGGCGCACGATGCCCGCGGCGTGCTCCTTGCCGGAGTCCGTGAACTCGAGCGACTTGTCCGTGGCCCGGGTCACGTAGCCATCCGCCTCCAAGCGCCCGATCATCTCGTGCACCGTCGGAGCCGACACCTGCATCGCGCGGGCCATGTTCGCTCCGGTGATCGGAAGCCCGGCCTCCTGGAGCCAATAGATGATCTGGAGGTACTCCTCCTCGGCGACGGTGGCCTGCTCCTGCGACATGGGAAGGATCCTATCCGGGGTGACTAGCATGGCCGCGGTGAAGATCGGCCCCGGGACTCGTGTGCTGGTAACTGGCGCCTCGCGCGGGATCGGCGAGGCCATCGCCCGGGCGTTCGCGGCGCGCGGCTGCACGCTCGGCCTGATCGCGCGTCGAATCGAACCGCTCGACGAGCTTGCCGCACAGCTGCCCGGCAGCGGTCACGCGGCCATCGCAGGGGACGTGACCGACCCCGACTCGATGACCGCCGCGGTGGAGCAGTTCGGCGAGGTGGACGTGCTGGTGGCGAACGCCGGGATCACCCACTACAGGCCGTTCGCGCAGCTTCCGCTGGACGAGGCGCGTCAGATGAACGACGTGAACTGGCTCGGGACGATTCACACCGTGTGGGCCGCGCTCCCCAGCATGCTCGAGCGCAGAAGCGGCCACATCGTGGTGGTGTCCTCGGGCGGAGGCGTGCGGGGCTTCCCGTCCGCCGCCGTCTACAACGGCACAAAGGCCGCGCAGAGGGGCTTCGCGGAGGCGCTGCGCCACGAGCTTCACGGCAGCGGCGTCTCGGTCACCACGGTCTATCCCGGCGAGGTCGAGACCTCGCTCCACGACCACGAGCTCGACCACATGCCCGACTGGTACCGGATGG
>Ga0126314_10001869_pt1 | contig 10327 bp, 8 predicted proteins | sample Plot105B_FD_92535 | JGI IMG/M metagenome (GOLD analysis project Ga0126314, IMG submission 92535) | Serpentine soil microbial communities from UC McLaughlin Reserve, CA, USA - Plot105B | ecosystem: Environmental > Terrestrial > Soil > Grasslands | place: USA: UC McLaughlin Reserve, Lake County... | reverse complement strand
CGTACGTGAACACCGCCGACCTCATCTGGCTGAACGGAGAGTTCGTCGCCTGGGAGGACGCCAAGGTGCACGTACTCACGCATGCGATGCACTACGGGACCGGCGTGTTCGAGGGCATCCGGGCCTACGAGACTGCTCAGGGCACGGCGATCTTCCGCAACCAGGATCACCTGGACCGGCTCGAGAAGTCGGCCAAGCTCTACTACATGGATCTGCCCTTCACGAAGGAGCAGCTCCGTGAGGTCACGCACGAGCTGATCGTTCGCAACGGGTTCAAGAGCTGCTACATCCGGCCGCTCGTCTACCGCGGCTACGGCCCGATGGGCCTGAACCCGTTGGAGAACCCCGTCGAGGCGATGATCGCCGTATGGGAGTGGGGTGCCTACCTGGGTGAGGAGGGCAAGCGCAACGGCGTCCGCGCGCGCGTGTCCTCGTACCGGCGCATCTCCTCCGACTCGCTGATCCCGCACTCCAAGGCCTCGGGCCAGTACCTGAACTCCGTGCTGGCCAAGATCGAGTCGGTCAAGGCCGGCTACGAGGAGGCAATCCTGCTCGACGACAACGGGAACGTCTGCGAGGGCACGGGCGAGAACGTCTTCGTGATCAAGGACGGGGTGATCCACACGCCGGGGCAGGCCGCATCGATCCTCGACGGCATCAACCGCAAGTCGTGCATGCAGATTGCGCGCGACCTGGGCTACGAGGTTGTGGAGCGCGACATCGCCCGGGCCGAGCTCGCGCTCGCGGACGAGGTGTTCCTCACCGGTACGGCCGCCGAGCTCACCCCCATGCGTGAGATCGACGACATCGAGATCGGCCCTCCGGGCCCGGTCACGCGCGAGATCCAGGGCGCGTTCGAGGACTCACTCAGCGGCCGCGACGCCCGCTACGCGGACTGGCTCGACCTCGTGCCTGTGCCATCCCAGGCGTGATTGTCGTCTATGACACGACGCTTCGCGATGGCATGCAGGGGGAGGGGATGTCGCTCTCGGTCGACGAGAAGATCCGCGTCGCACACGCCCTCGACGACCTTGGCGTAGATCTGATCGAAGCCGGGTTTCCCTCCTCGAACCCCAAGGAGGAGGCGCTCTTCACCCTGCTGTCGAAGGAGACTCTCGGCAGCGCCGAGATCGCGGCGTTCGGCATGACTCGCCGCCGTGACGGAACGGCGGAGCAGGATCCCGGGCTGAGGACGCTCGCGGACAGCTTCGCTCCGGTCTGCACGCTCGTGGGCAAGACGTGGTCGCTCCATCTCGAGAAGGTCACGCAGGTGGACGCTGAGGAGAACCTGCGCATGATCGCCGACTCGGTGGGCTTCCTCACAGGGGAGGACAAGCGCGTGATCTACGACGCCGAGCACTTCTTCGACGCCTTTCGGGATGACCCCGACTATGCGCTCCGCTGCCTTCGCGCGGCCGCCGAGGCCGGCGCCGAGAACGTGACGCTCTGCGACACCAACGGCTCCTCGCTCCCGTCACAGGTGAGCGAGGCCACGGCGCGCGTGGTCGCCGAGCTCGGCGACTCGGTCGAGGTGGGCATCCACACCCACGACGACGCCGGCTGTGGAGTGGCAAACACGCTCGTGGCGGTGGCGGCCGGCGCCCGGCTCGTCCAGGGCACCATCAACGGCTACGGCGAGCGCTGCGGCAACTGCAACCTCATTTCCGTCCTGCCCGCACTCGAGCTGAAGCTCGGCTGCGAGTCGATCGGGCGCGAGCGCCTGCAGCGGCTGACCGAGACTGCGCACCTCGTGGACGAGCTCTGCAACGTGACCCCGAACCCGAACCAGCCCTACGTGGGCGCGAACGCCTTCGCCCACAAGGGCGGCATGCACGTGGCCGGCGTGAACCGCGACGCGCGCACCTTCGAGCACGTGGACCCGGCCGAGGTGGGCGCCGACCGCCGCGTGCTCGTATCCGAGCTGTCGGGCAAGGGCACCGTGCAGGCCCGGGCCGACGTGGACGGCGAGACCGCCGCACGGGTGATCGAGCGCGTGAAGCAGCTCGAGAACCGCGGCTACCAGTTCGAGGCCGCCGACGGCTCCTTCGACCTGTTGATCCGCAGAGAGACCGGTGACTACGAGCCGCTGTTCCGGCTCGAGTCCTGGCGCGCGATCGTGGAGAAGCGCGAGGACGGCCGCGTGGAGACGGAGGCCACGATCAAGATCTGGGTCGACGGCGAGCGCTACGTGCGGACCGCGGAGGGGAACGGCCCCGTGAACGCGCTCGACAAGGCGCTGCGTGCCGCGATCGGCGAGCGCCATCCACATCTGCGCGACATCGAGCTCGTGAACTTCAAGGTTCGCATCCTGGACGAGCGCAAGGGCACCGGCGCGGTCACACGGGTGCTGCTCGACACCACCGACGGCCAGGACACCTGGGGCGCGATCGGCGTCTCCGAGAACATCATCGAGGCGAGCTGGGACGCGCTCGTGGACTCGCTCGAGGCCGGCATGCTGCCGGGCCGCACGAAGCACGCCCGGGCGCGCGCGGGCCTTGCGCAAGCCGCGGGCGTGGCCCGCGCGGCAGCGTCGCCATCCTCGACGTGAGCGATTTCATACCGCTTGCGCGCCCGCTTGTGGGGGCGCGCGAGGAAGAGCTGGTCCTGGAAACGCTGCGCTCGGGCCGGCTGGCGCTCGGTCCACGCCTGGGCGAGTTCGAGGCCGGCCTCGCTGACCGGGTCGGCGGGGAGCACGTCTCTGCGGTGTCCTCGGGCACCACCGGCCTCCACCTCGCCGTCCGCGCAGCGGGCGTCGAGGCGGGCGACGACGTGGTCACCACGCCCTTCTCCTTCGTGGCCTCCGCCAACTGCCTGCTGTACGAGGGCGCCCGGCCGGTCTTCTGCGACATCGACCCGCGCACGCTCAACATCTCGGCGGAGGCCGCGGCCGACGCGATCACGGACCGGACGACGGGCCTCCTGCCGGTGCACATCTTCGGCTACCCGGCCGACATGTCGGCGTTCGAGCGGCTTGCCGCGGACCGCGCGCTGTGGCTGGTCGAGGACACCTGCGAGGCGCTCGGGGCCGTGCACTCCGACGGGGTCCCGGTGGGCGGGCGCGGCAACCTGTCCGTGTTCGCTTTCTACGCCAACAAGCAGCTCACGACCGCGGAGGGAGGAGCCGTGGTGTCGCCCTCAGCCGCGGTCAAGGAGCGGATCGACTCCGAGCGCAATCAGGGCCGCGCGCCCGACATGGACTGGCTCGACCATGACCGCCTCGGCTTCAACTACCGGCTCGACGACATGTCATGCGCGCTCGGGCTCGCCCAGCTCGAGCGCCTCGACGGGATGCTCGCGGAGCGCCAGCGGGTGGCCGCGCTGTACGCCGACGCGCTGGCCGGTGTGGACGGGCTCGGCCTCCCGTGCCCCGACGAGGGCGGTGACCGGCGCAGCTGGTTCGTATACGTGGCGCAGCTGCCGCCCGGCGTGGACCGCGACGCCACCGTGATGGCGATGCGCGAGCGCGGCATTGAGACGAAGCCGTACCTGCCCGCCATCCACCTGATGAGCTTCTACCGCGCGCGCTTCGGGCACCGGGAGGGCGAGTTCCCGGTCTGCGAGGAGGTGGCGAGCCGCTCGCTGGCGCTCCCGTTCTTCCCCAAGCTCACGAACGGTCAGGTCGAGCGGGTCGTGGAGTCGCTCCGAGCCGTCATCGAGCGACCGGCTTGACCAGGGCCACGAAGCCCGGTAGCCCGTGCGCCGAGGGGCGGTACGCCACCTCGTCGTATCCCGCGGCCGCGTACAGCGCACGGGCGCCCTCGTTGTTCATGGTCGTGTCGAGCGCCACGGTGTTAAGACCGTGCTCGCGGGCCTGGCGCTCGGCCTCCTCCAGCAGTGCGAACGCGGCGCCGCGACGCCGAAACGCGGGATCCGTGGCGAGCGCGTCGATGTAAAAGGAGTCCTCGCGCGGCTTCGGGCTGGCCCGGCCGCCCACCCAGTACAGGCGCAGCGTGGCCGGCCACTGCCAGAACGGGGCGCCGCGGAGCGTGAGCCCGAGGTAGGCGCGCGAGCGCACCGGCGCCTGCACCACGGGGAAGCCGGCCATCGCGGCGGCCGGCCGGCCGTCGAGCTCGACGACCCAGGTCACGTCGCCGCTCGCCACGTTGCCGGACTCGCTGAACGCGCGCTCGAGCGTGGCAAGCGCGCGGTCGCGCCCGCCCGAGAAGCGTGTGTACATGTCAGGCGCGCTCTCGAACAACAGTCGCGGGACCGCTGCCACGTCGCCCTGACCCGCCTTGCGAACCCGCACCACAGGGATCCTACGGTCCCGGGCGTCGGATAACTTTGGCGACCGAATGGGCCGCTTTCGCGATCCTCAGGACCCGCTCTTCCGGGCGCTCAACACGTCGATCGCCTTCGATTACCGGCTGGCGCCCTATGACCTCGAACAGTCACTCGCCCATGCGCGCATGCTGGCGCGCAGCAACATCATCCGCGACGAGGACCTCGAGCTGATCGAGCGCGGCCTCGAGTCGGTTCGCGAGGAGATCGAGGGCGACAGATTCGTCGTGAGCGACGACGACGAGGACATCCACATGGCGATCGAGCGGCGGCTCACCGAGATCGTCGGGCCGGTGGGAGGGAAGCTTCACACGGCGCGCTCGCGCAACGACCAGGTGGCCACCGACGTGGCGATGCTCGTGCGCGCGCACAGCCTTGAGGCGCGCGAGCTGCTCCAGCGGCTGATGGCCACGCTCGTGTCGCTCGCGGAGCGCCATCTCGACTGGCGCATGCCGGGCTACACCCACCTCCAGCGCGCCCAGCCGGTCTACCTCTCCCACCACCTGCTGGCGTATTTCTGGAAGTTCCGCCGCGACCTCCAGCGCTTCAACTTCTGCATGACTGCCACCGACGACCTGCCCCTCGGGGCGGGCGCGCTGGCCGGCGTCAACTTCGATACCAGCCGCATGTTCGTGGCTCAGGAGCTGGGCTTCGGCGGCATCTCCGAGAACTCACTGGACGCCGTCTCGAACCGCGACTTCGTGCTCGACTACCTCGCCGCGGCCACCACCTGCGCCACCCACCTGTCGCAGCTCGGCGCCGAGATCGTGCTCTGGTCCACCCAGGAGTTCGGCTTCTGCGAGGTGGCGGACGCCTTCTCGTCCGGCTCCAGCCTGATGCCGCAGAAGAAGAACCCCGACGCCGCGGAGCTCCTGCGGGCCAAGGCGCCACGCGTGGCGGGTCACCTGGTCACGCTCCACGGGGTCCTGCACGGGCTGCCGCTCACCTACAACAAGGACCTCCAGGAGGACAAGGAGCCGCTCTTCGACGCGGTCGACACGGTCGAGCTCTGCCTGCGCGTGGCCGCGGACATGCTGGAGAGCATCGAGTTCAACCGCGAGCGCATGGCCGAGGCGGCGTCCGACGAGTTCATCGCGGCCACGGACGTGGCAGACCTGCTGGTGCGCCGCGGGGTGCCGTTCCGCGAGGCGCACGGGGTCGTGGGCGCCGTGGTGCGCGCCGCGGTGGAGCGCGGGAAGAAGCTGTCCGAGCTCACCGAGGAGGAACTCGACGAGCTGGCGCCGCAGCTCGACGGCCAGTTCTACGAGCTGCTCGACGAGGCGTCGTGGCTCGAGTCGAAGGTCTCCGACGGCGGCACGGCGATGCCGCGGGTGCGCGACCAGCTGGCGCAGGCCCGGCAGGTGCTGCGCGAGGCCCGCGCGTGAGGCTGCCCAAGGACTTCTATGACCGCTCGGTCCATGAGGTGGCGCGCGAGCTGATCGGTTGCGTGGTCCGGCACGGGGAGACCGCGGGCCGGATAGTCGAGACCGAGAGCTACCACATGGAGGAGCCCGCCTGTCACGCGTTTGCCGGGGTCACCGAGCGAACGCGCACGCTCTACGGCGAGCCCGGCAGGGCATACGTCTACTTCTCGTACGGGGTGCACTCGCTGCTCAACGCCGTCGCAGAGCGCGAGCGAGTCGGGGCGGCGGTGCTGATCAGGGCCCTAGAGCCAGTGGACGGAGTCGAGTTGATGCGCCGTCGTCGCGGAGTCCGGCGCGTGGAGGACCTCTGCTCCGGGCCCGGGAAGCTCACGCAGGCGCTTCGGATCGGGCTGTCTTTGAACGGCAGCTCCCTGGTGCACGGTCCGATCCAGCTGCTCGCGCGCGAGCCGGGCGCCCGCGAGCCACTCGTGGTGGCCGGGGAGCGGATCGGCATTACGAAGGCCATGGAGCTCCCGTGGCGCTTCTGCGACGCGGACAGTGAGCACGTGTCGCGGCCCTGGCCGGTGGCCATGAGGGCAGCGCGAGCTGCCTAGCCGGTCTCGCCGGGCCCGGCGCCACCACCTCCGCCGCCGTCGCCGGGGCTGGGCGGCGTGGTGGGCGCTGGTGCCGGGGTGGGCGCGGGTTCGGGCTCCGGCGCCGGCTGCTGCGGGGCCGTTTGCTTCGGCGCAGGGTCGCGCTGCTCCCGGGGCGCCTCCGTCGGCGCGGTCTCGGTCGGCGCCGCGGGCTCGCCCGAGGGTACGTCGGAGGGTGTCACGGGAAGGGCGGGCGCCGTCGAGTCGTCGTCTTCGTGCCTCTTGGCCGCACGCTCGATGCGGCGCTGGCCTCGCATGTCTATCCACGACGTCATGAAGTCGTGGAAGATCTCCGCGGGGAACGTGCCGCCCGCCACGGGGCCCCCGGCGTGCTCGTACTCCATCGGCTGGAGCTTGTCCGCGTAGCCCACCCAGATCGCCACGGTGAGGTCGTCGTTGCCGCCCACGAACCACGCGTCGCCGTAGTTCTCCGTGGTGCCGGTCTTGCCCCAGATGGACTCGTCGCCCACCTGCGCTGCCTTGCCCGTGCCGCTGCTCACGACGAGCCCGAGCATGTCCTTCGCCACATCGCCGACCTTGGCCGGGAAGACGCGCTCCTTGCGGACCTCGTTCTTCGTGATCGATCCGTTGCCCTGCTCGACGCTTTAGATGGCCACGGGCCCGGTCTCGTTCGGGGCCAGACTTCCTGACACGCGCTCTCCATCGTTGGCGATGGTCGAGTAGGCGTACGCCATCTCGAGCGGCGTAACGCCCTCTTTCAGGCCACCGAGCAGCATTGCCGGGTTGGTCGAGAGCTGGGTCCGGATGCCCATGTTCTCTGCCAGCGCCGCCACCCGCCGGGGCTTCACCTTCATGCCCAGCTCGGCGAAGACGGAGTTGTCGGAGGTCGCGGTCGCCGACCAGAGCGACGCCGCTCCGAGGTAGGAGTCGTCGTAGTTCGAGACGTCGAAGAGCTCCGGACCCTTCTCGCCCTGGAACGGAAGCTTCTTCGGCTGGGACGCCCACGTGCTGTTCGGGTCGATCCCGTCCTCGAGCGCGCGCACGAGGATGAACGGCTTGAAGGCAGACCCGGGCTGGCGGTGGCCGTTCGTGGCGAGATTGAACGGGCGGGCATTGAAGTCGGATCCGCCGACCATCGCCCTGACCTCGCCGGTGCTGTTCTTGATGGCCACCAGGGCGGCGTCCGGCCCGACGCCCCCCAACCGGCCGACGATTGCGCTCTCCGCCGCCTGCTGCAGCTCCGGGTCGATCGTGGTCTTGACCTTGAGTCCGCCGGCGAACACCTTCGCGGGGCGATAGAGCTCCAGCAGGTGCTCCGTCATCCAGCTGGTGAAGTAGGGCTGCTGGGACTCGCTGTTCGGCGGGTCGATGTCGTCCTCGGCGGGCAGGGTCTGGCGGATCGCGTCCTCGTACTGGCTCTCGGTGATCGCCTTCATGTCGAGCATGCGCTGGAGCACGGCGTTGCGGCGCGCCGTGGCGGCCTGGGGGTGCTGGACCGGGTCGTACATGGTGGGTGAGGCGATCATCCCGGCTAGCAGCGCGGCCTCGTGAGGAGCCACGTCGATGGCCTCGCGGGCGTTCGGGTCCTGGTGCTCCTCCGCGACCGGGGGCGTGTAGCTCACGCCGGCGTCGTCGGCGCCCGCTCGCTCGTCAGGCTCGTCGCCGTCGCCGAAATAGGTGCGGACCGCGGCCTCGATGCCGTACGCACCGTTGCCGAAGTAGACGGTGTTGAGGTACTGGGTGAGGATCTTGTCCTTCGGCCACTTGCGCTCGAGGTGGTAGGCCAGGGCCGCCTCGCGCAGCTTCTGGAACACCGAGCGGTCGGCCTGTGCGTCGAGCGCGTTCTTCACGAACTGCTGAGTGATCGTGGAGCCACCCTGCGCTGCGCGGCGCTTGAGCACGTCCTGGACGAGGGCGCGCCCGATACCCGTGTAGTCCACGCCCTTGTGTGAGTAGAAGCGCCGGTCCTCGATCGCGATCACGGCATTCTTCACGTTCGGCGAGATCTCGCCCTCGCCCACAAGGATGCGGTTCTGGTTGCCGGTGAGCTTCGCGATCTGCTGGCAGGCGCCGCCGTCGTCGAGGTCCTTGCAGCCCGGGGTGTCGGCATAGAGGACCGAGTTCTGCGCCCTGTTGTATTGGGCGCGGCTCTCGAGGCTGGGGAGGTCGCTGGCGACCGCCATGAGCATTCCGAAGACAGTGGAGATGACGGCCAGGACCAAGAGGCCGGCGATCACGAGCGCCAGGCGCAGCTTCTTCAGCTTGGGCTTTCGCGGAGGAGGCGCCGCGGGTGGCTGTGCGGGCACGCCGTTCGTGCGCTGAAACCGGTCGCTGCGCTTGGCAGTCGGATGGATGATGGTCGTCGGCGGCTCCTGCATAACGTCGGCGCCCCGAAGAGGGGTTCCCCGCTTTCCGTGCGGGCATGAAACAGCGAATCCGGCGCCCCGACCGCACGGCAAACAACAGGCGCCCAGCGAGGGTGGCAGTCTAGCATTGGCCCCATGACGGACTCCCCGGGCGAGGTAGCCCGCTTCCTCACCCGAAATGCCGTCGATGCGCTGCCTCAGGGAGAGCTCGAGCGGCAGCTGGCGAAGGGGCGTCCGCTGCTGGTGAAGCTGGGCGTGGACCCCACCGCGCCGGACATCCACCTGGGCCACACGGTCGTGCTGCGGAAGCTGCGCGAGTTCCAGGGTCTGGGCCATACCGTGGTTCTGATCGTTGGCGACTACACCGCGCGCGTGGGGGACCCGAGCGGGCGCTCGTCGACCCGCCCGCAGGTGGACCCAGAGGAGATCGACCGCAACGTCGAGACCTACGAGCAGCAGGCATTCAAGGTGCTCGACCGCGAGCGCACGGAGCTGCGCCGCAACGGCGAGTGGCTCGACATGCCGATGGAGGAACTCTTCAGGCTCGCGCGCACCTCGACCGTCGCCCAGCTCCTCGAGCGCGACGACTTTCAGAAGCGCTACGCCGCCGGGGAGCCGATCTCGATCCTCGAGCTGCTCTATCCGCTGATGCAGGGCTACGACTCGGTCGCGATCCGCTCTGACGTCGAGCTCGGGGGAACCGACCAGAAGTTCAACCTGCTCCTCGCGCGCGAGATACAGAGGGCCTACGGCGTCGAGCCGCAGTCCGTCCTCACCATGCCGATTTTGCCCGGCATCGACGGGGTGCAGAAGATGTCGAAGACGCTCGGCAACTACGTGGGCGTGGACGAGCCGGCTGAAGAGATGTACGGGAAGCTGATGCGGGTTCCCGACGACGCGATGCCCGTCTACTACGAGCTGCTCCTGGACGAGCCGATGGACGAGTCCCTCCCGCCTCGGGACGCGAAGCGCGCGATGGCGCGCGCGCTCACGGCGCGCTACCACGGCGATGAGGCCGCGGCCGCCGCCGAGGAGCGCTTCGACACGCTTCACGTGCGGCGAGAGCTGCCCGAGGAGATCGAGGACTTCGCGTTCAGCGCCGACAACGGCGAGGTCCACATCCCCGCTCTGCTCGCCGAGGCCTTTGGGCTCTCACGCTCCGAGGGCCGGCGTCTGCTGGCGCAGGGAGGCGTGAAGCTCGACGGCACGGAGCTCGACGAGTCGCGCCTCGACCTGCCGGCCGAGGAGCTCGACGGCGTGGTGCTCCAGGTGGGCAAGCGGCGCTTCAAGCGGCTGCGGCGCGGCTCCGGATGAGCGGTTCGCGGCGGCCAGCGCGGGCGCTAAACTCCCCTCGTCGCGAGTGTGTTGGAGCACCGCTCCGGTGCTACACTCCTCCGTCGCGCTAGAGCGGGGTGGAATCCCCACCTCTGATGAGGGCGCACGGTCTTTGAAAACTCAGCAGTACGTGCGACCGTAACGCCGCCCCGCAAGCGAAGCTTGCGCTGCGGCTGAGGTCGCGTCCAGGTTTGAACCCTTCTCGGGAACGCTTCGGCGAGCTCGCGAAGGGCCTGAAACAGTACCCGTCAAGTTGAGCGGACCCGCAGGTGTACGCGGGGGGCTCACACGACTTGACAGCTTTCCATGATCTGACAGTGGAGCCGATCGGCTCGCCGCAGCGCAAGCTCGGCTTGCGGGGCGGCGT
>Ga0126314_10001868_pt1 | contig 10331 bp, 10 predicted proteins | sample Plot105B_FD_92535 | JGI IMG/M metagenome (GOLD analysis project Ga0126314, IMG submission 92535) | Serpentine soil microbial communities from UC McLaughlin Reserve, CA, USA - Plot105B | ecosystem: Environmental > Terrestrial > Soil > Grasslands | place: USA: UC McLaughlin Reserve, Lake County... | reverse complement strand
TCGAGCCGACGGTCGTTGCGGGCCTCGAGCAGGACGACGAGATGATCCAGAACGAGATCTTCGGTCCGGTCATGACCGTCCAGCGGTTCGACGACGAGGCGAAGGCGATCGAGTGGGCCAACGGGACGCGCTACGGCCTCGCGGCCTCGGTGTGGACGCGCGACATCGGACGGGCGCACCGTGTGGCGAACGCGATCCGTTTCGGCACCGTCTGGATCAACGACCACATCACGATGGCGACCGAGATGCCCCACGGCGGCTTCAAGCAGTCCGGCTACGGCAAGGACATGTCGAAGTACGCGCTCGAGGACTACACGATCGTCAAGCATGTGATGGTAAACCTCGAAGCGTAAGAGCTACTCCTTTCTGACGACCTGGCTCCTGGAGGCCTCCCGGGACGCGATCTGGGAGGTCCTTCAGGACGTGGAGGGCTGGCAGAGCTGGTGGCGCGGCGTCGAGCGCACGAGCGTGCTCGGCAACGACCGCTACCGGGTGGCCTGGCGCAGCCGGATTCCCTATGAGCTCGAGTTCGACTTCGAGGTTGGACGGACCGACCCGCCGCGGGAGATGGAGGGCCGGGCCACCGGCGCCCTCACCGGCAGCGGACACTGGCGCCTCTTCGAGCAGGCGGGCGTGACCGCGGTCCTCTACGAGTGGGACGTGCGCACCACGAAGCGCTGGATGAACGCGCTCGGGTCCGTGGCTCGCCCCGTCTTCGCGCACAACCACGACCTGGTTATGCGCTGGGGCGGCGAGGGACTCGCGCGGCGGCTCGATTGCAATTTGTTGGCAGCGGGCTGAGCTCGCGTCCCTAGAGTCCCGGAGCGTGCGCGTCGCTGTGACGGGGATCCTTCTGCTCGTGCTGGCCCTCTCCGGCTGCTCGGTCGGAGGCGGCGACGCGTCGGCCACCAAGCCCAGACGCCCGTACGTGGTCCTCGTGGTGTTCGACGAGTTCCCCGGCGACACGCTGCTGGCACCCGGCGGGGGCATCGACGCGGGCCGCTTCCCGAACTTCGCCGCGCTGGCCGGCGATTCAACCTGGTTCCGCAACGCGGCCACGGCATACGACTCCACCACCAAGGCCGTGCCCTTGGTCCTGGACGGAAACAGGCCGCGCAAGGGGACGTCGCCAACGGCCCGCGACCACCCGCAGTCACTCTTCACCGCGCTCGGCAGGCGCGGCTACAGGATCGTGACGGGCGAGGAAGCCACGGCGCTGTGCCCGCGCCGCTACTGCGCCACGGAGCGCCAGCGTCCGCCCGCGATCATCCCGAACCTCAAGGGCGGGCGTGCCGAGCGTTTCGAGCGCTTCGTCCGCTCGATTCGGCCGGGCGCCCGACCCACGTTCTGGATGAAGCATGCGCTGCTGCCGCACGGACCGTGGGTATACATGCCGTCGGGCCACCGCTCGCGGCCCGAGGGCCCGGAGCTGCTGCCGGGGATGCAGACGGTGCCCGGCTTCTACGACGACTACCTGACCAGCCACAACGAGCAGCGCTACCTGCTCCAGCTCGGCTTCGTCGACCGCCTGCTCGGGAAGCTGGTGGCGCGGCTGAAGAGCCAGGGCATGTACGACGACACGCTGATCGCGGTGACCGCAGACCACGGCTTCGCATGGCAGGTGCGCGTGCCGACCCGGCGCAGCATCAGCCTCTCGAACGTCGACGAGCTCGCTCCGGTCCCGTTCTTCTTCAAGAGGCCGCACCAGACGCGTGCCCGCGTGAGCGACGTGCTGGCGCGAACGCTCGACATGACGCCGACGATCGCGGACGCGCTGGGCCTGCCGCTCGGTTACCGCCCGGACGGCCGCTCCGCCTTCTCGCGCGCGGTGCGCGCGCGCCACGAGGTCAGTCTCACGAAGCGTGACTTCAGCTCGATAGTTCGTATCTCCCCCGCACGCTGGAAGGCCCGCCGCCGCGCGCTCCTGCAGCGTCGGCTGCGCCAGCTCGGCTCCGGCGACTGGGCCAGCCTGTACACGAGCCTGGGGCCGAACCGCGGCCTGATCGGGCAGAGGGTCGGCTCGCTGCGGAGGGCCGCGGGCACGGGCGCGACGATCTCGCTCGCAGGCTCCTTCGCGACGGTGCGCCGCTCCAGAGGGTTCGTCCCGTGCCAGATCGCGGGTCGAATCCACGGATCCGGATCGGATCGCGAGCGCAACCTCGCGATCGCCGTGGATGGCCGAATCGAGGCTGTTGGGCGAAGCTTCCACCTGAGGGGCCAGCGCGTGGAGAGCTACTCGGTCATGGTTCCCGAGGATGCTCTGCGCGACGGCCGCAACACGGTGGAGGTGCTCGAGGTAACCCATGAAGGGGCGATGCATCTGCTGGCTCGCAGCTGAGCTGGCCGCGGCCGCGCTGCTCAGCGGCTGTCTGGGAATCGGTGACGAGGAACCCGCTCAGTCGGCTGAGCGCCACCCGCCCGTGGTGGTGGTCGTGTTCGACGAGTTCCCCGCCGACGACCTGCTCGGGCCGGACGGCCGGATCGATGCCGAGCGCTTTCCGAACTTCGCCGAGCTCGCGTCGATCTCCACCTGGTTCCCGAATGGCCATACCGTGTACGACTCCACCTTCAAGGCCGTGCCGTCGATACTCGACGGCCGCCTCCCCAAGCCGCTGACGGCGCCGGACGTGCGCAGCCACAAGCCGAGCGTGTTCCACCTGATGGACCGGCTCGGCTACGAGGTCTTCAAGGTCGAGTCCGCGTCCGCGGTATGCCCGCCCGACATCTGCCCCGGCGCGCGCACGCGCCGGCCTGGTGTTCTGAAGCGGCTCTCCGGCGGCGGCCGCCCGGCGCGCTTCCACCGCTGGGTGGGCGCGATCCGCCAGCGCCCAGAGCCCACGTTCTACTTCCAGCACGCGCTGATGCCGCACGAGCCGTGGCTCTACCTCCCGTCGGGTCGCCAGAGCCGCCCCGCCGGCAACGATCCCGTGGAGGGGATCAACAAGCTGCCGGGCTTCGACGACCCTGACCTCTCCGTGCACAACCACCTGCGCCACCTGCTCCAGGTGGGCTACACCGACCACCAGGTCGGCGAGCTGCTCGCGCGGCTGCGGCGCACCGGGCTCCTGCGCCGGGCGCTCGTGATCGTGACCGCGGATCACGGCTATTCCTTCCAGGTCGGGGTGCGAAGCCGGCGACTGCTGAGCGAGCGCAACGTCGAGGAGATCGCGCCGGTGCCGTTCTTCGTCAAGGCGCCGGGTCAGATGGAGGGGCGCGTGGACGACAGCCTCGTCCGCAACATCGACGTGGTCGCGACGATCGCGGACCTGCTCGGCAGCTCGGCCTTCTACAAGCAGGACGGCCATTCCGCCTTCTCCGCGGCCACGAGGGCCCGGCACGGGTTCACGATCCGCACGCGCGACTTCGCCCAGGTCGTGCGCATCGGCCTGCCCGAGATGCAGCGGCGCCGGGAGCTGTGGAGGCAGCGCTGGGCGCGCCTATTCGGAACCGGCTCCGCGAGCGAGGTGCTCTATGGCGATCCGTGGGCGATGGCGTACCGCATCGGGCCGCGGCCCGAGCTGCTCGGCAGGCGCGTGTCTGCGTTCCGCGTGCGCGCAAGTCCTGTCCGCGCCAGCGTGGCGAACGCGGGCCTCCTGGCCCACGTGAGCGCGGGCGTGAAGTTCTTCCCCACCCGCGTGACGGGACCATTGCGCGGCGTGCCCTTCGGCGAGCACCGCGACGTGGCCGTGGCCGTGAACGGGCGCATCCGCGCGGTTGGCCGCAGCTTCGACCTCTGGTGGAAGGGCCGCGAGTACTTCTCGGTGATGGTGCCCGAGACGGCGCTGCGCCCGGGCCGCAACACGGTGGAGACCTTCGAGGTGCTGCCCTCCGGGGCGCTCGGTCGGCTTCAGCGCTTGTAGACCGAGTTCGGCTCGGCGCTGGGGTCCACGTCGACGTGCGCGGGATCCTTGCTCGCGTCGATGAGGGTGCAGAAGTAGCGCTCGCGGTCGTCGCGGGCGACACAGGTGCGGAACAGGCCGTTGCCGAGCTCGACCGTGTTGGCGGTCTCGAGGTTGCGGATCAGCTCGTTGTCCCCGTGGGCGAGGATGAAGGACCGGAATGCGTTCGCGTTGCGCTCGCTCTCCCTCGTCTCAGACACGACGGTCGGCCGTGCGGCGAGGCCCGCCGCCACGACGCCGACGACCGTCGCCACGAGCAGGCCCGTGCCCATGCGGTCGATCAGGACCTCGAGCTGCGCGCGTGGCGGTGCGCCGGGTGCCGCGGCTGGCCGGCGCGCCCACGTCCTGCGCGCGAGCCACGGCGCGAGCACCGCGATGATGGCGAGATTGGCGAAGGTCGAGATCAGGATCGCCGGGATCAGGTCCACGCCGCCGCCCACGGGCGGGAGGCGCCACATGATCAGGCCGTCGAGCAGGGTGACCGCTACGAACGTGGGCCACATCCACGCCCCGCGCAGCCTCCAGCGGACGCGCGCGGCCCAGAATCGCACCTCTCGATCCACTGCACCGGAGAGTAGCCTTCGCTTCGTGGCTGAACTCTGGGTGGCGCAGCTGGGCTCGGTCCCCTACGGGGATGGCGTGCGGCTGCAGGAGGCGCTCCGGGAGCGGCGCCAGGCCGGTGCGCTTGCCGACCTCCTGCTCGTGCTCGAGCACCCGCCCGTATATACGAAGGGAAGGCGCACCGAGCCGGCCGACCTGCCACTGGGGGAGGACTGGTACCGCGCCCAGGGAATCGAGGTGTGCGACACGGACCGAGGCGGGCGCGTGACCTACCACGGCCCGGGGCAGCTGGTGGCCTATCCGATCATGGCTGTGGAGCGCGTGGCGGATTTCGTGCACACGATGGAGGGCGCGATCGTGGCGGCGCTGGCCGACGAGGGCATCACCACCGAGGTGCGCGAGACGCCGTTCACGGGCGTGTGGGCGGGTGACTCGAAGATCGCCTCGATCGGCGTGCGCCTGTCGGGCGGCGTCACCACCCACGGGCTGGCCGTGAACGTGGACAACGACCTTCAGCCCTTCGAGTGGATCGTTCCCTGCGGCATCGACCAGGTGCGGATGACGTCCGTGTCGAGGGAGAGCGGCCGCAGCCCTTCGCTGCCCTGCTTCCGCAAGCGGATGGCGTGGCGCTTCGCCGAGGCGTTCGGCATGCGCCAGCGGCTCGTGTCCGCCGCGCGCCTCCTCGAGCGTGAGGTCGTGGCGGCGTGAGCACGCGCTCGCGCTCGAGCCCCGGCGGCGCGCGAGTGCTCGACATGGGCGAGGTGCGCCCGTTCCGCGATCGCAAGCCGCCCTGGTTCAAGCGCCCGGCACCGGGCGGCCCGGCCTACCGCGAGCTGCGCGGGATGATCGAGGAGCAGGGGCTGCACACCGTCTGCCAGGAGGCGGCGTGCCCGAACATCGGCGACTGCTGGGAGCGCGGCACGGCGACCTTCATGATCCTGGGCGACACCTGCACGCGTCGCTGCGGCTTCTGCAACGTCAAGACCGGCAAGCCAACGCATCACGATCCGCTCGAGCCGCTGCGCGTGGCGCAGTCGGTCAGGAAGATGGGGCTTCGGCACGCGGTGATCACCAGCGTCGACCGGGACGACCTCCCCGACCTCGGGGCGAGCGCGTTCGTTGGCGTTATCCGCTCGATCCGGCGCATGGCGCCGGCCTGCAAGGTCGAGGTGCTCACGCCCGACTTCCGCGGAGAGGAGATGCCGCTGGCGCGCGTGATCGCCGAGCGTCCCGACGTCTTCAACCACAACGTCGAGACGGTGCCGCGCCTGTACCCGCTGGCCCGCCGCGGATCGCGCTTTCTCCGCTCGTGCCGCGTCCTGCGCAACGCCAAGGAGATGGGCGGGGACGATGTGGTCACGAAGTCGGGCCTCATGACGGGGCTGGGCGAGTCGAAGGAGGAGTTGCTGGAGGCCTTCGGCGCGCTGCGCGAGCACGGAGTGCAGGTGCTCACGGTGGGGCAGTACCTGCGTCCGACGCGCGACCACCTGCCGGTGGTGCGCTACTGGCATCCCGACGAGTTCGCGGAGCTCGAGGAGGAGGCCTACGCGATGGGCTTCGACTCCGTGGCTGCGGGTCCGCTGGTGCGCTCGAGCTATCACGCCGAGCAGACTCTGGCGCGGGCGTCGTCGGGCTGATTCGCCTGCGGCGAGCCTCCCCGTCGCGGATTATGCGCCGAGCTACTCGGTAGTGGGCATTATCCGGAGAGCCCGGTGATCCCGCTCAAGGACGACATCCCGACGCGCAGGTTCCCGATCGTCACGGTCGTCTTGATCGCGATCAATGTGATTGTGTACTTCGCGTTCGAGCACGGCCTCTGGGACGTCGGCCAGCTCGGCAACGAACGGGTGATCGAGTACGGCGCGATACCGCTCGAGATCACAGAGCCGGGGCAGGAGTGCGCGGGCCTCGCCGGCGGCTCCGCGATCCAGTGCGGACCCGACAGCGCGATGCCCGACCAGGCGCCCTTCTGGGTCACGGTGTTCACCTCGATGTTCCTGCACGGGAGCCTTTTCCACCTCGGGGGCAACATGCTGTTCCTGTGGATCTTCGGCAACAACATCGAGGACTCGATGAACCGGCTCGTCTTCGTGCTCTTCTACCTGCTCGGCGGCGTCGCGGCCCTGGGCCTGCAGGTGGCGATGGACCCGAACTCCGTCGTCCCGACCGTGGGCGCTTCCGGCGCGATTGCCGCGGTGCTCGGCGCCTATGCGCGCCTGTATCCGCGCGCCCGGGTGGTCACGCTGGTGATCTTCATCATCTTCTTCACGATCGTCACATTGCCCGCGCTGCTCGTACTGGGGTTGTGGTTCCTCCTGCAACTGCTGCCAGCCTTCAGCGAGCCGGTCGGTACTGCGGGCGGCGGTGTCGCATACTTCGCGCACATCGGCGGCTTCCTGTTCGGACTGCTCACGATCAGGCTGTGGGCAAACAACGTGAACGAGGACTACGAGCTGCCGCGGCGTACTCCGGTGTACTGATGGGCCGAACGCTCGCCCTCGTCGGCAGCCTGGCAATCATCTGCCTGCTCGCCTTCCTCACGCTCTCCGTCGCGCTCGAGCGGGGGGTCGACGTGCTCGTTGTCCTGTCCGTGATCATCCTGGCCCTGCTCGGCATCGGGGTGCTGGGCGCACTCAGCTCGCCGCCGCCGGATGCGTAGGAGGGCACCGCCACCGCTCCCTCCACGGCCGGTGCTCCAGGGCGGCCGGCGCCGTGCGCGCTTCCCGCGGCTGATCGCGATCGTCGCGATCCTCGCCGCGCCTGTCGGCGTGGTCGTGGCCGCGCTGCTGTCGCTCGACGATGGCGGCGGTGGCGGCGGCGCCTCCGGTCCGCCGCTGGCCGTCGGCTCGCCGCCGGTGGCCTTCGCGCCGACGGAGCCGCGCGAGCCCACACGCCTCATCGAGGCGGAGCCGGTGCCGCAGGTGCCGCTCGGCGGCGTGGACGCCTTCCACGTGCGGCTGCGTCGACCGCCGCGCGCAGGGCTCGTGTTTGACGTGGACACGGGCGAGGTGCTGTGGCGGCGCCGCCCGCTTTCGGTCCTCCCCATGGCGAGCCTGACGAAGATCATGACGGCGCTGCTCGCGGTCGAGCGCAGCCGGCCGAACGACCCCGTTCGAATAACTCCGGCAGCGCTGCACTACACGGGCTCAGGCGTGGGCCTCCTCCCCCGGGGCCGGCGGGTGCGCTTCGAGACGCTGCTCAACGGGATGCTGATCGTGTCCGGCAACGACGCCGCGATCGCCCTGGCGGTTCACCTCGCGCGGAGCGAGCGCCGCTTCGTGGCACTCATGAACAGGCGCGCGGCGCAATGGGGACTCCACTGCACTCACTTCGCGTCCTCGCACGGACTCGAAAACGGCAATCGCTCCTGCGTCCGCGACCTCGCCGTGCTGACCCGGCTCGCGATGGCGGAGCCGCGCATCCGGCGCATCGTCCGACGCCGCCAGGTGGACTTCCACTTCCCGATCAAGGGCGGCCGCCTGTTCCTCTACGGCCACAACCCGCTGATCCGTCTGGGCTATCCCGGCGCGATCGGCCTCAAGACCGGCTACACCGACGCCGCCGGCCGCTGCTTCGTGGGAGTCGTCCACCGGAACGGCCACCGCCTCGCGGTGGTCCTGCTCAACTCCCGCGACCCCGCAAAGCACGCCCAAAAGCTGCTTGACGGCGCCTTCGCGAGCTTGTAGCTCGCAGGCCGAGCTGCGAGTGGAGCCAGCCGGATTCGAACCGGCGACCTCGTGGTTGCAAACCACGCGCTCTACCAACTGAGCTATGGCCCCGCCGTTCCTGGATGGTAGGGCCGCTGCCTGTGTTTCGGTGGTGGCCGGATGTGGATACGGGCAATGCGAGACGTCATGAGCGACGAGGTCACGCAGGAGCGAGCACGGGACGAGGAGCCGCCGGACGCCTCGGCCGTTCCGCAAGAGGGTGAGTCCGGCCCCCACGCCGGTGTGGGACACGGCGAGCCGGACAAGTCCGCCAAGAAGACCGAGGCCGCGCCGGCGCCCAGGCGCGCGGAGATATCGAACTACGAGATCGTCGAGCACTGGTTCGGCGTTGCGGCCGAGCGGCTCGGATTGCCGGACGACGTGGCCGCCGTGCTTCGCTCCTCCTACCGCGAGGTCCAGGTGCAGGTGCCGGCCAAGCTCGGCGACGGCAAGCTGCATGTCTTCTCCGGCTACCGCGTGCAGCACAACGGCGCGCGCGGCCCCTACAAGGGCGGTATTCGCTTCCACCCCGAGGTCGACCTCGACGAGGTGCGGGCGCTCGCCGAGCTGATGACTTGGAAGACCGCCGTCGTGGGGCTCCCGTACGGAGGCGCCAAGGGCGGCGTGAACGTCGACCCGAGCAAGCTCGACCTAGACGAGCTTCAGGCGGTGGCGCGCTCGTTCATGGACAAGATCGAGAAGGTGCTCGGTCCGACGCGCGACATTCCCGCGCCCGACGTCGGGACCAACGCCCAGGTGATGGCCTGGCTGATGGACGAGTACGGGAAGTTGCACGGCCACACGCCCGCGTGCGTGACCGGCAAGCCGATCGCGCTGGAGGGGTCCTGCGGGCGCGAGGCGGCCACCGGCCGCGGCGTCGTCCAACTCTTCCAGGAGGCCGCTCCGCAGATCGAGCTCGACCCGGCGGAGGCGCGCTTCGTGGTCCAGGGATTCGGCAACGTCGGGTCGTGGGCGGCGCGGCTGATGCAGGGCCTGGGGGCGACCATGGTGGGAGTATCCGACGCGAGCGGCGCCATCGCCGGCGACGAGGGCATCGACGCCGAGAAGCTCGCCGAGCACGTTCGCGACGGCCGCACTGTGGCTGACTTCGATGGCACAGCTGAACAGATCGATCCCGATGACCTGGTGGCACTCGAATGCGACGTCTTCATCCCCGCCGCGCTCGGCGGCATGATCCACCGCGACAACGCCGACCGCATGCGCTGCCGGCTGATGGTCGAGGGCGCCAATAGCCCCACCACGCCCGCCGCCGACTCGATACTCAACGACAAGGGCGTGCTGATCGTGCCCGACGTGCTCGCCAATGCGGGCGGAGTGGTCGTCTCCTACTTCGAATGGGTCCAAAACCTCCAGCACCTCCGCTGGGACGAGCACCAGGTGAACGAGCGGCTCGGCGAGATCATGCGGCGGGCGTTTGGCGAGGTGGCCGACCGGGCGCAGCAAAACAGCACTCCGATGCGGCCCGCGGCCTACGAGCTCGGCATAGAGCGAGTTGTCGAGGCGGCGTCCACTCGCGGCTACATCTAGTACCTCTGTCCAGTTCTACCGACACCTGTCGAGCGACCCAAAATCGCTATCCAGATCGGGCCTCGCGGTGCCGAAAGACGGGATACGACGGCATGGAGGGTTCCGTCGAACTAAGCGGCACGGGACGCCGCTGAGTTGCACCACGCGGGGAGTCGCCGGGGCGGGCGACTCCCCGCCGCAACTCTCTCTCGCGGTCAATCGAAGTCGAAGTCGCGCGGCGGCTTCTGCTCGAACCAGAGCCGGTCGTGCTCTGGCGTCTCCTGGAGGAAGTCGGGAGTGTCCTCGAGCACGTCGTCCGCGTTCTCGTCCTCAGGCTCCGAGGCCGCGACGTCCTCGTCTTCCTCCAGCTCCTGCTCTTCCTCCAGCTCCTCCTCTGCCTCCAGCTCCTCGTCTTCCTCCAGAGCGGGGAAGCCGTGCGGCTGAGTGTCCTCGCCGAAGTCGGGCTCGCGGTCTGCATCCGCCGGCGGCGGTGGCTCCAGCCGCGTGTGCTCCGTGAGCGCAGGCTCGTCTGCGAGCGGCTCATCGGCGGCGGTCTGCTCGCCGTCCGCGGCCGCAGCCGTGGGGACGGCCTCGTTGGCCGCGAGTGCCGCATCCTCGGGCTGCTGCGCCACATCGC
>Ga0126314_10001867_pt1 | contig 10334 bp, 6 predicted proteins | sample Plot105B_FD_92535 | JGI IMG/M metagenome (GOLD analysis project Ga0126314, IMG submission 92535) | Serpentine soil microbial communities from UC McLaughlin Reserve, CA, USA - Plot105B | ecosystem: Environmental > Terrestrial > Soil > Grasslands | place: USA: UC McLaughlin Reserve, Lake County... | reverse complement strand
CGCCAGCACTGGCTCACCGACGGCCAGTTCGTCGACGGCCTCGCGATGAGTGGCGTCCTGCCCGCGCCGCTGATCATCTTCTCCACCTTCGTCGGCTACATCGCCGGCGGCCTCGGCGGCGGGCTCGCCATGACAGTGGGGATCTTCCTGCCGGCCTTCGTGTTTCCGATCTTCTTCCACCGCTGGCTCGTCGCGGTGGCGGAGAACCCGCGCATCCGTCCGTTCCTGCTCGGAGTCGCCGCAGCGGTGATAGGACTGATCGCCGCGGTGACCGTCGAGATCCTCGACGCGAGCATCGTTGACGTGCCGACCGCGATCCTCGCCGTAGCGGCATTCCTGGCGCTCAACCGCTGGCACGGCAAGCTGACAGTTGTGGCGGTCGTGCTCGGCTGCGGCGTCGTTGGTGCAATCCTCCAGATGACCGGCGCCGTCTAGGACCACGCAGGCCCTAACGCGTTCGCCAGTTGGAGCGTCCGCGAGTCGGGGTGGGCGAGCGTCCGTGTAGCGTGCGCGCCCAGGACCGCTGATTTATCGGTCCATAACCAGAGGAGTCACCCATGGCCGAGCCGGAGCGTCGTCAAGGAGCCGTCGGCGGGATCACCACCGGCGGGATCATCGTCATCGTCGGCATCGTCCTGATGATTGTCTGGAGCTTCTGGATCGGGCTCATCATTACCCTCGTCGGGCTTATCGCATTCGGCGGCTTCGCACGCGGGAAGTGGTACTAGCGACACGGCCACGCGATGAGCCGGTCGATGCCCTCCCGGTGAAGTCCACGGCTGCGGACTGATCACGGAAGCCTGTCGGCGCGTGTACCCCTGCTTCTCGCGCGCGGAAGCTTCGGCACCGTCAAGTCCGAAGGCAGCTTGTCCTGGTTTGAGGTGCTATGCGACCCGTAGACAGAGCAGTTGTCGATTCCGCACACTGCTGCGCTCGCTCCGGCGCGGTTGCGGAAGCGGCGCCGTAGGTCAATTCGAGAGTGTCGGTGATCCGCGCCGCCATCCGCGCCATCGCCTCTCCATGACTGCGCGGACGTTGCTGCTCTTCGGCGGACCACGCCTCGGCGCGCGTGTCGCCCCAGAAGACCAGCTCGATCGGCACACGCAGTAAGCCCCAACGCCCTGTCTGCTTCGACTTGAATTGGACGCCGATGAACTCGGCCCAGTCCTCGGCCACCCCGGCGTGATGCGGATGCGTGAACTTGCGGCCACAGCCTGGACACATAACTGTGGTGTCGGCGTGGTGCTTGGTGCCGTGCCGACTGCTTGCCCATCGTCCACTCCCTCTACGTCTAGGAGGCGCTCAAGCGCTCTGCCGAGATGCCGTCCTGGGTCGTGAACTCGCAGGGGGCCGGGCCTACGTCAGTTGAGTGCGCCTTTCTGCAACCCAGGCGACACAGATCTACTGATTGCCATGCAGAAGGTCGTGGGTTCGAATCCCATCAGCCGCTCTCCGGAAAGCCTCGCAGTAGCCGTGGATGCGGAGGCGCATCGAGGGGTAAACAGGCCGCGCTGAGGAGCGAACGGATGGCGCTATCCGAGCGGAAGTTCGTCGATCGAAGGTTTCGGCTTGGGCCTTAGCGGCCCAAGTGGGGTGCTCGCAAGTGCGTCCGCTTCGGCGTTCGCCTCTCGGGGCACCCACGTGATCGTGATGTCAGCGAACTGTTGGATCAAAGAAGCCGCTTGTTCATGCAAGGGCTTGAGGTGCTCTGCCTTGACTTTCCATCTTCCGTTCAGCTGGTTGACTAGCAGAGCGGATCGAGGCACACGCGTAAGTGTCCAATCCCGCGAGAGCGGGCGGCCTCGAGGCCTCTGATGAGAGCTCGATACTCCGCGACGTGGTGGTCCTTCGCCGGCCCTATCGGCTCCGAGATCTCCTTGAGAGGGGCCTTCAGGACCACACCAATCGCGGCTTCACCCGCCATCTTCCCGGGTTGATCGGCGACTATGCCCCCGTCGGTCGTGAGTAGGTGGTAGCGGGTTTAGGGGCCAGAGCCGTCGCCGGCGGACCTTCCGCGTTCCGTCATGGACCCAACGGTATTCGCCCACGAGGACGCCGCGGCCGGTGGTGGCGTCCCGGCAGCGAATGGTGCTCCTACCGTGCTGCAGGCTCGGGCTCGCGCCGGTATCTCCCGGGCTGGGGCAGCGCGGCGAGCGACAGCCCGCTCCAACAGCGGGGATCCCCCGCTGCGGAGATGGATACGTCGGCTGCCGACCCGGTGGTTCTCGCTCCGGGCGGGGCGGTCCGCGCGGCTGGCTCCATCCTGCGCGCAGAGTCCCGGTCTGGCGCCGCCGGTCGCTCGGTCTAGCTGCGAGAGCGACCAGCGCATCTGGGCCGGTCGCGCGCAGACCTCGGGACGCTGAGATCCAGACTCACAGGCCAGCTCGACACCGCTCGCCGACGAAGAATTGGTAGCTCATTGGTAGCTCGGCTCGAGAGGAGTCGTTGTAGGGCTGACGCAGAAACACCCTGTATGCAGCGACGTTATGAGGGTGAGCGACGGGACTCGAACCCGCGACCGCCTGGACCACAACCAGGAGCTCTACCTGCTGAGCTACGCCCACCACGGTGGCGCCCTCGTCGGGCGACGTTCGGAATCTAGCAGTGGTTTCGGGCCGCGCTGGGCCCTAGCGACCGAGCGTGATCCGGCGCGTTGCGCGGCGGCTTGCCGTGCCGGCGCCGTTCACGACGACCTCGAGCTTCAGGTCGGTGGAGCGCGCGTGCGACAGCGCGGTCCGCGCCGAACGGGCGAGGCGGACCGTGAAGCCTGTCGTCTGGCCGGCGGACGCGTTCACGCGGCCGCTCCCCACCGCGACGCTGCGGCCCCTGGTGCGAATGCCGAGCCGGTGTGCGGTGGTGGCGCTCACGATCAGCCGAGCGGACATCGTGCAGTCGGCCGAGCACTGGCCGGCGACCCTGATGCCCCGGCGTGCGACCCGTGACGGCTTCAGCGACGGGCGAAGGGTGATCGCCTTCGAGAGCCTGGCGGTCCCGGCCACACCCTTGAGCTTGGCCGTGACTGCGCCGCTCCGGCGGAGCGCTCGGCGCGCGGCCCGGGTGAGCTTCACACGCGTGCTCCCACCACCGAGCCGCACGGCGCGGCTGCCCCGGCGCGGCAGGCCGAGGTGCGCAGCCGTTCTCGAGCTGACGGTGAGCGAAGTGCTTCGTCGGCAGCCGCCCTCGCAGCTGCTGAGCATCGTGAGCCTGCCCGCGAAGGCGTCGCGCAGCGACTCCTCCGTCGAGAAGACAGCGAAGTCCGGGGGCGGCGGAGCGACGACGCTGAACGTGACCGGCGCGCTCGAACCGACGTTGCCGGCGGCGTCCCTCTGACTCGCCCTCACCGTGTACGTGCCGCCCCCCACTCGTGCGAGCTCGGCGCTGAACGAGCCCGCACCGTCGCGCGGCACGGCCACGCTCTGCAGTGGTGAGCCGCTGGCGGTGGAGCCGGAGAAGAGGTCGACCGTGACGGCTGCGTCGTCACCCGACCCGGTGCTCGCGCTGCCCTGCACCCTCGGGGTCGAGCCCGAGGCGCTGGCGATTTGCGGCGCCGGCGCGGTCACGTCGATCGTCCACGTGTAGACCGCCGGGCTGCCGTCCACGTTCCCCTTCGAGTCGAATGCCCTGACCTCGAAAATGTGGGCTCCCTCGGAGAGGTTGCCGAACTGCTGCGGCGATGTGCACGGGCTGAAGTCGCCGCCATCGAGGCGGCACTGGAACTGCGTCCCGGCCTTGGAGGCGGTGAACGCGAAGCTCGCCGTGCGGGAGCCGGCGAGCGACGGCGGCGCCGCCTGGATCGACGTGTCGGGCGCGTTCACGTCGGGGTCGCACTGGGCGGTGCGGATCGTCAGCGCCCACCCGAGCAGCGAGCCGGTGTCGTTCTCGAAGCGGTCGCTCACCCGCAGCTTCCAGGTGCCCTGCTGCTCCTTGCCGTCGAAGCGCGCTAGCTGGTCAGCCTGCGGGCGGAAGCTGCCGCTGTAGGGAGCCGCGCTCGAGCCCGAGCCGATCGTTGTCGCGGCCTCGTCGTCGAAGAGCGTGTCGACCAGGTTGTCGCCGCCGTTGTTCGGGCCGCCGACGTGCTCGATCAGGCGCACGGTGGTCGTGTTGTCCGGGCTCGTCAGCTCGACCTTGAGGTCGCCCACGAAGGTGTGGTCGATGCCGGCGATGCGCACGTTCAGGTCCTTGATGCGCCCGCTGATCGGCACGAAGAGCGTGGACACGACGCCGGCCGCGTCGTCGTCCGGGATGGCCAGCGTCTGGGTGCGCGAGTGGGTCGTGGGCGGGCCGGAGCGCCCGGTCGGGATCGTGACCGGCACCGCCTGGGTGCCGCCCTCGGCGCTCGTCACGTTCAGCAGCCCGGTTGCGTCCACGCCGCAGGCGGCCGCGCCGCCCAGGCTGCCCTCGAAGGGCGTGGCGTTCTCCTTCTCGGCGTCGGCAGTGATGTCGGGGTAGGCGGAGTTCGGCTGGGTGATGCCGAGCGCGCCGCTGCCGTTGAGCGTGGAGGACACGCCGGTGGCGACGTCCGTGCCGGTGTTGCGCACGCGCTGACGCAGGCCGAACGACTCGCCGGGCTCGAGGAAGCCGTCCCCATTCTGGCCGTCCACCGTGTCGTCGACCGTGAGCGCGCCCTGGACGAGGACGGGCGACGAAAGCTGCTCCTGCGCGTTCGAGACCACGAGCGCGAAGTCCTGATCGAGCGGCTTTCCGTTGCCGGGCACGCCGTCGCCGGCGAGCGTCTTGGCCACGACCTTCACCGACATCCGGCCGCCTGTGCTCGCCGGCAGCACCACGTTCTCGACGTTGTTGCGGAAGTCAGCCTGGCCGCCCGGGACCGACACGCCGCCGGCGAGCCAGTTGCCGCGGTAGGTGCGCCCGCCGACGCTCACCTCCAGGTCGAGGTCGTTAACGAACGCGTTGCCTGTGACCGTCGCGGGCGGCGGGTCGGTCCAAGCAAGCGTCACGCGGACCGGCTTCGCCGAGTCAGCCACCTGATACGAGCGCAGGACGCTCTGCCCGTTTGCGTCGAGGGTCGTGGCCGCTCCCTCGTCGAGGTACTCGCGCTGAGTCGCGTCGAGAGCGGCCCGGATGCTCACGCGGCCCCAACCCTGGTCCGTGTTGGGCGCAGTCGGAATTGAGCTGCCCTTGCCGCTGTCGCCGCCGGCGAGGTCCACGGCGGTGTTCACGAGCATCGCCTTGGTGAGGGCCGGCGAGGGCGCCTTCGGGTCCACCTGGCGCACGTACCAGTCGCGCAGCAGTGCGGCCGCGCCGGCCACGTGCGGAGCGGCCTGCGAGGTGCCCGACACGAGCGAGTAGAAGCTGCCGCCGAAGTTCTTGTCGCACACCGATGTGCCGGTGTAGCCGGCGTGCTGCGGCGACGCGCCCGTGATGTGCGTGCCGGGGGCCACCAGGTCCGGCTTCATGCGCCCGTCCTGGGTGGGACCGCGGCCCGAGAAGTTAATGATGTCGCTCGCGCTGTCGGAGCCGCCGTTGGTCACGCCGCAGCCGTCCGTGCCTGAGCCGCGCACGCTCTCCGCGGCGCCGACGGTGATCACGTTCTTCGCGGTGCCCGGCGCGGTGATGCTGCCGTAGCCCTCGTCGCCCTTCGGGTCGAGCGGGTTGCCGTTGCCGTCGCCGTCGTTGCCGGCGGAGAAGACCTCGACCATCTCCTGGTTCCCGGATTGGCCCGCCGAGGCATCGCGAACCAGGGCGTCGTAGGCCTGCGAGCTCGCGTGGTAGCCGCCGAAGTTCGAGATTCCCCACGAGTTGTTGGAGATCCGCGCGCCGGCAGCCCAGGCGTCGGCGGTGAGGGTGGCGTAGTTCACCGTGGCGGCGGCGCCGTTGCAGCGGAAGATCTTCGACGCACCCACCTGTGCGAACGGCGCAACGCCGAGGCCGTGCTTGTAGCCCTGCGCGTCCTGGCCCGCGGCCGTGCCGAGGCCCGCGGCGATCGAGGCGACGTTCGTGCCGTGGCCGCCGCAGTCGGTGGCGTCGGGGTCGAGGGTGTAGTCGTGGGCGTAGCCGACGCGACCGAGCAGGTCCGGGTGCACGAGAACGGTCTCGCCTCTATCGAGGCCCGAGTCCGTCACGTCGATGGCGAACCCGAAGGGGGCTCCGAATCCCTTCGTGGCGAGCCACGCCTCGTATCCCGGACCGCTCGGCGCGTTGCCGGCCAGATTGCCGGCAACGATCTGTGCGCTCCGCTCGTCATGCAGCTCCGGCACGCCGGCCGGCTCGATGGCGACGACCGCGGGGTCCGCCGCCAGCCCGCGCACCTCGCCCGCGCTCAGGTTGAGGAACTGGGTGTGAACGCGCGCCACGGCAAGGTCGGGAGCGATCAGGTGCCCGGACTCCTCGGCGCGGCTGCGGGCGTCCCTGCCTGGGGCGCCCGCAACGGTCTGGACCGCCACGCGCCCGCTGGAGCCTCCGCGCTCGACCTTGTCGACGGCACGCAGCGCTGTTGCCGCGCGCACCGGCGGATAGGACCCGACCAGCTCGGTCACGCGGTCGAGTGCGTGACCCTCGGCGTGGACGATGTAGCCGTTCTGGGCGGCGTACCCGAGGACGGTCGCGCCGGTGGCGTACAGCTTCGCGAGCCACTCGCCCTTCACCGGTCCCACGAACTGCACGAGCACGAGGGCCTCGCGGCGGTCGGGCGCCTCCTTGGCCGCGAGCGAGGGCCGCGCCGCCGGATCGACCTCGCCGCCCGCCAGCAGCACCTCACGCATGTCGTCGCGGCGGGTGGCGCCGGCGCTTCGCAGACGCTGGTGGTCCGCGCCACTCGCCTCGACTAGCGTGAACTCGTCGTAGCGCGCCACCACGCGCGCGCCCGTGCGCTCGAAGGCGAGCTCTGCGCGGGCCGAATCCGCCACCACGAGCAGGTGTGCGGAGGTGTCAGGGTGCGGCGATTCGGCGCCCGCCAGCGACGCGCCTGCTACCAGACCGCCGAGGGCGGCCGCCGCTAGGGCCAGATGACGAATTCGGTTGAGGTCGATACGGAGCCCTTTCCCGCTTCACGACGCCGATCGCGGGACCTAGGGATGTATCGGCAGAACCCGAAAAAACAACAGTCCAGGCCGAGGCGGGACTGGACATGCGTCCAGGAAGCTATTTCCCGGCTTTAGCGGCTCGGCGTGAGCTCGGCGGGCACCGTCTGGTCGGCCACGGCCTCGACCGTCTCCTCCGCGGCGGGCAGGCCGTCCTCGCGGGCGCAGACCACCCGAAACGACCCCGTGCCGAGGTCCGGATTCGGGCGGATCGGAAGGCCTCGGATCGAGTCCCAGCCGAGGCGCTCGACCTCGAAGGGGTTCATCTCGATGGCCACAGCCGGCCACTCGCAGGACGTATTGTGCTGGTCGATCGCGCGGGAGATCGCCTCGAGGTTCTTTGCCTCGGCGGAGCTCATCGCGACGCCGGCTCGCCGAGGATCTCCGTGTAGTGCTTGATGGTGCGCTCGATCCCGTCGCACACGTCGATCTCCGGCTCCCACCCGAGCAGGTCACGCGCCCTCGCGATGTCCGGCTGGCGCACCTGCGGATCGTCGACGGGAAGGGCCTCGAAGACGACCTCCGAGCGCGAGTCGGTCAACTCGATGATCAGCCTGGCCATCTCGAGCAGCGACATCTCGTTCGGGTTGCCGATGTTCACCGGCTCGTGGACCTCGGACTCGGCGAGCAGCACCAGCCCGCGGATGAGATCGTCGGCGTAACAGAAGCTGCGCGTCTGGGCCCCGTCGCCGAACACGGTGACCGGCCGGTCGGCGAGCGCCTGCCCCATGAAGGCGGGGATCGCGCGACCGTCGTTCGGCCGCATGCGCGGGCCGAAGGTGTTGAAGATGCGCACGATCGCGGTGTCCACGCCCTGCTGGCGCAGGTAGGCCATCGTGAGCGCCTCGGCGTAGCGCTTCGCCTCGTCGTAGACCCCGCGCGGGCCGATCGGGTTCACGTTCCCCCAGTAGGTCTCCGGCTGTGGGTGAACGAGGGGGTCGCCGTACACCTCGGAGGTCGAGGCCAGCAGGAAGCGGGCGCGGTGCTTCTTGGCCAGGCCGAGCGTGTTGTGGGTGCCGTAGGCGCCGACCTTGAGCGTGTGCAGCGGCAGCCGCGCGTAGTCGATCGGGGATGCCGGGGAGGCCATGTGGTAGACGAAGTCGACCGGCTCATCGATCTCGTAGTGCGCGGTGATGTCGAACATCTCGAAGCGGAAGTTCGCCCCGTTCTTGAGGTGGCGGATGTTCTCCAGCGAGCCGGTCTCGAGGTTGTCCACGCAGATCACGCGCTGGCCGCGCGCGATCAGGTAGTCGCAGAGGTGCGACCCGAGGAAGCCGGCGCCGCCTGTCACCAGTGAGGTCGGCATCCGGTCGAGAGTAGCGCCAGTCCGGCGCTAGCGCTGCGAGAACTCGACCACGACCTTGATGTCGTCGTCGCCCTTCTCGATTGCCTCGGGCCAGCGCTCCAGCGGCACGGTGCGGGTGATGAGCCGGCCGAGCCAGTCCGGGTCGGCCTCACGGAGCGAGCCGACCGCCTGCTCGAAATGGCGCCGGTTCGCGTTCACCGAGCCGAACACCACGTCGTTCTCGAGCACGAGCTCGTTGTTGAGCGCGCCCACGTCGACGCTGAGCGTTCGCGACGCGGCCACGCCCGTGAGGCACACGACCGCACCAGGCGCGGTGTGCTGCATCGCACCGGCCACGAGCTCGGCGACCCCCGTGCACTCCACGACGATGTCCGGCTCGATCTCCTTCGCCATCTCGGTCACCTCGCCGGAGTGGTAGTGCGCGCCGAGCCCGTGCACGCGGTCGGGCTTCGCGCCCTCGGTGGCGCGGTCGAGCACGTGCACCTCAAGGCCCCGCTGCGCGCCCATCATCGCCGCGAGCAGGCCGATCGGACCGGCGCCGGTCACGAGCACGCGCTCGTGCGCGGAGCAGGCGCGGCTGCTGATGCGCTCGATCTGCTCCCACGCCTTGGCGAGGATGCTCGTTGGTTCCGTGAGGACGCCCAGCGTTCCCAGCTCGTCCGGGATCGGCACCGCGAAGTCGGCCTCGATCGTCGCAAGTTCGGCGCCGTAGCCATCCAGAGCCTTGATGCCGCGTTCGGTGTACTGACCGTTGTGGCACATGTCCCACTCGCCCCTGCCACAGCAGACGCAGGGCACCGGATCCGGCCGGCGGACGATGCCAGCCACGAGCTGGCCGCCCTCGAAGCCATCCCGGCCCTCCTTCACCCGCCCCAGCAGCTCATGCCCGAGCACCAGGCGCTCGTGCCCGGGCGGAGGCTCGCCGTGGCCGCCCTCGATGATCTCGCGGTCCGTGCCGCAGACGCCGAGGTAGAGCGGCTCGACGAGCAGCTCACCGGGGGCCGCTTGCGGGTCCGGCAGCTCCGTGAGCTCGGCACTGTCGGGCTGTCCCGGGATAACCGTCATCGCTCGCATGGCTCATCCCTTACCCAGGTGAGCGCTGCGGTATGGCCGGCTTGGTGGAGCTGGTATTCGGATGGCGAGGTGAACGCGAGCGCCCCGGGCAGGACTCGAACCTGCGACCCGCGGCTTAGAAGGCCGCCGCTCTATCCAGCTGAGCTACCGGGGCACGGGTGAAAGCCTAGGCCCGCGCGCGGCGCGTGGCGAGGTCAGCGGCCGCCGCCCCCGCCAATCGAGGAGCCCGAGAAGAAAAAGAACCAGATCTCGAACGCGGCGGCCGCGACAAGCACGGTCAGCACCACGATCTTCTCCGCGCCCGAAATGCGGGCGGCGGCGGCGGTGTGGTCCGGGCGCTCGCCGCGCATGCTGCGCAACCACGGGGCGTGGGTGCGCACCGTGGGGGCCGTGCCGGTGGCATCCTGATAGGCCCCCATGACCAGCTTCAGCAGCTGGTACAGGCCCCAGCTGAATGCGATCAAGGCGAGAATCACGACCGCGTACGCGCCCATCGACGGCTGACTCTCCTCGCCCTGGACCTTCGAGCCCAGCCACACGGCCAGCAGCGGGCTCCCCGTCCAGACGTTCAGAGCCAGGAACGCCATCGCGGCAGCGAGCAGAATCGGCTTGAGCCGCCCGGAGGGCGGCGGCTCCTGTGCTGTCTCGGTCATCTGGATCGGGGCGCCCGGATTTGAACCGGGGACCTCCGCCACCCAAAGGCGGCGCGCTACCAGGCTGCGCCACGCCCCGTGCACGAGAAGTCTAGGCCGAGGCCGGGCGGCGGCCGCCTCAGCCGAGCTCGAACGCCCGCACGTCGTTCCGGCCCGGGCGCAGAAGGCGGTCCGGCACCATGATCGCGAACGTCTGGCCGCCGGAGAGGTCGAACGTCTCGCCCACCGCCGCGACGCGTCCGTTCACCGCGACCGCAACCT
>Ga0126314_10001866_pt1 | contig 10335 bp, 9 predicted proteins | sample Plot105B_FD_92535 | JGI IMG/M metagenome (GOLD analysis project Ga0126314, IMG submission 92535) | Serpentine soil microbial communities from UC McLaughlin Reserve, CA, USA - Plot105B | ecosystem: Environmental > Terrestrial > Soil > Grasslands | place: USA: UC McLaughlin Reserve, Lake County... | reverse complement strand
GCCGAGGGCGCTTTGCGCTACGGGTTGCTAGAGCCGGTCAGGCAGTTCGCGCGCGAGAAGCTTCGGGAGAGCGGGGAGGAGCGGGAGGTGAGGCGACACCACGCCGAGCACTACCTGGCCCTCGCCGAGACGGCCGAACCCGAGCTTGTTGGACCGGATCAGGGAATGTGGCTCGGGCGGCTTAGGAACGAGTTCGCGAACCTCAGGGAGGCGCACACTTGGTCTCTTGAGCCCAGCGATGAGGAAGAGCGCGCATGGTTGCGGCTGCGGCTCCCTGCGGCGTTGTGGCGGTTCTGGGGCGGGCAGCGTTTCGAGGAAGGAAAGGTGTGGCTCCAGACGGCGCTGGAGAGGGACCCCGGAGGGTTCCCCGCCGTCAGGGCCAGGGCGCTCGACGGACTGGGCTTCATCCTCCTCTTCCAGCAAGACTACGAACGGGCAATAGCCACCCTCGAAGGGGCCATAGACCTCTACGAGGAGGTCGGCGACCAATCGGGTGCCGCGTTAGCGCTCGCCAACCTTGGATACGCCGCGTTGCACGGAGGCTACATGGAGCGCGTGCCGGCCTTCGTGGAGAAGGCCGAGGCGTTGATGCAGGGAGACCTGGACGACCATGCCCACGCCTATCTGCGTACGATCGCGGGGGCGGCCATGACCACCCAGGGAGATCTCGATTCGGCGGTCTCACAGCTCGAGGAGGGCCTTGCCCTGAGCCGCGAGCTGGGCGACCTCCGGAACACCTCCATGTCGCTCTTTATCCTGGGCATGCTCGAGTTCGCCGGGGGAGACCTCGGACGGGGCGAGACGTTGTTTGAAGAAGGCGCCCGGATAGCGCTGGAGCTCGGAGATAGGCTGGGCGGCATCTACTTCGTTTGGGGATTCGGGAAGTTGAGCGCCCTGCGCGGCAGGCCCATCAGGGCCGCGAGGCTCTGGGGGGCCGCCGAAGCTCTCAGGGAGCGGATGGGCATGGCCCTCTCCAAGTTCGACCTCGCCGCCTCCGGCTACGAGGGGGACCTGGCCGCCGTGCGCTCCACGCTAGACAGAGCATCATTCGACGCCGCCTGGGCCGAAGGGCGGGCGATGTCCCCCGAAGAGGCCATCGAATATGCGCTGCAAGAACCGACGCCGGATGAGGTGGCCCGCGAGGAGGTGGTCTCGTTCGACCAACCCACCGTTGAGCGTCTCGGGGTTGACACGGGTGGCGACCGCCGGCACAACCTGCCCCTTGCACGGAGTGTCTTTGTCGGAAGAGAGCGCGAGAAATCGGAGGTCGGGCGCGCCCTCTCCACGACCCGGCTACTGACACTCACGGGCGCCGGTGGCTGCGGCAAGACGCGCCTCGCCCTCGAGATAGCAAGCGACCTCGTCGACGACTTTCCCGGCGCTTATCCGGACGGGGTATGGCTCGTAGAGCTAGCGTCGCTCTCGCAGGGGGATCTGGTGCCGGGCGCGGTAGCCGCGGCTTTGGGCTTGCACGAGCAGCCGGATGTTCCTTTCACCGAGATGCTCGTAGACTTCTTGCGGTCCAGGCGGATGTTGCTGATCATGGACAACTGCGAGCACCTCATCGAGTCGTGCGCCAGCCTCGTGGACACGCTCTTGAGCACGTGCGAGCACCTGCGTATCCTGGCCACCAGCCGCGAGGCGCTGGGGATCGTGGGGGAGGTCAACCGGGCGGTGCCCTCCCTCACCGTGCCCGATAGGGAGCGCCTCTTCGATCTGCAAAGTCTGGGCAGCTACGAGTCGGTGCGGCTGCTCGTGGAGCGGGCACGGTTGCGGGTGCCGTCCTTCGGGGTGACGGAGGAGAACGCGCCCGCGGTGGCGGAGGTGTGCAGGAAGCTGGACGGCATACCGCTGGCCATAGAGCTTACGACGGCGCGGCTTGGGGCGCTCTCCGTGGGGCAGATATCCGAGAGGCTCGAAGACGCTTTGGGGTTCCTCACGACCGGAGATCGCACGAGGGCCCCGAGGCAGAGGACGCTGCGGGCGGCGCTCGCGTGGAGCTTCGATCTCCTGAGCGAGCCCGAGCGGGAGTTGTTCGTCCGGCTCTCGGTCTTCGCCGGCGGCTGGACGATGGCCGCGGCCGAGACGATGTGCGACGAGAGCCCTGTCGAAGCGAGAGAGGTCCTGGACCTGCTCTTCGCGCTCGTGGAAAAGTCGCTGGTGGTGGCCGTAACCTCGTCGGCGGACGCCAGAGGTTCTCGATACAGGATGCTGGAGCCGGTGCGCCAGTACGCGCTGGAGCTCCTCGAGGAGGGCGGAGAGGCCCAAGAAGTCCGCAGGCTGCACGCCGCGTTCTACCTGGGCCTGGCTGTAGAGGCGCGCCCGAACCTCAGGGCGTCGCCGCAGGTGGGGTGGCTGGAGACGCTGGAGAGGGAGAACGGCAACCTGCGCGCGGCCCTCTCGTGGGCGATCTCGGCGGGCGAGATCGTGATGGCGGCCTGGTTGAGCTTCGCGCTGTGGATGTTCTGGTGGATCCACAACCGCCAGCCCGAAGGCCGGCGGTGGTTGGAGACGATCCTCCCGAAGAGGAACGAACTTCCGCCATGGTTGCGGCGCCGAGCGCTCGTAGCCACCGAGGCGATGGCCTTCGGGCAGGGAGATGTCGAGGCCGTCGTGCGGTACGCCGGAGAGCTTATAGAGTCCTCCCGGGAGGCCGGCGGGGACGCGTATGCGGAGTCCTTCGCCCACGCGGGCTTGGGCCTCGTAAAAACGCTCCAGGGCCACTTCGAGGCGGCCACCGAGCGCCTGGAGGAGGCGCTACCGCTCTTCCACGAGGCTGGCGAGGAAGGGATGGCGGCGCAGACGCACGTCTGGCTGGGGACGGTCCTGCTCTTGCAAGGCGACCACACAGGAGCCAGACGGAGGTTCGAGGAAGGGTTGGACCTGGGACGGAGCATAGGCGACAGGTCGAGCATCTGCAACGCGCTCTTCAACCTGGCCCAACTGGCGCTCGCCCGCGGCGACCACGACGGGGCGTCCCGCTGGTTTGCGGAGGGTATCGCTCCCTCGGAGGAGCTCGGGGACTGGGGAAACATCGCCTACATCCTGGAGGGATTGGGGATCGTGGCCGGGGCGCGGGGCGAGGCCTTGAGGGCGGCGCGCCTCCTCGGCGCGTCGGAGGCGCTCATATCCGCCATCGGGTTGCGCGGCCACACGTACTATCATCCCGACCGCGCTCTCTACGAGCGCATCGAAGCCGACGCGCGGGCCACCGTGGACGAGGCGGCCTTCGACGCGGCCAAGGAAGAGGGGCGGGCGATGTCCACCGAAGAGGCCATCGAGTACGCGCTAGACGAAGCGGCGCCGGACCAGACCGCAGCCGAGCCCGCCCGGCGCGTGAGGGCCGATCCGGCTCCGGCGGAGGAGTACGACCAGGGACGGCTCCGGATCTTCGCTCTCGGCCAGGCGCGGGTGGAGCGGGATGGGCTCGCCCTCGACTCGCCCGACTGGATCCAGAAGTCCCGCGAGCTGCTCTACTACCTGCTCTCCTATCCGGAGGGGCGAACCAAGGAGCAGATTGGACTCGCCCTCTGGCCCGAGGCCTCCATAGCCCAACTCAGGAGCAGCTTCCACGACACCGTCTACCGCCTGAGGCGGACCTTGGGGGGCAAAGGGTGGGTCTCCTTCGAGAAGCGCCGCTACGCCTTCGGACGCTCGCTTGCCTACTCCTACGACGTCCAAGACTTCGAGGAGAAGCTCGCCGAGGCCCGCCGCGCACAGGCCGAAGCGTCCGAGCGGGCAATCGAACACGTCCAACAAGCGGTGAACCTCTACCGGGGGACTTCCTGGAGGACCTCGCACAAAGCGAATGGGCCTTCACCCGCCAGGACGAGCTGAGGCGGGCGTACGAGGAGGCGCTGCTGCTCTTGGGGGCGCTCCTCTACGCCCAAGAGCGCCACGCCGGGGCGGCCGAGGCCTACAGGAAGGCCGTAGCCCACGACCGGTTCCTGGAGGAGGCGCACCGGGGGCTTATGCGCTGCTACGCTGCCATCGGCGAGCGGGGCCGGGCGATGAGACACTACGAGGAACTGGCGACCCTGCTTGAGGAGCAGCTCGGCGCCTCCCCTGCCCCGGAGACGGTCGCGCTCTACGAGTCGCTCCGCTCCGGGGAGTAGGCTACTCCACCCTACATTCCCGCGAGAACGGAAATTCACCACGACAGAGACACACCGCGCTTCCAACCACAAGCGAGTTTGCGGATTACCTCTGAGTAGCGGGCCTGAAGCCTGAAGCTTGAAACCTTTTTCCCACTTTTTTCCGATTTGAGCGGTTCCGAGAGCGGTTCCGAGAGCACCCCCCTAGAGTGCCCTTAGAAGAACGGCCAAGACCAAGATCGAGAGAACAGGAGGAGTGACCAGGAAGACGGGCAAAAGCGATACGTCGGGCTTGGACAGAAATGGACGGAGCGACGTCACGACAAACTAATCGAAAGAAATGAACGCGGCTGTGACAAAAGATGCGACGGCACGGAAATCGGAAACAAGTAGCAGGAGGAGGAGCGTGGTGCTCCTGAGCCTGGCGCTGGGAACAGCCCTCTCGGCCTTGGTGGTGCTGGCGAGCACGGCGCCGGAGGCCGAAACGACCTTTCCTGAGACCAACGCTAGGATCACCTTTGCCTCCGAACGCACCATGGGCGTAGACAACCCGACGGGCGACTCGGAAATCTTCACGATCAAACCCGACGGCACGGGCCTAACGCAGCTCACCTTCAGCACGGTGAATGACTACGAGCCCGTCTTCTCACCCGACGGCATGAAGATCGCCCACCACAGCGCCGGGCGCCAAACCTCGAACGCCGATGGTGACTCCGACGTCTACCTCATGAACGCCGTAGACGGTTCGGGCCAGATAAACCTCTCCAACAACGCCGAATACGACGATTCCCCCGACTGGGAAAGGCGAGCGATGTAGGCCAACGCCGCGACGACGGTGGCACAGATGCATCTTCGTAGGGGAAGCGCCCCGCAGGGCGGGTTTCCCAGAGCAGAGAGGAGGACCGGGGCGCACCGGCCCCAGTCCTCCTCCTTGCTCCTGGTTCTATTGTCCCCACCTTGAGACAGAGATCCCGAGCCACGCAACATCGCATTACCGATTGCATTAGGAGAGCCAGGGAATTAGATCCTACCCTTGCGTTTCAAGGCTTCCTCACCCGTCCCCACGGACTCTCGATTAATGGTGACCGACGGGGCTCGAACCCGCGCCCTCCGGAGCCACAATCCGCCGACACCCGTTGCCAGGTGTTGCTGGTGGGTGCAGAATCGGCTTAGATAAGCAGATTTCTTTGCTCACGGTTGCACGCGGTTACTGCGTGTTGCGCCCTGAGTGGTGTCAGGAGTGGTGTCAAACGGTATCGCCAACCACTACCGTGGTCCGCCTTGTCGCACTGAGTACCTCCTCAGGCGTGGCGACGTTGTTCGGGATCTAGTCCACGCAGTTGAGATTACCCCCGTGTCACAACAAGAGAAAAGGATTCTATTCCACCTCGCCACAGGCGGTCCACACATGACTATATTCGTTCAGTTTGCAACGCGGCCGCGCCTGCGTTTTTCGATTACAGCAGGCCGGGAACCGGCGGTCGAAGTGGCGCTGGGCTAACTGTGTAGAAGTGGTTGCCTGGTTACGGACCTGCGTCCGAAGGGCGTTCTCAGAGTTTTGTTGACCACTGCGCCTCGTAACGGTCATTGTAACGCTCGGGAGACGGTACTGCTGTAGAGTGGTGCCGTGACAAAAGGAGCAATGAAACAGGATCAGGGCACCGGCAGCATGAGCACCCGTGCCATCGCTCGCCTAGCCTGGGCGCTATGCGCCGTGAGTCTGTCGATCCTGGCGTTGTCGCTTTTGTTGATCGTGCTAGGTTGGTCGACGCCGCTGCCCGGAGCGCAGACACCGTGGCGTGACCAAGCCGTCTCCGTGGTGGGGATCATCGGCGCGCCCGTCCTCGGAGGCCTCATCGCCTCGCGCCGTCCCAAGAACCCGTACGGATGGGTGTGGTCGATCTTCGGGCTGGGGCTTTCCTTACAGTTGCTGGCGGGCGCCTACGCCTCCTACGCGCTCGTGGAGCCGGGATCGCTTGTGGCGCCAAAGACGATACCCCACCTGCTGAACCATGGAGGGCCAGTGGCCCTCACCCTCGGCTCCTTCCTCATGCTGCTGTTCCCAACGGGACGGCTACCGTCGCCTCGGTGGAGGTTCCTAGCCTGGACCGCTGGCGTGTCCGGTGCGGTGCTCATAGCCTTGAGCTTCTTCTTTATCAGTCCGGATCAAGCGGGGGGCTGGTCTCCGTTGTGGCCGTAGTGGTGGCGAGCGCGCTCGTTGTCTCGGTCTTCCTCTCAGCTCTCTCGCTGGTGGTGCGCTATCGGCAGGCTGACGGGGTGGAGCGCCAACAGCTGAGGTGGCTTGCGGGGGCCGCCGTGCTGATTGGTGTCTATATCGTCGGGGGGCTGATAGGCCTCGATTGGCTGCTAGGGGAGGGAGGCTGAAACCTGATCAACGCCGCGGCCAACGCCGGCCTCTACGCGGCCGTGGGCGTCGCCATACTGCGCTACCGCCTCTACGAGATAGACATCATCATCAACCGCACCCTCGTCTACGGTCCCCTAACCGTCGTCCTGGTCGCCCTCTACTTCGGGGGCGTAGTCTTGTTGCAGAGGGCGTTCGTGGTCCTCACCGGAGAGCAGTCCACCCTCGCCGTGGTTGCCTCTACGCTCCTGATAGCGGCCATGTTCAACCCCCTGAGGAGGCGCATCCAGTTCTTCATCGACCGCAGCTTCTACAGGAGGAAGTACGACGCCAGGAAGACCACGGAAGCCTTCTCCGCCAAGCTCAGGGATGAGACCGACCTCGATGCGCTGAACGACGAACTGGTGGGCGTGGTGAAGCAGACGATGCAGCCAACCCAAGTCTCTTTGTGGTTGCGGCCCCAAGCCGGCGTGGACCAGAGTAAGGAACCGACAGGATGAGCCGTGCCCTTACCGCCTCCGGGCGCTGGTCAAACCCCGTGGGCTGGGTCTGCCTGGCTGTCAACCTCTTGTGGATGCTCAACCTGCAGGTCGGCTCAAACGGAGACGTGGCGGTGCGGGGGGATTGCGCGGCTGGGGTGGAGTTCGACGTGTCGGTTATCTGCTACCTGGCGGGCGTCTGGCCGCTCAGCGGGCGTCGTCGGCGGCGCGACAACCCTCCCCCGCGCAGCCCGCGAGCGCCGGTAGCCGCGAGGCCAGGGTGGGCGAGCCCTTAGGGTCGAATGCGTTGTCCAACTCGTAGGGGTCGCTGCGGTCGTAGAATTCCCGCTCGCCGCTTTCCCACTCCACGTAGGTGTAGCGTCCGGTTATCACCGAGCGGTAAGGGGGCATGGGGGAATCGTCGGTCAGGGCCCTCTCGTTCAGGATCGCCTTGCGCACGAGGTTCGCCCCCTTCCAGACATCCGCGAGGTCTCGACCGTCCGTGTACGAGGGAGGGGTCAGTCCAGCCATCCTTAAGAAGGTGGGCGCGAGGTCGTTGTTCAGGACCAGAGACGGGTTGGAACCCTTCGCAACGCCCGGTCCCCTCACGTGCATGGGCACGTTCGCCGCCTCTTCGTAGGCGGTGCTCTTGGCCCCGCGGTAGAACCTCCAGCGGTGCTCGCCCATCTGCGTTCCGTTGTCCGAGGTGAAGACGACGTAGGTGTTCTTGAGTTCCCCCCTGCGGGCGAGGAGGTCGAGCATCTCGCCGACCGTATCGTCGACCTGCCTTACCGAGCGTAGCTGGTTTCTGCGCCACTCGATCAGGTTTCGGCGGTCCTGGTCGGTCATATGGGGAAGGTCGCGCAACCACCGGGGCTTGTCGGAGAGGTCCTCGCCTATGGAGGGCTTGCGGGGTGGCATGGCCCGAGTACAGGCCCGTGTAGCGCTTCGCGTAGTCGCCCGCCCTCAGGTGCGGCTGTGCAGACCAGAAGAACAGCGCGAAGGGCGCGTCCGTCTCCTGGTCCGTCCTCCGGTGGAGGAAGCCCAAAGCCTTATCGCGGAAGCGGTCGCCCCAGTTGCCCGGCTTCCCCTGGTAGTCCGAAGTGGCGGAGTTCTCCCGCACCTTGCTGCCGGGGAACGAGGGGTCGGCCCTACCGTACCAGTAGGACCATCCCGGGGGTTCGTAGGAGGCGTCGTAGCCGTTCGTGTACTTCCCGACGAGGGCGGTCGCGTACCCGGAGCGATGCAGCCGCGTGGCGACGTTGTCGGCCTCCCCGCCGTTCTCCCTGAAGGCCCTGATGCCGCCGCCCGGGTAGTAGTTCCGCTCCACTCCCGCGTTGTGCGGGTACTGGCCCCTCAAGATCGAGGCCCTGGAGGGGCAGCACAAAGACTGGGAGACGTAGGCGTTGGGGAAGTTCACGCCCTGACCCGCCACCCTCTCCCTGACGTTGGGCATGGCGAGCATCGTATCTTTGGGCTGGTCGTCGGTCACGACGAACAGGATGTTGGGCCTGGAAGGCGCTTGCGCCCCGCCCTGGAGGCCGTAGAAGCTGAAGAGGAGGAGCGCCGCGGCGCCTGCGATCGCCGAGACGAGCGCCCAGACGATCCTCTTGGTCCCTTGCCTGGTTCGCCCCAAACCGCGGGGTGGTGGCATCGTCCCCATGCTGCTCACCTCTAACAGGCAGTAAGGCCGGGGCATGGTGACGCCTCGCGCCCGGCAGTTTGGCCTCAGCGTCCAACTTCTGGGTCACTAATGTAACGCATCTCGCTTTCCTCGATCTCGGCGGGCTCCCCTATGTTGTCCGATACTCCGCGTTCGACGGACGTGGCTCGATATATCATGTCCGGGCTGGAGGCGCCGGGCTTGATTTTGTGTTCAGTCTCATCCCGCCCCCCGGCACCGGCGGGCTGTCGATCCTGGGCGTCGGGGCTCCGGCCCTCGGCAAGTTTATACCCTCTAGAGATCCTACTATGGGAGGCGGATTCTTCGATGGCCTGTTCTTCTATAGCGCGCAAGGCCAGACGCTAAAAACTTACCGCCTGCGCTGATCGGGTGGTGCTGGGACTAAACATACCGCAAACCGTTTTGAAGATCCCCGATCCTGCGGATTCATCTTGCCTATGCCAAATCCGCGAGGGTGACCGACGGGACTCGAACCCGCGACCTTCTCTTGAGCCACAATTCGCTCATCTGTAGTTCGCCAAAGTCCGTCTAGGTGCACAATGCCCTTAAATAGTGCGATTCTCCTAGGCCCAGCAAACTTGCATAGTTCGCTAAGTACCGTCTGGTGTCGCCTCGGTTGCTTCCACCGTTGCTGCCAATAGAGCTTTGGGTTATTGCCTCAAGGCATAAGGTAGCGATGAAATCTCTACTAGTGGATAGGTGAACGATGGGCTCATCTGTCACAAGTCATCTCACAAAACTGTCACAACCCATCTCACAATATTGACGCTGACCCGGGCAAGGGATAGCCTGTAACCTCCTGTTATTTAGGGGTGTGGGGCCTGCGGAAAAGGAGGAATGCGTGGAGAGGGTAACGGGTTTCATCAAGGAGGCCTCTCCGAAGCGGGAGACGGTGATCCGGGCGTTGGATGAATGCTACGACCCATGTTGCCGGGACCGGAAGATAAGCGTCGTTGACATGGGGCTCATCGAGAGCATCGAGATCCAGCGCGGTAATGTGAGTATTGAGATGGTGCTCACGAGTGGCTGGTGCCCGTTCGCCGCTCGCCTTTTGGAGATGATCAAAGAGGAGATAGGCAAGCTTCCGGCGGTTGACGCGGTAGATGTAGAGGTGGTGTGGGACCCGACGTGGACCCCGGAGAGGATGAGCGCGAGGGCGCGCGAGAAACTGAGGCTCCCGCTGGAGAAGCTGGCACCCTTACGCGAAGCACGGTTGAGAGGAGAAAGCGCATGATCAAGGATGACGTGCTAGTCTTCGACTGCGTAGCGCACCCGTTCAACTTCGACCCGAGCAACGCCCTGGGTCAGGCGGGCGAGCTATTCAACAACCACCTCTATGCTTTCCACAACGTCCTCACGCCCGAGAACGAGCCTAAGCTCTCCGCGGAGGAGTTTCTCAAGGAGTGGAGCACGGCGGAGATAGCTCGCATGGTCTTCGAGGAGTCCGACACGGACATGCTCGTCGCCATGCCTCTCCCCCTCACCGACCTCTTTCACGACGGCCTCTCCCCCTGGGAGCGCTGTGCCGAGCTGCGCGACGAGAACCCCGACCGGACGGTCTTCTGGGGCACGGCCAACCCTCTTGAGGGGTGCAAGGCGCTGGAGCAGATGGAGGTGCAGGTCAACGAGTACGGGGCTACGGCCTTCAAGTTCTACAACGTCCGTTACGATTACGGAGAGCCTTTCCCCTGGCGGATGGACGATCCACAGGTC
>Ga0126314_10001864_pt1 | contig 10337 bp, 13 predicted proteins | sample Plot105B_FD_92535 | JGI IMG/M metagenome (GOLD analysis project Ga0126314, IMG submission 92535) | Serpentine soil microbial communities from UC McLaughlin Reserve, CA, USA - Plot105B | ecosystem: Environmental > Terrestrial > Soil > Grasslands | place: USA: UC McLaughlin Reserve, Lake County... | reverse complement strand
GACGCGCGGCGAAAGCTCCGGCAACAGCTCCAGTTGGAGGAATCACATGACTGACGAAACCAAGGCACGCGAGGATCTCGTTAGCCGCATGCTCGGGCCCGCGGGCCATGAGATCGGCTGTGAGGAATGCTTCGAGCAGCTCGATCGGTACGTCGAGCTCGAGCTCGCGGGACGAAGCGCCGACCAGGAGATCCCCGGCATGCGCGCTCATCTCGAGGGCTGCCCGGCCTGCCGGGAGGACCACGAGAGCCTGCGGGCGCTGGTCGTAGCCGAGACGTAAGAGCGCCCCGGCAGCCGACGCTAAGCCCTTCGTAGGACCGTCTACGAAGGAGGTCTCAATGGAGAGCACCACCGTTCCCGCGCACAACCGGAACGCGACCGGAAGACCGACCGCCGCGGCTGGACCCGTCGGCGAGTCGGCGGCGGTCGGCACGGCCGCTCATCAGGCGTTCTGGCTCCTGCGGATCGGTTTCACGGTTGCGCCGATCCTGTTCGGGCTCGACAAGTTCTTCAACTGGTCCGTCGAGTGGCCGGACTACCTGGCGAGCTGGATCAACGACATCATGCCGGGGAGCGCCCAGGACTTCATGTATTTCGTTGGCGGGGTGGAGATCCTCGCCGGGATCCTGGTGCTGCTCGCCCCACGCATCGGCGCCTTCGTCGTCGCGGCCTGGCTCGGGGGCATCGTGGTCAACCTGTTGACCTACGACGCGCCGACCTACTACGACATCGCCCTGCGCGACTTCGGGCTGATGCTCGGGGCCCTCACGCTCGGGCGGCTCGCGCTGGCGGTCGTTCCCGCGCGAAAGGCGGGGATCCTCCCGCGGAGCCCGCTCGGCAGGGGCGCGTAGGCGTGACCGGCGGTGGGCGCCGCGGCTTTCGCCGCGGCGCCCACCGTCCCTAGGCGCGCGCGGGCTCGGGGTGGAGCTCGACGGCGTCGGTCTCGACCTCAGCCTCGACCGCAACCGGCTCGCGCTCGATCTCGCGCTCCCGCACGAGGAAGAGCGCCAGCACCGACCCGGCGAACGCGAGGATCGCTCCCATGACGAGGATTTCGTTCATCCCGTGCAGGAACCCCTGCTGAGCGGCGTTCTGGAGCGTCGCCTGAGCCCCGTGGGGAGCTGCCGCCAGCGCCTGGTCCAGGCTGCCGGAGGACGCCGCCTCCACCAGCCCGCGAGCCTGGTCGCCGTGGACGGCGCTGCCGGCGACCTCCTCGGTCCGGGCCGCTCCCGCCCCGAGGAAGATCGCGCCCCAGGCGGCGATCCCGACGGCGATCCCGACCTGCCGGAACGTGTCGTTGATGCCGGCGGCCATGCCGCTTTGCTCCTTCGGCACTACGCTCAGCGCCACGTCGGCGATCACGGGGTTCAGGAGCCCGACGCCGATGCCGCTGATGACGAACCCGGCCATGAGGGCGGTCCAGGACGAATCCATGTGCAGCCCGGCCATCAGCGCCAACCCGACTCCCGTGAGCACGAGGCCCCCGCTCATCAGGTAGCGCGCCTGGACCCGCCCCAGCGCCATCCCCGCCAGCGGCGCGACGATGAACGACGCGAGGGTGATGGGCAGATAACGAACCCCGGCCTCTATCGGCGACAAGCCGAGGAAGTTCTGCAGGTACAGCGTCAGGTACAGGAACAGCGCGAACAGGGAGCCCGACACGGCGAAGGCAGCCAGCTGCACGCCGGTGAATGCCCGCCGCCGGAACAGCCCCAGCGGCAGCATCGGCTCGGACACTCTGCTCTCGACCGCGATGAAGGCCGCCAGAAGCACTCCCGAGCTCGCGAACAGCGAGACGATCATCGCGCTCCCCCAGCCCTCCTCGTTGCCTCGGACCAGCGCGAGCACCAGCAGGAACAGGGCGGTCGAGAACGTCGCCAGGCCCGCCCAGTCGACGCGCGTGGCGTTGGGGTCGCGCGATTCCCGCACCTTCCAGTACGTGATCGCGAGGCCGGCGAGCCCGATCGGAACGTTGAGCAGGAACACCGACTCCCACCCGAGCCCGTCGGTGAGCAGCCCACCCACGAGCGGTCCGATGGCCACGGCGATACCGATAGTCGCGCCGTAGATGCCCATCGCCATCCCGCGTTCGCGTCCGGCGGGGAACTCCTGCGCGACGAGCGCCAGCGAGACGGCGAACATGATCGCCCCGCCGATGCCCTGGACGGCCCGCGAGACGTTCAGGAAAGTTGGATCCGGCGAAAGCGCCGCGACGAACGAGGCCAGCGAGAAGATCGCGAGGCCGATCGCGAAGACGCGCCGGCGACCCAGCCGGTCCGCTAACGATCCCGCCGTCAGCACCAGCGCCGCGAGCGAGAGGGCATACGCGTCGATCACCCACTGCAGGTCGCTGAAGCTGCCGCCCAGGTCCTGTTGGATCGCGGGCAGCGCCGTATTCACGACCGTGATGTCGAGGAGGAGCATGAACGTCGCCACGCTCACCACCCCGAGCGTCCACCACTTCCGAGCCATTTCGTCACCTCCGTGTTGTGGAGTACACTTGTCAGGACACCTTGTTAGGAAACCTGACTAACTTGCTCAGGCGACCTTATCAGACACCCTGACTATTGATGAGTGACACGACACACACACGGGAACATCCCCCGCTCATGGGGCTACTCGACTCCGCGACCGAGGCGTACCTCGCGGAGTTCAGGCGCGAGCTCGAGGCGGCGGGCTACGAGGACATCCGCCCGACCCACGGCTGCGTCTTCCGATTCGTCCGCGAGGACGGCATGCGCCTGACCGAGCTCGCGACGTATGCCGGCATGACGAAGCAGTCGGTCGGCGAGCTCGTGGACGACCTGGTCGACCAGGGATACGTCGAGCGCATCCCCGACCCCGGGGACCGCCGGGCGAAGCTGATCTGCCTGACCGGCAAGGGCGTTGAGGCGCAGCGGAAGGGCTTCGGTCTCATCGACGAGGTCGAGGGGCGCTGGGCTGAGCGGTTCGGCACGGAAAGGATCGCGGAGCTTCGCGAGATCCTCGAGGAGATCGTGGCCGAGGTTGCCCCGCACGCGGTCCCGGAGCTGGCGGCGCTGGAGGCGGTAGCCGCCGCGACCCGCTAGCCCGTCCGTTCGCGGGCCAGCCGATCGAGCAGCTCAGCGAGCCCCTTCGGGTCCTCCGCCATGGGGAAGTGGCCGCCCGCGATCTCGATCGCATCCGCGCCGATCTGGCGCGCGATGAAGCGCTCCCACTCCGGCTCGAAGAACTCGTCGTCGCTCGCGTAGACGACGACGGACTCGACGTCGGGGTGGCCGTTTAGAGGGAACTCGTCGGGCGGCGGCGCCGTGGGCCGTAGATCGTCGGCGAGCGCAGAGGCCTTCTCGGGGTCGAGCCGCGGGTACATCTGCTCGATCGCGTCCTCGCGCTCCCAGGCGATCGCACCGTCTGCGCTCCGCGGCGGAAATCGAAGCGTCTCCCGGAACACCCGGGGCGCATCCGGCGGTTGGAACTGCTCCAGCCGCGGGCACAGGTAGACGAGCAGCGCTGCCTGTGCCCGCGAGGCCACGATGGCCGCGTATCCAGACGCCGCCGAGTGGCCGACGACGACCACGGGCGCGCTCAGGCCCTCGAGCGTCCCAAGCGCCGGCGCGACCCGCTCCTCATACGTGGAAGCCGGGTCGTCGATCGGTAGATCGGGCGCGACCGTCTCGTGCCCGCGGCGCCGGAGCTCGGCGATGACCGGATCCCATGATGAGCCGCTGTGCCAGTTGCCGTGGATCAGGCAGAACGTCGCCACGCGGGCTGTTTACCAGCCCGCGCGATGATTTCGTGGATCCATTGGGGTCTCAAGCCCGAGACCGACCCGAGATGGAGGTGAGCGCATGGCGCTCGTATGTGTGACGACAACGATGTCCCTGGACGGCTACATGGCCGGTCCCGACCACGACATGGACTGGGTGTTCGACTACGCGTCGGACACACCGGGCGACGTCGTCAACGAGCTGATCGAGACGACCGGGTCCATCCTCGCCGGCCGCGGCAGCTACGACGTCGGCCGTGGCTCGACCCGCAAGGAGACCAGTGCGCCCTTCGGCGGCCGGTGGAGCGGCCCGCAGCTCGTGCTCACCCACGATCCGCCGGACGACGAGGACGACCCCTCGATCACGTTCATCTCGGCCGAAATCGGCGACGCCGTCGCCCAGTCGCTCGAGGCGGCGGAGGGCCGGAACGTCCTGATCTTCGGCGCGAACATCGCCGACCAGGCGATTGCGGCGGGCCTGGTGGACGAGATCCTGATCTTCGTGTTGCCCTTGATCCTCGGCGGCGGCGTGCGGCTGTTCGGAGAGCCCGCGGGGCGACGGATCAACCTCGAGCCGATCGCGATCGCGAGGTCCGGTCGGGTTGCGAGCCTTCATTATCGGATCGCCGAGTGAGGCCGCGCGGAGCCACTCAGCGGGTCAGCCGTTGGCATTCCTCGTCCGTGAGCTCGATCTCGAGCGCCGCGAGATTCTCCTTCAGGTGCTCGAGTGAGAGCGTGCCGGGGATCGGCACCATCGTCGGGGAGCGGTGGAGCAACCACGCGAGGCGGATCTGGCTCGGGGTGGCGCCGTGGCTCTCGGCGATCTCGGCCACCGCGGGCGGATCCTCGCCGCGGAGCGGGAAGTAGGGGACGAACAGGATTCCCTCGGCGGTGCAGTAGTCGAGGACCTCGTCCCACTTTCGCTGGACGACGCTGTACTCGTTCTGGACCACCGCGACGGGGACGACCCGCCGGGCGCGCTCGATCTCCTCGACGCCGACCTCCGATACGCCGATGTGCGCGATGCGCCCTGAATCGCGGTACTCCTTCAGCAGGCCCATCGCATCCTCCACCTCCAGATCCGGGTGCACGCGGTGCTGGTAGTAAAGATCGATGGTGTCGACCCCGAGGCGCTCGAAGCTCTCCTCGAGCTCGGCGCGCATGCCCTCGACTCCGCCGCCGGCGTTGTAGCCGCCCTTCGTCCCGACGACGATGTCCCCGGACGGTGCGAGCGCGCCACCGATCGTCCGCTCGCTCTCACCACCTGTGTAGAGATGGGCGGTGTCGATGAAGTCGACCGCCGTCCCGTTCACCGCCTCCTCGATGAAGGAGCGGTTCTCGCGCGTGTCGGTGAGCCGGTTGGTGCCCAGGCCGATGCGGGTGATCTCGACATCGCCGAGAGTGACCGTCGATGCCATTGCGGCGCGCCTACCCTGAGACGGCGAGCACAAGCTTGCCGCGGACGTGCCCTGACTCGCTCACCTCGTGCGCGCGCCGGACCTCGGAGATCGGGATCTCCTCCTGGATCTCCACGCGGACGTCGCCGGCACCAATCAGCTCGGCGATCCGCCGCAGCTCGTCTGGGTTCGGCTCCGTCACGTGCAGCGCGGTGCGGATGCCGCGCTCCTTCGCCGCCTCCTCGGGCGGCCCGGAGGCGATGACGACGAGAAAGCCCCCATCGCGGACGGTCGAGACGAGCTTCTCCGTTTCGGCGCCGATGGTGTCGAACGCGACGTCCACGTCGCTCACCGCCTCGGCGACGTCCTGTTCGGTGTAGTCGACGTACTCGTCGGCACCCAAGCCGAGGACGAAGTCGCGGTTGCGCGAAGACCCCGTGCCGATGACCCGCGCGCCCGCGTGCTTCGCGAGCTGCACGGCGTAGTGGCCGACGCCGCCCGCGGCCCCCGTGACCAGCGCGGTCTGTCCGCTTTCCAGGCCCGCCACGTCGAAGAGGGACTGCCAGGCGGTCTGCGCCGCCACCTGAATCGTGGAGGCATCCTCGTGACTGACCCCGTCCGGCTTCTTGGCAATCGCCGCACCCGGCGTGGTGGCGAGCTCGGCGTATCCGCCGCTGGCGGCGAAGCCGAACACCTCGTCGCCCTCGGCGAGCCCGTCCGCCCGCGATCGCTCGACCGTGCCCGACGCCTCGTTGCCCAGGATCGTGGGCAGGTCGAGGTCGTAGTTCCCGCTGCGCTGCTTCCAGTCGACCGGGTTCACGCCCGCGGCGCGAACCCGGATCAGCACTTCACCGTCGTCCGGCTCGGGATCAGGAGCCTCCTCCCACCGCAGAACCTCGGGGCCTCCCGTCTCGTGGATGACGACGGCCTTCATAGCGTCTCCTCTCGCCGTGGGCGGATCGCAATCCAGGCTACTCGGCGACCGCCGCCGGCCCGCGAATGGCGGGCGGCTAGATCTTGCCGAGCGCGTCCGCGGCGAGCGCGGTGTCGGTCAACGCCTGCACCTCCGTCGCCTTGCCGTCGCTGAAGCGCCACACGTGGACCCAGGGAAGCTTCACTTCCTTGCCGGTGTCCTTGCCCTTCGACTCGCTGTGGCTGAGCACGACGACGGTGTCGCCGTCCTCGATGAACTCGTCCGGCGTGATGCTGAACGACTCCCAGAAGTCGAAGAGATTGGCGAAGAGCTCCTTCACCGAATCCTTCCCCTCCGTCACGCCATTGTTCGGAAGCTGCGGCGCCTCCGGGTTCTCCCAGCGGATGTCGTCGGCGAAGTTCTCGACGGCCCCGTCAAGATCCCCGCGACCGAACGCCTCGTATCCCTCGCGCAGAATGTCTGTATTGGACATCTTCTCCTCCTCAGATTTGTTGCCGCTGCTGCGCGTTTACCGCGAGGAGCCGCCCCTAAACGAGCGGGCGTTGCAGATCTGACCGCGCCGCAGCTACCCGGCGAGACCAGCGGCCTCGAGGCCTCGGCGCGGTGAAGTACTCGACGATCTTGCTCGCCCGGCCGAGCTCCTGGTTCGAGAAGTCCTGGTCCGTCAGCTGCGCGGCGTCATCGGATGCGGCGCTGGGGCCGACGAGGCCGGCGAGCGTGCCCTTCGCGGTGCGGCGGATCGCGTCCATCATGAGCAGCCGCTCCTCGGCGGACGCGTACCCGGCTCCGAACATGACGTTGCGGCGGGTGTCGCCATAGATGTGCGCCATGTCGTAGGCGCCGTCCCGGTAGACGTGGAGCCCGGGCCGGGGCGACTCGACCACCTCGGTCCCGCCGGGCATCGAGCCGAACTTCGTGACCTTGTAATAGGTGTTGAGATCGCTCTGGTCGAGCGCGGATGCCTGGGACATGATCCCGACGTAGAGCGGCTGCTGATTTACGAAGCTGTTCGGGGGCTCGCCGGTGGCCTCGTACTTGGCGAGTCGGACGCGGTGACCGTCTGTCCCTCGCCTTGGGCGAGGACGGAGCGGAACTGACCGAAGATGGGGACCTGGGGGCGGGGAGGAGGCTGGATTGCGGCGCTTGCGGGCGCCGCCACGACGGCAAGCGCGGCGAGCACGCCCACGAGAACCATCCAACCCCTATACGACCAGCGAGCCTCCTGCACCTCGCCCGTAGCCGCGACGCGCCGGTGGGCGCGTTGGTATGGGCGTTTCTAGTTCCCGACTGGGAACACCTCGGCCTGACCGTCGGCTCCAGGTAGGCACCGGCGCCGGGGATCTGGCGGTGAAAGGTGCCTTTGTCAGGCGAGGCCTGACAAACGTGCCTTTCGGCGAACCCGCAGCGCCATTGCGCCCGATCGCCTAGCGGCCCAAAGTGCGCAGGAACTGGGCCGCCTTCGTGGGGACCTTTTCAAGGAGTTCGCGCACCTCGCTCAGACCCGATCGCAGCTCCGCGTCACCGGCTTCGATCGGCAGCATCGAGTCCTGGAGCTCGGCGATCCTTCGGTCCGCGTCCGCGAGCGCCGCGGCCATTTTCTGGACGAGCTCCTTCACTCCCTGCGAGCTCGTGCCCGGCGATGGAGGCTCAAAGGTGTCCCCGGGAAGTCCCACCCGCTCGGCGAACTGGGCGTGAGTGCGCTTGCCTCGCCCGTATGCCCTCTGCACGGGTCGATAGAGGTCAGCTTCGAGCCGGTCTGCGGGATCGACGGCGAGTTGCTCGAAGGCCTCGCCCAAGCACGCAACGGCCAGGCCAAGCTGATCGAGAGCTGCCGCGAGGTCATCGAGGATCTGCCTCCTCGCTTCGAGCGTGGTGATGGCCATGACTCGAGGTTATCCGCGGGGGGAATCGACGCCTTATTGCCGCGATGCGACAACAACGCGTCAATGTCGTCCAGCTCCCAGCATGGAGATACTGCGCCCCATGCCGCAGGACCGCATCGCGACCGTCCGCTCCATCTATGAGCGCTGGGCCAACGGGGACTTCCGGTCGACCTTCGACCTGCTCGACCGAAACGTCGTCTTCGTGATGCCGCCAGAGCTTCCCGACGCCGGGACCTATCTGGGCAACGAGGCGGTCGCGGAGTACACGCGGGGCTTCCTCGAGCCGTGGACGCACATCACGATGGAGGCGGAGGAGCTCCTGCCGGCCGGAGATTCGGTGGTCGCGAGCATCGTGCAGCGCGCGACGGGAGACGCCAGCGGCGCCGCGACGGAGCTCCGCTACTTCCAGCTGTGGACGTTTCGGGGCGACAAGGTGATTCGCCTAGAGAACATCCGCGAGCGCGACAAAGCGCTGCGGGCGGCGGGTATCTCCGGCTGACCAGGCCGAATTCATACGTTCGGCCAGGGGATGTCAGGGGGCTGACGCCCCGCTCAGGCACGAGCAACACTAATTTGAGCCAGGCCCCTTGACGTAGACCACTGCGTGGGCGGAGGATCGCCGAGTAAGTAGGAGGCACAGTGGGCGCGGGCCACGGCCCGCGTCCGCGCGAGGCAAGGAGAGGGCCGATGCGCTACCGCCCGATCGACCACGAACCCGATGATCCGAGCCTTGGTCGTTTCATTCCCGACGACTGGCGGCACGTCGAGAACTACCCGCTGACGGCCCTCCCGCCCGACGAGCGGCCGACGCAGTCGCCGGTGGTGATCGGTGTCAACTGGTACGCCGAGTTCGACAATCCCGAGGAGGACGCCGACTCGGGCGAGACCTTCATCGCCCGCGGCGGCGCGAGCTCGCTGACGAACGTCCGCGGCGGGCACTGCGTCTGCCTCGAGCCCGGTGGCGAGATGACGGACCGCGACGACTGGTACGCGTTCTATGACCAGGGCAGTGAGGGCGCCTGCGTCGGCTTCGGCCGGTCGCGGTGCATGTCGCTCCTGAACAGCTCCGAGTACACGGCCCGCTGGCTCTGGGACCGAGCGAAGGAAAAGGACCAGTGGCCTGAGACCAATCCCGGCGACAACAACGGCACGAGCGTTCGATCCGCCGCTGAGGTGCTGGTCGCCGCGGGCCACGTCGTGTGGAACGAGGAGTACGCCGACGATGAGCACACCGAGCGCGACGACTACCAGCCGGACAGCGCGCAGGGCCTCTCCGCCTTCCGCTGGGCGCAGAGCGTGGACGACGTCCACGCTGTCCTCGCCAACGAACGCGCGGACGAGCTGGGCGCCGTCCCGATCCTGAACTCTTGGGGAGACGGCTACCCGCGGCGGGTCTGGATGCCGGACGACGTCCTCGACCGACTGATGCAGGAGGAGGGCGAGGTCGCCATCCCGACCGACCGCTGAGAGGACGTGCCCACACGACCGCTGCCTGAAGTGACGAAAGGACTCCTCGCTCGAGGAGCAGACATCCTCGCCGGGAGGCGAGAGGAGGAGGATGAAGATGAGTCCAGCACCGCGGCGCAAATGCGGAGCCATGGAGGTACACGAGCGCCTTAGCGAGGAATTTCCCTCCTACCGGGCCAACCAGCTGCGAATCGACGAGTTCACGGAGCGCTCGTTGCGAACCGGAGAGGCACAGCGGGCGATGCGCAGGCTGATCACGATCCCGGTGGTTGTCCACGTGGTCTACAACAAGGCCGCCGAGAACATCACGAAGTCGCAGATCAACTCGCAGATCACCGTGCTCAACCGGGACTACCGCGCGACGAACCCGGACAAGAGCAACGTCCCGGCCCCGTGGCAGAGCCTCGTGGGCGACTCCAAGGTGGAGTTCAAGCTTGCCACGAGAGACCCGAAGGGAAAGCAGACCGACGGGATCACCCGCACGAAGACCAACGTCTCCGCGTTCGGCGCCGACGACTCGGTGAAGAAGGCGTCTCAGGGCGGCGTTGCGGCATGGCCGGCGGACAAATACCTGAACATCTGGGTCTGCAACCTGGGCGGCGGCCTGCTCGGCTACGCGCAGTTCCCCGGCGGGCCGGCCCGCACCGACGGCGTCGTGATCCTGCACTCGGCGTTCGGGACCACTGGCACCGTCAAGCAGCCGTTCCACCTCGGCCGAACGGCCACGCACGAGGTCGGGCACTGGCTCAACCTCCGCCACATCTGGGCGGACACGATGGGCTGCGGCGGGGGTGACCGGGTGGCGGACACTCCGAACGCCGCCGGACCGAACTACAGCAAGCCATCGTTCCCGCACGTCACGTGCAACAACGGTCCGAACGGCGACATGTTCATGAACTACATGGACTACG
>Ga0126314_10001863_pt1 | contig 10338 bp, 7 predicted proteins | sample Plot105B_FD_92535 | JGI IMG/M metagenome (GOLD analysis project Ga0126314, IMG submission 92535) | Serpentine soil microbial communities from UC McLaughlin Reserve, CA, USA - Plot105B | ecosystem: Environmental > Terrestrial > Soil > Grasslands | place: USA: UC McLaughlin Reserve, Lake County... | reverse complement strand
TCTGGCGCCTTGCGTGGCCGATACAACTCACCGCGGTGCTTACGCTGGGTTGGTTGGTTTGGACGGCGTTGGAGTACGTGACAGGATGGTTACAACGTATTCTTCCGGCACGCCTGGTTGCCGGTGCGTTGCCTATCTTGCTGGTCATCGCCCTGACGGTTGCCGTCGTGCCGCAGGCACGCCAGGGCATGGGCTCGCTAGAGAAGCACAGGGAGGCGAGCCAGAAGGCCGGGTATTACCCTTCGGATCCCATTTTCCCCTGGTTTCCGGACGAGATCCATTCAGAGGTAGTAGTGCTGGCGCCCGACCTACAGAGCGCCCGAATACCCGCGTACTCCTCAGAGGCAAACGTGGTCAGCCGCAGGGGCGGCCTGGTGCTGCGGGTTCTCCCCGAGTTGGAAGAAAGGGTTCCGGGCCGGATCGAGGTGCCACAGGGCTCGCTCGACGTGAAGAACTACTTTTCCAACTCCACGCTGGAGAAACGAATGGAGATCCTGCGCCGCAACAAGGTGGATTATGTGATGTTCCCCGACGATTCACCGCTGGTCGACTCGCTGAGGCAGGTGCCCGGCTTTACGCCGGTCGACACGCCAAGCGAGAGGTACGTCCTGTTTGCCGTGGACCGCGCGAAGCTGCCCGGGTAGCTGCGGTTCGCCAGCAAGCAGCCGGACCATACCGGCGGCTCCTTCTGTAGAATGCTCTTCTCTGGACTCGTGCTTTAGGAGGAAGATCTCTTGACGTATTTCGGTGAGCTTGGCGACAAAGTGGTGGGTGCGCCTTCGATACTCGCGGCCGATTTCGCGAACTTGGCGGAGGAGGTCCGGCGGGCCAAAAGGGGCGGCGCCGACCTCGTCCACTTCGACGTGATGGACAACCACTTCGTCCCCAACCTGACCGTCGGCCCCGCGGTCGCTGCTTCGCTCGTCGCTGCCGTAGACATTCCCATCGACGCCCACCTTCAGATGACCAACCCGGACAACCTGATCCCATCCTTCATCGAAGCCGGCGTCGCGAGCATCTCCGTCCAACCCGAAGTGGTCACCCACCTACATCGCACGCTGGGAATGATAAGGGCAGGGGGCTGCGAGGCCGGGGTCGCCCTGAACCCGACTACCCCACCCGAACTCATCCAGTGGGCCCTGCCGTGGGTGGACTACATAAACGTCATGAGCGTTAACCCCGGCTTCGGCGGCCAGGACTTTATCCCGGAGATGGTCGAGAAGGTGAGGCGACTCAAAGAGATAACCGGCGTCCCGATTGAAGTCGACGGGGGCATCACCGTCGACACAGCACCCCTTATGGTCGAAGCAGGCGCCCTGGTCCTGATCGCCGGCTCGGCAGTATTTAAAGGAGACCCTGCCGAAGAGATGCGCAAAATCGTCGAGGCGGGCCAGCGAGGCAGGTATTAAGATACTAGGATTTTCGGACAAGCGGGCTGGCAAACGCCTTTGCCGACCTGAAACCTGACACCATTCCTTGTTGAAATCGAGACGGTGTGATAGCGTCTCGTTGCTAACTTTCGGGGGCGGGTGGAATTCCCGCACCGGCGGTGAGCCCGGGTGGTTCGTATAACTATTCGGGGAGCCCGCGAGCCTCGTCTGAGGTTGAGCCGGTGAAGGTTCGCTTTCGAGCCGTAGTCCGGCGCCGACGGTCAGAGTCCGGATGGGAGAAAGGAAACCGTGCTGCGGGATTCGATGATGGATCTTGCCCGCTGCCTCGCCGAGCGCGGGCGCTATACGGTTGCGCCGAACCCTCTGGTGGGCGCCGTGATCGCGCAGGATGGGAAGGTCATGGGCGAGGGCTGGCATTCGAGGGCTGGCGAACGCCACGCCGAGATCGTCGCCCTGGACGGGGCTGGTGGGTTCGCCTTCGGGGCCACCATGTACGTTACCCTGGAACCTTGCAATCATTACGGCAGAACGCCCCCGTGCGTCGAGGCCATCTTGCAGTCCGGCATCTCGCGCGTCGTGGTCGGCCACCTTGACCCCGACCCGAGGATGCGTGGTCGTAGCGTCGGGCTGTTGCGCGAGGCCGGCATCGAGGTCGAGGTGCTCGATGGCTTTGACTTCGAGCGGCAGAACGAGCAATTTTTCCACCACATGCGTACCGGGCGGCCCTTCGTTCACCTCAAGCTCGCCACAACCCTGGACGGTAGGATCGCCGCCGCGGGCGGGGACAGCAAGTGGGTGACGGGTGAGGACGCAAGGTTGAGGGCCCACGGTCTGAGGGCCGAGACAGGGGCCGTGCTAGTAGGCGCGAACACCGTACGGACTGACGACCCGATGCTGACGGCCCGTGATCTCCCGTCCACACCGCCCCGTATAGTACGCGTGGTCCTCGATCCCCACCTGACGACCAGCCCCGAGAGCAAGCTCGCGACGAGCGCCGAAGTGGCCCCCGTCGTGGTCTTCGCCGCGGAGCCGACGCTCGATGGTCGCGAGGAACAGCTCAAGGAACTAGGCGTCGAGGTCGTGGCCGCGCCGGTCTCGGAGGGGAGCATGGACCTTCGATTCGTGCTCGAGGAGCTCGGGGGACGCGGGATCAAGGGCCTTCTGGTCGAGGGTGGTGGCGAGACGGCGACGCGTTTTGTCAGGGAGGGACTCGCGGACAAGATGACCCTGTTCTACGCGCCGAAACTCCTCGGCTCCGAGGGCGTGCCCATGATCGGGGCGCTCCGCGCCACAAAGGTGGCCGAGTCGCTGCAGTTTTCGGTCTCGGAGGTAGAGCAGGTCGGAAAGGACGTGGCCGTGACGCTCTATCCCGGAGCCGCAAGGGAGGAGGAACGTGTTCACCGGGCTTGTTGAGGAGGTTGGCCGCGTATCCTCGCTGCAGGAAGGCGAGATGCTTCGCCTGAGCATCTCCGCAGAACGTGTTACGGAAGACACACATGCCGGCGACAGCATCTCGGTGAACGGGGCTTGCCTGACGGTGGGTGAGGCCGATAAAGGAACGGTTACGTTCTTCGCGATGCCGGAGACGCTCAGGCGGACCGCGCTCGGCACGCTTGTGGAGGGAAGTCCCGTCAACCTGGAGCGGGCGATGGCGTCAGGCGCCAGGTTCGGGGGGCACATAGTGCAGGGGCATGTGGATGGTGTTGGTGAAGTGCTCGGCGTGCGGCCCGAGGGCGAGGCGGAAATCTGGGAGTTCGGGGCGCCCGAGGCGGTGCTTCGTTACTCTGTCGAGAAGGGTAGTATCTGCGTGGACGGGATCAGCCTGACCGTCGTCTCGGTCGGGGATCGCTCGTTCACGGTCTCGATCCTGCCTCAGACCCGCGCGAACACGAACCTGGACGGGCTGCGGGTGGGCAACATGGTAAACCTGGAAGCTGACGTTATCGGCAAGTACGTAGAGCGGCTGCTGGAGCCGCGCACGGTTAAAGAAAATTTCTTGAGAGGAGCGTAGGAGATGCCATTCAGTCCGATAGAAGAGGTCATAGAGGACATCAAGCGGGGCAAGATGGTCATCGTGTGCGACGGCGAGGACCGCGAAAACGAGGGCGACCTGACCATGGCCGCCGAGCTAGTTACGGCCGAGGACATCAACTTTATGGCGACCCACGGCAGGGGCCTGATCTGCCTCCCAATGGCTGGGGAGATCGTCGACCGCCTCGACATCCCGGAGATGGTGACCCACAACGCCTCCCGGATGGGCACGGCGTTCACGGCCTCCATCGAGGCTAGAGACGGCATCACCACCGGCATCTCAGCCGCCGACAGGGCCCACACCTGCCGCGTCGCCGTGGACGAGGCGACGGGCCCAGAAGACCTCGTTATGCCAGGCCACGTCTTCCCCCTTCGGGCCAAGCCGGGCGGCGTGCTGCAGCGTGCGGGCCAGACCGAAGCTGCCGTCGACCTGGCCAGGCTCGCTGGCATGAAGCCGGCGGGTGTAATCTGCGAGATCATGAAAGAAGACGGCACGATGGCGCGGGTGCCTGACCACGAAAAATTCTCCAAGGAACACGGTGTCAAGATGGTGACGGTCGACCAAATCATCGAGTACCGCCACGCCTACGAGACGCAGGTCAAGTGCGCCGTCGAGACGAAGCTGCCTACCGCGTTTGGCGAGTTCCGCCTGCGTGCCTACGAGAACGAGATCGACGACCTCACCCACGTCGTCCTCGTGATGGGCGAACCCGAGGGCAAGGAAGACGTTCTCGTTCGAGTCCACTCGGCCTGCCTGACCGGCGACGCTCTGCACTCTTTGCGTTGCGACTGCGGCGAGCAGCTCGAGGCCGCCATGGAGATCATCGCCGCCGAGGGCGAGGGTGTGATCGCCTACATGCAGCAGGAAGGCCGCGGCATCGGGCTCCTCAACAAGATGAAGGCCTACCACCTCCAGGACGAAGGCATGGACACCGTCGAGGCCAACCAGAAGCTCGGCCTCGCCCCCGACCTCAGGGATTACGGCGTAGGAGCCCAGATCCTGAAAGACCTCGGGCTCAAGCGCATACGCCTCCTGACCAACAACCTGACCAAGGTCGTGGGCCTCAGGGGCTTCGGGCTGGAGATCACGGAGCGCGTCCCGATCGAGATGGAGCCAAACGGCCATAACGAGCGCTACCTGAAGACGAAGCGAGAGAAGCTGAACCACGTGTTCGAGAAGTTCTAGCCCGTAGGGGCGGTTCGCGAACCGCCCTGCACACAAACGTTTCAGGCATCCGGGAAATACCGTAGGAGGGGACTGTGGACGGAGCGAACCACATCGAAGGGAACCTGTCTGCCGAAGGAAAGACCTTCGGTATCGTCGCCTCGCGTTTCAACGACTTTATCGTGAAGGCGCTGCTCGACGGTGCGTTAGACGCGATAAGGCGTCATGGCGGCGACGCCGATGCGGTCGACATTGCGTGGGTTCCAGGTTCCTACGAGATACCGCTCGCGGCCAGGCAGATGGCCCTCTCGGGTCGCTACGACGCCGTCATCTGCCTCGGCGCCGTGATAAGGGGCGCCACCGCCCACTTCGACTATGTTGCCGGCGGAGCCGCCAGCGGCATCTCCTCCGTGGCGCTGGAGACGGGATTACCCGTCATCTTCGGCGTCATCACCACCGAGACCATCGAACAGGCGATAGAACGCGCCGGCACCAAGATGGGAAACAAAGGCTTCGAAGCCGCCGCTTCCGCAATCGAGATGGCCGACCTCGTGCCAAAGATCCGCCAGGACATCCCACGGGACGCGCGTACCTAGTTTAGTAGCCGCCAAGTAGCGTGTGAGACGGTTAAGCGGCCTACAAACCAGGGCCAGCCACCCCACACTGACTAACGGTTTCTACTCCTAGTGAATTCTCGCTTACGCGGGAGTGTCTGCGCGTCATCGCAGCCCGAGAGCGTTCCCTAAGAACGGCTCCGTAGCATTCGTAAAGCGACGACGCTCAGGAAGCGTGCCAACATCCGGGCCGCTGCTGTGCATAAGACCCCAGAAAAATAGTTAGCCGGCTAACTATCGGCGAAGACAATTTAAGTACTGCGTGGCTGACAAGCGAGGGCCAGCTGCCCTACGCGTGCTGAACTGCTGAAAGCGGAAGCCGAAGGCTAGCGCGTGCTGACAAGCCGCCATAGGCGGCGTACTTAAAGCGTTACGTACTTGACGGCGCTCCGACGGAGGATTTCTGAACCTTGAAGCCCTTGAGGCAGGACGTGCAGACCCACTCGCGACGGGTGGATGGGCCTTCCTGGATGCGGACCTTCTGGAGGTTCGGCTCCCTGCGGCGGCGCGTCGCCCTGAGCGAGTGGCTGCGCGCGTTGCCGAAGTCGGGCTTCTTTCCGCATGAGTAACAAACTTTAGCCACGAAACTTCTCCTGTGCTAGGATACCGGTCGAATTTGGGAACCCCGGAAAACGCGATAAGCAAGCCGTCTCCGGACGTCGGCCGGTGATTGTACCAGATTGCCGGCGTTAGCCTAGAGTGGGAGAGTCCCGCTCGCGGGCCGGTCTGCCGGAAGCCCGATGAGAGGAGCGATGGAAGGTCTTTTTCGATGGCGGTAGAGGTGGCCTTCATGGTCGCCGCGGCCCACGCGGCCATCAAAGCGCAGGTAGCCAGGATCAACGACCTCAACGTCTACCCGGTACCTGATGGCGACACGGGCACGAACATGCTGCTCACCCTCGAGTCGACGCTGAACGAGACGGATGGTAAGGCCTACGCAGGGCCCGATGAGGCGAGCAAGGCTGTCGCGAGGGCCGCGCTAATGGGCGCAAGGGGTAACTCAGGGGTGATCCTCTCGCAGATGATCCGGGGCGCCTCGGAGGCGCTTGTCGGCTGGTCGTCCCTCGACGCCGAAACCTTCGTCGCGGCTCTCGAAGGCGCTCGCGACCGGGCGTACTCCTCCGTTCGCGAACCGGTCGAAGGCACGATGCTCACCGTGATCAAGGACGCCGCCCTCGCAGCGAGAGAGAGCGTGCAAGGGGGAAACGAGGATCTGTCCTCTGTGGTCGGGGCGGCGCGGCGGGCCGCCCACGCGTCGGTGCGGCGCACCCCCGAGTTACTCTCGGTGTTGCGCGAGGCCGGGGTCGTGGACGCCGGCGGACTGGGCGTGGCCGTTGTTCTCGACGGCGTTTACGCCTGCGTTACGGGTCAGGAAATAGAGGTTCCCGAAGAGGCCCAGGAGGATACGCCGGACCTCGATGCGATCCACGCCCAGGAGGAGGCCTGGGGCTACTGCACAGAGTTCCTGGTAGATGGCTTCGAAGGCGACGGTGAGGAGTTCTGGGAGCGCATCTACGCTTCCGGCAGGAGCGTCCTCGTCGTTGCGGACGACGACGTTGTGAAGGTGCACCTCCACACCCAGGACCCTGGCGAGGCCCTCTCATACGCCGGACGCTTCGGCCGGCTCGCCGGCGTCAAGGTCGACGACATGGAGGTGCAGGTCCGCTCCAGGGACAAGCAAGCAGTGGACAGTCCGGCCGCCGATATTGGCGTCGTCGCGGCCAGCCGCGGCGCGGGAAACCGCGCCCTCTTCGAGCAGATGGGCGCGGTCGTTATCGAGGGAGGGCAGGGCGAGAACCCGAGCGCCGCCGATCTCGCGAGGGCCGTCGAAAGAACTGGGGCGCCTGTCGTTATCGTGCTACCGAACAACAAGAACATCGTCCCGACCGCCGAGCAGGTCGGCGAGCTGGTCGAGGCGGAGACGCACTTGGTGCCGACGACGAGCATAGCGTCGGGGCTCGCCGTCATGGTCGGGTACGACGGGGAGGGCGAGCCCGACGAGGTGGTCGAGGAGATGGCGGAGATCTGCGCTTCGCTGCGGGCCGCCGAGGTTACGGTCTCCGCGCGGGATGCCTGCATCGGAGACCGCAAAGTTCCCGAGGGAGCGTACATAGGCTTCCTCTCGGGTGAGCTGATCGCCATCGAGCAATGTGTTTACGAGGCCGTGCTCGTGCTCGCCAGAAAGATAGTAGGCGAAGGGGCCGACTTTCTGACGCTTCTCAAGGGCGGGGACCTCGCCGAAGACGACCTCGAAGCGATTGTGGAAGCTATTGAGGCCCTGGACAGCGACCTGAAGGTCGAGGTCAGGGATGGCGGTCAGCCGTTGTACCCGTTGCAGATGGTGGCAGAGTGACGACGGCCGTTGTGACGGATTCGACCACGAGCCTCGCCCCCGGGGTTCTGGAGCGCCCGGACCTCAGGATGGTCCCGCTCACCTTCCACTTCGGTCCCGACGAGACGTACACAGACAAGGTGGACATGTCCAACGCGGAGTTCTACGAGCGGCTGCGCGAATCAGACGTGCTCCCGACCACGGCCCAGCCCGCCCCAGGTACTTTCGTCGAGACCTACGAGGCGCTCTCTGACTACGACGACCTCCTGGTCCTTACCCTTTCGGGAGAGTTCAGCGGCACGTACGACTCGGCCCTGCAGGCGGCGGGGATGGTGAATCGTCCCGTCCACGTGCTCGACACTAGGAGCGCGGAGATGGGATCGGGTTTGATCCTGCTTGAGGCACTCCGCTGTATCGACGAGGGGGCAGATTTCGACGAGGTCAAACGCGTCTCGGAGAATGCCATCGCGGGCGCGAACGTGCTCTTTGCCGTTGGCACGCTCGAGTACCTGGCCAGGAGCGGGCGTATAGGTAGGGCGCAGCGCCTCGTCGGGACGGCGCTCGACATCAGGCCCGTGCTGAAGGTGATGGATGGAGAAGTCGCGCCCTTCAAGCGCACCCGTGGCCGCAAGCGACAGATGGCCGCGATCGTCGACGAGGTAAGGCCAGCCGTCGAGGCCGGGCGCCCGCTCTATTTCGGGCACATCGCGGCGCCGGAGCTCGTCTCCGAGCTAGCCGAGAACCTCGGCGTCGAGGAGAAGCTAGTCGCCGAGATCGGCGGCGTCGTCGGGTCCCACGTCGGCCTGGGGGCCTATGGCGTGGCCCACCTCTAGAAGCGGCGCCGCGCCCGGGGTTGCGCTCCCACCGCGAACTACCCTCGGGGACCTCCGTTCGAGGCCGGTGACCGAGCTTCCCGGGGTCGGGCCGCGCGTAGAGGCCGCGCTCGGCGACCTCGGTATAGCGTCGCTGGCCGACATGGTCTCGCACTACCCGTCCAGGCACGAGGACCTCTCCAACGTCAAGAGGATCTCCGACCTGCGCGTCGGGGAGAGGGCCACGATCTTCGGAACGGTCGTCTCGACCCGCCCCGTCGGCAAGCCCGTCAGGGGCCGCGCCCCCGGATTCTCCGCCCACCTCTACGATGGCACTGGCTACATCCCCGCGACGGTCTGGGGAAGAAACTGGCTCTTGAACCAGCTCCTTCCCGACGTACGGGTGGTCGTCTCTGGCGAGGTCCAGAGCCGCTACGGCATCCAGCTCGCCGCCAAGAACATCGAGGTCGTAGAAGATCCCGCGGGCGAAGACGGCCCGCACGCCGGCCGTTTTGTGCCCGTCTACTCCGTCAACAAGTACATACAGACCCGCAGGATGAGGACGCTAATCCACCGCGCCCTAGACGCGGCGGACCGCATCCTCGACCCGCTGCCGGCCGACGTGCTCGTGCGCCACAAACTTCCCGGCCTGCACGACGCCGTCCACGAGGTTCATTTCCCGACGGAGCGGGCGCGCCTGAAGGCGGCCATGCGGCGCCTGATCTTCCACGAGCTGTTCCTGATCCAGGCCGGCTTGGCCGCCCGCAAAGCGCGAGTCGAGCGGACCGAAGTCGGCGGCCGCCACCGCGGCGACGGTAGCCTCCTCAACCCGTTCTTGAAAAGCCTCCCGTTCGGCCTGACCGGCGCCCAGGAGCGGGTGATAGCCGAAGTTCTTGGTGACATGCGTAGGGAGAAACCGATGCGTCGCCTGCTTCAGGGGGACGTTGGGAGCGGCAAGACCGTGGTAGCCGTCGTGGCGCTCCTCACCGCTGTGGAGGCGGGGGGACAGGGCGCCATCATGGCCCCGACCGAGGTCCTCGCCGAGCAGCATCTCTTGTCGATCTCGGCGGCACTCGCCGGGCTTCCGGTCAACGTCGTACTTCTGACAGGCTCTCAGGGCGCGGCGGAGCGCCGCGCCGTCCTGGAGAAAATAGCCGCGGGCGAGGCCCATGTCGTCATAGGGACGCACACCCTGATTCAGAAGGGTGTGGATTTCGAGGACTTATCGCTCGTCGTTGTGGACGAGCAGCACCGTTTCGGGGTCGGCCAGCGGACGGTCTTCCGCGAGAAGGGTACGACGCCTGACACCCTCGTCATGACAGCCACCCCGATACCGAGGACGCTCTCCCTCACGCTCTTCGGCGACCTGGAGGTCTCGCTCATAGACGAGCTGCCGCCGGGAAGAAAGCCGGTCGAGACGACGATCGTCGATCCCGCTGAGCGCCTCGGAGCTTATGAGGAGGTGAGGCGAGAGCTTGATGATGGGCGTCAAGCGTACGTCATCTGCCCGCTGGTCGAGGAGTCCGAAGCCCTCGAAGACGTTCGGGCCGCGGAGGAACTGAAAGTAGAGCTTGCCGAGGATGTCTTTCCGGAGAGGCGAGTCGGGCTGTTGCACGGCAGGATGAAGGCCCAGGACAAGCGCGAGGTGATGGCGCGGTTCCGGGCGGGGGAGATCGAGGTGTTGGTCTCGACCGTCGTGGTCGAGGTCGGCGTGGACGTGCCGAACGCGAGCGCGATCGTGATCGAAGGCTCCGAGCGCTTCGGCCTCTCCCAGCTCCACCAGCTCAGGGGCCGCGTGTGCCGGGGACTCCATCCCCCGAAATGCTTTCTGGTCGGCGCCCCGAAGACCGACGACTCCGAACGGCGCCTCGAGGCGCTAGCCGAGCACCAGGACGGCTTCAAGCTCTCGGAGGTAGACCTGGCCATCCGCGGTGAGGGAACACTCTTCGGCAGCCGCCAGAGCGGCATGCCCGACCTGAAGGTGGCCAAGCTG